>Ga0307947_1000856_pt1 | contig 22992 bp, 24 predicted proteins | sample OrgLakmetagen232_FD_201840 | JGI IMG/M metagenome (GOLD analysis project Ga0307947, IMG submission 201840) | Saline water microbial communities from Organic Lake, Antarctica - #232 | ecosystem: Environmental > Aquatic > Non-marine Saline and Alkaline > Saline | place: Antarctica: Organic Lake...
CCCCCCGCTTGTGCTGCCCCACCCTCACCCCCTTGCTCCTGCTGTTTGCAAGCTGGGCACTCAACGGAGCCGCGTGGATTTCCTCTGCCTGTGCGTGCGGTAGTCGCACACAGTGGCGCTGTTGTGCGTGCTCCACACTTGCTGCAGCAGACGGTGGTGCGGGTTTCGTTCAAGGGCAACACCATGACCGACAGCTGTTGGGTGCTACCACTTGGCGCAGCTTGGTGGGAGCTGCCTGCAAAGTGACTCCCTTTGTGGGGAGAGGCAGTTTGGATGCCCTAAATTAATCACAAGAGGGTGCTGTGGATCCTGACCCTGCAAAAAAATGGCACGCAAGCAGACACATGTGTCATTACGCGTAACGTGCGTAGCAGTGTAAGGCACACACTTGACACGTGAGATCTAAGATCGTGTGCATGTGAGTTGCTCTTAAGGTTAGTACCAGAAAATTGCTAGCATATTCGATTAACACTCCCCACAAATTAAATTAGCCCACATCAAACCAGCTCAGACGGCCAGACTTTGAGCATTATAGAACGCACATGCTTGGTCATTCGCGTTTGTAAAATACACCTTGGCCATCTGTCTCAGGAGGTTGGCAGCCGTGCTGGATATGTGAAAGAAAACGCATGCCTGATCACTCTCTTTTCTGTAACTAGAAACGCACCTTGGCCATCCGCCTCAGGAGGTCGGCAATTGTGCTGTCCCAACAGCTGCGCTTGGCACGGCAGCGGGACATGGCTGCGTGAGCCCGCTTTGGGTCCAGCACAAACTCCTACAGCTTGATTTGCCAATGCTCGGCCTCCAGCTTCAATAAGTCACCTTAAGCTATCATGACTTCTTATAGCTGGAGGCCAAGCTTAGAGCCTACTCGTGCGGGAGCCACCCTGCATCCACATATACAATTCTGCTCAATTACTATCTCGCAAGTACCAAAACCCTCCCAAGAGGACATATTCTTTCCCTCCGCATGTGACACACACGTACGCACGTGCAGCTCAGAGGGCCAGAGGCCTTCGCATAGACCGCGTTGGGGTAAATGATTATATTGTTTGTACCTCGCTCGCATAAGGCCCCGGTCACACTAGGCCAGGTTCAGGTTCAGGTTAGGTAATTTCTGAAATTACTCAAGCCTAGTTTTGTATGCCTGTGGCTTGCAGGGCCTTATTCTTAGCCTAATGATGGTTCAATCGGTATGTGAAAAATCCAACTGGTTGGATAGAAGGGCTCCGCCCGCCCAAATTTCTACCTGCAAAACTTTTCGCCATTTCGTGTATTTGTTTCGTTTCTGCAAGGCGGAAACAGACTGGCTATGTTGTCCAGAGGTGCATTCTTAATGATAGATGCATTCTCAATTCTACACGCTATAGCGACATCATGTAGATGTGTGCACCACACATGAATGTTCATATCAAAGTAAGTAATACAGACTCAGACTTTACACGCAGCATCTTGCTTGTTCTGATTGTCTGCATCTGATAGTGAAGCCAATAAAAGTGTGCACGTCCTGCCAGGTCCAGCAACATGAACATGCATGCAATTCTTTTAAAATGCTGCTGCACACGTTTCAGTGCTGAAAGTAGTAGCATGTCATGTGCTTCTTATGTGAATCTGCAGTGCCAATGGCATTCATCAGTACTAGCATGCTCTGCAAAGAAAGAGACACATCAGCCTGAAGGTCCAGAAACTGTTCTTTAAATGTTGCTGCAAAGCACGTGTATGGAATATATGCTATTGTTCTGTCCTGCGAAGAGTGCATCTTGAGTTAGTCTTCTAACTTCTAATTGAATATAACTAATCAATAATCATGCATTGCAAGGGACAGCAGCCCCCCCTGTTCAGTCCCACTTCTTCCTTGCAGTACGTACATGTACTCACCCCCCCCCCTTTTAAAAAGTTTTATTTTACAGAGAAAAAAAGCAACCACTCCCCAGGAGGTGCCAGAAAAAAAATGTTGGATAGGCACGTATGATTATTGGGCTGGACAGGTGGGGGCTGCTGACCACTCCAATTTCTGATGAAATACACCTCGACAATATACTAGAAGGTAGTTTTACCTTTTACGCCAACAAATGATGTGCCCTAGTCAAAACCTACCATATGTCAAGACAATCATGCTGGCCGCCTGCGCGTATGATGCCTACTGTCGGGTAACAGTGTGGACTTCTTAACAAAGATAACGCTTGCTCTTTCTTTCACACTTCAAAGGCAGGTCAAATCCGCCAAAACACGCAGACCTGAAGAAGTGAGGCCTTGGCTCGTTCTTGGGCGTGCCAAGTTGCTGGAACTTGGTAGCATCTTGCCATTGCCAGTAGAAACGCTGTGCATTAATTATTATCGGCGTTTCCAAAGAGCAAACACCAAAGCACACGCGTAGGCAGCGCCGCCTGCACCGTCAACAAATATTTGAGTATTTTTTGGGAAAGATGGATGGTTGAACAAGACGCTGCTGGCACTGAGCTGGAGCCTAGTGATCTCCCCAAACGGTGCCATGAATGCTGCTGGTCAGAGTCCCACTCACCACTTTTTCATCTCAGGCGTCTCACCACTCACCACTTTTTCATCTCTGTACGTAGTGTGTTAGTGTGTGTATGTGTGTGTGTATGTGTGTGTGTGTGTGTTTTTGTGTGAGTATGCATGCATGGGTTACCGGTTTATATTGTTGAGCGCACGCTGATGGAGGTATGAACTGTGAACACGCTGCTCCGTCCTCAAGCCCAAACGAGAAATTAAATTGGAGAACAACAAAATGGGGGTGTTTAAAAACACCGTTTTGCACTTTCCCACCAGCAAGCTGGATTGGCCCTGGATTTTAAGTTAATCCAGGAGGGCTGCAGCGACGGTGGCTGTATATCGTGCCCTCTCATCCCTTTTTTTTTTTTTTTTTGCCCCTCCACCCGGCCTGCTGTCCACCTGTCGTGTTGGGGGCACATGTTGGCAAAAACAATGACATGAGGGGGTTTGTACAACTTCATTACAGGCTCATACTTGGTGGATTTGTGCCAGGCATTCTAATCTTCTCTGCCATGGTGTAGATATGTGGTCAGAGTGCTCTGCTGCTGTCCTTGTAATGTCAAAGATGGCAATGGGCTGGCTCTCGTACATGTAAGCCACGTCCTGTAGATGACCTTCAACGGGTATGGCAACATTGTTGCAGATGAGACGGGCGATCTAGAAGTACCTTGGGTTGTTAGGCACTGGGCTGCCCTCTGCTGCGAACCTTTTGTGTGGGCACGCGCTTCCTCTTTTCTAGAAGAACAGGAGGAGCTGCAAACAAGCAAGAAGTTCAAGGCACTTCAGTGGTAATAGAGCAGAAGCAAGTGCAGCAAGTTTTTCGCATCAGATTTATTTACCATAAATTAATCCCCAAAAAGGAGAGCCTTGCACATTGATTTTCAGTGTGCTATGCTGCTGCACCTCTCGGCTGTTGCTGATACGCAATGAACACACCCTACCTGGATGGGACTCCGGAATCGGCTGCTTTGTGTATCAGCCGATTCCGGAGTCCCATCCAGGTAGGGTATGTTCATTGCGTATCAGCAACAGTCGAGAGGTGCAGCGGCAGAGTAAACTGAAAATCAATGTTTCCTGTGGATTGCATGGCATGAGAGGGAGTGCATTTGCAGAAATCCCTTACTGATCAGTAAGCAACACATGCGCATTTCAAAAATCTGGAGTGGAGATCTGGAAGCGCACAATTGGTAGCTGTCCATGATGCTCAACTCACCTTTCTTTTCTGTTGCTGCTTGACGCGCTGTGCGCACCGCCACCATGGAGTGCTCCCGATCAGTGGCGATGCCTCTAGGAGGGATGTCCTGGCGATGCTTTCGCTTGGTTGGCACAGGGAGACCGTAGCGCATGACGTGCGAGTACACCGGGAGACAGATCTCGGGTGCACTCGCATAACTCAGGAACGTCCACTTGCTGAGGTCGCCTTCTGTCCTGGGGAAACTTTACTTCGAGATGGAACCCCACGGGGAACCAGTAGAGCTGCGGGCAGGCCGTGCAGAACATATGAGGGTTTTCTAACATGAAATCCAGGCTCGCTTCCAGTGCTTTCCTCGCTGCGTTCATCAGTGTGGCTGCTGTTGCTACTGCTGCTGCTGCTGGTACTGCTGCTACTGGTGGTGGTGCTGGAGCTGCTGGTGCTGGTGCTGGTGCTGGTGCTGCTGGTGCTGCAGGCATCCTGCCGTGAGCCAAGATGGCGCCCAGGTTGTTCAGCACTGCGAGGGCCTCCATCACATGGTGCTGGGCCTTGTCAGCGCGTACATGCCACTGTACGTGCAAAAGCGTGTGATAGCAAGGTGCAAAGTGTGTTGCAGTATAGAAATTTTGCGTAACTGGGCGTGCAAGAGAAAATTTTTGAGCAAGATTTTTTCTCACCTTCGCCCCAATATCATGCCCCTCCCAAGGAGCTACCATGTCGATTCCATCAGCTGAGTAGACGCTGAAATGGTACTCATCTCCGGGCGTCATGGACAGCTCCTCCTCCAATTTGTGGAGCTCCTGCATTATTTCATGCATTTCATGCATGGCACCGGACACACATCAGCTGTCGATTATTTGCAAGCTCAGTCGTTGTATGCATGTCATGATCAACCCTGCTCCGCGACACAAGCGAACCTGCCGGACATGCATGCTGAACCGTATCGTACCTCCGGAGTCCACAACAAGGAGTCTTCAAAGCGCTGCAGAGCGCTGTGCTCCGATGAGCTCCCGACTCGGCTGTGCAGGGCGTCGCCCACGCGCAGCAGCAGAGGCAGGAGGTACGGGTCATCTGGCACGAGGAGCTCCTTGGTGTCTTCAGGCGAGCACGCTGTCGCTGCTGCGCCGAGGTCCTGGAAAAGCTGATGCGCCACCTGAGGGCTGCTTTGCTCATCTTGGTGGGCAGTCATGCAGAACGCAGTGTGCAGTAACCTGCTCCATGCTTTGCACAGTTGCTGGGAGGGCTGCAGGTTTGGTTGCATTTTTAATTTTTAATTATTATTAAAAGTGCATTACAGGGCTATATATTAACCTGCTTCTCTGTGCTCATCCTGGACTCCACTGAGGTGAGGAATTCAATCTAGTGTCAGTAACACGCACACACACACACACACACACACACACACACACACCCACCCACTCACACTCACACACACACACACACACACACACACACACACACACACACACACACACACACACACACACACATACACACACACTTGTACACAAATTCTGCAGCAACACACAAAATCTACACACACGCACGCACATACACCCACACATACACACGCACGCACACACACTACACACTCACATACACACACAAACACACATGCATGCATGCTTATGCAAATACAAGTCACATGAACAAACGTACGCATGCACGCTGCAGCAATGACAACTCACACCTGAACTGCTTATGTCTACAAGCATGCAAACAAATGCTGACGATGCAGTCACAGTTGAATGGGCAAATTCTCCTGGTTTTCATGAGATGCGAACAATTGCTGTTGGCTGCCCAGTCATGATAACCAAGAATGTTGATATTCGAAATGGAGCTGTGAATGGTGCTTTTGGTACAGTGGCAAAATTTGAAAAGAATGGTCAGAATGAGGTGAATCGAATAATTGTACGTCTGGATTGTGGCAGTGAGATTGGATTAAACAGAACTGTGTATGAGCGCTTGTATGTGCATGGAAAAGCTTACTACAAAAGCACGTTCCCATTAATGCGTGCTTTTGCAATAACAGGCCATTAGTCACAAGGGTGCACAATTACTGGTTCGGTTGTGTTAGATGTGCGGCATAGCTTTTGCCCTGGTTTGTTGTATGTTATGTTATCGCGAGTATTGTGCCGAGACCAAATTATACTCACAAGTGAGTTGTACCCAGAAATGTTTATGCCAGTGCCACAAGAGTTTATGTACTGGTAAACTTGCTTCACAAAAGTATCTAGAAGGATAGTGATTGTATAATGCAAACTCACAGATGTCAAAGCGCAGTGCTTTGGATATTTTTGCGGAGTTGAAGAATGAAGCGGACATGAACCCTGAAGAGTGGTCCTCCAAGAAAACAAAGGTTGAGTTCACTCCACCCCAATTGAAACTGTTGAACGAAGGAGGTGTGACACCAGAGGAGATTCAGCATGCACTGAACTTGGGTGTGAACAGCTCATTCAGCACAGGTCTGTTTGAGGAAGCCAAGCACACAAAAATGGAAATGAATGCGATCAGCAAGAGAGAGTTGTCGCCCGGCGCAAGGCCATATTTTCCTGTCACTGGTGTGTAAAGTAAATATATTTCTGTACAGGTCCCTTGTTGTTTTCATTTTAGATGACACTGTTTCTACATGTTTTTGTTAAAGTAGACGATCAGCTTGTACTAATAAGTCTTGCTGATTGGTGTTCATGTTTGGGAATGTACTTGCAGGCAGGTGTTTGTCTGTGGGGAAGCAGCTGGGAATCACGTACTCAAAGCTCCAGCCCAAGCAGTATTATCTTGAAGCCACCTCCAAGACAAAGGGTGCCAAGCTCAAGGATATTGCGGATTTTTACTATGACTATGTGAGTCTTTTCAAAACTATAGCTTTGGTGCGTTGTTGATTTTTGGGATTATGCAAGGTTGCTACTTCAAATGTTTGAAGCAGACAATGTATTTGGCAGAAAAAAGTGATGCTTTTGGCTTTTGGACACATTGTACGCTAACAAATTAGATTGCTTTTTCTGTTTTTGGGAATTTGATATGAAGTAAGGATTGTTTGGATTTTTCAGGGCCTGCCTGTTGCGAGTGGAGCTGCGATGACTGAAGCTATGGTAGATGCTTTCAGAAAAAGACTGAACGATGAGGAAGCACGACATAAGCAAGCCTCCACACCTCTTCGGGCACAAGAGCTGACAGGTGAGGTTTGTTTAGCATTTTGTGCTGTAAGTGTAACTCTGAAGGCATTATTATGTTTAAGAGGCTAATTTGTCATCTTCCTTATATAATCCATTTTTTTTCCAGGTCTGAGCATGGAGGTTGACCCTGCACTGTCATCTGCTTTACATGAATCTGGGCAGGATACGGCAGGTAATTTGTGATCACAATGATGCAATTGTCCAGCAAATCATTAAAAGATCAAAGCAAGTCAAGGAATTGCTATTTTGTACAACCTTTAAGTAATTGGTTTTATGTTTCACACATGTTTACAATTGTGTGCAGGAGGGGGATCTCTTCCAAACAACCTTGCTGGACGTGAAGAAAACCAAAACATTTTGCAAGCAGCCCCAGGTATAGAGCTATTCAAATATGGTTATCCACCCGTCTCACTACGCAAGTTTTGCATGGTCTGCGTCGGAATTGTCCCCCTCCCCCCTGCGGGGGGGCGGACAATTCCTAGCGCTTAATTCACTGTTCATTAAACCTCAGATAAAATCGCAATTCAACATATTTTTGCAGGTCCTGTTTCCAACATACGACAAAGCCTCCACCAAGCATTAGGAAGCGCACAAGTGGGTTCAAACGCATCTGGAGCAGGTGAAGAAGGCCCCATGGCTAAGTATGCTGAGTATGCACAAGAAAGACTTGCTTATTGCAACGATGCATAAGTGACCTGTAATACTAATATCTGATTTTTTGAAATTTGAGCAGTCCAAGCCCCAAATCTACAGCGAAGCCTGCAGGAGGCATTGAGGGGCGCCACGACATTGTCTCCAAACCCATCTGGATCAGGTAGGCTTCATGGCCTTATTCGCACAAGAAAGTGAAAAACGCATCCAAGATAAGAAACACGTGAACTTCCTTTTTTCATTTAAAATTAACTAAGAACATTTCCTCATGCAGGGTTGAATTCTGCTGACCAAGTGCGCCAAAATCTGCAAGCTGCTCTTGAGCAGCAACAGCAACAGCTTCAACAGCAGCAGCAACAGCAACAGCAACAACGTACTTGCCGAGGGAAATCACAGAACTGACAGGTGCAGCATTTAAGCCTTGAAAAATAGGTATAATGGCAAACAATATATTGGACAAAGTAGTAACTTTGAGCAACGCATGCGGCAACATAAGGCAATGCCTGGCTCCATGTATGCTGATTTGAGTGTATTTGAAAAACGTATTTTGTAGCAAAACATTTTGTCACAAGAGCAGGCAAATAGGATAGAGACTAGAGAGGTGAAGGATAAAGGCACGAGCAATCCTGAGAGAGGATACAACGTGTTAGAAGGTCCTCCACGAAGGCAAGGGTTTCACTTAAGTAATCGTGGAAAACACTGACTCATGTCATATCTTTTAGGTTAGCCAGTTTTTTTTTTTGCCTGTGCCCAGCGCACCATGAGAAGTCACGCGTAAAACCGGTGTATTCAGAGTTGAGTTCTAAGTTCCTGTAAAACGTTAATCAGAAGTGAATGCCTGTTGGCATTTGACGCTGAGTTATGGAAGACCGTCAATTGAGTTTCATATGAAGTTTTTCTAAACGCGTGGCCTAGTACGTCAGTTGAGTTCCTGATCTGGAGTTTTTCAAAACGCATGGTTGATTGAATGTGGTACATGAGATAAGTTAATTGAATCGTCTTAGGGTTACAAAAAATGTCGGTTAATATGTGCAGAAACAGAGTTTTGAACAAGTCTACAAAAAGAAGTTGAGCAATTTGTCGTCATGGTTATGTGCAAGTCTGGGCACAGGCTTTTATTTTCTTTATTTTTTCTTTTTGACTTGCACGAAGAACAAATTATATGTTACACAAGGATGTGAGACATTGGGTCTGTAAATTAGATGCAACCGGTCTCATGAAGGGAACTTTCAAATGCAATATCTGGAATGTATCATGCTTGGGGGCAAAGGAGCAATGTTGGATCTGGAATGTTGCATCATGATATCCAGACAAAGCAAACAATTTAAAACTCGTCCATAAACATTATTGCAAAGCTCTCTGGGATTTGCATCCGGAAATGCCCTACGGAGGAGGGTTCCACTGTGTCTATCAGACAGAGCAAGAATCTCACTATGGTTTCAGACAAAGCAAAAGCCAGCAATTGCTGAACTAAGTTGCAATATGATAATTTGACAAAGCAACAGCCCAGCAATGTTGGATCTGGAATGTTGCATCATGATATCCAGACAAAGCAAACAATTCAAAAGTTGTCTGTAAACATTATTGCAAAGCTCTCTGGGATATCCATCCGGAAATGCCCCAAGGAGGAGGGCTCCAGACAGAGCAATAATCTCACTATGGTTCAGACAAAGTAAAAGCCAGCAAGCCAGCAATGCAACAACCCAAAGCATTTCCTGGAACATTTCAAAGCTCTATGGAGTACCGAACCAGACATGCCCTGCAGACCTGGAGGATTGCATTATGATATTCGGACAAAGTAACAGTCCAAAGCATTTTCTGGAACATTTCAAAGCTCTATGGAGTACCGAACCAGACATGCCCTGCAGACCTGGAGGGTTGCATTATGATATTCGGACAAAGTAACAATCCAAAGCATTTCCTGGAACATTATAAGCGCGCAGGAATTTTTAACAGGAAATTCCCGAGCAGAGCCAGGTCCCAGCGATTTGCCTGATTTCGAAAGCAACAACTGTATAAATTTCCTGTATTTTTTAAGACGCGAAAGGTGGCGAGGATTACACGTGGCAGCCTACACACTTCTCACATTTACCGCAGCCTAAAAATAATTATGGTGTCATTATTACCAACCAGGTGTCAGCCAGGGACACAGAGGTCCTGCGCACCAGCTGTATTGCTCGAGTAGGTGTATCCCAATGCAGTACAGACGTCGGCCGGCTGGGAGAGGTGAAGGCAACAGAGGTGATAATAACTTGGTGGATGATGCGCATGAGGATTTGTGATCAATTCTCTTTTATCGTTTCGGTGGTCTAACAAATGCAAGTGAATCGTGATTCATCATGTACCTAGTAAACATAAATGACAAGCCTAGCAGGGATATACGCAAAGGCTGGTGTGAAATAAAATGCAGTTGCAAGGAACACTCGATATCGATCGAATCTTTGCATACGTATTAAGGGCGAAATTAGAGGGGGATGGGAACGACGGCGAAGGAAAGATCGCGTAAAAATGAAAACATGGCCGATTTGTTAAAGTGTTCATTTTTTTGACGCGATTAATTATTATAAAAATTAGCTGTTCATTACACACTCCCAGTTTGATCGCCCATTCTGCACAAGAGGATGCCAGGAGACAGCAGCAGCAAGCAGGAGGAAGAAAGTACAGGCTTAAAAACGTTAACAAGGAGTCGCTCTGGTGCTATGTGGTGCGTGAGAGCCACATAGATGTGTATGCACAGACAATGCATGCACTGCCGAAATAAGCTGATACTTAGGTGTGTAGGTAGCCCTTGCGTATTATGTACCCATTTCTCACCGCTTTTAACTCCTTGTCATTATCAATAGGGGGGCAAGCCAAGCCGCCAGCAGTAGTGGTCGGCCATCATCAGCATCCAATAACACGGCTGCTGTTTCCGTCCCACCAGCAGCCCCTTCAAAGCAGCATTATAACCATGCAGCACCTACTTTTCAGCCCATGAAGCGCGTGCTTCGACAAGCCCATGTTGGCGGTGGCGGAGTCGGCAGCTCAGCGTCCATCCCTCAGCACTGCTTGCTTGCTGAGGCAGCACTGCCAACCAGTAGTGGGCCCGGGCCCGGGGGCTCGAGTTCATCTAGCTGCAGTGGGCAGCAGGCTGATGTATTGTTTGCCAAGTCTCTGCCAAACGAGGTGTGTCCAATCTTATCATATCACACAACAGCCAGCAAGAGCGAGCACTTTTTACTGTATCAACCATATATAGTAAGCACTTGCACTGGCTTTGACGAGTCGTACGTATAAATGTATTTCTGCATTTACGTCAGGGTTGTTCAGTTCGACGAACTTTTAACAACTCGCAAATGGCATTCTTAGGGTTCGTTAAATGCGTGAAAGTTCGCGAATTCGTACTTTTGACCGAACTCCAAACTGAACAACTTTGATTTATGTAAAGCAGGGCATCGTTGGCGGAGGTTTCCTTATCAATGGATGAACTAGAGAGATTTATTGCACTTCACGATGCTGTGATTTAAATTTGCGAGAGGGCATAAACTCCTTAATGCTCTGTACGTGCAAAAATGCTCCTTTATGCTCTGTACGTGCAAAGGACAAAAATGCAAAAATGCCTCCTTTATGCTCTGGCTCTCCTTTGTCCTTTGTCCTTTGCCTACGTGCAAAAATGCAAATATGCCTCCTTAATGCTCTGTACGTGCAAAGGACAAAAATGCTCCTTTATGCTCTGTACGTGCAAAGGACAAAGGATTCAAATTTGCGAGAGGGCGTAAACTCCTTTATGCTCTGTACGTGCAAAATTGCTGTGCGCTCTGAACAATGAACAATGTATGACAATGGTGCAGGCTGCACACAATGGCTTCGGACAAAGCAAAGATGATACAGGCTATTCTCCTTTTGAGGCTTCATCTGCCATACCCTCCCCTGACCTCACTCCTCACAAGGTAATAAGCAGTAAGCACTTTACAAAAGGCCAGCCATGCAGATTTATGGCCGGTTTATTAAATCCATCTATTTGGTTTGACCACTCTTCAACTAATTCACGTGTTGTGTGACGAAATGAGTTTGGTCGGTCTTCTTCACCGTGACGCTGCTTCACCAGGCACCTAAGGTTGCATCAAGTTTAACCAGAAATGGTACAATGTACACTCGAGCACCAGGGCTGTAGATAGTTGCGGGATCGGACCCCTAGGAAGACTGAACAACAGGGTTTTTTTGTGCTGCCTTTGCTAGCTTGAACCACATAAATCAGTGTACACATGTGCAGTAGAAAAGCCGCGCATTTCAGTAATGTTGCCTGACAGTGCAAAGCAATTAGTTACGCATTAAAGGAAAGTAAGAAAGCAGTACATATATACCTATGTGTTGAAAGCTGCACCTTTCGTAAAATCAAAGCTTTTGCCACGCTTTTGGTTCCCTTGCTCCAATTAAGGGAAATATTTTCTGAATGTAGTTTTCTTGAAATATTGCGCTCTCCAACTATAAGCAGTCGGGTCACTTCATCCTTGCGCACAGCCGTGTTGCCTTCTTTGTCATTATCTGGTGCAGCAGAGCGGCCAATCACATCAAGTTCATGCCTCCAGCTCGCAAAATGTCCAAGAGCTCTCAGCAATGATGCCCAGCAAAGATATGCCAGGGCTTGATTCAGAACAGGCAAAGAAGCTGCATGTGGCCTTGCAGAAACTGATAGACTCAGATCTCCCGCTTGCGCACAAAGAGGTAGGAGATTGTGATGTGTGAACAGAAATCAAGTGTAACAGCTTGTGCTTCAGCTTTGAGGATGGCTGTTACAGACATTGACGTTTAAAGTTGCAGCTTGAGACGTAAAATTGCTGCTGCCCACACGGCCTCGTTGTTTGATATTGCAAAATGTGCTTTTGTTGCACAGCCTCTGTAGTTAGCTGTCAAAAAGCTACAATTTCTTTGCAGCTGTTATCTATTCCAGCAAAAGGGCCACCTGCTTGTCACAAAATCTATCATTGCAACCCCTTAACTCATTATTTAGCATGTTCACGTCCCACGTCAGGGGCTAGTGCAGTCTTGGCTGTACCCTCGTTTTTTTCTTTCCCCTTCTACGTGAAGAAGATCACGATAATAATATAATAATTGAAAAGTTGACTCCCTGCCCGTTTCTTAAAAGCTGAAACATTGTTGTTGAAGGCAGTATTTCTTCTTCACATGGTGCCCAAAAAATGTCAGCCATGATATCATATAATCCAGAGGGGGGGCACTGGGTAGAAATCAGAGATTATTCCTTTGTGGCATTCAATGAACGATCACTCACGCACCACTTCACCGCTCTGTAATTAACTGGGCGCTAATCATAGCTGATATAATGAGCTACCAGGGCATGTGCTCAGATCTATTTAAGTCGCCTTGCAAACAGATCGACAGGATGAATTGCCTATGATGAATTGCCTATATGGAGCACCTCATCCTAGTCTGGTGCTTTCCATGGGAAGATTTTAACGTGTATATCACAGCAACATCAAAATCCATGGAATGTGGTGTTGAAGGTGATCTATCAAGGAAATTTGGCCGCAAATACTGGGGTTCACGCCACGGCCAACAAGACACAATCCTTGTGACTGGCTGCTTTCAAGCTCAGCTGCTGTGAAATATGACATGACATTGCTGAGGTAAAGCTACCAGTCGGGGCGCACGACCTAAGAACATTTAAAAACCGTATCCACTTTTGGCTGTAATGTCCCCCCTCATATAGTTCCATGCCTCTCCACATGCGTAAACAATTTAGGACCTTATTCTTCTACTTTTAATTATTCACCCCTTTTCTTACTAAGCAGGTTGTGATGGAGGTAGCTCTAGCGATAGTGGAAGCCCCCCGCAACAAGATGCGGTGTTACCAAGCTCCTCACCGAGGATTGACAATTATTAGCGCTGCAGCCCTGATCGTGTCCATTTTCTCACTTGCCGCCACCTTGTGGGTTCTGTTCCTGACTTTAGATGCAGGACTCGTAGTTTATTAAGACCCGCAAGCGATGGATGCAGCCTGAGCTTCCAAACCAAATCATGAGATCTAGGTCGTAAAAGTGATTTAAAACACAGTGCTAATTCAATTACAAAGCCCAGATTGGCTCTCCGACTTTGTCCAAAGCGTCATCCTGCCAGTATCGTCAGTTTGAAGTATTATGTACAATTTCACAGGGTAGGAGAGATTGAGGTAGGCATCTTTGGCTTCTCTGTTTTTTATCCAACTCGCTCGTCGCCCATTTTGTGAAGAGTAATTTTGTACAAGGTTTTGTTTGCATGCAAGTATATCAGTTCCTTTGGCAAAATGTGCGGCACAAGAGGCCAGGTATATGCCATTTTCAAGGCCATTTTCGAATGAAGCTTAGCGGGCAGGCACGGTGCAGACTTCATGGGATCCGCTGTTGTGCAGTCACATAATTTAGCCTAAATTACTGAATCTTGAAAACGGTTAACCCGAGAGTATGATTACAACGCGCGGTCAAATGTCAGATTAAGGACCTTCATTCGTGTTACTTTTCTCTCCCCTCACCCAAAGGTTATTCCTCAAAAATTGCCAGGGAGGCTTAGATGCAATTAGTGACGCTATACCCACTACAGTTCGAACTCTACCTGTACAGTTCTATCAACAGTTTAGAACTGTAACCTACAATTCCTGCCTGCAGACCCACCGAAGGTCGGTTCGCTTAGACTAGGTTAGGCTTAGGGTAGGTTTAGGGTTAAGGTTAGGGTTAGGGTTAGGGCTTTGAACTACAGTTCAACTGTGGGTATAGCGGCATTTCCTCAATAGATGCGTTGGGAATGTCATATGAAGGTATTATAAGCGGATCAGGAAAGTCGAGAACGCAATGTTTGAATTAAACAACTTGCTTTTATAATGAGCCTGCTTTTTAAGGTTGAAGCAAGTGACACCAGATTGATGGGTAATGCATGCGAGTTTGACCTGATTTTTCCTCAAAGTCTTTCCGTCGATTGACAGTTAATTCCAGGTCGTCAACAAATTTCTTATAGAAATTTTGGGAATTTCTGAGGAAATTTGGGTACAAAACAATCAAGAGCTGAGAAGTGTTTGTTAGAAGAAGTCATAATATAAACTGATATTTAAACAACGTTGTGTCATACCAATTGGCACATGCTGTAACAGCCCGCGGTCAACGTTCAAATTAATGTCGGGTCTGTCCTCTTTATCAGGTGTGAAACTTGCACGCACACAAAAACACACACACGCACACACACACACACACACACACACACACACACACACACACATACGCACACACACACACACACACACACACACAAACTCACACACACACACACACACGTATGCATATGCAAGTGCACACACTCCCAGGTACACAGAAACACACGTATGCACACGCATATGCATATGCTAGTGCACATACCCCCATGTGCACGCACACACGCACACACACACGTAACATACACACAAACACACACACTCGAAACATACGCTTGTGCGCACCAGGCATACCGCCTCCAGGAAAACGTGTGGAGGCTGCTGGTGCCGATGCAGCTGGTGGCAAAGGCCAGCTCCTCTCATCACTGTCAGACGCTCCCTCCTTGTCTGGACCTTCCAGGGGGGTGAGTGGCCTGTATATTATTAGCACTATCAAGGTGCCAGATACGCAGATGTTGTGTGCCCCCAAAAATGAAAAATTTCTGCCTTGCTGGGTGCTAAGCGCCTTTGACACCTGGCCTGCACAATCCATTGATCAACACAGTAAAGGGTGGTTCTTGGTGAAGAATGAGTACATCATTACAGTTACTGCTCAGGACTGGTATGCTGCTTATAACAATGGGTGTGCTATTGTTTGACTGTCAAGCTCCAGCTCATGTCGTATCTCCCATGCCACTTCATGACAAATTATTGACACACTGCAAATCAATTGTGCAGAATGTCTTTGGAGTGAACACGCAAGCGCGGTGCACACGATTATTAAAAAACTATTCCCAAGTCAAACTGATGTTCGATCACAAAAAAATGTTTCTTGAAAACAGTGTAGGCGCTCCTTCCTCTTCTTGCATTGATATTTGAATGAATGTACAACCCTCTGCCCTACGCACCCAGAAACATGAATGCATCTCTTTTGCACATGAACAATTACATAAACACACAAACCCCACATTGTAACCTGCACGTAGGCCGCACGACCAGCGGCCAGCTCTGCAGAGCTGGAGAGCAGAAGCGCTTCAGTGAGGTTTAGCCCCACCACAGGTAACATGCAGTTTGCTGGCCGTGTGCAGGCAGTGTGCATTTACTATATAGTATATAGTGTACACAGGTACTGGCCAAAAGCATGAACGGTGTATATTAGAGTAGCTGTATGTCTGGCTTTGCGCCGGTACATGGTCCGGCTAAATTATATGGTGCCAGTAGTGTGTGATCACCTCAATCCTTGGAGCTCACAAGGCAGAAAAGCGGTTCAAAGCTGCTTAATGCGCAGCGTGTTTTTGAAAAGGCCAACTGGCCTGTACGTGCCACATGAATGCAGGCTTAAGCCTTAAAAACATAGATGGTGTGTTCGTTGAGCGGCTGTGTGCCCCAATATTATCATGGACATGCATCACAAAGCACATTCGTTGAGCGGATCCAGACAGCGAAAGCCTGTCATTGTTCGTTTAATAAGTAATTTACACAACAGATACCTGCTCGCTGCGTGTCGCTAACCACGCAGCCAATCTTCAACCCCCAGACTTTTAAGCCCCCACAACAACAGGTGCATACAGCCTACTGCTCCTCCTCAAGCTGAAACAAGTAGTGATGAGCTTATTCCGTTCAAGCTAATGCACGCTGTATGCACCCAACTGTGTGTGCTTGGCTGGTATGTTTAATACGGAATTATAATTTGGCAAAGGTAATACACTGGGCTCGTAGCTTACTGTGTGCCTCACCGTCTGCCAAAGTGCCTCACTGTGTAAGCGTGCCAAAGCTCACAACTCCACACCTAACAAGTTTCTGACAATTCATCCATGCAACTTGTTAAGAAGACTTAAGAAGGTGCAACCATCCCATGCTTTGTTTCACATCTTACTTTTCGCTGCTGGGCGTCATCCACGCTTTTTGGTCACTAAAGCCTCACAAAAAATGGATCCTTTGTAGCTGCATCCTCGAGAGATGACGATGATGAAGAGATGTACCCTAAGGCCAGGCGTCTGGTTAAGGGCACGGTGCCTCAGAAGGCTTCTGCCTCTGCAAAGCAGAAGACATCTAGGGCAGGTAAGTGCGTGCACTTTTGGGTGCATGTGTATGTGGTCATCTTTTGATCATAAGCAGTAGTGTTCGAGTAGGATCCTGCTGCCGATAAAGGTGCGTGCAGGTAGTGCCCGTGGGTGCGCAGACACGCGCCATACCTGTTTTTTACCCCTTCCCTTTTACTTTTTACCAAACCTCCTGGTGCGTGTCCTCTCATTTCATACCTTGTATCACTCAGGCAATCCAGAACCATGCTTGCATGTCACGAATCCAATTCATGAAATACAGCTGGTATTCGTTCAAACCAAGGTTATGAACCGCAGCATATAGACAGTTCTGGTCAGCCCTACATGTACCATACCCCGCCCAGAACCCCCCAGGGGTGATTGACTGCTGCTCTGTTTCCCCCTCCTATTGCACGCAGCCTCCAAGAACAACAGTGACTTTGACGACAGTGATGATGACACGCCCCCTGCCCGCCCTGCTGCTGCCGTGAGAGCTGCCCCTGCTCAGCACAGCAGCAGCGCTCCCAGCCGTGCAGGTACTGTGTGATTGCTCGGTGTCTGTCACTTGTGAACAGCACGGCAGCATTGCTCCCAGCCATGCAGATACTGTGTGATCGTTTGGTGTGTGTGTCACTTTAAATGAACAAAGGAGCAGACGTGCAGGTGCTCTATGCTTGTTGGATTGTGTGCACGTGGGGTCTGATCAGTTTGTTCAGATGTTGGTCCCAGATGCATCGGCCTTTGGAGGAGTTTTAAAGATCTTTGGCTGCACTCACCCTTCTTGGGCTGTTGACCTGAAGCATTATTCTGACATGTTTCTTCAAGAAGATGAGTCGTTGTGATGCCATTCTTTGCGATGCGATAGTATGCAGATAGCCGTGCAGCTGCTTTGACTCAATGTGCCCTGATTTGTTGCTACGAGACTGCTCGTCATACTTTGCGCTGAGGCAACCTCTTTATGCAGTTTAACACAAGATTGTGACTCCTGCTGCGTGGCCTGCAGGCTCTGCAAAAGGCTCCAACCCTATTCTGGCCATGCTGGACAGCGACGATGAGGATGACTTCTTAAAAAGCCTAGCTCCTCCCAAGTGCGTGGGGCATAGATATAGAGGGAGAGCTGTCAAATATGCTAGCAGCAAAGTCTGTTTTCTTGACGTCTTGGAGGGAAAAAGTAGAAGGGGCCGGCAGAGTCCCACATGGGCATAGTTTTCAAAACTTCGGAGTGCATGTTCCCTGAATTACAGTTTTCAAGCCCAGCACAGGAAACTAGATGAGCTCAGAACTGCACGTCAAAGGACACATATCTAATCGGACGCAGTGTGATGCGTACATCTTGCTGCTACACCTTTGTTTAAGATCACTCACTTTACCGAATCCCAAAGATTTGGCATGAAAATCCTTGGGACTAACAAAGAGCATCGCAAAAGATAAAGCGGAAAGATAGAGCGGACAAGCCTTTGAATGCAACAAAGGTAAGTATTTCAGCTTTTGCTCTGTCAGCCCCCTGGAAAATGCACACAATGATGGCCTGCATCGATTTCAGCTTGTAGCTGTTTGCCAAATGCCAATGTCTCAAGAGTCTCTCATCCCAACCTGTAAGAACGCTTGCATGGATACAGGCCTGTATAGGTCATAATCGTCAGCCCTCTTAGTAATGTGGTGTAGGCGCTGCACACAAGCAACAATATTTGGGCTTGCTTGTAATTTGAGCTTATAAAGGTGTCAGCTGCAGTTTAAATATTCAGGGGCACACACATAGACTAGTTTCTGGTTTAAACTCGACAGTTCTCTGCCACACATACATGTATTTGCAGCGCTTGGTGGCAGAACTAGTCCACACCCAATTCTGCACACTCTCACATATTATCAACACACACTCACACGTACATACACGTTTTCACTCACACATGCCTACATTTTTCTGGAGATATACTCACACATATATTTTAAGGTACTCAAAGATACGCTCCAACGGTAACAAAATCACATACATATTTCATTGTACTTCAATATACACTGTGCTTGGACTGAGATTCACACATGTGCTTTTAGGATAACATGTGCGCGCCTGCAGAAAAATAATAACATGTACGTAAAGATAACATGTACGTAATGATAACATGTACGTAAAGATAACATGTGCGTAATAGCATGTACGTAAAAATAATAACATGTGCGCGCCTGCAGAAAAGATACGATGCCCACACCCGCAGCCAGAGGTGGAGGTGCCACCAGAGAGGGCCCATCCCACAGGTAGGAGCCATCTCACAAGTTAATGTTGTACAATAAAGCCAACCAAATACCTAGACCGCTGAACGTCAAATTCCTCCACAAAAGAAGTCAGCGCATGTGCGCACCGCGACAAACATAGCATGCGCAAACATTCACTGCGTGTGTACTCATATTTTGTCAAGCCTAACGTGTGCATGTGACGTCATGCATATATACACACAACTGCCGAGGAGCAAACGTGCACGGCAATGCATGTGGTGTGCTCATAGGAGCGCGTCGCCACAAACAGGGGCAGTAGGCAGAACAGCAGGGGGCAGCAACGTGGGCAAATCAGTGGACACGCTCATGAATTTCCTAAAGGTAATTTTAAATCTGACAATGCGTCCTGTATTTGTACATGTGAGGATATTAGGTAGGGGCAGCAGCGTAGGCAGGTCAGCAGTCCTTTCTGCTGCATTGAGCATGCTGGCTAGGGGCGGTAAAGTAACAGAGGGGGGCGACTGACCCCCCAAATGGGCATGTTTTTCAAGTTTTCCTGGAGTGTGGGTGCCGCAACTTGCTACAGTCCAATTTTTTTCAATTAAGTTGTAGCAAATCATGGCGCTCATGTCTAATTTGCACGCATAACGATTTTCGTGAAGATGAGCACATATGCACGTAGCTAGCAATGCCAGCTTCATTTGAAGCAAAAATGGTCCCAATTGGATGAAGGGGGGGGTGAATGGCTGCAATCCAAGTGTAAAAGGGACCATTTTGGGGCATGTGTTCAATCGCCCTCCTCTGGCAAAGTAAGTGAATCAGGATATGGTTGTTGCTGTCACAAATGCTGGTGCTGCTCCTATGTTTGCAAGTTCTGCTGCAGATACCTGTGCATGCCTGCATGACTTTGTCTTCCTAAATGCTTGAATGAGGTGGGACGGGGATGGTGTTGGAAGTACGTATTTTGTTCACACATCTACACAAACAACCTCACTTATACCCTGGGTTGGTTGTGTACGCAGGCCGACGATGACATCATTGGCAAGCAAACAAACCTTGAAGAAGGGGGGGACGCACTGGACATCCTCGGCGGCTCAAAGTAAGATGGAACCTAGTGCACGCATGTGAAAAACTGTTTTACAGACATACAGGTGACCCAAAGTAAGTTTTGAATACCTTTGCTCTTATGTGTGGGACATCCAGTGTGCACACATGTGTTGGACATCCTCGGTGGCTCAAAGTGAGGCAGCTAAGTGCTAAAAGGGGAGTAAACGCCCATGTACGCAGTTCGTAGACAAAATGGTAGTGGGATAACACTTGCTGGCTTGCTTAATAGTAATATGACGTGTGTAAAAATAGTCAATCCCCACCAAAAAGCCTGCGTACACACGTGTGTCGTATTATACATTATAAGACTCATGTAGGTGGCCCAAAGTATGGGGCAAACCTCTGCACATTTGTCTTGGACGTCCTACATGTGCACACTTTAAGACAGGTGGCCCAAAGTAAGGGAGAAATCTCTGCGCATGTGTGTGTGTGTGTGTTGCGCTTTTGTGCAAAATGCATAATGCCAGAGGCTTGCAGTGAACAACAAATACGTACATTTTGTACATTGTGCTGGACAGCATGCCAGTGGCCCAATAAATTTACTCAGGTCATACCTGTTTGCACATGCGTGTTTCAGGGCATCCTTGGCAACCCAGAAAAGCGAATTTATGTGCATATCTTTGCATTTTCTTGTCGCTGCTCGTTTTGTCAGTGCTCCTTAAAACCAAGCCACAGCGTTTGCTGGCAAAAACAGTCCTCAGTCTTTCATTGGTCAGCCAACACCTGACCTCAATCACGCCTTTTTTGAATCGTGGCTTGCGGTTTCACTCGTGGTACCTTTGAGCTCTGGCGCTAAAGCCTTCTACCTTTTACATTCCTCAGTCCCTCTCTGACAATAATTGGCAGTTCCCACCTTCTAACAGGCCACACAAACACACACAAACACACACTCACAAACACAAACACACACACACACACGCACGCGCATACGCTGACACAGGCCAGGTACAGCGCCCAAGCAGGGTCGCAGGCGTGGAGGTACCCCAGGAGGGGGCACTGCACCAGGCACTGGGGATGTATCTCCCTTGTCGCGTCAGGCTAGTGATGCTGGATTGACAGGTGTGTGTGTGTGTGCATGTGTGCATGCAAGTGTGTGGCCGCTGCTGTTCAGTGTTTAAGACACTTGTTTAAGGCACTTATAAGTTTTCAGGAGCATGAAGGGAGTGGACGAGTTTTCACATGGTTAGGTGCTTTTGTGTGGGTGTCAAGCGAGGATGGCGCCAGAGGCGCGTGCGGCACGCTGTACTTCATTCAAGAAGGGAAAATGAACAGCAAGCTGATCTGACTTGTGACGCGTGCTGGAAGTTATTAATTTGTATCTTGCCTTTTTTCTGTGTACGTAAGCTTTTGTGTCCGTCTGCTACATGAACAGTGCTGCGAATGTGTGCAGCGTCGTACACAAGAACCTCTCACTCGGCAGGCTTCCTCATGCACTTTTTTCGCATGGCACGAGCAGCTAGCAGTTGCGTGGGCAGAGGTACTCTTTTTAGAGTGCTGCAAAGCTGTACAAAGCGCACTGATTGTCAGGGGGCACTTATCAAACACGGCCTCCGCAGCACCCCTTCTCACGTTGCTCCAAAGTTGCACAGAGAATTGCAGACAGCGTGCTGCTCTCCTGCAGTTGCCCACCTTCTTCTTCAACGTTGCGGAAATGCACGATTTGACTGTGCATGACAGGAAGCGCTCAGCTACTGTGGACATAGCACAACCTCATTGTGTTACAGGAAGTGCTTGCACACTGGAATGGCACTAACTGGTTGTACGAAGAGCGCCTAGCGTTTAAAAACACCGTGGCACAGCACTAGCTGGTTGTATTACAGGAAGTGCCTAAACACTGTGGCATGGCGCACCCTGGTTGCTCACAGGAAGCACCCAGCCCTCTGGATCTGCTCAGGCCTTCCCCTTTTCTGAGAGGCAAAAGTTCACAGATGATGTAGGGAGGGGTGTGCAATCTGCGCAGCTGCCTGCACACAGGCAAGCAGGGCACCAAGCGTCGGCGCCAGCTCGGCAGCAGGTGAGCGTCAGATGCGTATACCTATACCTATACAGCGAGGCCCTGGAGCATGTGGTTGAAGGCAATAAAATGTCCACATGCTTTCAGTTGTTGATGTACAAGAATGTTATCATGTGTCTGTTTCGGTCATGTAAACGTGTATGATCATTTATGTACATCGCTCATTTCTTGTAGATTAGACGCAGTGTCTGTCCGTGAACTCAGTTACAAGATGATTCTAGTCTAAGGAAAAGGGACTACAAATTAAATGCATTCTTTAATATGCTGCATATACATGCTGCTGATCATGCACACACACAGACACAACTACACAGAAACACGCGGACACACACACGCATACGCATGCAAATGTACAGACAAACACATGCACATACATGCACAATAATAGGCAAGCGCACACATACACAAACTCACACACGTTCACAAATACTAACACGCTTTCTCATTCACTTCAGCATTCGGCACCAGGCAGTGATGATTATGAAGATGATGAGTTTGATGTGCTTGGGCCTCCTCCACCAGGAGGGCAAGCAAGTGAGTCTGTTTGTGTTGTGTTTCGCATATGAATATGTGGTGTGTGTGTTTGGGCCTCTGCAATTTAATCTAGTTGTGCAGCATTTGTGTCTGTGTATGTATGCATTTAGAAGCTTAAGGAGTGCGCTATTGGTGCATCTGTTGATGAAAGATTCTGTATATGTATGTGTGCATTTGGGCACTCGATATTAGTGTATTCATCTTCCTGTATGCACACAGAAATCATGTGTGTCTTGTTGCAAGTTGTACCTTCTCCACCCTCTTCCACCTCTCTTGCATACACCCATTTCTACACACATACACATACCTACACGCATGTGTAAATACGCCCACCGCAGGTCGAAACCCTTCTGCCCCTCCCTCTCCGCCCCCATCTTCCACCCTTCCCCCCAGGGACC
>Ga0307947_1000862_pt1 | contig 22953 bp, 22 predicted proteins | sample OrgLakmetagen232_FD_201840 | JGI IMG/M metagenome (GOLD analysis project Ga0307947, IMG submission 201840) | Saline water microbial communities from Organic Lake, Antarctica - #232 | ecosystem: Environmental > Aquatic > Non-marine Saline and Alkaline > Saline | place: Antarctica: Organic Lake...
AGACTTTTTCTTTTTCTTTCTGAGCTTATGGATTTATTTGTGGCTGGCCGAGACCAGTCAGCAGCCGATCAGCCAAACAACCTGGCTGAAGGTCACCCCCAATTGTAACCATTGTAACCATTGTATGTGACCAATGTCCTGGTGAAGATGCACATGTTCAGAACGAGGTGCATGCTCTTTTATTTTGCCAAGACCTTCGAGTTTGTGAGCTGAGGAAACATTTTTCCTTTCTGTTTACACCTATTTTTGAAGGACTTTTCAGCAGCCCAACCTTTTTTGCTGCAACGCGTCAACAACCAACTTGTTCATGATTTTCTTTCTCAGCAGAACAATAGACTTTTTCTTTTTCTTTCTGAGCTTATGGATTTATTTGTGAGCTGGCCGAGACCAGTCAGCAGCCGATCAGCCAAACAACCTGGCTGAAGGTCACCCCCAATTGTAACCATTGACAGTATTTACCCTCTGCTAGTAATAACGTAATCGTCAAACTGTTACAAAATAGAAATTTTTGTTATTACAGTATGGAATAAAATGTCAATATAATTCATGATTTGTTCAATTTACGGCTTCGCAACACAAGCATCTAATTTTTGGATGTCACATCACATTAACGAACTTAAATCTTTTTGTGTTCATCAGAGGTGACCATATAATGTGGTCTTACTGCAACAATCACAGGAGCCAGTGCAGATGAAATACTACACGTATCAGGACATTTGTAAGTGGAGAAAGGAGAGGGAGGGATAGATAGATAGATAATTAGAAAGATAGAAAAAAAAAATATATATATATATAGAGAGAGAGAGAGACACGATGTGGCACTTGTGATAGGGCTACAAGCTCACTGTCTGTGCCTCAAGAGAGGGTGATGCTGGAATAAAAATTAGATCCATAAATAAGCACAGCCAGTCACAATTGCCACAAGCAGATCGAACATCGCAGTTTGGTACTGGACACCGTAAAACACCCCCATGGCAACAAAGAAGAGAATAAAACTGACGGGCGCAACCAGCATGCTACGCCTCAGTCGCACTCGCTTTGGATTTGGCTTCTTGAAGTATTTTGCACTCTTTTTTGTGCCCCCCTCCCTTCCAGTGCAGTGACTGGCAATCAGCGCTGCAGTACCTGTGCATGTGTAGTGTGCGTATATGCATGTGTGTGTGTTTTGTCAAAGAACAAAGGTAATGAAAGTGCTTGTGATCTCAATACACCTAATTGCACAACAGTTTAAGGAGCTTGAGCCAACGACTCTGCCAATGTCGAGGGAGGGTTCCCTTGACGGGTGGGTCTGTAAACCTGGGCCACAGCTGTGCAAGCTGCGGGTTCCTTCTAAACATGCTACGAGCAGATGGGGTCGGTATACATGGGCCACAGCTATGCAAGTCATGTTTTGTTTCTTGTGAGCAGATGACTAGAGCGATCTGCGAGGATTTATTTGAGTCGATTATGGTTTAAGCATTGGCGCAGGACTCACCACGGGGGGTGCTTACTTATTATGCGGATTGGTGTTAAAATGCCTGCATAGTTTTCCTTCCATTCTTTCCACCTGCAGACCCCTTGGCACCACACTAATAATTACGGCTGATTTTGTGTAACAGTTCAAGCGGATCACAACAGACTCGATCAACTATTGTGAAACAGTGGGCAATCGACTTACCCTTGCTCGCAAATATGTCATCTGAGGGCTGTGAAACCTGGAAGTCTGTCATCTTTTGTTAGTTGCCTAGATGGATACGCCACAAGGCATTTGGAAAATAACTTTCATAAATAAGTAGCTGTACATTGATGGGCCACCCAGGGGCAGCATGCACTTCCACACCCTTCATTCACATCCACTCACACCTCACACCACACGTCACGACCCTCTCACCCGAACCTAAACACGTCACGCCTTGTACTCAAACGTCCGCACGCCAACCCACACGTCAAAACCCTTCGATTCAATGCAACACACACACAAACACACACGCCTCACAACCTCACACCCACGCGTCACGACCCTCTCACCCGAACGTCCACGCCTCGAGCACGTAATCTGTGACCTGTGAGGAGGGCTTTGGCTTCAGAGCTATACACCGCTAAAGGCAGAGGAGAACCTCTGCGTGCATGTAACGAACGGAATGATCGTGTGTATTGACCATTTTGAAGTCAGTGCTTTGCATCCAAAGCTGTGAAAGCGCATCAAAGCAATCATATACTAAGAAGTCGGCCAGCGTTTGAAAATCAGGCAGGCTTCTAGCAATTGAAGCACACACTGCGTCGTCCATTGCGCTTATAGATTTAAAGAAGACATATGATGAGGACACTACTTGCCATACCAAAAAAGTTGACCAAAGGAGGTGTGCTGTCAAGGCGCCACAGTTCACACCTTTTTATGTTCCTAAATTTGTGCACAGGCGCATGCACATATACAAAGCTATGCAGCAAGGCCTTTTTCAGAACTTGTTTGTGTATCGCATCTATACATGCTTGATGCTTGGTAGGTAACGTCACCTCTGCAACTTTTACAAGGAGAGGAGGATATAGGTAAGGTATAGGTGCAAAGGCTTGTGTTTGTTCAGAGTGAACCAATGGCTCAGCTTAAGGTCAGTTTAGAAGGTCAAGGCCCACAGAAAGAGCAGTGCTTTTGCCTGAGCAAGAGTGCGTCCTCTTCACTAGCACATGCAGTGAGAGCAGCTGTGTAGGGTTGGCCAGAATCACATATACCGGCAAACGGTGTATATACGATTTTTTTGGCAGGGAAATCACCATATATACGGTCATATACGGCGTATATATATAGAGTTCTGGCCAACCCTGCAGCTGTGCAATGCAGAGCACTGCATACCTCATTGGGATCAAGGCCCATAGACAGCAGAGCCTTGGTCTGCAAAAGCGCATCGTCCTCACTGCATACGTGTGTGTTACACAGGTGTGCTAGCGCGCGACGGAACTCCCCCGCTTTGTTGTCTTTGGCTGCAAATGCCACACAGGTACGTGGTTATGCATGTGTGCATGTGTGTGTGCGCGCGTGTGAGCACGTGTGTGTGAGTGTGAGTGTAAGTGTGTGTGTGTATGTGTGTGTGTGCGTGTGCGTGTGTGAAAATATGAGCACGTGCATGAACGTGAATATGTGTGAGTGTGTACATGCTTGCAATTGCTATGGTTGCACAGCTGTCCAGTGTGTGAAAGTGTGTTGTTGGTTTACGTTTTACTTCTCTGCATTGCAAGGAAGGAAGAGCAGAGTGACATATATGATATGCAGCACAGCTCTTTGACGCGCCAACGGTGTGTGCAAGCCTTCCTTTTCACAGCACCCACTCTTAGCTAAACAGAGGTTTAAATACAGGAGAGCACACCTCAGAAACGTAATAACTGCTCCAGTATACACAAAAGCACACACACACACACTTGTTTAACTGATGCACGCACCCTGAGCAATGTTTCCAGACATGGGTCACAAAGTAACGATAATGAGCTAACTGCACGCTGCACATTTAGGTGTGTGTGTTGTATGTTGTATGTGTGTGCACACATACAACACACACATACATAGGGTTGGCCAGAGCCATAAATGCACACCGTATGTGATCGTATATGTGGTGATCTCCCTGCCAAAACAATACATATATGGTTCAACCCTTCACAAACACACACGCAGACACACACCATATACACACACATGCGCGTACACACACATCACATACATAACCGTGTGCGCGCACAAAAACACACATATGCACGCGCACACACACGCACATACACGAACGCACACACTCACATACAAACAGACACATACTGATGCACAATCACACACTGACGCACAAGGAGATGATGCGCACCTTTGGCGTTTGCGACCCACTCCCTCAGTTCATTGCCCTTGCCGCACACAGCCTTCAGCTTGCGCATCAAGATCTTGAGCTAAGGGTCAGTGTTCTCAAACAACAAGCAGGCCCCCATGTCGTCTCTCCTCCAGGCCGGACCATGGTGCAGGCCATTCCAGGCCTGGACTGCCCAAAAGGTATCATCCCAGTCTCCACTCATGCACAACATGGCTTGGGCCTTGCAAATATGGGAGCTGACCCCTCTGCGTGTGTGTGTGTGTGTGTGTGTGTGTGTGTGTGTGTGTGTGTGTGTTTGTGCGTATGCGCGTGTGTATGTGTGTGTTTGTGTGTGTGTGTGTGTGTATGTGTGTGTTTGTGTGTTGTGTGTGTATGTTGCAGGTATACGGGTATGCATGTGCGTTTGTGCGTGTGCGTGTGTGTAAGTGTGTGCGTGTTTGCAAGCATGCGTGCTTGCGTGCCCCATGTTCATTGATCATTCTGACCTGGATAAAGTCACTCAATTGGGTACCGTCAAACAATTGGGTGAATAAAAGTAAATGAAATTCATTTAGGTTAACACGATTCGTTGAATACACACGATTCGTACATACATTTACGGCCTTAGTTTAGAGCATGATGCTGTCCCAGCCAACACCCCTGTTCATGAAACCAGTAACAGCAATACGAGAAAAACCGCAGAAAAGAGAGCTCACACAAGGTGGGAGGGTTGACTGGCTTGACCTTCCTTTTCCATTCTGCATCTGTACAGACACGCCACACAAAGGTGTAGGTAGGTAGACACACACACACACACATACACGCACGCACTCGCACACACATACACACACACACACTCACGCACGCACGCACGCAAACACGTGCATGCACACGCATACTTGTAGTCACGCACACACAACAAACATACACACCCACAGAGGAGGTAGAGGAAGTCCAATTTGCCTTTGATTCTCTGGACTACGAGAAGTCAGGAGCTGTTACGCCATCCCAGCTGAAGGTAATGCTATATGCATTTGAGAATCCTGGCATTTGATAATCCTGGTTGTGACCAACAAGCGCAATCCTTTGACCAACAAGCGAGCAGCTTGAGGAAAGTGGCAAGCTGTTGACCCATATCTTTTAATACAGGTTGCGCTGCGTGCCATGGGCTTTCCTGTGAAAAAGATTGAGATACGAGAGATGCTGAGGCGCCATGGAGAGGAAGAGGACACACAGCGGCTGGACTTCAGCACATTCAAGCGGTTGGTGGCAGGTGAACATTTGCAACCTGTTGACAAACAGATATGCTTTTACAGTTTATGAGCGCAGGCATTCCTTTTATAGTTTTCAGCATTCACAGAGGCTCACACAGAAAATACACGCGCACACGCAAGCATACATATACGCGCACACACATACACAAATTCGTACATACATACATATACACACATACTTGCTCTCTCTCTCTCTCTCTCTCTCTCTCTCTCTCTCTCTCACACACACACACACACACACACATGTACACACACATACACGCACAAACACACACACACACACAAACTAACACGACCTGCTAAAACAGAAGCAAATCCGCCTAGCCATTTCTGCATTGGGTTTGCTTGCAGATAAGATGTCTGATAGAACACCCCAGGACGATATGCTGCGTGCTTTTCAGCTCTTCGACATACATGGCATGGGCAAGCTGGATTTAGCGACCTTGCGCAAGGTGTGTTTGTGTCTAGTCATTGCATATCAGCTTTGATCAATGTAACGACGCGCAAGTGAAGGATTTCCAACCATACGTTGCCTTGCACGTGTTGCTTCGCGCCTTTCCATTATTTGTTTGATGCTCCTGATCCAAAGACTAAGAACCGGTCCAAAGACTAGGTCTGTGATCTCGTTAGATTTATCAAGCAGACGATTGACGGTTTCCACGTGCTAGGGCGTAGGCAAGGCAAGGAAGCTGAACAATTCGGATGAATACTTATAAACTGAGTTTAGGTACCTAAACAAAGATCCCTGCAGTTGTTTGTAGCAAAGATAAATTAAGAGAAGCACATTTTTATATAACCGTGCTCTTAGGTGGTGAAGTCTCTGGGCTTAGACATCCAGGAAGCCGAGCTGCAAGACATGATAGATGAATTTGACCACGACAAAGACGGGATGATAAACCAGGCCGAGTTCATGTCAATGCTCATGAATGATGACTAACACCACTTGTATGCTGACGGCAAATGATGGAATGTGACTCTTCACATGTCTTGGTGTGCAAATGAAGGTGGATGGTGTGCTAAGGAAATGATGTTGTATTTACAAATAAAGCACTGACTAAAAAATTAGGATTGGACTACAGTTGCCCAGCAGTGCACATTTGCATGAGGCGCACGGCAAAGGTTACGTTGTTTATGTGCGCGCGGTGTATACTTTTTTTGCCACGGTTTGTCTTGATTCTTATCCTGCCTCATTAACGCTGAATTGCAGTGACGTCCTCCAACACGTAAAAAAAGGGCGCCCAGTTAATTCTTTTAGAGTACGGGCCTAGAAGATTTCTGAGTTCTACACATCTTATTCTCAAATTAAAATAATTGAGATTGCCATCCACACTCGTGCCACCTACCGTGCTGCTTCCGCTTTAAACTAGCTTTTTTCCTGATTCCTTACCTTTCGAGGTTTTAATGGTTCTAACTTTTATGGGGTGTATTGTGTTTGCGCTGCAGCGCCTGTTTTATCTATTTCTCATGAACATAAAATGCGCAACTTGCTTGGCATTGGATGGCTGTTTACATGGGAAAAAGATGCTTCAATAGAGGAGGGGAATTCTGGGAAGGGTGACACTGCCTTTTCCGTCATACCCCCCCGGCGTCTAATTTATCAAGCCCGCCAGCCCACCATACTTTCTTAGAGATAAAAAGCACAGCACACAACTGGCAGCAAGATATATCGTGTTGCTGAGCTTGGTAGCCCTGCTCGCACAAGCTACATGCTTAAAAGATCTTGAGAAGAGGCGCGGCGCTGTTCCATGCCAGTAATTAAGAGGATTTATAAAATATGGACTGAGAGGTAAAAAGTTGAAATTTCAAGTTTGGGTTCGAGTTTGGGCAGAGCTCATGTTCAAAAATTGGGACAGCAGTATCTTTATTTTATTATTTATCAGAGAACATGGCATCCTCACAGCACACGGACAGATGGGAGGGCGTGTCCCGCAACTTCACACAGGCTGACGGTGAGTGGCTAGGCGAGACACTCTCTACACGGCCGCTTCCTTTGCATTTAAAATAAGTGCGGCGCATGGGGCCAACGACGAGAGGCACGTAGCAGCTCTTGCTTTCATTCTCGCCCCTCGCTCCTCCTCGTCCTCGTCCTCGTCGGGTACGGGATGAGCGACCTCGCTCTCTAATCGCTGCTTCACCTTATTACAATATTCTTGATAGCGCATGCATGAGGCCATGTCGTCCTCGCCTTATTCTTGGCTGAGATAGCTGAGATAGCAGCTGAGAGCTAGCATGTAGTCAGCTTTTGCCCTCTCTGTCCTCAGAGGAGCTCCTCAATCAGTGATACGGTGCATGCATGCACTTCTGTCCCATGCATGCACACCTCTTGCACAAATTACCACCACGCCGTGCGGCTGCTGCTGCTAGCACACATGTCATCTTTTTGGACTCCTCGTCAAGCAGTAGTTCTCAAAGCTTAACCTCCTGAAGCATATTATCATAAAGAAGTGCATAAAACTGCCTGCGACAACCAGCATGTCATGCGCAAGGTCCATCTACAACCTCATCATCATCCACACCCTGTCGTCGTCAAATCTGAAGGAACCCCGTTTTAATTCTGACTGTTAAGATTGCCTTTGAGCTTCTTGTGCACCTTTAATCAAGCTGCTGAACTGTTCATTATCAGCATGCCCTTCTCAGTGCTTTCCACGTCTCTCATCAGGATCTGGATTTATTCAATCAAGCCTCTCGTGATAATCTCCTTGTTTTTTGCTCAAATTCCTGCAGCAGAGTATCTTTACGGATTAGTAACTCATTCCCTGCTTCCATCTCCTTTTTTCTAATGATAGAGTATAAGAAATTCTCTCTGTTTCTTTGCACGCAGTATTGAAAATGCGCGGCTCCATCAAGATTGAGCACACCCTGGCTCGCCTTGGCGCAGAACGCCTCTGGAGTCTTATGAAGGTGTGAAAACCCATGTGTTTGCACGGCAGATGGTGAATTTCCTCCGTTTGTGCTTGGTCCTACAAGACACCTCAGCCGCCGCGTTCACTTGGCTTATACTCTTTTAGTCTAGAGGTAGATAATAAGGCCTATAAAATCCAAACTACCCTGCCTCTGATTTTTTCGTTGGAAGGATCTGGTACTGATACCCAGCATTTTTTAAATGGATGCCATTGAACAAGGATCAGGGGTGTGTCTTGGCTAACGTTCTTTACTTTGCATCTTTGCTTATCAAGGGAGAGCCTTATGTTCACGCTCTTGGCGCCCTCTCTGGAGCCCAGGCAGTCCAGCAAGTGGCTGGAGGTGCGTTTGCCTGGAAAAAAGACAGCTAGCTGTTACGGAAGTGCTCTGGACCGGACTGTGATGCATGCAAATAATTTCAGCTTTTCTCTTTCAACTAATTTCGCCAGTACAGTAAACCTTGTGGGCTGTTTTTCTATACACGCAGGCCTGAAGGCCGTCTACCTGAGCGGATGGCAGGTCGCTGCAGATGCAAACACGGCCCTCCAAACCTACCCAGATCAGTCTCTGTACCCCTGTGATTCTGTGCCCAAGGTGCGTGGAAAGTTTGGGCGAGGGCGCTCTTGCTTGCTTGCTTCACTGAGTGGTCGGTTATGCAATACGTTTTTGTTTGTATTTTAAAGCAAGCATTCCACATTTAGCTGTTTGTAATGCTTTAGCTGAAATATGTCAATGTCAGAGGTGACGGCTTGTTACGACCTACTGCTTTTCCATTAAATGTATGCAGATCAAAGACATCAGTATTTTTTGATCCCACACACTTTCCTAATGAATGTATTTCTGTGTGCAGGTGGTGCAGCGCATTAACAATGCCTTCAGGCGCATGGACCAGATCCAGCATTCTGAGGGCAAGGGTAACACCCACTGGTTTGCCCCAATTGTTGCTGACGCAGAAGCAGGTAGGAAGAAAGCTAAATTTTGTGCTTAAAGTCCTTTTATTACGAAAAGTTATTGTGCTTTGATGACTCCTTTAAAAATTTCTTTGACAGCTTCCTAAGGCAATAGCTGCTTTTGTTTTTTTGCGCTGCGCATATGTGTGTGCCATACCTTGTTATGCCAGCCTTTAGCGGCTCCCTAAATGCTGTAGGCGGCTGGTTTGATCGAGGCTGGCTTTTGCTCCCAAGCTTTGGCGACTTTCTGAGCTGGTGTCTAAGCCGATGACTGGCTTGGATTTGCTTTGCTTTGGATTTTATAATACAGCAACTAATACCTCCTGTGCCAATACATTTTATGTCAGGCTTTGGCGGCTCTCTGAACGCATACGAGCTGATGGCTGGCTTGATTGAGGCTGGAGCTGCAGGTAGGGGTGTGCCTGATCTGGTGCCAAGCGCTTTCTTCTTTCGGCAAATTCGCCAATACCCAAGACCCCACAGGTACTCACATTCGCCAGGGCCCAATGGCAAATTTGCCAATGCCCAAGACCCCACAGGAAACTAAATTGCCTTCCCTCTTCCTTTTTACTCAGGCGTGCACATTGAGGACCAGCTGGCATCTGCTAAGAAGTGCGGCCACATGGGTGGCAAGGTCAGTGGTGACCGCCTGTCATAACATAGAATGGAGATGACGTAATCCTTGGTCCGATGATGACTTGCACGAGCTTAAAAATGAATCGCCAATAGGTCGTAACAAAATTGAAAAATAACAAAGTAAATAGCCATTTGAGATTTGCTGGTTACACACTGAGTAAATCATTACAAACTTACTTAAAAGCTCTTTTGTGTTACGTACAGCCCTACATATGTGACTAGCGCCAAACGCATCTGCAAAAATAGGCAACATTTTAAGCATATACTGTCTTCACACAACGTTATCCTCTCGTCAACAGGTCCTTGTTCCCACCTCCGAGTTCATCCAGAAGCTCACAGCTGCTCGGCTGGCAGCAGATGTGGCGGATGTGCCGACCGTCCTCATTGCTCGCACCGATGCCCTGGGTGCTTACCTGCTCACTTCAGACGTGGACGAGCGCGACAGAGCTTTCTGCACAGGTGAGTGTGGCAAGACTTTTGTACAAGTGAACGTGGCAAAACGTCTCGCAGTTGAGCGTGTCGAGGCTCTCTGCGCAGGCACGATAGGGCAGACTTTGCTTCAAAAGGGTCCGGAGGGATGCGGGTGCATTATGCGTACAAAAATTACTATGGATATGCGTTGCCTGTTGTTAAATAAGTTAGTTGTAATTTGGTTTAAGGCAAACTTCAAAAAGGGTTTGGAGGGATGCGGGTGCATTAGGCGTGCAAAAGCCATTATGAGTATGCGCTGCCTAGTGTCTTTGTAAATTTAAGACGGCTGTGATTTTTTGTATGTGGCATGCTCTTCTATGTTCTGGCAAATAGCTTACTGAGTGCAGACAGTGACACAATCCCTGAGCACCTAACATACACAGCCTGAGACCTGACCTAAGATGCAACTTCATGTTTTGCCTCCAAATTTACAAAGGCCTTACTTGCTCTGTAATCTCATGAGCACATAAAGGCTGTGCAAGCTATACACATCGATGAGCACATACATTATGCATACCGCAGGCGAGCGCACCGCTGAGGGATTTTATGCATGCAAGGGTGGCATTGAGGCTGCCATCGCTCGTGGCCTTGCCTACGCACCATTTGCTGGTGAGATTGCTTATTGCCTCTGACAACACAATCACACACTGCACTGGTTGCCACCAGTGTTATAAGCAGCAAATTAAGATATAAGCCTGCAAACATAAGCATCAAGTTCAGGAATAGTGGAAGGAGCATAATAAGAAACTGTTTGTTTAATTCGACTTGCTGATACGTACGGAAACGCATCGCAGCAACATGGCCTGGTGTAGTATTTATGTGAGTATTGTACAAATCGTTTATCACACATCTCCCAACAAACTACTTTTGCCACTATGTTACACCCGGTGGTTCACCAATTCATGACGCTGCCTTGCACTGGCCACTGTAGTATTACACCTGGTGGCTTGCCAATTTATCATAGTCACACTGCTGCCTTGCACTATTGTGCTGCCCGTATGCAGACCTTGTGTGGTTTGAGACCGGGGAGCCCAACTTCTCTGAGGCCAAGGCCTTTGCTGAGACCCTGCACGCCAAGTTCCCAGGTATGATAAGCTGGGATTTAATTCTCTGTGAAAGGCAGACGCTTTTTAAATCAAGTGTCTTTGCAGATATCATTCCAAATGCTTTCTGTGCCAGTGTAAAGAACCTGAGGTTTGATTTTTTAGTGCATTACCATCATTGTCACCTCTGGCCAGCGTGCAGGTTCTATTCAACAGCACTCGCGTGTTATTTCACCATGAACCTTTCACACGTGTATTGTCAACTATACGCTCATTATGCTTGGCAAGGTACCTCTCAAGACGACATCATGCAAAGCCATATTCGTTGGACACGTGACATATCTTTGGGGCGTTCTTTAAATTTTATAAATTGGGCATTATATACGACCCTGCAGGCAAGATGCTGGCTTACAACTGCTCACCCTCTTTCAACTGGAAGAAGAAGCTCCCTGACAGCGAGATCGCAACCTTCCAGGTCCGTCCATGGTCTGGACATAAAGCAGCTTTGTGTACAAACATGTGAAATGATGCCCTGTATCTATCTAACACGCCTTTGCACTTTAAACAGCCATTACGTTGTTCATGCCTGGGTAGGTGGTCTGCAAAATCCAGTTTTTGATCTGCTTTGTCCTTAATTGCACTCACATTACTTATACCTGTAACTATTCCAGTGACACGTCTGTGCATTACTCAAGCTTTGCAGGCACGCCTGGACGGGCTGGACTACAAGATCTAGTTTTCATCTGCTTTGTCCTCAGTTGCACTCACATGCTTTAAGAGACAAATCTAATGACACGTCCGTGCATTCATTGAATTTGCAGGCACGTCTGGGCGAGCTGGGCTACAAGTTCCAGTTCGTGACCTTGGCAGGCTTTCACAGCCTCAACCACGGAATGTTCACCTTGTCGCACGCCTACGCCAAGAGTGGTGCGTGCCTCTGCTTTCATAGTCGTGCTCAAAAAGCGTGGATTGTGCTGCTTGTGTTCGTCTAGATTATCTTCATGATGCTTTCTCACTGTATTTGCAAAAAGAACGAGAATTTTGCAGGCCCTGTGGAGTTGTGTTGTGGTGACAAAGGACAAATAGTTCTTTAACATATAAAACACGTTATCCTGTTATACTTGACGTTCTGTACAGGACGAATAAAGTACTGCGCGTACCAGACATTGGTCTTTTAAAATTTTAATAACTGCAAAACTCAGTGCGTAGCAGGCGGTTGGCATTTGCTTCATCAAAGTCCTTGCCTAAAACATGTGTACTAAGATTTGATCAGTTGTCCCAAAACCTGCATCTATTCTTTCACTACCATGGTATGAATTTATCACCAACTGCGTACATTGCTTCATAGGCATGGCTGTGTGTGGTTGCATGTGTTTGATATTTTTTGCGCATGCACCCCATGGAAAACGTGCTGAATTCTAACTGGGTGAGTCCATGGTGCACAGGAATGGCTGCATATGCTGAGCTGCAGCAGGAGGAGCTGGCTCAAGAGGTCAATGGCTACAAGGCTACAACACACCAGAAGTTTGTAGGCACTGGCTACTTTGACCTCATGGCTCAGGTGAGGGTGATTTATATGTATGGGGCAGGGGGAGGATATATAAAAAAGAGTAACACGGAAACTTACAGTCACCGACTCGTTTCAGTTTTATGGCCAGTGATGAGGCAAAGTGTGTGTTTGTGTGTTGGGCAAGAAGTGATCAGTTTGTTTACCGTTTAAAGCCTGTGTGCGCCTGTGGAGGCACTACCTGGTGCAAAGGCTCATCAATTGTGTGGCTGCATTTGATGAGCATTGAATTAGTGAGCAGGAATAAGATATTGCATGGGCGCTTGCTTTAAGGATATTGCATGAGCACTTTCTTTGAAGACACATGCTATACATTTAAGAAGCACGAAACACTACTTCAATTCCCGTCTTGCTGATACTTAGACTGTAACTCTTTGCTCCAGATTGTTGCTGAGGGAGGAAGCTCCACCACTGCCCTCAAAGGGAGCACCGAAGAGGAGCAATTCAACAAGTAGGACAGCCATTTCCTAAATGCTCAGCCTGCCTTTGCGCTTGATTTATGGCCTCAATTACATGTGTGGTGGCTAGAAACGCTAGAAGCTAGTAACTCCTTCTTTCAAGCTTCCTTGTCGCTATGAAGTAATATCTTTTTGTAGCGCAGTGGTCAACGGTTCTGAGATATCCTTGTACATAGCAGCATCCCTCTTGATAATCGTGGCCTTAATTTGATGTAGCTGTGATCTCTGTCCTTTTATCCAGTAGCGACTAGTGCTTTGATGGTAGCACCATTCCCTTCCGTATATATGTAAAATACCAGAGGGGTGAAAGTTAAAAACGCTTGTTTTTGCAGAGGAGGTGAAATGTCACACCAATCTGAACCCAATCTAGCTTCAAAATAAGCTAACATGGACTTTTCCAGCTATAGCTTCCAAAGCTTGTGCTTAGATTCAGTCACCTTGCGTACAAATTGACAAGACAAAATGACAGAGGCGGTCAACTGAGTAAATGTTTGGAAATGTGACTTTTTTGATGCACACTATAAAATAACATAAGTAGATGGTAAGTTTGGGGCCAAACGGACCCCCCCCAGTGGTCTGGGCAGAATATCAGATCATTTTTGGCACTGCATATTTATGTAATGAGCCAACACGCTCTACCCAGGGTCTCTTTTCACCTCAAAATACGACAGGAGTACTTCTTTTATGATATTTTTTGCAGTGATATTCTTATTAATATACAAATGACACAAATCAGGTCAGTTGGTGGTGAGATATGACAGATTGGTGGTGAAAAGTGGGGTTCACGCCACGCACAATTAGACGTGTGCCCCAGACCGGGCTGGTTTCAAGTTCTGGTTTTTTAGCTGCTTTACCTCTGGATGCCAAGCTTAAAAACGGTCCGGTCCGAGGCCCACATTCAATTCACATTTTAAAACACCCCCATTTGGGGCCTCAGTTGACCGCCTCTGACAAAATGAACATGTATGGCGCAAATACCCTACTTTGATTCTGTATTTGTGAAATGGCATCAATTGAATTTGCGCAACTCGTCAACCGATTGGTATTTTCACTCCATTTCTTGTGGAGAAACCTATATATGCTGTAGGGATCCCAGATCATTTAATGTCACTAACTTTGTGCAAGAGATTACAAAGATTTGGCAGCAAAAAAGTAGGGTTCACACCGCGGCCGATTGGCATGAGCGCCCCAAATACCTACTTTCAAGCTCAACTGCTATGAAGAGATATGTGACGATGCTGAGATTATTACAGACAACTGGGAGCCCATAAAGAAGTAAGAACGCGGACAGTGTAAAATTACCGGCATGGAATAGGAAGGAATGTTGATTTGTGTTCTGCATCACCCAATGGATGCAGAGATCTCACAAATAAATTACGTAGGCAAAACCAGTCCCCACATTAATTAAGGAAAAGGAGCCACTTTGGTACCGGGTACCATAACACTCCTCCACCGAAGAACAATAAAAACACCAATGGGGATAAGAGGTTTGCAGGCTTGGCCTGAAACCGGCTCCTGATGAGAGTTGATGAAAGTACTGGAAAGGGCACGTCTAGTATGGACAAGTTTTGCAGCAAAGTCCACAGAGTGCACATGGAGCTTGGAGGCAAGCTTCTTTACTCTTTGAGAATCAAGACCCAGTTTTTTGAAAGCCTTCAGAGTGTGAGTATTGTCGATGGTGCCACCCACACCCAAAATAATGATGTGGAGAGTAACGGAGGCTCTTTGGAGAATTTTGCAGAGGCCTTTATGCTGTTCCTGCGCGGCGCTCAGCTGAATCTGCGGTCTAGTGTCCTCACAGTATTTGATCTCGATGAGGTGAATGCCACGTTGAAGAATGCTGAAATCTTTGGGTAGGTGCTGTCTGGGGAATGTGGATCTGCTGGTGGCGGCAGGCTGTGCTGCTGAAGTGCTCCTGGTTTTGCTCAGTTGCCCCCTGCCACTCCTGAGAACCCACTCCCCTTCATTGCTAGCCTGTTGCTTTTTTTGTTTCCGCGGATAGATGGGAGCAACCAACACAGCATTTTGACGGCTGGAGGTAAACCTATTTTTGTCTGAAGAGCCATTTTGGTATAATACTGGTTTCAGCTGTATTGCAAATCTGAAGATTTAGCCTAGCTGGCCGTTTGCTGCTGCCTATATCCTTGGAGACAAAGCAGGATCCCAGGAAGCCTGTCTTGCTGATGGCTTTGAAGATCATCCTACATGCTAAGTTGTTTCTCTCAGTGATCATATTTCTTATTTGCGTGTTTTGTGTTTTGGCATCCAGAAAGGATATCCGGGGCGATGTCTGGTTAAGGGTAGAGGGGGCAAGGTAGGCTTATTGAGTGCTTAAACCATACCACATGTTTTGTTCCGAAGTTCGATGTAAAAGTTTCCTGGACTGATTGGTAGAGAACCCTTGTTTCTCACAACATCCTATATGGAAAACAAAAGAGAAGAGGCTTTTTAGTGGGGTTCAGGTGGTCGGGAGGCAGCCAGAGGCCTGCACACACCAGGAGTCACTACGGTATTGCTCAGATACTTGTGGGGGTTGTGTTCAATGTCTCGTTCATCTGCATGATTTCTGTTACGGATCTCATGCTACTAGTATTCCTAATTTTTCCATGAGTGCTGTGGTATGTAGACCAGTAACTCCCGCACCACAGCCACGCTCAGCAACACACCACAGGCACCCCATTACAAACAACTTAATCAGAGGCCCACCACCTACACACACAGATCCATCAACAAGTAATGGACACCCCAACCGATCCTCTGTTTTTGGCACACCCAACTTAGAGCCGCAAACATCCCCTGCCTCATCCAAAATCACAACCGAACCTCAAACATAATTCAAGGTCATGTTGCACTCAACGTACCTACACCTTCATTTTCAAAGATAATTACCCCCCAATATACAGAATCCAATGCTCGACCCAGGAAACGCACAGCACATGGCAACATATCCCGCACTGAGTTTCCCCAAACACAACACTCCCTCATCACAACAGTGGTAGGGCCTCCACCTTCACCACGAACGGAAACCCCGCGCTCACAACGCTACTCACAAAGGGTATCCAACCAAACAAAAAGGAACCACGACTCTGCAAGCACATCGCCAATACCACTGCCACAAACTACAGCTATTACTTGCCTCTCTGACCCTGCACCCACTAACCAATTGGCCACTCTCTCCCAAGACCAACAAGCAAAGCGTGCACGGCATACACAAGATACCCTCCCCGGTACCAGAAAGAGGACGCGCAGCCAAACAGAAAGTCAGCAACATACGTCCCTGACTCAAATCCTAGACATTGTTGCATTAAACTCTAAATAGCAATCAGCCTACCGAACCACTTACAAACAGTCAGCCAAACAAACGCACTACACGCTCGCAAATCACTAGCCACAACCACCATGCAACACAAGCGTTCACACAAACTATGACTCCTCCCACCCAGCATATCAATATCATCAACCCAATAACTTACCAGGTACACAACAACCCAACCTTAGTGATTGCAGACCACCCAGAACCATCATCACAGCACAGACCCCAAAGGAAAAGAAGATGTGAGATCCTCGATACACCCCATAATTTTCCTAGCCTAAACCTGACCCCCCTGTGCACCACGCATATTCAACAAGAACTCTGGACGTACAAAAAGGATAAGGCTTTTTCAATGACACCCACAGAGGCCATCAACACACTCTACTATGATGATATGGATATCCTGCACATAGATAATTGGAGGTTCTTCACCCCCAAGAAAAAAGACAGGGATGCCCATGATACACCCCAAAGAGCGACAGAAACACCTATGCACCTATGAATATTGATGGGCCCTACCCCGCAGACCTTTTTGGCATTGCTGAATTTGGTCTTCGACTCTTTTTCTGTGCTTTTTCTTTCCTTACATGTGCTGACTCGGCGGAGCGTTGCATGGTTCCTTCATCAGCGGTCTGACTTGCCTTATTCTTTGTGTTCTAAAAAGTACCTTTCTTACCTGGTTTAAGGTTTTACTTCGTTCCCATAGGATGTGCTGCCTCTCAGGGTGAATGCCTTTGTAATTCAAACTAAAATGTTGCATGGTTCACCACGCAGCAGTGCTAGCAGCGCATATATTATAACCATTATGCAGCACTGCAATGTCACAAACAGCGTTGTGCATTTTTTACCTTTCTAGGGGCCTTTATTTTAGGTGCTACAAGTGTGGTACTAACAATTACTATGACAACTTTTACATGTTTTACACACGCAGCCTAGCAGTCACACAATTGAGTGATGGCTTTATATGTTGTCTGCAAACTCTGTACGTCTTACTCAATAACCTGGATTTTTGAATCAACAGTGCTGTACAGTGATGGGATATTTAAGTTAATGGAGAGGGTGCTATTGTGCTTGCAGGGCATAGGACGGCATAGCAAACAAACAAAACGATCTGAAAGTACAGGACCAGTACATCAGCCTAGCAGTAACAATTTTCACTAATTGCTTAACCTGTAACTCTGTAAATCTATAAAACAACCCTACAAATAAGGGGCATTGTCCAGCTGTGCGCTATCTATCAACCAAGGAACAAGCGATGTGCACGGAGTTGCTGTGCGTGGTAGCGCTGTAGGAATTCTCCAACATCTGCGTAAAAACCTTCGCAGCCAAATTCTTGTAACCACAGCCAACCCTCCACCATGAATTTTTCAATGGTCTGGAACCGTCCACCACGTCTGGTAGACATGGGCTTGCCATCCTCTGCGTGGTAAAAGAGAGCACCCATGAATGCACATCAAAGAGCATATCAAATTTATCAGTTACACACTAGGACCTGTCACTCAACTCCATACATAGAAAAAGAAAAAGAAAAGCTCCGCTGGTAGTGATGACACAGCCAGCATGATTAAGGGAGGGGGTTACTTAGGTGCCCGCACCAGGCAACCCCCCACCGCGCAACAATAAATATGAATTAATGTGGATCAGGGGGGTTGTGTGCCGTAGCAACCGGACCCAATCCTTGACTGTAGTCGATTGTGTTATATTGCAGTGCATACCTTGTTTTTATTACTGCCTTAGCAATGCCTGATGGTGTGTTCATGCAGTTTGTGTGTCAGGTTTTCTATCTTATGGTATAATCTTATGGTATTTCCAGATCAAGGTGTGCCACAGGTTTCTCTGTATAGTCTTTGTAGATAGTTCCCATAGCTCCAACGAGGATCACGTGAAGCTTGACTTCCCTATATCCTTACCTGTTTAGGTTGGCAAGCATGCTGTGCTGTGCTTTTGCTTTTCTCCATACTCCATACAACATAGTTTCCGTGACGTTCAAATAGGTGACTGTACCGCAGGCGATTTGAAATAAATGTCATGCATAATACCTAGCAAGAGATGCGCTTTGGATTTTGGATATTTGCATCGGCGTGCAACAGTTGGTATGATAGCAAGAGATGCGCTTTGGATTTCGGATACTTGCATCGGCGTGCAACAGATTTCATGGAAAATACTAATGTGTGTTAGAAAAAGTCACCCCACCCCCTTCCCCCGGCACCTACACACGCGCATACCTGGCAGTGCGTTTCCCCCCCCCCCTCTTCCCTAATGGTAAACCCACTTGTCCCACCCCGTTCTAATACCCTCGCTCACTCTTTTCTTCTTATTTTGAAGAGGTACTGCCATGGTTGTGATGGTTTTGTGTGTTACAAAAAGCAGAACCCCACCACCTCAACAGGCCCTTACGCGCGTGCGTGCCTGCCTGAAATGAGTATGCGCAACTTTTTCCCACTTGACCAGTGTTACACCCACTTGACCAATATTACACCCACTTGTCCTCCTTCTAACACCCTATTTCACCTTTAAACCCTATCTCCAATGGTCTACCCACTTTATGCATATGAAGGGAGTAGGAACCTCGGAACATCTTCTCACAAGCACATCAAAGATTTATCTTAAGAAATTTAAACTTGCACAATCCTGAACTTGCAATGAAACACAGTTTCCGTAACTTTCAAGCAAGGGTTACTCACTCATGTTTTTTGTCAACAACATTGCATAAAAAAACATGAGTGAGTAACCCTTGCTTGAAATTACGGAAACTGCTGAGCAGGCAGCATGCAGAAGTACTCTAGTTCTTGGAGGCGAGTGCAACCGAACGTCAGTTAGTACTCTCTTGGCACAGCTTGCGCTGTGCTAACCATCCTTTTTATGCTTGTGCCTTAGATAGTTGGCAGCATAGTTTTAAGATGGGAAATAAGTACGTGAGAAAGGGAGCTGCAGCCGAAGCAAGTCGCCCCACCCAAGCGCCCCCAGCCCAGCCCCAGCCAACGAGGTTTAGTATTGTACGAGGTTTAATATTGTGCAAAGCAGTCTAGTGCAATGCATCATGAGTCATGATCAATATCATCGATGCAAATTTACAGGCTAGATCCATCTTACAAACAGCAATCTGGAGTCAATCTTGTTTGAGAGGGCATCAAGCGATGTTTGAGTCACGCAGAATCCAGGTCCAGCATCGCGCGAAATACAACCATAGCCGTGGACAAATGGTACAGATAAGAGGGTTCCCCGGAGCTTGCGCTCGGCCACTTGCGTCATACACAGGACGACGCGATCTGGCACGTCCCCTGTTTTGCTATAGTAGCTGTCATCTTTGCTTGCATCCCTTTTATCATTATTACTAGTTTCATTTTGTTGAAGTTATTAAATCTTATATGGCACTCGCTTTTCACTTTTCGCTTTTCAAACTCTTTCTCAGTATTTTGCGTGCTTTTTCAGTATTTTGCGTGAGATGCTTGTTCTCTCCCCCAAACAGCTGCGAGTCTATCACTGAGGGTGTGACCTATGAGGATGCAATGGACACAATTCACGCAATTCGCCCTTCAGGCGAGGTACGCAGCCCTCTGCATCGCAATTAGACACGATTCACGCATTTCACACTTCAGGCGAGGTGTACGCAGCTATCACAGGAGTTATCTTCTGCTGGCTACATGCATTACAGTGGCTTGTATAGGAGTTATCTTCTGCTGGCTACATCACAGTGGCTTGTATAGGAGTTATCTTCTGCTGGCTACTTTACAGTCCGCACACCTCTACTTCGTTGCACTGTTTTCAAAACTAGTAGGGGATGCTTGCATGCATGCTCTTTGCTTATCAGGGCAGGTCCACATGCAGCTCCGTGCACGACACAAAACGATGGTGCACATTATATCATAATATCACATGGTGCTCCGTGCACGACACAAAACGATGGTGCACATCACATCACACATCACACATTACGCATCACATGGTGCTCCGTGCACGACACAAAATGATGGTACACATGCAGCTCCGTGCACGACGACACAAAACCTGCTGTCATTATCAAGCATGGAGGAACCCTTGGTCAGCTAGCACAGAATTGCGGCTCTAAGCTTTGCCCTAAATTTATTAGCTAGACTAGTGCCCAAATCCATCTAGACTATTGCCCGGAGCCAAATTAAGTGCGCAAGCTGTGAAATTTGCTCCTACCATCTAGGACTTGAATCTCCAGACCTCTCCCAACCTTTTAAAGACATGTACATCTGTGACGTCTGCAACCGTACCTACCACTGGCAATGCTTACTTAAAACAAGCTGCTGCAGCGCCACTGAAAGGGAAGCCATTGGTGCAAATGATTCATGGGCCTGCCCTGCCTGTATCAGTCTGAACCAAAATGAAAAGGAAAGCCGTAACCACTTCCCTGCCATCCAAGAGGGCAATACGTACCAGCCCTACAATGTCAATCTTCGGAACAAAGTAGCTTTGACATCCAACCCACCAACCCACAGGCTGACATCACGGCCACAGGGCATTGTGAGTACTGGATCACAATCATTGATCTCATGAAGTATCAAGAAAAGAATACCCTATCCTCCCCAGATGACACAATGCTTCCTGAAGTGTACACTGACACAGTAGCCTGTATTTACAATGTCGACGGAAAGTGTAAAGGTATGCTTTCTCCCGAGCGTCTTAACATAGGTACTATGAAAGGCCTTTGACAGGGCAAAACGTAGCGGTCTACATGATCACGTCCAACCTCCTCCCATTAGCTTTGCATCATAACTTGTATGCCTCATTGCACGTAAAGACATCTCTGCCTCTAAACATACGAACAAGAAAATCAAAGACTCTTTTGCACGGATACTCCCCTCCCACATCACCGCCGCCTTTCAAAAGTGGGCCCTGGTCACTAAAGAAAAAATGGCATCCCCCCTTGACCATGACCCCAAATTCCCCCATTACTGGAGTGAGCACCCAAGGGACAAAGTGTTTGGGGCAAACACCAATGCCTTCTCCTCCAGATTTTCTGGGTTCTCCATATGCCATCCCATTTACCATGAAAACACCATGCTCTTAGCAACAAGACACGCCATCTACTCTGCTGCTGTCAGCACAGAGGAAACAGCCACATTCATGCTCCTCCCTTCATGGAATAAAGATATGACCACAAATCCCGTTGCATCACTCTGCCGCAAATACCCACACATGTGTAAATTCTTGGGCACCATCCCATCAAAACAACTCCAGTATGCGAAGATGCCCTTCTGGAACAACATACAAATACCACTTTCCAAACACTCCTGGGAATTTCATGTCATTGCCATATGAAACACCAAGGGCAGGGTCTGCCTCAATGCTCACAACAAATACTGGCTAAAAGAATTTGCCAAAGAAATCCCTGAGGCAAAGTGGGAAATGCAAAACATACATAACCATCCCTACCAAACAGCCTTAGGTTCCGGACAACACTCAGGACTCAACAAATTTAACAATCTACCCAATGACCACCCTCAAGCCTCAGAAGGCCCAGATAAAACAGGTGCTCTGCTGATTAGCACTGACCAACCTCATAATTATTGCAATATCGACGAAGCACCCCAAAACAGCTCCAGCCAAAACCTAACCCGTAAGGTAAAAGGTTGGCGGGAATGGACCTACACTGATGGCAGCCTCCAAGATAATGAAGTAGGGCAAGACACCGGATTAGGCGTATACCACCCTACTTAAATGTTTCCCACTATGTAAACCCAAAAGGCATGGGTATAACCAACATCATCTCACGTGCAGAGCTAGCAGCTATAGCAGCTGCAGTCATACACGGCTACTCACATATAGCCACAGACAGCCTTACATCACTGCACCAAATCAAAAAGCAGCTCTCACACCCGAATCTCCATCGCCACCACATCCAAGGAGATGTCCTTCAATCCATTGCTAAAGCAATCCGCCAATCACCATCGCCCATCCAATTCTACAAAGTAAAGTCCCATGCCGGTATCATTGGTAATGAACATGCCGACGCCCTTGCTAAAAAGCCAGCCACCACCTACGCCGACATTGCTGACATCTCCATCAGAACAGCAGGCTCTGAGAGAAATCCCTTTTACAACATCCACTGGCTTGCAAAAGAAGACATAGAAAACCAAATGCAAACCCATAATCATACCCATACAACAAACATGGCCCATTCTCCTCCCTCAAAGCTTAGGTACCTATCAAACCCCCGTGACGCCCTTCAAGCACACATGCAATTTCTCCATAAACTGGGAAATGTCAAAACTGAAGCGAACTACCATGCGTACTACCAGACCCTCAAATAGGACGGTACTGCCAAAGGAGCCACCACTAGCAATGCTTACCCAACATAACCCGATGTCCCCTTTAAGACCAAATGTATCATTATGAAATACAGAACAGGCACCCTATATAATCAAAAACATGCGGTATTGTTCAAACTCTCAACAAGTCGAACTTGCCCCCTCTGTCCGAAAGTAGACAGTGCCCTGCACATCCTTTCTGAGTGCCAACACACACAAATAAGGAAAATGATCACCGAAAGACACAACTTAGCATGCCGCA
>Ga0307947_1000863_pt1 | contig 22952 bp, 24 predicted proteins | sample OrgLakmetagen232_FD_201840 | JGI IMG/M metagenome (GOLD analysis project Ga0307947, IMG submission 201840) | Saline water microbial communities from Organic Lake, Antarctica - #232 | ecosystem: Environmental > Aquatic > Non-marine Saline and Alkaline > Saline | place: Antarctica: Organic Lake...
CTCCTTCTCTTCTTGAAGCTGCCTTTTTTTTTTGCTATAGCTCAACTGCCCTCGCTGGCGGATATAGCTGTGTAACCCTTACCCTTACCCTTACCCTTCAGCCACAATCGACCAAGGGTCAACCCCAATCGTGACGACTTTGTTGCAGTTACATTAGATGGGTGCGACTTGTCTGGTTCCAGCTAGCTGATTGCTAATAAGAACTAGATTATCCTAAGAATGCCACCAACAACCAAGGCTTGCTAAGAATGCTACCAACATCCAGAAATCATGCCTGCATAGCCACTTGTGCACACGGAAAGAAGAGTAAACACAAATGGTGAAATTATGAGATAATTTTTGCTGGTATTGCTGTAATCACAATTGGCACACAGAGGGGGAAACCTGCCTCTCGGTAAGAAAAGAATAAAGAGCTACATAGGCAGCGAAAATTGCTCCTCACATGAAATGAAAAGGAAGCCACTTTAATGCTGGGTACCGTAAAGCCCCTTGACTGCAGCGGACAAAGAAAGCCCACAGCAGGCAAGGGACGGAAGGAAGTCACAGACAGACTTGAGTACCAGGCTCTCAAACAAGCAGATGGCGTGTTTCGTGCCATATGTAAAGTGGAACTGCTAAAGAGGAAAGAAAAATGTTGATCGCGTATTCACTACCCACGAGAAAAATGCAGAAATCACTGTAACAACGTCCGATTAGCGTGCTTTCCCAGCACGGTGGCAAGGTGCGAGGTTTTAGGTGATACGCAGCGGCCGATCAGCCCATCCAAATTCACCTTTGTGCCTGTATGTGGAAGCAAAAACGATGAAAAGGCTCTATTGAACATCGTGTAAAAGGTTGTGTCAGAGTAGCTGTCGTGGGAGGTTGAGTGAACTTGGCTAGAAAATGGGAAGCTGAAAGCTCACGTTGTCTCGCGTTGTGCTTGGCCCCAAAAATACAAAAGAAGAAATACACTCACCTGTCATATAAGTCTTGGAGCTGCTCCATCACTAGCTTGTGCACGCGGTCGACCTGAAGGGGTGAGGAAAAATAAAATGTGGCACTTGCAGTGATAATTCCAAAGAAAAGGCAACAATGCAAAGTACAGGCAGACCGAGGTTTGTGACTTGGGCAAAACCAGCGATTAATAGACAAAGGAAAGCGCTGCAACTAGCACTGATTTCGCACAAACACTTGGTCAACACTACAATGTTGGGGCCGTGCTGACTGCTTCAGCCATGTGCCATATGCCACAGGTCTCTGTTCTCGCAAAACAGTTGTGACGATGAGAGGAAACAACACTTCCTATTCCTAAACTGAGGTGGGAGTGGGGAGGGGCCCCACCGCCTGCGCAGCTGTTTCTTTCAGATCATTTCCAGACGTAGACGGCAAATCCCCCCAGTCAAGCAGCAGCTATATACTACTCCCCCCATGCCCAGTCTGTATTGCACTCACCTCTTCTTCGAATTGGGGGTGATCCCTGGGCAGGTGCTTGACTGTGACTGCCTTGCCGGTCACCATGTAGATTTCTCTTTGGCGGGGCAGGGGCAGACCGAAACGCCCGTACAGGAAGCCCATTGCTGTGGTGTATATTTCAAGGAAAGGTTACTTGGTTGCAAATGGTCAAAAGACACTGAGATTGACCAAGGACGGGCAGACACACAAAGTGGAAATGGGAAATCAGTATTAAAATACACATCAGTAATCACACACTTCAAAATAGAGAAGTTGCTGAGAATGATCACCAGGTCTAACAGAAATTGACGAGTGTCACAATTTAATGTGCAGACACAGGCTAGTAAAACAAAAGGGTTGTATAAAAGCTGGGATGTGTCATACGGCGTATTTGTATAATACGCCGTATTGTATTTAACGCGTATGTAACCGTATTGAACAAATTAGGCCATATTATACGATCGCAAAATTTGCCGTTTCTTGCCCTTTTTTGGCCTTTATAGGCAATTTCCGCCCCAACAACGGCCTTTCAGTGAGCTTCCAATGCTAAAAAAATATATATATATATATATTATATTGGAAAAGAATTGGGAACGTTTTGGGTGATTTTGGGGCGAATCGGGTCCACATTGGGTCAAAAATCGGCACTCCCGAAATTGCTTAAAAATACCAGAGGGGGCTAACTGAGGCCCAAAACGGGCAAGTTTTTATATGCTCTTTGACTTATACGCCCCAAAATTGGCAAGCTCCAAATTTTACATTCCTTCTGTCCTTGGATGTAAAATTTGGAGCTTGCCAATTTTGGGGCGTGTGCTTAATTTGCTGTGGCGTGCAGGCCACAAATTGTTTATACCAACTCACCCACTGCACCAATCTGGGATTTTTATAAATGGTGTAGTATTCTTATGGAAAAGAATATCATTACAACAAAAATGAAAGAAAACGGCTGAGTGGTAGGTGTTTTATGGTAATTTGAGCCATTTTCCCATGGAATTCACCACATTAGGGCTTAAATGCATCATGTGTGCTTAATCCAGTCTATCTCAGCACGCAAAGCGACCCACATTAAACTGGGCACACGCTCGGGTAGGTCTAAATGCCAGCTACACTTTGGTATTAAAATGGTGTCGATCGGATGAAGTGGCTGTGAGTGGCTGCCTCCTGAATGCAAAAATAAGCACTTTCAGGCATTTCCTCCGTTAGCCCCCTCTGTAAAAATACCAGGGATGGGTCATACGGCGTAGGCGTATTATACGTCGTATCGTATTTATCACGTATTTAACCGTATTTTTCAAATTGCTCCGTATAATACGATTTTGGGCACTTGACGAATTTTGCAGCCACAAGCCCACCAGAGCCCCCCAGAAGCACTCCCAGGCCCTCTAGAGCCCCCCAGAGGCACTTCCAGTGCTTCTTTTTTGGAGACGTATGACGTCTTTAGACGTGAAACCCCTACTATTTGGGCGTGGGGAAAAGACGTGAAACCAAGGATTTGGGCCCCGGGGGGTCTCCCGGCAAAAACCGACCAAGGGCACCTTGAGGCCTTCGAGGGCCCTTCGTGGGCCCTTCGACGGCCAAAATTTAGCCTCAGAAATCAAAAATTTCAAAAAATTTAAAATTGTGTTTAGATGTTTGGTTCGCCTGAAAGAAAGAGAACCAAGCAGGGAGAGAGTGATGGAAGGTATAACGGGGGGAAAAAGCATGGTGAGACCAGAGCCATGCAGCCTGCATGGCTATAGCAGAAGGATGGGCCTCCCAAGTACACACAGAAGGGCATGCCACTGGACAGGAATCAGCCTGCGCGCAGCAAGTGGTTGCAAGATGGAGGTCCGGGGGAGGACAACCTGTACCTCTGCTGCAGCATTTGCAGCACCAAGGTAGCAGCATGCAAGTTTCAAAGCAGGTCCCAGAGTATCAAATTCCATAAGGCAAGCCAGCTGCATCAGCGCGCAGCACTGAAATGGCAAGAGATTCAGGACAAGAGGGGTGTGTTGCAAGGTTACCAGGATGCAGCTGCACAGCTCACAGCTCAGCACCGTGTCGTGCCGGACAAACAGCAAGCCTCAAGACGCGCACAGTAGGCTTACGGACATATCAGTGTTGGTACATGCGTTATTATTGTTTTAGGGCCGTGCCTGAAACATTTGATTTACCACGTGCACGAACATTGCTGGGAGGCCTGCGGCCTCCCAGCAGGCTGGGCATGAAAGGGTGTAAGACGTCAAATTTAAGGTTTTCGAAATGGCCAAATTTGGCCGTGACGTGAAACGAAGGTTTTCCAAAATCGAAAAAAGAAGCACTGGGCACTTCCAAGCCCTCTAGAGCCCCCCAGAGGAACTCCCAGCCCCCCAGAACGTAGCATGATCACTTGCTTATTGCTACCATAACCCAGAAGGTGGTGCCTGTAGCGTAGATGAATTGTGCAACAGCTGCATCCACACAAGCCTTAGTCACTGCCCTCTTGCTGCAGGTGTCCAATGCTTGTGTAGATGCTGTTGCTGATGTGCTTGCTGTAGTCCTGTGCAGGTCTTTTCCTGCATGCTCCTCCCTCTGAGCGCTAGCGTCGGCAATTTCTCCCATTGCTAGCGAGCGCTGCGACTACGTCTGAGGATTCCTGCCGGGTCAGCTTTGCATGCTGCTACACCTACGCTGGGATTCTGCCTCATGAAGTGCTCGCGGATGCGGGGGGCACCGCTGCTGAAATCTCGGAATTCTGGCATCCGGCATCTGGCATCTCGTAAGTCTGCCCCTTCTGTCCCATAACAACAACACGATGCCACTCAGGGTCTTTACCAGGAGGCATTATTATGTTCTGGAGGCTGGGGGGACAATTTGTGGTGGTTGGAGGGTGGTTGGTGCAAGCCCAGGGTACCCCCCAAAATAGCATAAATACGTTTTCGTATTATACGCGTATTGCATATTAATAGCGTATTATACCGTATGGGACGTCTCAGAAGTCCGTATGACCCATCCCTGAAAAATACTATCGTATTATACGCATATTCTGTATTTTAACGCGTATTTTACCGTATTGAACGTCCCAAAAGACCGTATGACACATCCCGGTATAAAAGAAATTTCAAGAGATTCCAGTGTTTTGCCACTTTTGCCACCTGTCTGTCTTTCTGTCTGTCTGTCTGTCTGTCTGTCTGTCTGTCTGTCTGTCTGTCTGTCTGTCTGTCTGTCTGTCTGTCTGTCTGTCTGTCTGTCTGTCTGTGTGTTTCTGCAACTCCTACCCTTCTAAACGTTGCAACACCCCCCTAGTGTTCATACCTGCACGCATTCGCCTGGACATTCGCTCTGCGCTTTGGGGGAAGATGTCCAGCAAGGAGGTGTTGCCGAAATGGTAGACGGGCACCACGCCATCAGAGCCCTGAGGAGTTGCAAGCACAAAAATCAATAACACGCAACTTGGTGAACAGCACACACATAAATGAATGTAAATTTAGCAATACAATGGCGGACAGACACCATGCCAGCAGAGCCCTCAGGAAGAGCACGTCGACTTAATCCACACAAACCAGTGAAAAGCAAACAGTAAAGTGTACACATACCAGTGAGTCAGTACCACACCCTCGGAGTTTTGGAAGCAAAATCAACGTTGAATGCAATATTAAAATTCCTGGCTCTGGCGGAGAGCTAGCTTGCAAGCCCTGTACTATTTCAGCGCATCGAGTCCAGGTAGCAGAGACAACCAAACAAATGAGCATGCCCGGTTACCCTTTATGTTCTTTCATTCTTTGTCTGATCTTGTTTCAAAGCATTGCATTCACAACTTAATAACACGTTGATACACACACAAACACACACCTCTTCAACAGCAACGCGCACAAAGCCCTTGCGATCCTTGAGCTTGATTTGCTCCATGCGAGGGTGCTGCATGAAGATCTCAGCAATGCCTGAACACGTGCATGCACAGATGAATGCACGTCAAACGAAACTCAGACTGTGTGACTGCACAGTGAGATGCAAGAAACAAAATACGCTGCAAGAAACTTATTGCCTTCATGCATGCCATATCTGGTGTTCAGTGTCTTCTTATCTCATCAAAAGAGCCGCAGAAGCACGAATATTGTGGCAACAAACAAACGCACATAAACCCTGTCTGCCTGTAACAATGTCAGTCCTGAACTCACTTGCCCCACTAGACGACCGTCAGGCCTAACAACTTCAACTGCCACTTTTAAAAAGGGGCTGCCGCTTTAAACGGTCCAGCAGCAACAGCAGACGTACCTCCCACAATAACCGCAACAGATCCGCGCTGGAGGAGGTACTTGAAGTTCTGTCTGGATGCAGGCATGGATCCAATCCAGGCTACAAAGTGGCGCCAGCCCCTGAAAAGACAGTGCAGAGGGGGAACTTGGGATGTGCTTTTTAAGAAGCTGCGTTTTTGTGGGGTGATTCATTAAAACAACTCCTGTTGGAAAAACTGGACATACCTTTGTGATTACTGTTACAGCCTACCAATTCCACACATCTGGTTTGTTGACATCCAACAACCTTGGCAGGGAAAGCTCATTACTTCAGCCAAAACCAAGCATTCAATTTACATAGTATCATTGGTCAGAAAACCTCGAAACATTGGCCAGAATTATATACCCAACTTGTAAACAGTTTCCGGCAGGGATACCACAAAACAATCATTCGTGCACATACACACTGTGAAAGAATCAAGTGTGAGGGCTGCACGTGTAGGTATATGGCATGTATCACACTTACGTAGGGTTAACCGAAACACATACATACATATACCGTATTTCCATGGATCCACCCTGAAAAAATAAATATTTTGTGGTCATAATGTGCAACCGCCTCCCTGGTCGTCCCCGTGCACACCCCCCCCCCAAACAGGGCCAATAAGCTTCCCACCCAATTTAAAGCCCCCTATACCTCATCTGAATGCAAGATACTTGGTGTTATATCTAAACCATTGACATTTGCTGGGAATTCGGCATTCTGGGGGGCTGTGTGGGGCCCAGTGCGTAATTTGCACCCACTTTGGCAGGGAAAAGGTGCATTTCTGAAGTTGCCCTGGTCGACCTCTGCTTCAGGATATAAGCATTATAAATGTTGTACAACAATGCTGCAAGGTCGAATTTGGGACAGGGGTACTGGGAAAGCCGGCGAGTGGGAGGCACTCACACAAGGGACACAGGGGGAAAAGACATAAAAATCTGTCGCTCCATACCTGCTGTGAATTTTCCTCCCGTTCTTGCGCCCAGAGTTGCGGTAAAAAATATTAATTATAGTATAATTTACAAGGGGCCAATCGGTGGCCTGGTTGGATTCTGGTAAAAATTGTTCTTCCCTTGCATGTAGCAATTTCCGCCTGTGCTTTTCCGACTCCATTATATTTTCCCAATTTCACACCAGAATTGCGGTCTGAATTATCAAGCCCTATAACATTTAGAGGGCACAGATTGGTGCAGTGTGTGATCAATGGTGTCTGTGTTTGACCCCTTACATTCTCAAAATTTTTATTGCGAGCCACCCACTGGGTCTTTCCGCCTGCTTTCTTTGCAGGCAAGTTCAGAAAACAATTAAGCTATCCAACACAATTTTCAGCTCCCAAAACGGTGGAGTGGTTGAGGAGATATGCACAATTTAGTGGTATTGGCCCTATTTGCCTGGGAAGGGGGGGGGGTGCATGGGGATGACCCCCTAAAAACAAGTAATTTACAGTTTTGTACTGCAACCGCCCCCCCCTCGCTGGAACTTCCCAAAAGGTGCAACGGGTGCAGGCGGGGCTGGGGCTGGGGGTGGGGGTGCAGGGGCAGGGGCAGGCGGAGCTGGGGCTGGGGGGTCAGGGAGTGCAGGGGAGGCTTCCTGACCACTCATCGCTTGCACTGCTCAACAACACTAATTTCTGCCACCGACCCACAACCGCCCCCTTTTAACATAACTATTTATTAAACCACCGCCCCACTAAAAAACAAAAATAAGGGGACGGTGAGATACTTTTCGTACAGTAACAAACATATATTTATGTATAATCGTATGTAATTAAGCACACACGGTGTTTCTAGTAGAGAAATCACCACACATTCCATCATATACGGCGTATATATATATATGCTTCGGGCCAAGTGAGGACAACAGATGCAGGTAAGTGATACTTATCACACTCACGGCACGTGGAAGACGGAGGACGCTGCTAGGGAGTAGATCGGTATGTCAGGAAATAGGACCTGCATGAAATTTGAGCACGGGGATGATGGAAATTTTAATCACTTGGGCTGGCCAGGATCATACTTACATGTGCACCATGGTCATTTCTGTATCCTTGGAGGATCTCCTGCTTAAAGCGCACACCACAACCCCAAACATACATAAAAAAGGTCCTTGATTGTGACTGGAAATAAGATGATGGATAGGGATAAGGAAGGAGCACAGTTGCTGCTTGTGGCATGTACTATGAGCACGTAAATACATATTCAAGGTTGAATCTGTATTTTGACTGGAAGTAAGATGATGAGTGGGGAAAAGGAAGGAGCACTGATGTTAGAATGGCTGCCAAAAAGCACACGCCGTACACAGAACAAACACAAAATTGCATTCCACTGCACTCAAGATAAATCTTTTGCTTGTGTAGCCTTTCAATTCCACCCATACTTAAACCTAACTCTCAAGCTGAAGTACAACGTCAGCAAATCAAATCGATGCAGGACTGGTCAAAGCTGGTTCGCGCTCACATCTTCACGTCATGATCACGAGTTAAATAACCATGTTTCCTGCCCTTAAATTTAATGCCTCGAAATTTGACGGACACAAAAACTCTGATCAGAGGAAACATAAGCTTGTCTTGCCACATGCGCCGCACTGAGCATGCCAGCAATTATAGCCAACTAAGGAAACTTTCCGCACATTTTGCAGCAAAAACGCACAGATCAACTCAAATGCAGACCAAAGCCCAGTACTCATAAACTGCCTCACACACTCCTACCCACAGCCCCATATAAGCAACACGCACCGCGCAAAGGGTGCCTGCCACTAAAGGTCCCATTGGAAACACGCCGTGAGGGAACTCAACAAACCTGGTGCAGAACAAGCAAAATAAGGAGGTGCGCGTGTAAGCTGTAGATTGCTGTGCCATTGTGTGTATGTGCCATCATGGCTTCCATATGAGTTGGGAATGGGGGACACTATAAAAGGGGGATGCATGTGTGATAACCTGCCAACGCATACTTTTATGTGACATCTTTAACCTCTCTTCAAAACTAAAAACAAGCCCATTCATTCATACGAAACACATGATTGAAAACAACCTAAGGTCAGAGCAGCTACATCATGCTTTGAAACTCACACGTAGCGCCCGTTTTTTTTTGCAATTTCTTCAAATAGGTAGGAAAAATGGAAATAGCGCCTCCAAGTCGAAAAAACCCTGTGTGTGTGAGAGAATAGCAGGATTCAGGGCGTTCAGCACAACATTGGGACGCGACCTGGGGGAGAGAGAGTGAGCTGCAGCTCAAATAAAGAACAAGGAGAGAGGGTGAGCTAAAGCCTGAATGAATGAGGAGGGTGGGGCTCCTGCCCAGTGTGCGCACACTAGACTTAAAAGTCTGTCCCAAAGCATGCAGAACTTTAGGCCTGACGTAGGGCTAGGCTGTTGATTTAGGGAGGAATCCATAATTGCTCGAATCAGCATGCTGTTGAAAAACACTTACCAGGAACGATTAAACCGCGTCCATAGCACTGGCTTAGCCGGAAGCAGCAGGGTGCCAAAGAGGAGCGCGAGGATGACAGCAGGGAGGCGGTAGAAAAAAGAAGCCGCCATCAAGCCCAGGAGGATGACACCCCACCCTGCCAAGGAGGGTACAGCACAGTGTGTGTAAAGAGTGTATATGTGTGTGTGTGTAACAAGAGGGATGTGTGTGTGTAACAAGAGAGATGTGTGTCAGAAGAAAGAGGTGTGTTTGTTTGTTTGTATATATGTATGTGCGTGTGTATGTGTGTTTTTAAGAGGAGAGGTGTATTTTGTGCGTGCGTTGCATAATAATTGTGCACTGTGACTGTGAAATAAAAATCTTCACAATAACGCACCTGTGTACAGTGCCAGGGTGACACTGGCGCATAATAATTGCACTAGATTGGGTTTGCTGTCCTTGTCCTGCCCATCTGCAGCGTGAAATGCAAGGATGTGCTGGCTGTCCGCAAACAGAAGGTACAGACCAACACTGAATCTTGCCCTGGACAACAGCCCCACCCTTCCTCCCTCCCCAACGTGCCGCCACTCCTACCTGAGTAAATCCTGACGTTGATGGGGTGGTCAGTGGCTGGTTGGCCTGTGTCATCTCTACGGCCTGTGTCAGCTTTGGCACCCATTTCGTGCTACTTTGTCCGCTGGATCCAATGTGCAATTTTGTGTCAGACTAGCGTGTTTTCCGTAACTGTCGCGCTTCCGAGCTCTCAATGGTTCTCCCGTCAAATTGACGTCGCGCGCAAAGTGTGTACGTATTCTGCTGCAATGATTAACTAAAATCGTAAAGAGGAAGAAATAAAAAATAACAGGGTGCTAATCGGTGGCTATGCAGCTGTCAGGGTTTTGCTGAATCTTTTTTCGAAACTAGAAAGAAAATAGATATGTAGCAGAAAATGAAGCAACACCACCTACGTGTGTGCAGCGCCCAAATAATCCCGTAATTTCATCAAAAATGGATGAGGAGTTGAGGGTGCAGGAAGTTCACCTGTCTAAGTGGGATCTTGATTCCAGTGCCTCAGCAAGAGAAAGCCTGGCGAATGTGCTGGGTCAGGTACGTGCAGCCTTTCAGGACACACACACACACACACACACACACACACACACACACACACACACACACACACACACACACACACACACACACACACACACACACACACACACACACACACACACACACTCACACACACACTCACACACACACACACTCACACACACACACACACACACACACACACTCACACACACACACACACACACACACACACACACGCACATACAAACACAAACACACACGCACACATACACACACACGTGCACACACACACAACACAAACACACGCACGCGCACACACACAAACACACACACACGCACGCACATGCAGAAACACACACACACATACACACACACGCACTTGCGCACACACATACAACACACGCACACACACGCATATACACACATGCACACATCCATGCACACACACACACACTCACACACACACACACGCATACACACATGCACACGCACACGCACATGCACACACACATACACACGCACACGCACATGCACACGCACACGCACATGCACACACACACGCATACATACACACACGCACACGCATACATACACACACGCACAAACACACACATACACACACTGCAGTATCGTGAGCTAGAGGGCTCGCTGCGCGCACAGGTAAAGGGCGGTATAATGAATCTAATAATTTCAATTGTTTAAGTACAGATCATCCCTTTTTGTGCGACAAGAGGTCCTCTTACCTGTTTACCAACCGTTGCTTGAGTGATGCAACACATGCAATTTATGTCACCCACCGACACAGAATGAGAAGAAGCCGGACATGCAGGCTTGCAGCAGGTGCGAACAAAGCTGCTGAGTCCATTGTGAAACATGCAAACTCTAGTTTTGTTTAGTGCAACAAAAGTGGTATGCTACGTTCTTGCTTTTTATCTGTGTTTATCCGTTGTTTCTCCCTCTTTTGTCATCTTGTTCCTCACAACTTCTAGGCTAAGCTCATTTCTCTTTTTGGATGCCATCTTGACAATCAAGTGATAGTTAGACTTGAACCACGAATAATTCTGGATATTTCCAGCCATAGGTAATGTTCCCATGAGCATATCTTTCAGCGAGCCACTTATCGTAGATCGTAAATCCAAACATCCAATAGGCTGAGACACCTGACTCCTACCGTGATCTTCGGCCATGTGCCCGGCATGCTGCCTGGAGATGTGTACAAGAACAGGGGAGAGATTGCTGTACTGGGAGGTCACACCCAGTACTCAAGGGGTATCGACAATAGGTGGGTCCAGACGTGCGTTCAAAAGCACGTGTGCATGTTACATGTGGGGAGTGGTTTTCACTGCCTGCGTACTTTTTTTCATGTATGTATGTACATGTGCCGAAATAGGAACAGGAGAATGCCGTGTTTCAGGTTGTGAAGGGCAGCGGTATTGTTGGATGCCTTATAATGTTCCTCAACACCCAAAGGCGTGTCTGTCTTTTCATGCTTGTTGGTCCCTTTCACAACGATCAAAGGTCAGCAAGGTGATGCGACGCGCATGGTAGAGGCTTGTGCCCGGTTTGTGCTCCGAGAACCTTTGGCATGTAAAACTCTGTCCGGCGTCTATCTACAGAGGCAAAGGCTGTCATGGCACGCACGTTGGGGTTGGCTGGAGTTAAATGTGCCTACAAAAGAGAAGGACTACGGTTGAGTGTTAATGTGTCTGCCAAAAATAAGGACTGCGTTTAGGAGACTCCTAGCCGTGTACACACCTGCTTATATGTAGGTTGGCCAGAACCATATGTAAACAGTGTGCATACGGTGATTTTTTGCACAATATTAATCAAATATACAATCGTATACAATGCATATATACGGTTCTGGCCAACCCTGCACATATGTGGTCTAGGCTCAGCCTATGAAAATTCATCAGCACACATGCATCGGCCCACATTGCATGCAAAACGCTCTTGGAAGCCTTTGTGTTTTTTCGGCAGGCCAACGGCACGCTTGTTTCCTATCCTAATATCCTAATGGCGGCTACAAGGTAATTGATCTGCTGTGAGTGCGTCAATGCCTAACAGACACACACACACACACACACACAGACACAGACACACACACACAGGCACACGCACACACACTACTCCTCTGAACCTGCGCAGGGTTTCAGACTTGGAGGGCGCTCGTGCCATTGTCTTGTCAGGCGGCTACAAGGACGACGCCGACCACGGCAGCACCATGTGGTACACCGGGCAAGGTGGCCAGAAGAACAAGCAGCAGGTGTGTGATGGGCGTGGAGTGTGTGGTGAGTGGGGTGTGTCTGACTGACTGTGTCTGATGATGACGTGGTCGTGCGTACAGTTGTTGGTGGTGCAGTTGTAAGTAGTAGCACAGCTGTGAGTGGGTGTACAAAAGTGCATGAGTTGTGATGGGCGAGGTGTGTCCGGCATACGCCAGTCATAATGGGCGTGCTCTTTAGAATGTATGTAATGTCCGTGTGTGGTGGGCATGGTGAAATGTACGAATGCACGAAGGCAGGCACAAAGTTATGAGTCTCGGTCACCTCCTTGTTGGTTTCATCCACACTTCTTCCTATGCTCCCTTTCTCTGACCACGCCTTGTGAGCTCCCCTCGCTGCCCTGCAATGAAGCATACATGCACAAAAAGCATATAAACACACGCATGTGCATGCACAAAACACGGGTGTGTGCTAACAGGTGGAGGACCAAGAGTGGGTCAGAGACAACCTAGGGCTCAAGCGCAACGCCCAGACGGGCACCCCTGTGCGTGTGTTCCGAGGCTCCCGCGACAGTGAAGGCAACACACAGTACACCTATGAGGGTTTGTACGCAGTGAAGGATGCACGACGCGTGGTGAGTGAGGGGGTTAGGGTTAGGGTAAGTGTGGGCGGGTAAGGGGTGTGTTGATGATACTGGGCGGGTGGGCGGGTGAGTGTTGTTATTGTGGAGATTAAGGGAGGTTCGTCGCTTTTAAATAATTGTGGGTTGTGCATGTTTGTAGGTGGGTGGATGAGGGGTGGACATTGTAGGTGATGGTGGGTAGATGAGTGGGGTGCATTTGTTGATGATACGTGTTGGTTGTGCGTGTTTGAAGGTAGGTGAGCAGCGCACAGGCTGAAGTAGAGTGTGAGAATTGCCAAGCTGGCTTAGCACTTATATGCCTGATGCTCAATGTGTGTATATGCGTGTGTATATGCGTGTGTGCATTTGTGTGTATGTGTGTTGAGTGTATGAGCGGTGGCAGAGTGGTTGGGGTGAGCAGGTGTGGAAAATGTTTATAATGTTTGTTGGGTGAAATTGATTAGTTTGCTAGCACTTGCAGTCAGGTGCTGCAAGCATGTTGATGGTGCCTTCCTTTGCAGCATTTGGCTTCAACGGTTACTTTCTCAGCGTGAGTGTCAGACTGCACACCTGTGTTACGTGTGGTATATGCACCCAGTGATACAAAGAATTGGCATCCAATCGATCATCTGAAGGCTTTCTCGATGTAACAACCTAAGTGAAGCACCACCGATCTGGGAGCAATTGCTCTGACGTTTTCACGACCTTTCCTCTCGCAGAAATCTCAAGACGGGCCTCTCATCTGCCAGTTCCTTATCGATGGCTTGCCCAACGGTCACAGTGTGGCGTCCACGAGGGTGCGTGTGCGGTGTGCGGATGCAATGGGTGTGTATGTAGTCATGTGTGTGTGCGCGTTTGTGTGTGTGTGTGTGTATGTACTCATGTGTGTGTGCGCGTTTGTGTGTGTGTGTGTACGCGTGCGTGTAGGTAGTATTTTGTGATCGAATTCATTGCATATTGGGCAGCTGCGAATAGCTGCTTTGCAATTAACCTTTCTTTTCACCGCACCTTTCAGCTTAAAAACAGGCAAACACACACTTACACACCAACACATACACAAACGTACACGCAGGTAGAGTTCCGCTCCATGACCAAAAAATCTGGCACCTACCAGCCACGTGCGCGTCTGGCAGCACCTGATGAAAACTCAGCTCCTGCGGGCCCCCGTCCCTCCAAGCTCAGTCGAGTGGCGGTCATTGGTTCTGCTGAAGCTCCATGGGGGCCGATCGACAGGCAGGCACGACAGGTGGGTGTGAATGTGGTCGTGGGTGTGGGTGTGGGTGTGGGTGTGGGTGTGGGTGTGGGTGTGGGTGTGGGTGTGGGTGTGGGTGTGGATGTGGATGTGGATGTGGATGTGTGTGTGGGAGTGAGTGAGTGCGTTCAGTATGTGCGTGTGCGTGTGCTCTGCTCTTCTGCCACGGTTGTATTATTGCTGTGGTCTGGTTTTTGAAATCCAGAGAGATTCCTATCCAGAACTTTCACTTAACGAGATCCATCTAACCCTATCTGCGATAAACATGGGCTTTAGCACAGACGCCTTAACCTGCAGAACAAACAAACACACACTCACCTTAGCTGTCTCACATAAAAGCAGCGTGTAGAAGGCTTGGCTTTGTGAGCGCCAACCTGAGCAAAGACTTTACAAACACACACACACACACAGACACACACACACACACTGACACACACGCACACACACACGCACAACTCATTCATACATATAAACACATTTACAATCTTCCGCAGTCAAGTAAGAGAGCAGCGTCCAGGAAGCCTGGCCTCGTGAGCGCCGACCTGAGTAACGGCTTGGAGCCTCACGTGCCCATACCTTGCTACAACGAGCTAGGAGACGGTGAGCCCCCCCCTAGGGTGTCTTACACACCTGACTACAAGTGGCACCCAGGCGTGAAGCAGCAGGTGGGTGTGGGGACGTGTGGGTGTCGGTGAAGGTGCAGGTGCAGGTGTGGGTGTTGATGGACAAGCGGTTACAAGTGTGGGGACATGTATGATTATTGATGGAGGAGCGGGCACAGGCGCAGGGACATGTGGGTGTTGGTGGAGTGGATGGTATGGGTTTAGAGAGTAGGGTGTGTGTGGGTGGTGAGAACTTGCGGGTGAGCGTAGCGTAGAAAATCGAATAAGTGAGGGTGGGTGTGTGGTTGGGTTTGAGGTCCTTTCCATCCTTCGTTTCCATTTTAAGCAGACGGACACGTGTACACACATAAACAAACACACATACACACATACACACACACACTTACACACACACGTAAACGCACACTTGCACTCACACACATGCACAATGAGCCATGCAGGTGTCTGGGGTGCTGAAAGCCTTGGACGAGCAGATGCTGCATTACCGCGGGGGCCACAAGTGTAGTATGGCATTCAACCAGGCCATGATGCTCAAGGTGTGCAACCAGTAGCTTTACTGACGCACGGTACATTTTTTCTGGAGGCGCCTTTAACAAGAAAGCAGCTTTTCCGTTGATCAGTTCCTTTTGTGTCCAACAAGGTTGCTGTGAAACAACTATGCTGCGATGGATCTCCATCGACCTGAGGCCTCAGTGTTAGAAGGCGAGTCCAAACATGAAGTTGTAATGATTTGTGCTGCGGGACGAGCGGTCTCAGACAACACTGACTCATTAAACAGGCACGATCCAAGGGTGCAAGTGCAATGATGCTGTTTTGCAGGACAAATGGTCTCAGACAACACCAGAGTGGCTTGCCACGTCGGAGGCTGACCGAGCGGAGCTTAGCCAGGCCCTCCGCACAGATGCCGGCAACTATAACCAACAAGTGGGTGTTGTGAGAAAAACCTGTCTGGTGTGCATGAATATGGAAGAACGGGAAAAGAAAGCAAAAAAGAAAGAGAAAGAGAAATAGAAAAAGAGAGAGGCAACTTTACTTTTGGACAAGTGTGGGAGCGTAGCTAGCGATGCTGAAAAATTGGCGAAACCCATCACACATGCAACATGTGCATGCATATGCATGTGTGCGTGTGTGTGTGCGTGCATGTGTGCTCGTGTGTGTGCCTGTGTGTTTGGGCATTTGTATGTGTGCGCGTGCGTGTGTCTGTGTGTTTGTTTTTTGTGCATGTGGATGTGCTTGTGTGCGCCTATGAGTATTCACGCGCATTTGTGTTTGTATGTGTGTATAGTGTGTAAGGTGTGCGTATGCGTGTGTGTATGTCAATGTGTGCGTGTGTGTGCGCGTATGTGCGTGCTAGCCTGTATGTGTGTGCCTTGCTGCCCCACAGACGCCGCAGTGGTGCGCGTGATGCTGTGCTAGAGCATCCTTTGCTGAAGCAGGCGTGAGGATGTGCTGCTGCTGCTGTTCCCTGTCTGTTGAAAGGGCAGGTGCCCGGGCTGGCCACAATGTCTGAACTCTGCTTCAATACACAGTGCGCAGCAAGCACCTGCACTGTGCGCTCCATGCCCCATGAACAGTCCAACACCGCGTTCATGAAAGTTTCCGTCCAAGCAAACTTCCGCGCGTCATCAACATCTGACTGAACAAAATTTATATAGCCCATTGAAATAAGTATTACGTGATTCTGCTTGCATGGTTAACCGTGAACTTTGCATTCCGAACACAACCACGGCTCCTGGCGCAGCATCCGCAGCCGGGGAAGTGTGTTGATGGATACTGCACCATCAGGAAGTGGTCCGGGGGCCTGAATGAGGAATCCTGGGCAGCTTCCTGGAACTTTCAAACATACAATGTTGCTCTAAAACTTTGCACACGGCACCCCAAGGTCCCAGAATTTATCTGGTGCGGTGAAGTTTTTGGTTAGGAGCCTATGTCGAGTCTTAGCCTGGGAGGTGCCGTGGATGGGCCTGGGGAGGAGGGCTGGACCCCCCAAAAAACATTTTGCTCTACATCATCACACACCGCACCCTAGGGTCCCAGAGTTCATCTGACACAGAGAAGGTTTTGTTTAGGAGCCTATGTCGAATTTTAGCCCGTGGGGTGGCCTGGGTGAGCCTGGGGAGGCCTGTGTGAAGTGTGGTGGGAAGGAGACAACGCTAGGGGCTCACGCCCCCACGAGGGGGGCTTCGCCAAAAATGTATTTCTTAAGTTCTTGAACACATTTACTAAACAACAAAAGAGTATTGCTATGTTTACATGGCGTGTGTATGCATATTTCTCTTGTACAAGCACTGTGGCATGGCATGGCAACAAGGTGACACGTCCGTCCAGGCTCTGGATAAATCCGCCAAATGTGTTTCTTTCCTCTTTGTCTGAGCATCAGTCGTGAGGCCCGCCTTGTGATTTTAAACGATTTCAGTAATTTGCCGCCATGTTACAGCGTAACCAAATTGAATTGCTTCCAGCAAAAGCATAATCTCCACCACACAAAATTTTCATGGAGGAAATGGCAAGATATGTGACCGTTCCTGACACCAGTCCACTGAACACAAAGAGTTGTAGGATTTTTCCATCTCATTCAGATCACTGCTGATAACCTGTGCTCTTTGCGTGCGTTCTTACCTCGTTACTTGTTATTGTTTACACATGTAGGGTGGCCTGTTTACTGTAGGCTGGTTCGGTCTTCCTGAATTCAGTCCTACATCCCTCTGACTTCTACTTGTCGTAACCCTTGCATGCCTACAAGGTTACTGACCACTTTAATCTTGTCACATCTGTTGTATTTGCAGGGCTGCATGTTCATGGTGGACTGGTGGGTGAGGGTGAGGGTGTGGGTGCGCGTGGGTGAGGGGGGGGGGGGTGTGATTGTGAATGCTAGTGCAGGTGAGGGTGTGGGTGATTTGTGATTTGTGTGACTTGCATGCCATAGATGGGTCCTGGCAGGAAAGTGTGCGTACACATTTTTCTAGCAAGTCCATGCTACAACCAAGATTGTGCACTCAACCCCAGGTTTGGTCTGCACGAGTGCAGTGGCAAGTGTACGGGGGAGAAGTGCCAAGCCAACAAAGTGGTAGGTGTTTATTTGACGCTGGTTCGTGATTTTGTTGTTGAGAGCGTGTTGGAGGTGGACTGGCTATGAGCTGCACGAGTGCAGTGGCAAGCGTGCAAAGGAGACGTGCCAAGCCAACAGATTGGTAAAAGGTTAATGCTGGTATGTAGGTTGGCCAGGGCCATATATATGTATACGGTGTATAGGTATACAGTAGTTATGGCAGGGAAATCACCAAATATACGGTGCATATATACGGTTTTGGCCAACCCTACTGGTACGTAATGTCGAGGGACTGTTGAAGGTGGCCTATCTTTTGAGCTGCATGAGTGCAGCAGCGAGTGTGTGGAGGGGAAGCGGCAAAGCCACTCAAAAAGGTGAGAAAACAGAGAGGCAAAGTACGACTGCTTTTCTTAAAAACTAGTACAATTCAGTTGCAGAAGTGGCTCGTTTTCCTTAGCTCATTTTGGAAGTGGTTTTTGCCGCCTGTGGTTGTCATCATTCTCAACTGCCTTTGGCTTTTACTAAAAGCTTTCTGCGACCAAAGACCAAAGACCAAAGCCACAAGAGAGTTTTCGAGTCGCCTATGCACAGACTGTGAGAGTGTGAGTAGGAGAGGCAGAAAAAGGAAGATGTTCTCAGGGTTGACCAAGATATCAGTGGAGAGAGGCCCTGGCCAAAAAGGGGAGGGTCACACGATCGGATGATACTTTGCCATCTGGTTGACTCTTCCTGTGGCCACACTATGTGCACGAGTAGTTCAGGGTGCAATCGAAATAAGAATCGGGCAGTTGAGGAGGTATGCAGAATAGAGAAGGCACAAGCGTTAGGCAGAGTCAGGGAGCAATCCACACATTACTTGTCTTGTTATTTGACAAAAGACCTACACCTCTTTGCACAAAGAAGGAGTGCAAAAAGCCAATGAGTACATGAATACAAAAGAGGGTGGCGCATTTAGCTTGCCATGGATTGCTCAAGGCGTGCACCAATTTGTGGGTAGGTGCAGGATGGCAGTGAGGCTACAAAAAAGCCAATGAACGTACGAGTGGCCGGCACACAGCTCTTGCCATGAGCTTCAGGGACATGCGGCAGATTTGTGGGGGGGTACATGGTGGCAGGGCATGCACACCCGCGTACAAAATAGACACAAACGCAAGCACACACACAAGCACACAGGCATACACACATACAAACACACAGGCATACACACACAAGCATTGCCACTTCCACTGTCCCTTTAGGTCACTCATGTCATCACGCTGCCTCTGAAAGTCTTGTGGGTGGGTACATGGTGGCATACATACACACACATACACACAAGCAATGCCACTTCCACAATTTCCACAGGTCACCTCGTGGCATCACACTGCCTCTGAAAGTCTTGTGGGTGGGTACATGGTGGCATACAAACAAACAAACACACACACACACAAGCACTGCCAATCCACACACCCCACAGGTCACTCGTGGCATCACGCTGCCTCTTGAGGTGTTTCGTCACAAGGACAAGGGTTGGGCCGTCCGCTGTGATGTAGACATTCCTATCGGAGGGTTTGTGTGCGCATACATCGGAGAGCTGGTTCTGGAGAAGGATGAGGTGGGTGGTTTGGTCCTGCTGGGTGGCTTGCCAAAGAGGGTGCAAGTTTGGATATACTTTTTTTCTCACATCGTGCAGTGCAGTACTGTATCGTGCAGTACTGTATCGTGCAGTACTGTATCATGTATTGATTTCGACCTTACTTCTTGCTTGTTGGTCTGCAAGAATAGAAAGTGCTCCCGCCCCGTGTTTGCAATGAACTGCCCCTGAACAAACAGCTTGGCTCACTGCTGACTATCCTCATGCCCATGCAGGATGAGAGGACCCCTGGAAACCAATACCTGTACAGCCTTGACCATTTTGCTGAGCAAGCAACAGTGCGTGCAAGCAGCTACCGGTAGCTTCTTTTACTGCACACACAAACAAAGAGTTAAGGAGACGCACTTTCAAAAACACACCTAAAGTGGACCTGTCAGCAAGTTTTGGGCTTCAACGAATGCCCGTTTGCCTTAAGTCTGTTGCTAATTTGCGCACTTGGCGCATGAGACTGCCTTTTGCCTTTTACACACATGACCCCCACGCGCTCTCCATTGCAAAACCACTGTCTTGATGTGTGTACTTAGGGTGCCACCAAGGGCCTCTGCTTCAGTTTCAAGCCCTAGGGGCTCAAGGGAACCCAAGGGGCTCTGCCGTTCATAAGTCCCCCCTCACATGCTCACACGTGCACCACCAAAGCTGAGGCTACGTACCAACTCGACGTGCTTGTGTTTACAAAGGAGTGGCCATGTGTGTGTGTCGAGGGGGGGGGGGAACTATACACCTTAGATGCAATGATCCTTGCTTACTAGGTCTCTGGTTCAAAGGAGCGCAGTGTTTGTGCCCTTGCTGTGCAGGGCAACAAGGAGATGGGTCTGGAGTCTCTATCGCGTGAGGTTCCGCTGTACAAAGTGCCACCACCTCCCCCAAAGGTGCGGTCACAGATACAAAAAGTAAAAAAATTAAACGCACGCAAAGCGTGCACACACGCGTTCACAGTTATCAGTCACTCCACCTCTGATTCATTATCAGTGCCTTCCCGTGTGTGTGTTCACCTCGCTCACCCTCTCCGCCTGCTTCATCCCTCTGCAAAGGATCTCGCAACCGCTCTACGTCGATTTCCCCCCCTGCCTGAGGAAATAAAGGAGGAAGGGCGGCCTAGAGAGGAGTTGTCTGAGGCGCCCAAAGTAGAGGTGACAAAGGTGGTCGATTGATGCGGGGGGGAAAATTTGTATCCCCTGCTCCCATCATTTTGCAGTGTTTAGTGCCTAGGCAACCTTGAAAAGCCACCCATGAAACAAGCTACTTTTCTGCCAGGCATTTGCACGCTTGCAAGTCCTGCCAGCAAATGATAACAAATGTTGCAGCAACCAAATACTTGCGGGCCTTCTGCCTATTAACATGAAAATGCAGGAGCAGGTTGCAGAAAGTGTATGTGTGCATGTGTTTGTGATCGCATGCACACGTGCATATGTCTTCATTTTACACCTCCTGGCTCGGTCCTAGAAAATTTTCATCATTGCCACAGCAGGAGCAGGGGCAGAGTCACGAGGAGGAGATGGAGGATGTGGAGGGTGCAAAAGCTGGTCCGGAGGACCAGGAAGAGCAGCAGCAGCAGCAGCAGGAACAGGAGCGGCAGCAAGAAGGGCAACATCAGAGACAAAAAGAAGAGATGGAGGGTGGGGAGGGAGCGAAGCAGGGGCAAGGGCAGAAGGAGCAGCAACAGCAGCAGCAGCAGCAGCAGAGACAGGAAGAAGACATGGAGGATGCAGAAGTTGCTAAAGCTGGTCTGGAGCTTCAAGAAAAGCAGCAGCAGCAGCAGCAGCAGCAGCAGCAGCGGCAGCAGCGGCGGCGGCAGCGGCAGAGAGAGCAGAGACAAGAAGCGGACATGGAGGATGGGAAAGTGGCAAAGCAAGGCCACCCGCAGGAAGGAGAGCAGCAGCAGCAGTCGCAGGACATGGAAAGTGTAGAAGTAGCAATGCCTGGGCGGCAGCAAGAGCAGCAGCAGGAGGCACTGGAAAGCGTACAAGAGGGTGGACAAGTAGATGTACCGCAGCAGACGCAAGAACAGATGGAGGGTGTAGGGTGCGGCAGGCAAGATCTGCAGCAGCAGCAGCAGGGACAAGAGCAGCAGCGTGAAGAGATGAAGAAAGAGGGGGCAAAGCAAGGTCAGGATCAGCAGCAGCAACAGCAACAGCAGCAGCAGCAGCAGCAGCAGCAACTAAAAAGGCAGCGTGAAGAAATGGAGGATGTGGAGGGATCAGGGCAAGGACAGGTTGATCAGCAGCAGCAAAAAGAGGCAGCCATGGAGGATGTTGAGTGCACAAGCCAGGGGCAGCAAGTGGAGCAAATTCAGGGAGAGGGGAAGGAAGGGCAGCTGCAGCAGCCAGATAAGGATGAGGGTGTTGCAGTGAGTTGTGAGGAGGCGGCAGCAGCACAAGCAGCAGCCGCAGCTGAGTCTGCCTGTGCAGAAGCCCCCGCCGCTTTTGACGCGGCAGCAGCGCAAGCGATTGCAGCACCTGACCGTGACGTGAAAACTTCTGAAGCAGCACAAGAGGTACCCTGTGATGCTTCAATGGCAGGAGCGCGGGAGCTGGCAGCTGCTGCAGTAGCGCAGGTAACAAGATCTGCTCAGCATGGTTAGTGTACCAACATGCACTGCACAGGACCACATCTATCGTGCATGGGGTTTGCCAGAATTGTGCATATGCGTTGTTTATGTTCGTACTTCTAGAGGATGCCCTGATAAAAATGCCATATACTCGTCAGTGTTGATGGAAGCAAAAACGTTTGCTACGGTTGTTTTTCAAAGGTGGTGAATTTCGGTATCCAAGTTTGCCAGGTTTGTAGTACCGTTGACAAATTCATTGTTCTCTGTCGTATCTTTGGTCAAAGCAGGGTTGTTCAGTTCGTTGACTAGAACAAGGGTTTGATAAAGTTTGTGAGAGTTTTACACCCTCGAACTGTTCGAGCATTTGGATGGCAATTTAGGAAATGGAGGAATTTGCTGGTTTCTGTGGTCATACTTGTCCAAAACATTCTCGATTGTCTCGTTTATGTATTCACAAAAAATCAGTAAACAAATAATCAGAACGTTTGACGGCCATCCAAGGCTCTTTTCTTCATTTTGGGCTACAATTTTGGACTAAAAAATCGTAAAAAGGGCATGAAGTTCAACGGACTTTTTACAGTCGCGAACGGCATTTTTAGGGTTCGTTGATATGCGTGAAAGTCCAAGAACTTGAACTCTTGACCAAACCCCGAACTGAAAACCCCTGGGTCAAAGTAATGTGATTACTGAGGGTGAAAGTTGTTCGCGCTTAGATATGTGTGGTATCTTCAACAGTGTATCCTCCAATATATATATTTGTATTATTTATTTGGTCCTGGCCAACCCTACGTATGCGTGCAACCTCCTCCTCTCTCTCTCTCTCTCTCTCTCTCT
>Ga0307947_1000865_pt1 | contig 22941 bp, 26 predicted proteins | sample OrgLakmetagen232_FD_201840 | JGI IMG/M metagenome (GOLD analysis project Ga0307947, IMG submission 201840) | Saline water microbial communities from Organic Lake, Antarctica - #232 | ecosystem: Environmental > Aquatic > Non-marine Saline and Alkaline > Saline | place: Antarctica: Organic Lake...
GAACGAGGTGCATGCTCTTTTAATTTGCCAAGACCATCGAGTTTGTGAGCTGAGGAAACACTTTTCCTTCCTGTTTACGCCTTTTTTTGAGGACTTTTCATCAACCCAACCCTTTATGCTGCAACAGGTCAACAACCAACTTGATTTCCTTTCTCAGCAGAACAATAGACTTTTTCTTTTTCTTTCTGAGCTTATGGATTTATTTGTGGCTGACCGAGACCAGTCAGCAGCCGATCAGCCAAACAACCTGGCTGAAGGTCACCCCCAATTGTAACCATTGTAACCATTATACTTGAGAACACGTGCATGCAAGCAGGAGAACCAGTCAGCCATGCTTGGAAAACCTCTGGCCGAGCGGGGGGGCTAACCTCCAGCATGCACGTTGTGCATGGGAGCTTGGTGTGCGAGTCCCACCAGTTAACCGGACACGGTTTTTTTCCCCTGTAAATTTTAGCTGGACTAACAAAGCAGGAAATAAACAAGGAAATAAGCAGGCAAGCTCCAAAACAGCACCGATCATTCAGCTACTCCTATCTAGCTAAACAATGAAAACCAATCTCATTTGTGGTACTTCCTGACCTCAGCAGAGTTTCTTGTAGCAAATCAAAGACACTGCATTACTCTCATCATTATTATTAATGCGAAAAAAGAAATCAACCATTTAGACTCGCAACATACAAGCAACCTGAGCAGCAAGTTATCCTTTCTGCAGCTGACATCTGTCAGTAACAATCAAGGTGGATGGTAACACAGGGACTCCTAAAGGGTTGGAAGTCCGAGGTCGAACATTCCAACTTCTTGATGTAAACCTGCAAAAAATTGTTGGTAAATAGGGAATAAATCCAGGCAGGCGGGGAGTTCCACAACGCATTTGTTTTTCACATGATCACATCATCTGAACATAAACAAGTATTTTTAAAGATTTTTTTGCTAGACTCGCAAGTACGTTTGTGGTTGGCCACATAACGCAGGGTAAGAGTGTACACAGAGTAAACCTAGTTTTATCCTGAGGCGGGATTTTGAGTATTTCAAGTATTTCCTTACTGTATGACGGCTCTATGACTTCTTTTATTTCCACCTATTATGAGGATGTTTGATTTCGAGTATTTCCAACATCCTCATAATAGGTGGAGAAGCCATCATCCAGTCCGCCGCCATACTAAACGATAGCTCCAATAGTTTCAAAAACGACGATTATCCTCCCGAGAGAGATGACACAATAGACAAAATAGAAACAACAATGACGGGAGTTTGCATTCGTATTCTGTGCTTCATTGACAGTTCAATCACATTCGTTTCACAACGGCACGGTGTTTTTTCAGAGGAGGTACTGTAAACTGTAACTCGCTGAAACTCCAGAGGGGGTCGACGGAGCAAACGTCCTGAAATGTGACTTTTTTGATGCAGACTAATGAACATCGTGTGGGGTCAATCGAACCACCCCAGTGGTCTGGGTGGGATTCCCGTTAAAATTTTGGCACTAGGTTTTCACAATTTAGGCCACCACTCCCCAATCAGAGCCTCTTTTCATCCCAAAACAATCTGGCAACACTTCCTTCAAGATATCAAATCATCCTGGGTTTTAAAGTGTAGATTTGGTGAAGGTTGGTTTTCCACCTTTTCGGCACCCCTTTTGTTGATTTTTCTAAGGGAAATGGGCCAAAATGGAGTATCTGACCAACTACTTGGTCGTCAAAATTGCACCATTTTTGTTACAATGATATTCTTTATATGTAGACGATTCATATAAAAATGACACAAAGTGGGTGGTGAGATATGAGAGAATGGTGGTGAAAGTAGGGTTCACGCCGCGCAAAATTAGACATTGGTCCCCTAGCTGGCAACATTCAAGCTTAGTTGCTATCAGCAGCTACCTCTGGGTACTGAGCTTGTTTGTTGCCAGTCCCGGCAACCATACACAATTCACATTTCAAAAGTACCCCCATTGGGGGCCTCCGTTGACCCCCTCTACTAAAATTCAACGTTCTAGGCATTCAATGGGTCGCTTGCAACGATAGGTTCATACGATACGGCAAGTGGCGAAAATGTTTTTTATGAAGTGAGATAATTCTGGGGTCAAGCGTGTGACCGCAAAACGTCAAAAGTGAAATGGTTTTCACCCCCGAAGAAAGAAATATGAAAATTTTACATGTACCCGCCCCCTTACACGTGACTGTCAGGATTATTTTTATGCCTCCTGAGCCAAGAGAGATTTACAGAGGCGCGTTTTGTTCAGCCAACATAGGTTCATTGTATTTGGACGAGCTTGGGCGCTTTTTGGCTTCCTGGTCCTGCAGCGACTCACGAGTTCCCTATGCTTGACTTGCATCACCATAATTCAAAAAACGCACATTTTGCATAATTTTGCAGCTGATTTTATGATGGCTGCCACACATGGCAAGCAAGGCTGAAATCCCTTTGCCGTTCAGTCGTACCGAGCTGTGACCCACCTGACAGCTAGCTCAACGTCAATGCGGTTACGAAGCAGCCTTTGTAGGTGCACGCACACGGACACTGAGTTTGTCCCCCGACTCCCTGTGAGTCAGACGCTCCTGTGCGCATTTCACAGGTTGGAAAATTGGTGAGCCTGTGCCAGTTTGCAAACATATTGGTGAGCCTGTGCCAAAAATTGGTGAGCCTGTGCCAGTGTGCAAACATATCTCTTTTGTAGGTCTCTTTTGCTCAGCGCACCAACGCAGCAAGTTTCTTTGCAGGCAGGGCAGGCTCTTGCACATGATTGCTTTGACATGCGGCACCTGGTAAGATTACAGCAGGCAAGCATGAAGGCCTACTCTTACATGTGAAGTTGATCTGTACCTTCACCTTAGTTTACTGCATAACAAGCATAACAAGCATAACGTTCCCCACTATATTGCAACTGTTCATTCTTTTTTAGGGTTGACCAGAACCATATATATACGGTGTATGTACGGCATTTTCGGCAGGGATTTTAAGAATGTACGGTCACATACAGCGTTAACATACGGTTCTGGCCAACCCTACACTTTTTCAATGTATGGATGCACATTCAACATCCCACTGTCAACCTCGTTCTCAAAAAGCAAGAACAGTACAAACACTGTGATGCAAAAGCACCTAATGGAAAGCCACAAGTTAGTCTAGTGGAGAGAGTGAATTGTAAATATCAACTTGCTCCTGCACCTAACTGCAACAAGTTAGAAGTGCTCGGTGCCATGACAGCAAACATCATACAGAAGTGCTCGGTGTAATGACAGAAGTGCTCGGCGTTATGACAGCATACGTCATACAGAAGTGCTCGGTGCCATGACAGAAGTGCCCGGTGTCATGACAGAAGTGCTCGGTGCCATGACAGAAGTGCTCGGTGTCATGACAGAAGTGCTCGGTGTCATGACAGAAGTGCTCGGTGCCATGACAGAAGTGCTCGGTGTCATGACAGAAGTGCTCGGTGTCACGACAGAAGTGCTCGGCGTTATGACAGCATACATCATACAGAAGTGCTCGGTGTAATGACAGAAAAGCTCGGTGTCATGACAGAAGTGCTCGGTGCCATGACAGAAGTGCTCGGTGTCATGACAGAAGTGCTCGGTGCCATGACAGAAGTGCTCGGTGTCATGACAGCATACGTCATACAGAAGTGCTCGGTGTCATGACAGAAGTGCTCGGTGTCATGACAGAAGTGCCCGGTGTCATGACAGCATACATCATCCATCAACCCACCTCTGTCGCCATGGCCCGCTCCAGACCAATGAGCTCGTTGAACTCGCTGAAGTGGGCTAAAGACTGCATGTCATCTCTGGTCGTGCCCTTGGTGCCAAGCGTGCCGTACACGTTCATGAGGGCCCTGAGGCATGCAAAAAAGCACGAGGAATGAAACGCACCAACACCCCATTGAGTACAAAGATACTTGCCAAATCACGAAGGGCGCAGGACATGCACAGGTCTAGGTTTCCACAACCAGAGGATCACACAAACCAAGCAGCAGAGGGCTCAACTGCATCATACAGCTGGGAAAGAACACAAGTGGCTTGTCAAATTAGCACGGCTATTAGCACTGCAAGCAGGCACGTGGCAGGGTGCAGCACAAGGCTAGGAGCACGTTGGTCGCTGACAGCATAAGTCATCTGACCTTAGGGGGTGACGGTCTGTGGTAGCTGATCCAGCACACAACGTGATCACAACCTCCCCTCAGATGATATGATGCCTCCCTTTTTCCCCCTCACCTTGTGGCTGCGTACAGGCCAGCGAGAGGGTACAGCACTAGGCTGTAGCCCATGCCTTCCAACTCTTTTGTGGTGTGCAAGGGTGTGAAGCCTCCCTCAAGCATGTTGCAAACACGGATACCCTGCAGTAGGTGCAGGCAGTGCGTGAGGCCACGGAACATATTGTGGCTTAAATTCCATGAACTACTGAGTTCAGAGCACAACACTTGAACTCCGGTTCTTGACGTGAAGCAGAGTGACATCACTCGTATCACTCTTGCTTTACATCCCTGTTCCTCTTGAGTTTCTCTATCTGTATCGTTTTATTTCCTTGGTCCTCACTACTGCTTCCTCAAAACAATATCACCGCAAGACAAAAAACGATAAGAATGCGGAGTGATATAAATTTTTTCAGTAAAATACTTACTTTATGTATTCTTCCAGATCTTGCAGTGATTTCACGGGATTTTGTAGGTGGCGTCGATCAAATATTTTTCATAAAATTGTACGTACGGTACATAACACAATATACCATACACTACCGTAACATTTGCGAGATTTGAAAAACCCAATAAATAATCCCCGATGCTAGTAATGCAAGGGGGGCAACACTTAATTAATAAACACAATGCAAGCCTATGCAAGGGCCTTTTTCCCCTCTGAGCTGCACGTGGACGCGTGGGCATACTTGTGTGAGCACATGTCCATGCGTGTGCGTGCGTGTGTGCATACATATGCATGCACAGGGATGCGCATGTGTGCGTGTATGCACACGCATGTGCATGCGTATGCATGCACGTATGCATGCGTGCGTGCACCGTACTTGTGCATGTGAAGGACGGCACCTGCTTAACCTGCGCTCTCCCCAAAGAACCCCCCTGCTGCTGATGCCTGAGGTCAGCCTAGGCCTTCAGGTGGTCTCATCTTTGCATTGCTGCTGCTGCTACTGCTGCATCCCACTCTGCCCTGTCCTCTCCAACCTGCCTTCTCACTGTCCGGATACTGGGCTTGATGAATAACGCCCACAACAAGCTGTTTGTGCTCAGGGACCTACCCGGCCCCTTCCCGTTCATGCTCACAAAAGTGATAAGTTTGCCTGATGTGAGCTCAGCGAAGCCTTGTATTTTAGTAACTTTATGTGCTTGCAACGCACCGCGAGGGGGTGGAAATTGTCCGCGGTACGCGGTGATATAAGTACGGTACGGAAGTGCAGTGCTGTCTTGTGAACCTGCTTTTCTCTCTTCCCCCAATTTCTCGTTTTACCCACATCCACTCAAACAGGACTCAGCACCTTTTACTTCATCACCTCCTTACTCAATTTCCCCTGCTCCAGCCAGTGAGGTGGCTCGCATTCCATAAACCCTGCACATCCCAAGCGCGCACCTTGGTGTTCTTGCCGATCTCTATCAACTCCTCATCAGAACGAGGAGCCTGGGCAGCAGGAAGCCACAGGGAGTTTTGGTAAGAATACAGAGCTATTAGGGCAACAATGGTGCTAGCGCTCACCGTGTACTACAGTTAGTGTATATTGCTATTAGGGCAACAGTAAATTGCTATTAAATTGCTATTAGGGCAACAATGGTGCTAGCGCTCACCGTGTACTACAGTTGCTGTAAATTGCTATTAGGGCAACAGAACATTGCTATTAGGGCAACAGTAAATTGCTTTTAGGGCATCAATGGTGCTAGCGCTCACCATGAACTACAGATGCTGTAAATTTGGCTGCTGTTCAATTTTTATAGCTGGAAACCAAGATCACAAATCATCTAGCACCGCAAGCCTCAATCTGTCCAGCTACTCTGTTTTTTAAATTCCAAACCACAGGACCATACCTCAACAAAAGTTGCATCCGCGCCTACATCTCTGTATAAGTTAGCTCGGGTTATGGCCTGCACAGAGCCAGCAGAGTGGAAAGCTTATTTACATGTACAGGTTTGCGTGTGTCATGGCCTGCACAGAGCCAGCGAAGGAGTTCGTTTACATGCACAGGTCTGCGTATGCACAGGTTTGAGTTGTGGCCTGCACAGAGCCAGCCAAGTAGGAAACTTATTTTTGATCTTGTGTGTTTTCCAGCTTTAATTGTTTGCATCAATGTTGAACCTCTCATACGACAACAGCACACTCACATCCTCCAATCCGTGCTTAGCGCTGGTGGCCCTGGCATCAGTTCGTGCGATCAAAAAGAAGTCTGAATCTCCGATGGCTTCTCGAGCAGCGGCGACCTTAGAGGCAAACTGTAGGGAAAGGGCAGAGGAGGAGAGCGAGGAATAGACTTCAGCATGAGTTGGGGATGTAAGGTTGTTTGCATAGCAAATTGCGCAGGATTACTGATTATGGCGTCCGTCTTTTTGTGCTTGCTGTGATTATAAGGAGGGTTATGCTCATGAAAACAGCAGGACTCACGTCAACCTCGTTATCTAGCTGGTTACACCAAGCGTTCTGCCATTTGTACGCACATGCATTCACGTGTACAAACGTCCACGCACATACGCAAACATTACATGTAACTAACGCACCTCCTCCATATCTATGCACTCCTTCAAATGCATGTGGCCGGCCCTCTTGGGCCATTGTTGGTCCTCCATGATTGCGCCTTTACAGCCTGCGCAGAAAACCAGGTCCAGCTACCGTTCTGGTTGCGCTGGCCATAAGCGTGTCTGTTCAGCCTTAAGTCACTCCATTCATTTTGACTCACGCCAGTTCCGGTCAGGAAACAACGTTTTATCAGCTACAGACAGCGCAGGCAACGACACACATCCATGGTTCACACATGCGCGACTCGCAGCACAGCACGCACCAGCTGTGATTAATTGCTTGATAGTCCGGGTGACATTCAAAACATTGCCTCCCCCTGCGAGCACAATAAAACAAGACATTTCCAGACATTTGGAGAAGCTGATACATTTCCTATTCCAGCAAATGGTAGTATAGAAAGGCACGCACGCAGGCTGAGACACACACCCAAAAATACAACTCACCTGTATCAGCGTCTGCAATAACCGGGATAGTCGGTACAGCTGTGCAAACCTAAGGGCACAAAATAACAGAAGAGACTTGTTTCGTCGTAGTCGTTCAGCAAAGCATTGTGCTGGTAACGCCTTTACAACTCCAAGTCCCTTACTTGTGAAGCTTTTCGCGCCATCTCTGGGGGTGTAAGAAGCCCTATGTCAGGCTCGCCCAGCAATGTAGCAGACACCTGATATTGGAAATGTGGCAGGTTTCTACTTTGCTCAGCAGAAAAGGTGAACAGCACCTTTCAGGCAGCAGAAAGGGTGAACAGCACCTTTCAGGCAGCAATTGCTACACAGTTCTTGTGCAGCTTTGGCATTGCCACGTGATCGTTTGCACCAGTGCGTGTTTAGGACGTATGCAAGAGAATGCGTGTGCGACTGTGTGAGTGCCAGACTCACTGCATAGCCGCTGACGAAGGCGCATTGGTGCCCAGCATTGTGGAGAACCTTCGCAGACAGCGCATCATACACACCTGTGTTCATTTATGGGCGTGGTAGGGGTCCTAGTCAGCAGTTACACGCGTACAAATGCTCCCATAATACAGATCTCTCTCTCTCTCTCTCCTATCTTTCTCTCTTTCCCTCATGCAGCTTCACAAACCAGGGATGAGCAGCACGCCATTTTGCTCAATAAGTTTGTGGACGGTGGTGTCTCCCTCTCTCCGAGATGCGTGAGTTTGCGAGAGGTAAGGTGTGCGTTTGCTCGCGGATCGGGAAGGCCGAAGGTAAGCAGCACGCCTTTGGGAAAGGGAATTTGAGGGCCCTACTCCGCGGAAGGAGGCGTTGCACTTATTTTGGAGCATCTGCCGTGGGCTAAAAAAATAGGACAAATATAGGACAATTATATTTTATTTAGGTGGTAGTATCCTCAGCAGTTTTTTTGTGCGACCATTTGCTTCCGTTCTGGTTATGTAAATTTTATAGAATTTATTTTTCAAAATAATCAATACCTGAATCTAAACCGTTCAGCAAACTTCCTCTAAGGCGACCCTTTCTAAGGCTTTAGAGGGCTGCTTGCGATAGAGTAATTGAATATAATACCAAGAGGAGTGGATTTTAATAGAATTGGGCACGCCCACCACCACGCCCACCGACTCACATGTTCTATTCATGGCAGATCCTGGCAAGGGGAGGACCACTCCAGGTATCATGTTACAGAGCTGTAAGCGCACAAAACACACACACACATGTACGTGCACACACACACACACACACACACACACACACACACACACACACACACACACACACACACACACACACACACACACACACACACACACACACACCGACGCATACACTTATATTGACACACACACAACACACACGTGCGCACGCACACACACACATACACACACACACACACACACACACGCACACACACATACACACACACACACCACAAACACATGCACGTACACACACATACACACATATTCACACACACATGCACGTACACACACACACATTTTCACACACGCATACACACGCAACAGAAACCCCCTTCTTTTACAAATAAGAAATCAATCAAGCATTCAATTTCGCAGGTTGTATGGATGGCTGCCCACACAGACCCAAAAAAGTTGGAAAGGCAAAAGATTGTTGCGGCCAGCATTCCCGCAAGCATTGATTCTATCCTCAAATCTCAGGCAAGTTTGGTTGCTAATTTAACAGGATGGTAGCCTTTGGATTGTTCTGCACTGTTTGACACCTCATCCTGGTCCGGGTACTAGCTATAGCCAATAAGAATACCTGTAGCTGAAATGAGGAAAAGAGATGACCCATATGCTGCTAACCCTCATGCTTTACACAACGCTCCCACACAAACACAGGACCATGCCGGTTTGGTTAGGGCATTGGGCAAAGATTCCACTACAGGTACGCTGTGCAGAAGGTGGTCAATGCAAGTAGCCACCTTCCGCAACGTGACGCAAGTAGCCACACACCCTCTGCAACGCAACGCAAGTTGCCACTCACCTTCCACAAGCCGTAAAAACAACAGGCAGCATTTCGGATCTCTGTTGCTGTCCATTCATATGCTCTTGTTTGCGTCTAGCTTAGTGACCTTTTGCACACGCCCTCGTGCATTCATCTGTGCAGCAAATAAGCAGGTGTCACGCGGCAGTCACCACTGCAAGAGCCCCTGCCCAGCACACTTTATTACTTTTGGCATATCTTTGAAATAGAGAGTAGCCTGGGCTACCACAAACCTCATTACAAGGACATGATTCTTTACACTGCCCTCTCACCTCCTACATTTTCAGGGAAGGAGGCTGTGGTGATCTACCACCTAGCACCATAGATTTGCAAACACAATGGGCTAAGATCATGATACAGGAAACATACTTACCATCGTGAATCTCTCACTCATATTGGCTTCATACTGTAGGAGAAGGCACTGTCGAGGAGGTTGCACCCCTTGCTCTGCGTTTATCTGGGCAGTTGATGCTTGGGGTTGTGAGGGTGAGTGATGCCACGTGCATAGGTATATGCAAGAGTGAGAGAGAGAGAGAGAGAGAGAGAGAGAGAGAGAGAGAGAGAGAGAGAGAGAGAGATTTGCCAATGTTCACCCCCCTGCACTGGGTATGTTGAAGCGGACCAGGGAATTAGTCAGTGGAGGTGTGAGGGTGGGTGATTTGATGTGCGTGGGATGCATGACTGAGTGAGGAATGAATGCTTGAGTGTGAATGAGCGGGTGGCGTCCCTGGTGCTGTGTTTGTTGGGAGCGTTTGATCATTTTGGAACTTGTGTGTGCAATTTAGCAGAGGAGAAAGGGTGGGGAAAGATAAGTGGTCAACAGAGAATTGCAGGTTCTTTCCATTTGCCTGGCCTGATACATGTTGCATTGCAAAGAGCAGGCTGGGTCCCTGGCAGACGGCTAGGGTTGGTCAAAACCGTAAATGTATACCATATATGACCATATATTCGGTGACCTCCCTGCCCAAAATGACTTACATACACCGTATAAAAGGGTTCTGTCCGACACTGCAGACGAGGAATCGCCAGGCCTTCCAACTACATAAAAATAAGTTGGTCAAAGCGGTCAGGGATGAGTGGTATGGCTTAATAAGGGGGCTTGGCATGATCTTAATGTCCATGTTTCATTATCACAATGTGTGACCATTTTTTTTATTATCACAATGTGTGACCATGTTTCATTATCACAATGTGTGACCATCACCATTGGCGACCCTGCTTCCCAGCTTGCCACAATTTAAAATTATGCAAGGTCAAGAACAAATCTTCATCGTGAATCATTTGCTAGCTTGCATGTAAATAAATGTCACCAGGTGTACATTGCTGTAAATATTGCTGTAAATAATTGTCATCAGGTGTACAACATTGCTGTAAATAAATGTCACCAGGTGTACAACAAAAAGGCAAGCCTGCTGGAAGGGGACCTTGAAGAAGTGCTGGAACGAATTCAGCAAGAAGTGGGCGGTCCATCTTTACACTCCTTGGACGGCACAGAGCCTAGTGTGGCCCATATAGGTACACTCATGCATGTACACCACCGCTACAACAACAATTCACATTTTTTACACATTTTAGATACACAGCCTAGCAGTTGCACGTTATGACTGATGGCTCTATCTGTATACTTCTCTCTCTCTCTCTCTGTACACACACATGCATGTACACCCGCACTCAGTCCTAGTCAACTGGGCTTGTTTCCTGCTTTTCAAGGACGTATGACCAGCAACTTGTTGTGTTATGGTGTGTGCTGCTGCATCACTTTCGATTACTGTACAATTCATGCTGCCATACCTGTGCTTTGTGTGCAGTGTACAGTGTACAGCAGCAAACGTTTTGAATGGTGCAGCAATTGTTTCCCAGGTGCCAAGCATGCATTTATTTCTCATTTTCTCAGTCCTAATGTGAGTTCTAAATACGACAGAATTCAGGCACACATAAGGATACTCGTAGAACGGCAGGGCTGACCAGCAATACGCTTCCAGATCGTTCACTTTCCCATCCCTTCCCTTCCCTTGCAGATGGGAAGTCCAGGCAGCGACTAGACAACAAGACACAAAAAAGCAGACAAGGAGGGACCGAGGATATTGTGGGCGTGACGAAGGGCTCCCAAGCGAGCATTGCAGGTAGACAGCAGGACAAAGGCCTGGGGAGCCAGGCTCTGGCGAGCGATGCAGGTTTTGCTGGGGAGGCGGCAGCAGCCACTGGGGCGGTGCTGGAAGGAGGCAAAGGCAAAAAGCTGGGGAGAGGGCAGGTGAAGAGGGGCCGGCTTGAGCAGCTAGGTCCAGAGGGGGCAGCACTTCATGAGGAGTGGATGGCAGAGCTTGCTGCAACGGAGGAGGACAGTGTGTTCCTGAGGGGACAGGGCAGTGGGAGCCAGAGATTGCCTGGGCATAGCAGGTGTGTGCATGATGTATGGTGTGGATGTGTGTGAATATGTGTGTGTGCACGTGCGTGCATGTGTATGTGTGTGGGTGTGGGTGTGATGCAACAGGGGTTGGGAGCGTGTCTGGGCTAAGCAGGTATGTGTATAATCCTATATAAGCAAGGCTATATGTATGGGTGATGCAGGTGAGGGCGTCTTTAAGGCATGTCTGCGCTAGATCAGTAACACCCCATCTGGTCAGCTTTTCCTGGATTGGGTTGCGCTTACTTACCTCTCTTCCACATACGCACACACACAGCCAACGGGGGGCGAGTGGCTTGCTGAGCTCGCAGTTCACGATGCCACCAAGGCAGCAGCACCTAGGGGCTGGAGGGGGCTCGCCAGCCTTGAACCGGATGTGGTCTCAGTTGCCAGCTGGATCTAAAGGGGATGTTCAGGGGGGCGGAGTGGGTGGTAAGGGTGAAGTGGGGGTGAGACCTGGCGCTCAGGTTGCACAAGATGATGGGCGCGGGGATGAGGTGTTCGAGGATGGAGACATGGCCTTTGATCTGAATGGTTTTGACCTAGACGGCCACGAGGCGGCCTTGCTCACTCAGGTAACAGTCCGTACATGGGTTGGCCAAAGCTTTTTGTGCGTATTACGTACGCCGAGCATGACTGAATGTTTCCTTCACTTTTTCAGAGATCTCTGGTTCAATCATTACAACCTACATACACTGAACTATGTGGTTGTGGCCGACCCTTGTCTCACACCCTACTATCGCTTCATGCCACTCCACTCGTCAGTTCGTGCTTTGGAAACGTGTGAGAAAAAAATGCTGTTACTACCATGTACTACTGTATCACAGTTGTGGGTGATTAGAAAGGCTCTAACACGGTGCAAGTTGTAGGTGATGTTTCTGACAGACACGTGTGTGTGTGTGTGTGTGTGTGTGTGTGTGTGTGTGTGTGTAGTGGATGCAATATTGGTCCTGGCGGGCGCCCTCGTACACATTTCCCTGCCAATGAAAATTTGCGTGCCCTGAGAAGTGAGAAGAGCAATAAATGTGTTTTATTATGTCAAACCTCTGTTCGTTTCTTTATTTCACGGTGTTCATGCACCAATCCGCTCTGCTGTGTTAATGCGCCAACCCGTTGCTGTGGCCATGCACCAAAGCGCTGCTGTGGCCATGCATGTGTCACATAAAAACATCAAATTCCCACAAATTGGCACTCTATGCACACACACACATATACATACACACATGTACACACACTTCCCTGCAGCCCTCTGCTGCCCCCAGTGCATTGAAGGCAAACAGGCATCAGCAGCATGCGGCTTTAGATGTGCCTCCTGCTGGACTGGTGGCCACTGAGTTGGAAGACTTCAGTGGGCCTCAAAACTGCCTGGGCGGCATTGGAAGCCAGGAAGACCAAAATTTCCAGGTACGCTAGGAGAAGGCAGGCCAAGCCTTTTTGACTTCTGAAGTTGCTGATTCTAGAAACTGCCAGGAAATCATTTATGGTATGCTAGGAGAAGGCCGGCCAGGCTTTTTTGATTCCTGAAGTTGCAGGTTTTAAAAGCTGCTCAAAATAAATCACGGAGTGATCAAAACTATATGAACCAATTCGTGAAGACACCTGTCATTGACAAAGCGTGTGACAATTTTTCATCCTATAAAGCTTGTGTTAAATCAAATTCATAGTCCAAACTACTAATAGAAATGAACAAGACACATTTTCGAAATTGATAAGGGGACTTTATTAGAGATACGCCCGCCACTAAGCCCACAAACAAGCACGTCCTGTTCATGGCAGCTCTTGCAAGAGTGGAACAACATAATTTAACATAACGTGAGGTGTAGTATGAATGGTGTGTAAGCTTGAGCACGCGCACATACACCCACAGGTTCTCACACATTTTCTCACACACGCACACATCTGCTTACGCACATGCTTCCGTACACATCACGTGCACACACAAACACACATACACGCTCACAAACATACACACACAAACAAACACTCAGGATGAAGTTGTTGACCCTCTAGAAGCAGGAGGTGACGTGATCAATAGCCTAGCAGGGCAGGCGCTTAAGGATGGCTGCGATCAACAAGGTGAGTTGGGAGTGTTGTATCGTTTACTTGTACTGCAGGGCTGCTCAACCCTTGCCCTTTATTTCCATATCAGTTCAGTTCTCCTTTTTTATTTACTGCATAATTCTACTATAGTACTATGCCTACTGTATATTAATTATTTTTATAGTGTGTGAGGCTCACAACTCAGATCACTCAAGGTAACAGGCATCTGCAAGGATGGAATTAAAATTCCTTGATGAAAGGTGATGTGTAATGCAGCATCTCCTTTTAAAGGGCAGCTGCAGAAGCTGCTGAGAGAGTTATGCTTGCACCCTGTTCCATTTCACCTTTTCATGCTCCAAAATGTGTGCACACATGCAAGGCAGCTTCAGTGTCATTTGGTTTGCCCACGACTGATAGAAGGCAACACAAAGAGATGATTTGAGCTACCCACCTCAACTAAAAGATACGCAAGCAAACACCTGTGCGTAGCCACAATGCCTGCATACACACAAACTCACACATTCTGGTATAACGGGCACTGGGAACCACATGCCCACTTCACAAAGATCAACAGAAATGTAAGCACACTTGCTGCAGCATCTTGTGGTACAGTGTCGAACGTGGATCTTGATGCACCACAACACCCTATCAGAGCATTCAGCAGCGTGTGCAGTAAAGTGAAGCAGCTCATTTACCTTGCAGTGTAGCACAAGTGTGACTATCAGTACCCAGCACTCAAACATCTCGCAATCTGTTTGATAACCCGACAGCAATCAGCACCCCTCAGAAATGGTAAATCCATGTGCGCTTGCAGGTGATGCAGCTGCAGTGCCTCGTGGTATATCAGCAACTGAGAAGACAACACCCAATAATGCAATTCTTGGGCGCCACCCCCACATGCACCCCCACCCCCCTCCCACTCAAAATGTTCCCAATGGCGATGGCTCTCAGCCACAGACCGAGCAACTTGGCAGTGAAATGGGCAGCGGAGCACCTTCAACACGGGTGTGTATGCTTGTGTCTGTCATGTGTGTGTGTGTGTTTGTGTGTGTGTGTGTGTGCAATGGGTAGGTAGAAGCTGAAATGCATGCACGTACCCATGCAATCACACAAACATGTGCACACACACATTTACATAAACAAGTCCACACACACAAGCCTATGCTGTAGGCCACGCACACCCCAAACCCATGGACCCACAGACAGCAGGGTACACCTCATTATGCTTACCCACGCAGGCCTATGCTGTGGGCCACGCACACCCCAGGACCACAGACCCACAGACAGCAGGGTACACCTCATTATGCTTACCCACGCAGGCCTATGCTGTGGGCCACGCACACCCCAGGACCACAGACCCACAGACAGCAGGGTACACCTCATTATGCTTACCCACGCAGGCCTATGCTGTGGGCCATGCAAACCCCAGGACCACAGACAGCAGGGAAGCAGGAACAGGCAGCGATGATCAGAGCCTTTTATACAATGCACATCAAGAAGACTCTCAACGAGAGCTTCTGATGCAGAGCCCCTCAGGGCAGCAGAGGAACCTTACTGGTTCAACTCGGGCCGCCAGGTGCCTGCTGCCCCAGTTCATTGGTGAGTTTCTTTTTGTATTGCATGTACGTGTGTGTTTGTGGGTGGGGGTGGAGTACAGGTGAGGGCGTAGGTGTGGGTGGGATTACAGGTGAGGGCGTAGGTGTGGGTGGGAGTACAGGTGAGGGCGTAGGTGTGGGTGGAGTACAGGTGAGGGCGTAGGTGTGGGTGGGAGTTGCGTGACCTTCTACATTACTGTCTTAAAAATAGAAGGTACAGGAGCATTTGAGGCTTGGCTTGCGTCCAAACGCCAAACACAAATCCACCCCCACGTAACATACACACATCCACACACACATCCACACACAAATCCACACACAAATCCATCCCCACGTAACACACACAAATCCACGCACAAATCCACACACAAATTTATGCACAAATCCACCCCCACATAACACACACAGGCTCTCAACCAGCATGTTTAAAGGAGCCACAGCAATCGAACAGACACCTTCCCTCACCAGACCACTGTCCGCACTCCAGGCTGGGGCTGAAGCGTGTGAGAATCAAATTATGTGCAAAGGACACAAGCGGCTTCAAGGTGAGGTATATGTAGGGTTGGCCAGAACCATACATTTATAGGTATATATGGTATATATACGGTATTTTTGGCAGGGAAATCACCATACATACAGTCATATACGGTGTGTATATACGGTTCTGGCCAACCCTGGGTATATGTGTCCTTGCACAGTGTGTGCACTATCGAGCTTACTTTACTTTGAACGCTGCGCTGTGTGAGTGTACGTGTTGTGTGCGTGTGCATTCCAGTGCACTGCTCAGGGGGGAATTGAGGACTGTCACCCAAAACAACGTTGCTTGCAAGGAAACAGCACAGTAGTTTAAGTACAAGAAGGGCTGAGCTGCCAATGCTGGCCAAGCTCTCAAACCTAGCCCATGCTTTGTACACACCACAGTGTGCAAATACCTGCAAAATATGCACACACAAAAATCACACACTCACACCCTAACACCACAGTGTGCAAATATCTATGTAATATGCACACACAAAAGTCACACACGCACACCTTAACACCCCAGTGTGCAAATATCTATGAAATATGCACACACGAAAATCGCACACTCGCACCTTAACACCACAGTGTGCAAATATCTATGAAATATGCACACACAAAACAATCACACACTCACACCTTGACACCACAGTGTGCAAATATCTATAAAATATGCACACACAAAACAATCATATACTCACACCTTAACACCACAGTGTGCAAATCTCTATAAAATATGCACACAAAACAATCACACACTCACACCTTAACACCACAGTGTGCAAATATCTATGAAATATGCACACACAAAACAATCACGCACTCACACCTTAACACCACAGTGTGCAAATATCTATGAAATATGCACACACAAAACAATCACACACTCACACCTTAACACCACAGGTCGATGCCCAAGGCAGAGTCACTAACATTACTGAGCTGTCCGCATCAAGCATCAAGCAGCTGATCAAGGACCGGGAGCCTCTTATGGACACGTCACGAAGACAGCGCTGCAGTGATTTTGTATTTATTCAGGTGTGCGTAGGTGTGGGTGTGGGTGTGGGTGTGGGTGTGGGTGAGAGAGAGAAAGAGAGAGAGAGAGAGAGAGAGAGAGAGAGAACGAACATCCACAACATTGCATACCCCCCCAGTGCATTACTTGCTTATCGTCCTTGTTTGCTTTGTTTGTTGAACTAAAAATGGTAAGATATAACAAATGCTAATGGCCATGCTTCACATGTGCGTTAGGGTAAAGGAAAACCTTGAACTCCTTTGCAAACTTGGTTGGCACTTTGTTTTCATCTTGTGACCTTTCTGCAGCTCACGACACCTACCTCTCTTTCTACCTCTTTCTCTCTCCCTCTCTCTCTCTCTCTCTCTCTCTCTCTCTTTCTCTCTCTCTCTCTCTCTCCCTCCCCCTCACACACACACGCACACACACAGACAAAGACACATAAAACGCCACGCTTCCACAGTCCAAGACCATCATTTTACCATACAAAGCCTTTAGAATGGCCCACATCTACAGGAGTCGGCAGTTTAAAATCCTCCACGCTCTTTTGTTTCCCCGATTATATTTTCAACACAATGAGATTCACCATCCACTTTGCCTCTTTTGATCTGCACTTCAGATACCCACACCCTGTTACTGAGACCACTTAAAATTTCTCTCCACTGGTAATTATTCTCTCCACTGGTAATTATAATATCCACTGGTAATTATACTATCCACTAGTAATCACACTATTTTCTCATGCCACCCCCCTCTTGGTCATTTCACGACGCACCAGACAAATTCGCACTGCGCATTATTTCACCCCACAGGAGCCCTCTAGCCTTCCCTACCACCACCTGAGATCCTCCGTCCCTCCTTTGCTCGCCCCACCCCCCTCTTACTACCCTGCTGCACGCTCTGTCGGCTCCGACCACCAAACAGAAACACCAGCTATACCTCCTGAAGTCTTGGCAGTGTCAGATCTCGCTTTTGCCCTGCATGAGTCCGGTGAGTCAAGTTCTATTTTATTTGCAACGTGAGGTTCACTCAGCAGGGAATTGTTACTGAGATAATAGAAGATGGAGGAAAGCCGAGAAATATTGAAAAAAAATAAGTGACGCGTCATCTTTTGCTGCACTGCAAGAATTGGAGTTCATGTGTTTCAATATCTTATCCTGCAGTGTCTTTTATCCCTTAACTTCTCTGGCGTGCACAACCATCTTTGGCACGTGCACTATATCCACAATTACGTGCACCATATCTACTTTACGTGCACCCTATCTACAATTACATGTGTTTCAGTCGAATCCGCACCTAGCTGTGTGCTCTCTTATTCTGTATGCATAGTAGCCATGCTTATTTTGTATCCATAATAGCCATGCTTATTTTGTATCCATAGAAGCCATGCTTATTTTGTATCCATAGTAGCCATGCTTATTTTGTATCCATAATAGCCATGCTTATTTTGTATGCATAGTAGCCATGCTTATTTTGTATGCATAATAGCCATGCTTATTTTGCATCCATAGCAGCCATGCTTATTTTGTATGCATAGTAGCCGTTCATCCCCACCCCGTTCTGTTCCATAATTTCCTACCCTTGGTGATTCCCCTTTATAGGCTACTACACAGCTGTACTGTTACGGTTCAATGCGTTACAGCATCCATGTGTGCTGGGTTTGTGCTTGCTCTACGTAACTTGTTGTGATTCAAGTGCTGTGCTGCTTCAGGTCCATTGTGAATAGAATTTGTGAGCTGGGCTCGTGTGCATGACAGCAGTCTAAACCCCACGCTCTCTGTAACCTGTGTTGCTTCATATGCAGCCTAGCAGTCGCACATTTTTGACTGATGGCTTACTCTGTAACCTGTGTTGTTTCCAGGGTTGTGCAGCCCCAGCTCCCTCTGCCACGACCTTTGTTGGGTATACTACGACGCTTTGGGCTGGAGAAAACAGGTACCTGGGCAGCTGCCAAATAATAATCAGCAGCAGCAGCGGCGCAGGAAAATGCCGCAGGCTGATGCAGTGACGAATGCTGATGTGGACAAAGAGTCACAAGGCCGATCTGAAGAGGAGCAGCAGCAACAGCAGCAGCAACAGCAGCAGCAGAGGCAGGTGCAAGAGACGGAGCAGCAGCTGCAGCTGCAGCAGCTGAAACAAGGGAGTCCTGAGAAAGGATCGGGGCAGCAGCTGAGGCGGCAGAGTGGGCAGCAGCAGCAGCAGCAGCAGTACGATGAGGGGGAGCAGCAAGAGCAGGAGGTGTTCGATATTGAGGAAGCTCAAAGATTTAATCTTCAGATAGGCCTTGACTCACAAGAACAGATGCATGGGGGAAGGCAAGAAGAAGAGGAGGGACAGCAGCAGCTCGGTGGACAGGGAGAGGAGGAGGAAAAACAGGATGAGGAGGGGCATGGGGATGGGTTTCGAGGCCTGAGTTCTTTTGGGGGGGTTGACACACACACAGGTGAACTCCTTTTCGAAGGAGGAAGACACCATGGCCTAGATGGCTTCACGACACGCACACACGGCCTGTTGGTGCAGTTGCGCACGTCACTGCTCACTGAATGTGCAAGGGGTAATCTAGATGTGCTAGGAAGCCCGACCAAAAGGCGAAGGGTACAGCAGCAGAAGCGGCAACACGAAGGCAAAGCGGCAACACAGGTGAGCTGTGTTGACTGCATTACTATGTATATGATGTCACATTACTGCTAGGAGCGAGGGGATCTCACATGCTTGAGCTGGTACCGTTGCACCTGCATTGTTGTAAGTCATAAGGGAGGTGATTCCTTACAAGTAGTGATGCCTCCCCGTTTAAATCGTCTCCAGACTCTACTCAGAGGCCGTCCTGGCGTGCGTGCGTGCTCCTCCTTCGTCTTCTTTCTTCCTTCTTCCTCCTCACCTCTAACCGTCCATACTTCCAACAAACCTGTCATGTGCAAGTTGTATTCTTCCACGGTATTGTGCTACATCACCGGTTATGCACCGTGCACTGCATATACCTACATGGTTTTCCAGACCATATCATAAATCATAAATCATATGACCTGCAACACCTTTGATTAGACAGTTTGCACCAGCCTAAGCTTTGAGCTCTAAACAAACTGGCATGGCCAGCTTATTAACGTCTGCCTTGAAAGAGCATTTTGGGCTTCATAATGGAAGCACATGTTTGCTTTCTCCACGAGCCCCCCATGACTTTCCCTCGACCGTCTTTATTCTAGCCCACAATTGGAGGTGGATTAGCTCCCTATTGCTTCCAATTGTCCTCTTGCCCTCAATCATTATCTAAACCTTTGTGTCATTTGACCGATAAATGAATGCCATGCACTACAGCGTCTTCGTTTCTCCCTTGCTGGTCTTTTGCCTCCACCTTCTGTCAAAGAAATGCAATTTTCTCCATTCCTTACAGCGGCCCTTTGTTTCCTCACTCCACTTGAACTATATTTCACTCCCGGTTTTCTTATTTTCAGGTCTTATTTCTCAAGGAGCTGCTGCAAGATGCAACCTCTTCTCAGATGGAACCATCAGCCAAGGTAGGTTGTTTTAATTTCCAGTCTGGTTCAAGTTTTAGGTATCACCGTAATTCACCTTTGTGGCTCTATTTAGGATCCTGAAGTGGAGTCAGGGTCTTCTTCTTCACACGCGCGCACACACATGCACAAGGCCCAGACTACCTGTCTGCAACGGATATTATGTAGACAGCTTGGCCCTGCATCCTGTTATGAGTGCATCAGATTTCAGACACTTGTAGTGCAAGCAGAGAAGTGAGTCGGGAAGAAAGAAAGAAACCAGTAGGAATGCACACAGGCATGAGTTACCATCCACACATCAATTGTAAAGGCATTGGTGTATTTATTTTGCTGTTTGTAGTGGAAGTTTGTGGAAAAAATGGGTTGGCCAGAACCATACACCTATATATGACCATATGTATGGTAATTTTCCTGCCAAAAATACCGTACATATACCGTATGTACCGTAAATGAAAGTATGATTTGGGCCAACCCTACTTATTTAATGTGAGGGGTGGTCATCACTCCCTGCCTCAAGCACACACACACACACACACACACACACACACACATACAAACATGCATACATACAAACATACATACATACACACACACACCCATACACACACACACTCACCTCAAGCCCCGGGAAACCACCAACAATAGCTGTTAGCTTCAGACCTCTGATTAAGCAATGAGAGGAAAAGGGTTTGTGGATAGCTGTATAACTTATCAATTTGAGAGAACTGAGTATCGAGTTTGCTGTGAAACTTCTTCGGCACAGAAAGCTAGTAAGTCGATGGGAACAAGGATGATTGCAGGCTAGGCCTTCAACCGGCTCCTAATGAGAGCTGGTAGTAGTTCTGGCAAGGGTATGTCTGGTATGGACAAAGGTCGTAGGGTTTCCCTAAATGAATGCCATAAAAGTTGTTCTCTGAGAAGGGAGCCAATTCACCATCGACAAGTGATGTTTACCCAACAGCACTGAAATTAAGGAGCAAAAATAAACGGACCGGCTTTTTTGTTGCGGCAAAAGGACAAGAAGCAAGCACCTGTGTCTTTATACTCCATGTGACACGTATCGAAAGAAGTACAGCTATGCGTTTTATACTCCATGTGACACGTTTCGAAAGAAGTACAGCTATGCTCTTTGTAATTCATGTGACACGTATCAGAAAGTAGTACAGCTATGCTCTTTGTAATCCATGTGACACGTATCAAATAGCCATGACCCAGCCACTCACTTTGCAGCACGCATTTGGCCACTATTAGCTTGGAGAAATCCACCCATGTTTGTTTGGAGCTCCATTCACACCCTGTAAAGACAGGTAGACTGAAAGCCAGAATGGAATACAATGTGACAACTTATAAATGGGATTCATTTGAACAACCTTGACCCTAATTGCACAACATGAAGCGTTCACGTACACCCTCTAAACCCTGAGCCCTGACATTGACAAACACGAATTCACACACATACACACAGATACCTAATTATGCACTCAACCTCACAAACTGCAGGGAGGTAAAGCCCATAACGCGTTAAGCAATGGTGGGAAGGGAGGGACGTCGGGTGCTGACACGGCAACACCCTGCGCACGCATGTGTGCAGCTCGCATGTTTCACGACCTGTTGGTACTTCAGACGGGGGGCTATGTGTGCATGCAGCAGCATGGTGGGCCCTATGGGGATATTGCAGTGACGGAGGGGGCTAAGCTAGCTGCGTGCAATGTGCCGGACTACAAGTGAGGCGCATATGACAAAATTGATGGCTCACGCAAATGAGTGGCTTGGCTGTGCCTGATATAAATAGCAATCAGAGATGACTTTGCAAAAGCGAGATGTTTTAAAGATAAGTCTTCTAGGTTTCTCTTAATCCACCACTCTTGTCTTTTGATGGCTTTGATACGTCAAATCACTCTCTGCCAACAAGTCTCTCCCACCAACACTTCAGGCCTTCAAGCTGGAAGTTCCAACCAGACTGTCAAGAACCTTTGTAAACAGCAAGAAATTGAAAGCAGCATGAAAAGTCAAGACAGCGTGCTTTTCCTGGGCTGCTGCTGAACTCAGGAAGCAAGGTTGCCTTTGGTTGTTTAGAATCAGTGCAGAGCATAAACTCGTTATTTCATGTTCCTGGAATCGAGAAATAACTAGCGTGTCAAATCGCAGCAGTGTGCTGCAGGCAGAGCATTAAAAAAACTACACAGGCAGTGAAAAACCACTCCCCACATAAATTAAGGAAAAGGAGCCACTATGGTACCGGGAAGTACTATGAAACTCCTCCACCAGAAGAACAAGGAGAAAATCAATGGGAATCAGGAGGGTTGCAGGCTTGACCAGAAACCGCTTCCTGATGAGAGCTGTTAATAGTGCTTTGTTCCCTTTGCTTTTCTCTCTGTATTTATGACATTGACGCACCTGTTCTTTTTTTTTTGGATTTACAAGGGTTACAAGGATGGCCTACAGCCCGAGACTCTGGCTGATGGCAATTGGCTGGTGAAACAAAATTAACCAGTGTCGAAAATTGAAACTAAATCTGACACAAACTTGAGGAGTCTGTATGAGTCTTGATTCAGGAATGCATTGATCTCAAAATCAGTGATACTGTGATGACAAGCCAAGAAAGGAATAGTTTCAGAGCTCGAAGGAGCAAACGCACGCAGAGTCTTAAACATTCCTTCAAAAAGGTCTGTATCTCATGCGCAGCTCGC
>Ga0307947_1000866_pt1 | contig 22937 bp, 20 predicted proteins | sample OrgLakmetagen232_FD_201840 | JGI IMG/M metagenome (GOLD analysis project Ga0307947, IMG submission 201840) | Saline water microbial communities from Organic Lake, Antarctica - #232 | ecosystem: Environmental > Aquatic > Non-marine Saline and Alkaline > Saline | place: Antarctica: Organic Lake...
ACACACACGCACACACGCACACACGCACACACACACAAAAGTGCCGCACACACCTATAAAGCTTAGCATGTACATGAACATATGTTTGCTTGCACACAAATGCCTACCAAAACATGCACTCATATCTCGACAGAAATGGGAGCGCTGAGCCTCCTATCGGATGCTGGTCGCGTAATGGGCCCAGCATTCCTCGTGTCGTAAGTTTGTTGCATCAGTTGGCTTTGTGGTGCATTGCTCTTTAAATCATGTGTGTGTGTGTGTGTGTGTGTGTGTGTATGTGTGTGTGTGTGTGTGTTTGTGCATATACGAGAGTGTGCGCATGCGAGTGTGTCAGTGTGGATCTGTACGTGCATGTGTAATTGTGCGCAAGATATTCTGTGTGCGTGTGGGAGATTTTGCCTACCTGTCTAACTTGGACAGGCATGCAAACCGAACTTGTTTTTGTGCTGGAATTTGAATCCTGTATGCATGCGTTCACTCATTACGACAGAAGTTAGACGTTTTAAGAATGTCCTGACATTAGCTCTCCCACTCATTTTTGCAGGGTTGCATACTTGGATCCTGGTGGGTGGATGAGGTGTTGGTATCGTGTTTTGTTTGACCTGGTCTAATAAAGCGCAGTTCTCTAAGCCTCCTTGGTCCTTTGTCAATAGAAGGAGCGGCTGATTAAGGACAAAGACCAGCATGCACTATTATGCACAAAGTGGCCCAGTGCTTTCCTCAGCACTATTTCTCCCTTGCAGTACCCCTTGCACTCTTCCCCTCGTCAAGTTCCACTGTTGCTTCAATGAGTGTCAGAAGCAGTGCCAGGGCTTCCTTCCTATAACTTCTGCTTTCTTTTTGCGGCAGCCAGCACCCATACACATTTGTTGTAAGCACGAAAGTCTTATCATGCTATTCAGCCAGCCAGCCTGAAAAGCTCCTCATCAAGCTAGCGGAGATTGATACTTTAATCGAGGCATGTGTGTAATCACTTGATGAGCCTATGTGCACAGTTGCGTAAGTCGTGGCAGCTCAATGTCGGAAGCACACAACACAGTGCAGCCAACAGCAGGTCCTGGACTTGTGTGTATGGGCCTGCGTCACTCCTGCTCCTCCCTGTGTTGTCTTGTAGGCAACTGGGCCACAGCCATTGAGGCTGGCAGCAGGTTTGGGTACCGTCTGGTGGGTACAATTACCTTTGAATTACGAATATGTGGGTATGTGGGTGGGTGTGGATATACGTGTGGACATGTAGGTATGTGGGTGTCAAGAGTGCGCTCATTATTGAAGTAGGCATCTATTATTAGATGTGCAGTGTGCAGTGAGTGATGTGTTAGACCCCAGCTGAACCAAACATTGCCACAGCAATCATTCACACGTGCATTCGATTTGCATGTTTGCACATCTGACGATTTCTCTTGCAGGTCCTTGCATTTCCACATCATACGTGCTTCATTGTAAAGTAGCTGAACAATGCACAAATCCGCACGGCATTGCCTTGAACAATTCTTTGCACGATCAACTGCCTAAACCACGAGTGCTGTGCCCACCCCCTTCTCCTTACGGAACCTGTTTGGGTATCCTTAATGTATGTCTCTGGCTCTCACCCAAGGTGCTCTGTGCACGCAGGTGTGGGTGGTGGTGGCATCAAACCTTGTGGCTATTCTGCTGCAAACCCTTTCCGCGCGCCTGGGCATCTGCACTGGCAAGCATTTGGCTCAGGTGAAACAATTATGCCTGCATGTGTGGAAGCAACTGCATGAGGAAAGAACAAAAAAGCAGAAATCTTCGGCTCAAAGTAACACACAGGTACCCTGATGTGCGAAGGCAACTCAATAACGAGAGGAAGACAATAAGGAACGATCTACATGTTAGGAGGGTCTCCGGTTTGTAGGCGTTTCTCCGAAATGCCCAATTTTAATAGGCAGGCAAGCAGGTCTTTTGATGTTGAAGGGAGGGGGGATGGTTTCACGATTTTTGAGCAGCCTCGAACTGCTGACTCGTGCAGGACCCAGCACTATCAATGTGCGCCTCATTGTTGTAAATCAAAGATGATAACTTTACCCGCAGCTCCCTGGTTCTCCGCCTCTCCTTTTATTTTTTTCTTCTTCCTTGGCAATTCGAAAAGGCAGGTGTGATTGACATCAGAATGCAGTTAAATGGACACAGAGGAGTAACAAACCGGAAAATCTCCCCAAGCATCCATCCATCTATCTATCATGAAAATATTGGAAATGCAATCGAATCCAATTGATGTGTGCAATGAATGAGGTGATATGCAGTTGAAGGGACACAGAGCAGAAATAAACAGGAAATCCATCCTTCTGTCCGTCCATCGACCCGTCCAATCGACTGAGATAGCCCTCCTGACCTGAAACACTTGCAAAGGTGTGTCGTGAGAGCTATCCTCCAGCCGTGATCTGGATCATGTGGGCCACGTGTGAGATCTCAATCGTGGCTTTGGACCTTACCATGCTGCTTGGTAGGTCGGGAATTATATGGCCAGTGCTTTTTTGCGCGTGCTGAGGTGCCTTTCCTTTGCGTGTGCTGCTTGGTATGTTGCAAGGCGTCGTTTGATTCATTGGCAAGGGCCTGGCAACAGGGAAGGCACGACCCACTGGTGTTCTCCAACGCCACATGATTGGTGTTTTCCAATGCCACATAATTGGTGTTCCCCAATGCCACATAATTGGTGTTCCCCAATGCCACATGATTGGTGTTCTCCAACGCCACATGATTGGTGTTCTCCACTGTCACATGATTGGTGTTCTCCAATGCCACATGATTGGTGTTCTCCACTGTCACATAATTGGTGTTCCCCAATGCCACATGATTGGTGTTCTCCAATGCCACATGATTGGTATTCTCCATTGCCACATGATTGGTGTTCCCCAATGCCACATGATTAGTGTTCTCCAATGTCACGTGATTGGTGTTCTCCAACGCCACATGATTGGTGTTCTCCACTGTCACATAATTGGTGTTCCCCAATGCCACATGATTAGTGTTCTCCAATGTCACGTGATTGGTGTTCTCCAACGCCACATGATTGGTGTTCTCCACTGTCACATGATTGGTGTTCTCCAATGCCACATGATTGGTGTTCCCCAACGCCACATGATTGGTGTTCTCCAATGCCACATGATTGGTGTTCCCCAACGCCACATGATTGGTGTTCCCCAACGCCACATGATTGGTGTTCTCCAATGCCACATGATTGGTGTTCTCCAATGCCACATGATTGGTGTTCTCCAATGTCACGTGATTGGTGTTCTCCAATGCCACGTGACGACCGTGCAGGCCCCGGCGCTTTCAATGGCGTTGGATAGCGCTACATGTGTAACTCCCGCTCCTTTGTTGCTCGCATCAGCTTTATGTTTTCACTCCCTCTGATGTGCCTGGTCACTCATACTGATGTGCCTGGTTGCTCACACCGATGTGCCTGGTCACTCACACCGATGTGCCTGGTCAGCTTCCCTCATGTCTGACCCGTGCCTGACCTTGCTTACCATCAACCTGAGCTATGCATTATGGGTAATGCATGTTCCATTCCTGCAGGCCAGGGCTACATCATGCGTCGGCTCTTTTCCCTTCCTATAGGCTAGAGCTACTTTGTGATTGCCCCTTTTTATCCCACATGTCAGAGCTAAATCACTTGCGTACTTTCCCCTCCTCACAGACCAGAATCAAAGTGTGTGTGTGCACTCTCTTCCTCCCCACAGGCACAGCTGTTGGGCTGAATCTGCTGTTGGGTTGGCCGCTGCTGCCGTGCATATTGCTCACCGGGCTAGACGTGGTGCTGCTGCTGCTCCTAGTCCCTCACAAGGTGAATGCGCGTTCAATCCGGTAGAAACACGCCTTAACTGGATTTATGAAAAACCAGGTCTAGGCGTGCCGTAGCCCGCTTGCTCCTATTTCCTCACGGGGTAGTTGCGTGACATTACCTTGAACAAAAGGCTTTGTCGGGCAGATTTTTTTTCTGGTCTAGATGTGCAGTGCCGCTGCTCCTAGCTCCTTACAAGGTAGGCTTACAAATGGCGTATCTGGCATATTTCCTTTCAGGTCTGGATGTGGTTCCCTCTGTAATAGATACTCTGTCTCAAGAACAAACAGCTCCTAAGGCACAATTCGTGCTTGAACATAATTGTATACACAACGGTGCATGAATACCGAATCCCGGGCCTTTTCTTTTGGCTTCAGTTTAGTGCCAAGTTGCCAGAGGGTTTTAGGTATTTCTTGATCATAAAGAATGCACATGATTTGGCCAACCCTCTGTGCTTGTGTCCTCCAACACTGGTGTGCAGGGTGCCATCAAGAAGAGCGAGGCGCTGACGGTGTGTTTGTTAGCCGTGGTGGTGGCTTGCTTCCTAGTTGACCTCATCATCTCCAAGCCACCCGTATCAAAGCTTGTCGGGTAAGTGTTTCGATTTGATTCCACGCCTGTATGATTACCAAGTGTGCCTTCAGTAGTTGTTCCGACTAAGTAGTGGCTCTGACTGATCAAATAAACACCCAGGCGCAGGGGACCTGTACCTGCCTACAAGAGCAGCAACAGTTGCTGAAGTCAAGGTGCATGGGAGCAGGGACAACTAAACCTAACGCTGACAAGGACCAAGTGTTAAGAAAAATGATGATTTCCACAGCGGCGCAAGCTGTGGCAAGACAGTTCAACTAACATTTGGTTGCACTCGTTTCCAAGAATGTGGCTACTTCTGTATGCTGCAGAGTAATCTGCAGTTTGCAACCACAACTGGTTAATGGAAAGGAAGCGGCATGTTCAGTGAAGAAATACGTTTTTGCTGCTTACAGGGGTCTGTACCCAACAATGGGACGTGAGCACCTCTACACCGCAGTGTCACTTTTGGGGGCCAACGTCATGCCCCACTCGTTCTACCTGCACAGGTGTGTCTATGTGTCTGTGCATCTGTGAATTTGTGTTGCAAGCTGTAGGTATTTGAACATATTTGTTGTGGCAACATGCATGCCACTGTGCCAAGTTGCTTGCCGTAACATGTATATAAACTCTTGATCAGTATCAACATCACAGCAACACAGAGCGCGCACCCACCATCAATAGATAATGGACAGTGACACACTCACGCGTAAATATACACGCACGCACAATGCCCACAGACACACACGCGCATACACATGCACATGCTCACATTCACACACATCACAGCGCCCTTGTGAGTGACCAAGCTCGCCTTGCTGCTGGCTCCGTTAAGATCGGCCCCGCAATCCTCTCCCGGCTGTGCTTCCTTAATTTTTGTGACATTGGCTGCGCACTTGCGGTGGCCCTGGTGGTGAATGTGTCAGTGCTGCTGGTGTCGGCTGCTACGTTCCATTCAAGAGGTAACAAGCGCCACTTCTTCTGCTTTGCTTATTCTAGTGGGTGTGTATGTGTGTGTATGTGTGTGTGTATGTGTGTGTGTGTGTGTGTGTGTGTGTGTGTGTGTGTGTGTGTGCAGTAGCACTGGTGGTGAACGTGTAGGTGTTGCTGGTGCTGGCTGCAACATTACATTGAAGAAAATGTGCATGCGTTCCTGATGCAGCACGGTGCTATATTGCTTCGGTCAAATAATTTAGTGAAATGCACGCCTGCTCCCTCACCAAATAGGAGGAGGAGGCCAGATGGCACCAATTACCACTAGAACTGCCACTTTTGTGCTTAGGTGACGCTTGCGCAGCGCAGCAACCATTCATACATCCACACAGATCCACATTTGACCACGTCACAACCAAATCCCTCACACTTGCCACCCTAAATGCTGTGTGCAGGCATCACGGTGGAGACGCTGCAAGATGCTCACGATGTCATGGAGCGCACTCTGAGCAGCAATGTTGCCCCTCACGCTTTTGGCATGGCCCTGCTGTGCGCGGGTCAGCTGTCCACGTTCACAGGCACCATTTCAGGACAGGTCAGTGCGTTGTTGCTTTGTGCGCGTAAGCTGATGACGTACGCAGGCTATACAGTAGGGCAGGTCAGTGTGTCTGATTTTTGTTTGTGGAACGGCCATGTTCACAAGGAACACTTCAAGACGGTTGGGTGAAGAGTGTTGGTACTTTGGAATACCGGAGGCCCACAATCACTTTGTGATACCAATGAAAAATATCTAAATTATTTTTCGTTTTAAGTTCGTAAGGGCCTATGCCAGGGTTAATTTATCACTCCGTTGGTGTGTTTAGCACCCCGGACTGATACTGGAGAGGGTGTTGATATTAGGGAACCTGCTGCTGCTGCTGCTGCTGCTGCTGCTGCTGCTGCTGCTGCTGCTGCTGCTGAGAGGGCTTTAATAACAGGGTCAGGGGGTTCACACTGGCACGCAAGGCATTCTTTAAACTGCCACAAAATCACTAAAAATGTCATTTCTGACTTCAAATCCAGTTCAAAGAGGGCTCCAATAATTTTAATTCCGTTTTATCGCCCAATGAATATAAATATCAGAAGTTATCGTGGACCTACGGTACCTGTTCTTATAGGCCCTGATTCAAGGGCAGTGGGTCGGTGTGCTGTGTGTGGAATGGCTATATTGCAAAACCATGTCAGGAGAGTTGGGTGTTATACTCTGTGGATGGAATGCTCCCGTTGACAGTCAGCGCTAATAACAGGCTGGCGGGTCAGCTCTTTTACGATGCTCTCCTCTCTGCATTAATTACTGCTATGTTCTACGTGGTAGCTAATGAAAATTACTTAGGGGTTTGCGCATCTGCTAGTCATAGATACACACATGCACATGTACAACACACACACTCACACACAAATGCGTATTTACACCTACTCTTAACATGCACACGCACACGCACACAGACACACCTACACACAAATACACCTACAGGTCGTGCTCCAGGGTTTCCTCAATGTGCACATCTCGACATGGGCGCGTCGCCTCATCACCCGCAGGTAATCCATTTCATATTTGTTTGTCGCCTCAATTTTGTTTGTCGCCTGCAGGTAATCTATTTCAAATTTGTTAGTAAATTTTCCAAGTATTCCAAGATGCCCGTAGCATCCTTATGTCTATGCTACTTCTTGTAGTAGAAAAGGTGGCAGAGCTAACGACAGCGCGTGCTGCTAAGTCTCAGTGCTGATAATAGTAATGTCGATATGTGCCAGAAAAAGTACATTCAAGCATCGTGTCCATAGTCACTTCTTGATGTGGAAGCTCGGCAGCCTTGGACAAAAGAGCCCACTTGTCAAAAGCTATTATCGTGCGTCCATGATCACTTACCGAATATTAAACAATTGTTTGGCAAAAAAACGGAAGTTTTAATATTTCTCGGTGCCCTCCCCAAATTGCAACTTATAATTTTATGATATTTTAAAGTGATTTTTTGGGTCAGCCCAGCCAAGCCCCACCCAAAAAGGGGGAATCCATGCCCCTTTACTGAATTGCACATCTGAGGTCACCCAATGGTTTCTATGCATAAATGTAACACCTGCAGAAGACGTCCAAAAAAATATGTAGACAGGCACGTCCAGATTTTGGGCCTATGGCCCAAAATGACCACCCACCCCCCAAACCCCCCTTCCTAACCCCCTACATAAATAAAAAGGGTGCCATTCTGCTCAGAGTTCAAGCAGCTATCTGCCTGCACATTTCTCATGCCAAATAATGCAATACCTGATGAGCTATAGCCTATATAGGGCAAAAACTGGTTTGCGCACGCTCTTGCACTGACCACCTGTTTAGTGCACAAATCCATCCGAAACCTTTGCCAAAGCACTTTTTTACTTCAGTCATGCAACTTGGGCATAATGAAATGTGTAAACTGCAAGTTTGGAATCAATTACTGGTATTTTACCTGAACACACCCCCACGGCCTACTTGGAGAAATTCCATGCATTTTTATGACCAGGCTATCAGATCCCCCCCCTTTAATCAAATCACCCAACAAGGGTGCCATTCGACTGGGCTTGAGCTGAGGATTCCAAAAATATAATTAAAATTCCGTGGGAGTGGCCCGGAAAAATTCTGGGGACCCCCTCGAAATTTTCCAGAACCGCCCAAAAAACCAAATGTCCCCCCCCCCCCCCCAGAATTGACTCATCTTTATATCAATCAATAGCTCTCAACGCCAGAATTCCGAATATATAATTTATATCGGGATTGACACGTGCCGCCAAAAAGTTATGATCCTAGACGCCTCCTGACTTCTGCATAAAAATTAATGAGTTTGGGGTCAAGGGTGATAGTGGGGGGCTGGATATGTGCCGTTTCCCTGCCAAAAAGGTGGTATGGGTGTAGAAATGCGGGTTTTGGTCCAAATTTCACCAGTTCTTTTGTTGCCAGATAGGTTTTGGGCCAAACCATACCCATAAAAGGAAAAAAAGGGGGGTGGAAATTTCCAGCAAAACAATCCCGATCCCAAACGGTTCAGTGGTTGTCGACTTACAAAAACTCGCACTTTTCCCTGCCAAAAGAGGGTCCAAAACCGGACCTTCACCCCAGACCCCCAGACCTTCACCAAAATGTTCCCAAATATGATTGCAAACACCCCTGGTAAGTTGATAATACCGGGGAGGAGCTTATGGAAATCAAATTCTGGCAGGGATTCCCACCCTGTTCACCTGGGCACCTCCTGCCACAAACTAAGTGTGCAGGGGTGCTTAGATATACCTTAGATCCTCGATCACTTCGGAAATTAAATAATTATTTGGCAAAAAACAATAATTCTCAGCGCCCTCTCCAAACTGGATTTGAAGTCAAAAAATAATTAATTTTTGTGGATTTGAGGGCACTTTTTAATATTGGCCTCCCGGTGTGCCAGTGTGAACCCCTGGCCCTGTTATCGAAGCCCAACTCCCATGCTGAGGGGCCGGCTGCTCAGAGGCTATGAGAAGCTGCAGAGGGAGAGGCAGCTCAGGGAGGCATAGGCAAAGGCAAGGGGCGAGGTCGGTGTGATGAAGGGGACCGTGGGGCGCCCATGCATGCTGCCCCAAGAACAAGACTCCTCCTCTTCACAGCCTCTTTAGGCCCTTCTTCTGGGGCATCCTCACAGAGTGAGAGAAGATGGCAAGAGGGTAAGAGAAGGTTGTTTCTCTGATTAGGGAAGCGCACTGTGCTAGCACCAGTGTGCACTACTCGCAACTGTCGTTCTCTCCATGCAGCCAATGGTCAGCCTGTCCAGCAGCCTGCACAGCAACAGCAGCATCAGCGGGGGCAGCTGCAGCAGCCAACAGTGGGGGGCTCTCGAGTTCACAAATTAATTCTCGACAGGATCCTCACGAAGTCCCTTCGAACTCAAAAATTAATCCCCAGACCCCCTTACGAAGCAAAAGAGAAGTTAATTACAAACACACCGGCAAAGTGCCCCATACGAATTCCAAAAGAAATTCTAAGATCTTTTTCCGAATTGAAAACGAAAACTTTATTGATTTTATTAATTTGGTCTCACGAAGTAATTGTGGACAAACGGCGGATGACTCGACCATTCATTTGTTAAATACCAACTTCCTTGGACACAATAACCCATCTGCCAGGGTTTACATGGACTTGTCAAGGTTTACATGGAGCATAGGGGGATTCAGACAAATAATTGCCACCCACCAACTTCTTAGCAGCGCTGCAAAATTTGAAAGTCTTACCTAGCACTGACATTTCAAATGAGTCCAGTGACAGTATATATCTTTTTTATTTTTGGGCGATGGTGACTTACAAACTGCATGCAGATTATCCAGTCTCCAATATCACTGTTACCCCTGCTAAATGGGGCACCAATTTGTTTGCCAGCCCATAGCTTAAATTTCTCTAGTCCTGGTCTTTTGTGCTGGCCAATCGTCCTCCTATCTGGCCAAGCCCTGCCCCAGTCGAAACCCTAAACTTCACACTCAGGCGTTATGTACACAGAGCTGTCATGTACCCACTAAGCACCAGAGCACGTTCGTGCTTGTTATGTGGGTTTGCATGTGTGTGTGTCAGCCTCCCCCATCTTCTCTTTACAAGGACAAGACATGCCTCGTGTATCTTCCAAGCAGAAACCTGTCGCCACCCAACCCTCACTGATTTCCACCTACAAACTAACATTGTTTCTTCCTAACACACACTGCAGCGCTGCCATCTTGCCAGCCGCCATTCTGCAGTACGTGTGGGGTGACCGGGCGACCTACAAGTTTCTGCTCATTGCTCAAGTTGCACTGGCCCTGCAGCTACCGGTGACTTTGGTGCCCATGATCAAGGTACAGGAAGTCACTCTAGTGTTGTTAGTCTAGGTACAGTCACTCCGGTTCATGGTGAGGGAGTTATATGGTACCCGGTACCAAAGTGGCTCATTTTTTTCATTTAATGTTAGAAGTGGTTTTTCACTATCTGCGTTCTCTTCTTTTCCTTTTTCTTCTTTCTCTCCACTGCCTTTCATCTAAGGCACAGGGAGTCACTCTAATGTCATTTAGTTTAGTCCAGTCACGCTGGTGCCTTTGGTAACCATTGTACATGCAACTTGGTGGCTGCGGCTAAGATGCTGAGGTGCACCAGCTCTGGGGCTTTAGGTCAGGCACATTCACATTTGTACAGTCAATCTAGTGGTGTTTATGACTACGGTACAGTTGCTTTCGTGCCTTTGATAGCCAAGGTGTTGCTGCTGAACTTGCTGAACAAGTGCTCATGATAGTCTTTTCAGTGCCTACTATCACGGTACTGCCATTCTGGTGCCTATGGTCACTTTACCTCCAACATACTATGGAGCCAAGATTTCGAGATGTCTTTGGTCTGGTGCTGATGGTCAAGGTTCATTCACTAAAATGCCAGTGCCCAAATATGCAGCCACTTTCGGTGCCAGGCACACCAATGATTGAGGCATGGCCAATGTATATGCACACACACGCGCGCTCACACACACGCAGGCCACAAGCTCACGCAAGTGGATGGGCAGCTTCTGCAACAGCTGGCTGCTGGCCTTCTGTGCCTGGTCCGCCTTGGGCCTCATCTTCATCGCCAACCTCATGCTGCTCATCTCCCAAATGATGACAGGCGTAGAGGGGCAAACCCCACAGGGTTCTACGGAGGGCCCACTTTTGCAAGGGTAAGCTGTGCGACCCTTCGGTCTTACACTGCCTTCTGAGAGTGCAGTCCACAGATCACCAAGCAGCGGCAGGAGGGTGCACTTACGCAGGTCCTTGTTGCTGAGGGCTTATTGCTGCAGGAGTACTCGTAACTTTTGTTTTATCGAAACCCTGTCTATTTTTTATAATATTTGGATTGGGCAATGGTCAGGCAACTAGGTCAAATTGTCTGCTGTTTTCCCTGCAAGTGCATGGCAATGGCTCATGCAAGAACCCACAAAGCTGACAGAAGTAACTGTGTCCCCTTAACACAAAACGTGACGTGATGTGCGCACGCAGACAAGACGTGGAGGCTGCGTGGCTGGGGCTCGAGCCTGACGGGCCAATGGACTTATTCCTAGATGAGGTGCTTGCTTTAGCCTGGCACAGCCCCCTGCGTTTCTTGGGCCTGCTCCTGCTGGTGGTGGCGGGCGCAGCTTTCTTGGCACTGGTGCGTGCTTGCGTTGTTTGCTTTCCATATTTTTCTGCTTGATAATCTGTGTGGTTTAATTCTTTGACTCAGATTCCTGCATGTATTATGACTATGAAGGTCTGACAAATGCGCAGAATGTTATGTTTTGGCGTACATTATGTCTGTCAGATACTATGAGCACCTGGAAAAGTCAGCGGCTATTTATTTGCCACCCTGATACCTAAATGTCCAATTTATTCTGCTTATTTATCCTGCTTATTAATTTAATGCACTCTATTGATTTTGCAAGTTACGATGTACATTAATTCACCATTTTTGCAGCCTGCATCTGCCTGCCATGGATGATGTTGCCTCTAACTGCATATGCACGTTCACATCAAACCGCAGCCAACGCAGAATACTGCCCACCGCCAAAATCACCTCTCACTCCTAAGACCTCCATGATGGCTCGTGCTTGAAAATGCCTCAAAATTACATAATTCATCTAGATATCTATTTCCACGCGTCAACCTCTCTTAGTGGTGAGAGTGGATAGGTGATGTTTGAAAATGCCTCAAAATCACATAAATCATCTGGATATCTATTTCCATGCGTCAACCTGCAGCAATTGTGGATGATCATCACTCCCCTGCCTGGGCCAGCAGATGGCCGTACAAAAGGGGGTTACGGGGGTATCATGCCTTCCATGCTGTCTGAACAGCCCTCTGCAGAAGGTGTGTAGCTCGACGTGCTGTTGCAAAGAGAGTTTCAGCTGTAGTAAATTTTGTTGTTGGGACATGCTTTGAGAACGGCATGCCGTCCATGCTGTTTGAACAGCCTTGCGGAAGGCGCGCTTGTGCATTTTGTTGCTAGGTCGCTCAGCTGCAACTATGGCATGGGGGGCCATGCCTTCCATGAGTATGCAACTATGGCGTGGGGGGCCATGTCTTCCATGAGTATGCAACTATGGCATGGGGGGCCATGCCTTCCATGACATGTATGCAACTATGACATGGGGGGCCATGCCTTCCATAAAAGAGCCTTTGGCAGGAGATGGTTGAGGCAAATGTAGCACGGGGAGTCTTACAAGCATGCGTGGTAATTGTGACTGATAGATATGTTGGAAACCCCAAAGTAGGTCTGAGGGGGAAGGAGCAGCTAGGTACGAGAGGGAATAAAAAGAAGGGAAAAGCTAACAGTCAGTGAAGACCACTCCCAACATCAAGGAAAAGGGGCCCTGTTGATACCGTGACATGAGCTCCTCCGCCACGAATCTGAATTAAATGGTGATAAAGCGTTGCAGGTTTTTTTTGGGGGTGGTACGATGTCGAAAGTTAATTTTGGTACTCTAGTGAGATACATGTGTGGTGCTCTAGTGAAATACATGTGTGCTTAAAGTAGACATGGCACAGGTCCGTCTTTCCTTCCTTATGCTGCATGAGCACACATCTGTATCGTTCAAGGTTTATCCGCACAGAAACGCACAACATGACTACATGTGCGGACAAGTGACTACAAGTGCAGACACGACACATGCAGCCAATCAGCTGACGCGTCATTCATAAAAAAAAACATTTGCAGGCATGGACGATGAGGACTACGATGGCCCTCCGTTGCATCGAGGATGCAGGTCTTTCCACAGCACCAAGCACCCAGGGACTGGGATTGACGGGGAGGAGGAGGAGGAGGTTACAGACAGTTGGTACCAGGGACCTCCAGACAGCCCGAAGAGTAGCCACATTATGGTGTGTGTTTGCTTGCATGTGTGTGTCAACAATTTGTCATCTGTGCACATTTTTTGCATTTGATTGTGTGTGCATTTCATTGTGGATGTGTATATTTGTGTGTATGATGTGTGGGGGTGTGGCAGTGCGGGGATTTGAGAACGTTGGTGTGCCCTGACTTGTGTGTGAGTGAGTCTGCGGCAGTTTCTTCATAATGCTGAGCCCTGGCCCTACTTGATGCAGCTTCTGCTTGTGTGCAACTCTGGAACAGAACACCCTCTTTTCCTGTTTGAAGAGGGTAACATCTGAATATATGTAGGCTTCTCTTGGATGTTCTTGGGTTTAGGGATGCCATCACCTAGACATCTCACCAATATGCGGCACCCTTATTTCACTCACTCTTCATGCATTGTCCATCATCTTTCGATACTGTCAGGGAATGATAATAATCCCCAAGAGTAAAGTTCCCAGCCTAAATCATCAAATAACTGAGTTAATTTGAACGGAAATAAACCTAAAAATATGCCAGACAGAAGCAGGAATTTGTTGGAAATCCCCTTACTACCACACGTCACTGATGCCAGGCGTTCTGAGTACAAACTCTTATATGTTATTTCACAGGATGAAGAGCAGGCCCTTGTACGCAACAAGGTCATTTCCACCAGTAACACAGACGCAGTCCCCAAAGGCTGGCAGGATGAAGGGCAGCGGCTACACAAAGGTCCCTGTGGAGAATGCACAGCTGATTCAGAGGACTATGCCATTGAGCTCGCATGTGTCCCCGTGCAGCATGCACAGCACGCGGGCGCCATTGACTGTGGTGACCCTGACGCAGGACTAGTAGCCACCACCCTCTCCTTGGGTGCAGCTCTTCCTTCCTTGCAGGACCTCACCCCAGCAGACGTTGCAGCTCGCAGCAGGGAAGGCATTGATGAGGGCAGCAGCGCGGGCAGGGAAGGTTGGGGTAAAGGAAACACCTGTGTTGCTTTTGACGGAGGAACCCTTCACCCTCCCAACCTACGCACCCTAGAGGCTGCCCCCTATGCAGCCTACAGCAGCAAGCCACGCTTGCAGCAGCAGGCGCAGCAGCAAGCACAGCAGCAGGCACAGCAGCAGGCACAGCAGCAGGGGCAGCAGCAGGGGCAGCAAGGCCCTGGCCAATTGCAAGGACCTTGTGTGCTAGCTACACCGCACCAGCCTCCCTACTCCGTTCACACCCACGGTCACGCCCAAGCCCCCTCCTTCTCAAACGCAAGGCCACAGTATCACCAGCCCTCCACACACATCCACTCGCAACCCTTGCCCCAGCCCCACATCCCCACCCACCACCACCATCAATACCAGCCGCACCAACACCACTACCATCATCACCAGCAGCAACAGCAACAGCAGCAGCAGCAGCAGCAGCATTGTGGACCAGGCATGCAGCACCATCAACAGGGGCTGCCAGATCGCCACCTCACGTCTCACATGTCTTCATCGACCTTCACAGCCGGCAGCAGTGGCGGGGCTGCTCGGGCTGGGCTATCAAGAAGTGCACGCCGGCAGGTGAACTGTTTGTGTGCGTGTGCGTGTGTGTGTGCGTGTGTTTGTGTATGCATGTGTCTGTGTGTACGTGCGAGGTGAAATCAAGGACCAAGGATGTTATTGTCTGTGCATTGTTTCTGCTGTGTGAGTGAAAGCAGGTGTGGGTGTACCTGACACGTTTAGGAAAGGATAAAGCTTCCTTGGCCATTCATTTCAAGCATGCATCCAGCCGTACTGCAGATGCATGCCGTCAGGTGCTTAGGCTAGTACGACGTATTCCGTGTAATCCCTGCGGACAGGCTGTGTGCACGTGTGTGAGACTGATATCATTTGTGTATATACATGTTGTGTTTAAATATGTTATTTGTGTGTATATATGTTATTTGTATGTCACGTTTTATGTCCTCTCTTGACACACGAAACATGGAATTTGCTTGATCAGTAAGTCATACATTATTTTTGCCCTCTTGATGATGGAGCCCCTCAGGTCAGCTTTTTGCATGTACCCCTGGTCTGGCAATTACGGTGCTCTCGTCTGGACGTCACCACACTCCCTCTCCCTTCGGGTCATCAGCACACTGTACCCCCTTTCTTATCGTCACCTCACGACACACTGTACTCCCCCAGGTCACATCATCAGCACACTGTACCCCCTTTCTTATCGTCACCTCACGACACACCTGTACTCCCCCAGGTCACACCAGGACCTTATCTTGCTTGTTTACCACTCTCCCTCTCACACCTCACTCCACTGCCCCCCCATCATCTCACTGCTCCCCTTCATATCATTTCCTCGCACTGCTCAGGTTGCCGCGTGCTTAGAAGACTTTTTTGGGAACTACTACAGTGCGCACGGCCAGTACCAGCCCCCCCTCCAGCCAGCTGCACAGCACCCCTGCCCAAGAAGTGGCTCCCCCCTGTTGTGTCACCACACACACATGACACACCTGTGCACCGCGTGCGCTCAAGCGCTGTACCTAGAGGTATGCAAGATGTATTACTGGATTGAAAGTAGTAATGGATGACATACATACATGTGCATTTGTTATGCTCAGGCGCACTATACCTTTTGAGGTATGTCTGTGAGTTTTTGGCTTGCCGTAAGTCTGGCCTTTGGCACATTGACATTTACGGCCACCATGGTGTACACGGACACGGTAGATTACGTATCCCAATGAAACAAGCAAGAGCACGAATGAGAAAAGGCAAGGCGGTGCCTTACCTTGACATGGATCACGCTTGTTTAGCCTTGTACCGGTTGTCAGCACAGCACACATTCGCCCCCTGCGTGCGCCCATACACACTGTGCCTAGAGATACTAATGAATGACACAGAGGCAAGTCACAAACTAATTCTGCACCACATGTGCTGGAAAGACTGACAAACTGGAAACTGTATTGAGATAAAAGTGGACCACTTCTTCTATGGGTGAGTACTGTTTGCCCAAGCACGGCACCTGCAGACCCTCTTTCTAAATTGTATACTGTACGCACACACACATCAGGTAAGCAAGTCAGGGAGCGTCGTTAGCGATGCTGAAAATTTGGCGAGACCCTTCACACGCGCAATGTGTGTGCATATGCATGTGTGAGTGTGTGTGTGTGCGTGCGTGTGTGCCTTGCTGCCTCACATTTGCTGCATTGGTGTGTATGACGCTGTGCTGGAGCATCATTTGCTGAAGCAGGCGTGAGGATGTGCTGCTGCTGCTGTTCCCTGTCTGCTAAAAGGACAGGTGCGAGCATGGTGCCGGTACTGGCCACGATGTCTGAACTCTGTTTCAACACACAGTGCGCCGCAAGCACCTGCACCGTGCGCTCCATGCCCCACGAACAGTCCAAGCCAACAAGGATCGCGTTCCTGAAAGGTCCCGTCCAAGCAAACTTCCGCGCGTCATGTCTGACTAAATAAAGTTACTTAGCCCATCGAAATTAGTATTTCTCGATTCTGCTTGCTTGGTCAACCGTAAACTTTTAAGTCAGAACACACCCAAGGGCTCCTGACACAGTATCCGCAGCCAGGGACGTATGTTGATGGATACTGCACCAGCAGGAAGTGGGGGCCTGGCTGAGGAATCCTGGGCAGCTTCCTAGAGCTTCCAACCATAAATATTTACACACAGCAACCCAGGGTCCCAGAGTTTATCTGGTACGGAAAAGTTTATGGTTAGAAGCCTATGTCGTGTCTCAGCCTGGGAGATGCCCTGGGTGGGCCAGAGGAGGAGGTCTGGACAGCCCCAAAACAAGACGTGTCTCTAAAACTTTACTCGCTGCACCCCAGGGCCCTCAAACTTCTGTGGTGCGGTACAAGTTTTGGTTAGGAGCCTATTTCGAGTTTCAGTCCATGGGGTGGCCTGGGTGGGCCTGGGAAGGCTGGTGGGAACTATGGTGGGAAGCAATCAACGCTAGGGGCTCACGCCCCCACAAGGGGGGCTTTGCCCAAAACACCACTCAACAGACAATTTTGAAACCATGCACATTATCGCATCCTTCACTGGTTGCAGGTGCGCAACTGCCTCAAAGCCTTAGAGGTCCTGGAAGCTGCTGCCCCTGGCCTCCTGCCAGGTAAAGAGCATCGAGTAAGCTCAAATACTGGCACGTGCGATCGTAGCTGAAGCATTTCCCTCTTGGACAAGCACCGCAAATTATATAGCATCGAGAAGGTGTAGATGCTGCGGTACACAGTGTGGTTGAATGATTACTCCTTCAACATCAGAACAAGCAGGTAAAGGGCACTACTCCGGTCAATATGCCGCCATGTGCAGCCGTGGCTGTAGCTGTGTACATTTTACATTTTACACGGCTAAACCTGTGATGGGTTAGCTTGACCATTGTATGGTGTACGCGCAAAAGCCTCGGGCAAAAATCAACGAATACTTGACAGTTAATGACTGTGACTCCAAGGAATTACGTACCTTGATCCAGTGTCTGCTTCTGTCATATTTCCACCTCCTTCTAAATCCAGTGTCTGCTTCTGTCATATTTCCACCTCCTTCTAAATTAGCTGACTTGGAAAACGCCATAGGATTCCTGTTACACCCCACAACTCTCTTTTCTCAAACCTACCACTTTGGCAGGCTTACTAACTTGCTCCCCTTTATCTATATAACTGTCCTCCTCACTTGTTGCACGATGCTCACACCGTGCTCACATCCGCAACCTTTACACGTACTTGCTCTTTCAGACCCACAGGAGGTCATGGACTTCCTTACACGCCCACCCCTCTCTCCAGCCCCTGCTGCTACCCCTTCTCTCGCATGGCATGAGGCAGCTGTGGCATGCCTGAGGTTAGACGACCCTGTGGGCATGGCCCGCCTGTGCGCTCGCCTGTACTCCTCAAAAGTGGGTGTGGTGTATCTTTGCCTGGTCTGACATTGTGCCTGTTCTCTGTGCCCTCAAGATAGTGATCATGCCTGTCAAGGCTGTCTATGTGTGTTTCCTCCCTATCTGAAGCACCTGTGGTATGGATTAAGTTTTTAGCTATATTCCTGTGGGCACCTGTTACCACCAGTGTTGTGCACATACGACGTCATTCAATAATGGCACCGTAAATAACGATCGTAAATAACGGCGCTACCGTCACTAAACTCTGACGATTGACGGCGTAATTTACTATTTCCACCGTCAATTTGACATAAATTACGCCGTCAGCGTCATTTACCATTGACGCCGTCAAGCGTCAGGTGCACAACACTGGTTACCACGCTTGTTCTCCTCGAATATAGAGTTTGAGTACACATGTCTGTGAGATACATAGTTGTGTGGCTACTCCTGTCAAACAGCTGTACAACAATCACACTGCAACTAAATACCTGAAAGCATCCATGTTCTTTGCCCCTTCCCAGACGCCTCCCCCAAACACGCACACACGTACATGCGTACAAACGTACGTACATATATGGTCATCCCCGTGCAACCCTCCCCCCCCTCCCCGGGCAATTAGGGCCAATACCCCTAAATTGGGCATATCTCCCCAACCACTCCACCGTTTCGGGAGCTGAAAGCTGTGTTGGGTAGCTTAATTTTGTCTTAACTTGCCTGCAAAGAAAGCAGGCAGAAAGACCCTGTGGGTGGCTCGCAATTAAGATTTAAAAACGTCAAGGATCAAATACAGACACCATTGCTCACACACTGCACCAATCCGTTCCCTTTAAATTTTGTAGGGCTTGATAATTCAGACCGCAGCTCTAGTGTGAATGTGGGAGTTTTATATGGAACCGAAATAGCACAGGCGGAAATTGCTGCATGTCAGGGGTGAACAATCTCCACCAAAATTCAACCAGGCCACCAATCGGCCCCTTTTTCATTTTAATGTAAATAATATTTTAGACTGCAACTCTGGGCGCAAAAACCGGGCTGAAACTCGCAGCAGGTAAGAAGCGACAGATCAATCTGTCTTTTTCCCCTGTGTTTCTTGTGTGCCTCCCACTTGCCGGCTTTCCCAGTACCCTTGCCCCAAATTAGAACTTGCAGCATTGTATTGTAGAGGTCAATCGGGGCAACTTCAAAAATGCACCTTTTCCCTGCCAAAGTGGGTGCAAAATACGCACCAAGCCCCACAGAACCCCCTGGAATGCCGAATCTCCAGAAAATGTCAATGTTTTAGATATAACAACGCGTATCTTGCATTCAGATGAGGTATAGGGGGCTTTGATTTGGGTGAACAGCTTATTGGCACTGTTTGGGGTGACTATGGCGTGGGGACGACCACATACACACACAATCACCTACCGCAATCACATTGCAGCTGGATGACTCGCGCGTGCTGGCCTCTGTGCCCCTGGACTCAACCCCTGTCGAGCAAGCCCTAGCCAGCCGTAGCCTCCATGCTCTCCCACCCCCACTTCCACACCCAGCTACGCACTTACCAGCACTTCCGGTGCCACACTCCCTGCTCCAGCTTCAACCTCATCCACAGTATCCCTTTGTACACTCAACGTCGCTGCCGCAAGAAGAGGGAGAGGAGGGGGAAGGGGAAGAGGGTGGGGGCTGCCTACCTGCCCTGCTAAACCCTGAACCCAGACGTGCGCTCCTTGCCCAGATCAGCCGTATGATAGGTACAGGCTGCTGTGCTTGGTGTTAGTTTGCTCTTTCTCAAGTGCCCAGATTATCCGAATGATAGGTAGGTGCTAAAGTACATACATGACGTAGATGTTGATCATGTGTGTGCGTTGCTGCACACATGTGTGCCCCTATGAGCCTGGGTGTGCTTACAGGCTTTGTGTGATAGTGTGCCAGCTGAGCTTGCTCACATTTTAACCTATACCTTCTGCCTCAGAGACTCTTGATATGTGCCACTGTGCAATATCTGCGCGTTCCCCCAGTGGTTCCCCCAGTGGTTCCCCCAGTGGTTCCCCCAGTGGACCTATTTTTAAGCTATTTAACCCCAAAGTATGCTTATCGTTGCTCTTCGCATCTGACCTCTCGTGCACACATGCCCCACACAACACATGGCATCAGGCATACACACATGGCATCAGGCATACACACACACACACACACACACACACACACATGGCATCAGGCACACACGGCACAGGCATACACACACATGGCATCAGGCATACACACACATACACACCTCTGGGAATGTACAAGTAGAGTCCAGTGCTTAAGTGATATGCACAAATGTGCACCCAGGTTTTGAGCAGCCCCCCGCAATGAATCAGTGGTGCCTGGTGGGGCCTGCAAGCTTCCTCAGCTTTGGGCTGTGGAGCCTGTCCCTTCTAGTCAGCTTATGTCAGGTAGACCCTGCCCCTTCTACTTGGTGTATCTCAGTGGAGCCTGACCCTTCTAGTCAGTGTATGTCAGTGGAGCCTGCCCCTTCTATTCAGTGTATCTCAGTGGAGCCTGCCCCTTCTGGTCAGTGTATGTTAGGTAGAGTTTGCCCCTTCTATTCAGTGTATGTCAGGTAGAATGTGCCCCTTCTAGTCAGTGTATGTCAGTGGAGCCTGCCCATTTTGGCCTGTAAATGTCAGGTAAAGACGTACACACGTATGCACACACATACACACACTCAGAATGAGGCCCGCCCAGAGCTGTGGGGCCGCTATGCCATGGTGCTGAACAAGCAGCAAGGCTTGCTTAGGGATTCACGTTTGGAGGTAGCCACACCTGCGGCTCCAGGCACTTCACACCCCCAACACCAACCAAGCACCCTTGGTAATCTTGCTGAACCAGATGGGGGCCTGATCGTAGATAGAGACATGCACCAGCAGCCGGCCTTGCCCTTTGTTACCCACGAGGCCCAAGTGCAGCACACGCACCATCAACACCAATCCAGCTCACCCACGTTCATGCCACTGCCCCTCAGCGCTACGCACCTGGAGAGCAGGCACGTGTTTCCTGTGCACGCTGCTTCTTCAATTGCTCAGGATTTGAGTGGTGTTTCTGTTCTGATCGTGTGGCTTGGCATGGAGAAGCCACTGGTCACTACCATAACTGAAGAATATGACGAGGAAATTACATACCTACTTCATCTTATTTTCTGCTGCCCTTCGTGGTACTTCATCTTGTTTCCTGCTGCCCTTCATGGTACTTCATCTTGTTTTCTGCTGCCCTTCATGGTACTTCATCTTATATCTGCTGACCTTCACAGTACTTCATCTTGTTTTTTGCTGACCTTCACAGTACTTCATCTTGTTTTCTGCTGCCCTTCATGGTACTCCATCTTGTTTTCTGCTGCCCTTCATGGTGCGTAGGCACCTAGCCGCGCTGAGGCTGGAGCTGGCACGACAGCTGCAGGTCCTTGAAATCGCACTGGCAGACAGGAGAGGCCCACCCGGGACAGCAGCAGGGGAGGTTGCATTCCCAAAGGTGAGGGCCATCACTGTTGTAGATGCTTCATGCTCTATCAAACACTGGCGCACGCTTTAGGGTGAATGGTTACTTCAATGATACAAGCACACACATCCATGCATGCATAACATACATTCACACACCCCATGCACAAGCAAACACACAAGCAAACACACATATAATCCTACATGTCTTTTCAGTTTGCGATTCCTCCACCCATAGCCCCGCATGATGAACAGCAAAACCACGACTGTTGTTTGTGACGACTTTACACACAATGATGCTTTTGACCTGGAACATTCGCAGGGGAAAGAGATCATGCAGTCTGTCATCAAGAGGTTGCGACGAAGGCTTGGCTATGCCCATGGTAGCCTTCATTAAATAGAAACCCTTTTTTTGCTTGCTGTGAAACATTTTGCAAATTGTTTTTAATCAGACTTCTTTCCACGTCACCCAGCCAACTTCAATATCCAAACAGTACTGCGCTTTAAAACAAAAAGCTGAAACCATGTTCGCAAGGAGATTCACTTTTTGTAATGCACATGATAGTCGTATTTAAAGGAGAACGTGCAATTTCAAGTAAGTGTTGCATTCTGAAAATAACAATTGGATGGTGCTTGCAGCCCACAGAAACTTGGAAAGCTGCCGGCATATTTCACACACTGGTCATATTATGATTATGTGTCATAGCAACTCACTGTCACTGCAAAGTATAAGACTCAGCACAACAATCAACTGTTTGAAGCCAGGATTGAGTCTCTCTCAAGCAAAGGCTGGAAACTGCACTTCAGACTGCAATTCTCCTGATTTTCTCTCTCTCTTTCTCTGCTGTTTTTCAAATCCAATTTGCTTGACACACTGACATATACTATACCACACACACTCTAGTAGTGGCTGCCACGCCTCTCCTCCCCAGGGCTGGGAAGTTTACTCAACCATCTTGCTGAGCATTGAGTAGTTTACTGAGCGAGCTAATTGAATACCGCAATATCAAAACCACTGGCAGAAAGTGCTAGCGTCGGAAAAGAGTGGGCTGTTATTTCAACCGCATTATTTTAACCAGGCCTGGTTGATTGCTGACTGAAACAACCATTCTAGTTGATTCAACCAGGATCAACTAGGAAAATGGTTGAATCAACCAGATGGTTGAAATGCAGTTGTTTTAACAGTGTGATCGATCAGCTAATCGATTCAGCCATCTGACCAGTTAATCCCAGCTGGAATCAACTGGGTGGTTGATTTGTGGTTGTTTCAGCTGTGTATCATCCAAGTCAACTGATTTTTGGCCTTGTCAACCCTTGTATGTGTAAACGCACCCTTGTATGTGTAAATGCACGATGAAACTGCATTGTGTATCCACAGGATGTCATAATGAGGATGATGTATGATGTTTGACAGGGGGCGGCAACAATTGGGGTGGCTAATTACCTTCTTTTTCTTTCTTCTTGCTTATTATC
>Ga0307947_1000868_pt1 | contig 22915 bp, 26 predicted proteins | sample OrgLakmetagen232_FD_201840 | JGI IMG/M metagenome (GOLD analysis project Ga0307947, IMG submission 201840) | Saline water microbial communities from Organic Lake, Antarctica - #232 | ecosystem: Environmental > Aquatic > Non-marine Saline and Alkaline > Saline | place: Antarctica: Organic Lake...
GAACCAACGTCTACACTTTGATGTGTTTTTGCCTACTTCTTCTCGTGTCTGTAAGGTTAGCATTTTCCAGTTGCGTCACAGCCCTTTTTTTACTTGGTTTGTTTTGAGGTTTACCTCGTTCTCATAGATTGAGCAGCCATTCCAGGTTGAATGCCTTTGTAATCCAAACTAAACTACCACTAATTGGGCTGTACTACGAGAATGTGGACATGAACCGTTGCAGTTCTACTAGTTTCGGTCAGCTGTAGAGCTTTTCAATAATAGTATGCTTATTCACTTTGCGGAGGGTATTCCAGGCTGATCTCAATTTACAGCCTCGTTCAAGTGCCTGCTGGAACGTTTAGTGTGACTGCTCATCAATTGCTAGAATGATCATAATGATTTGAGAAGTTCTATAGGCCGTGTCCTGAGACTCTCAGAGGCTCACAACGGTCACGGCGGTGTCTACATGAAGCTGAGGGGTTTTAACACACCTCTATACATATGACAGCCCCTAGGTTGTTATAAACACTTATTATACAAAACTTTTACATAAGGTTGAATACTTAGCTCAGCACAGGCTCCTAAAACACGTAAACACCTGAGTTGAAGTGCGGTTGAAATGTATCAGCCGCATTTCAATCATTTCAACCGCATATTAACCGAGCCAGGAAATTTCTGACAAAGGACATCGGGTTTGTGAGGTGATGAAACATTTCACCTTTTTGTTTACACCTTTTTCGAGGACTTTTCAGCAGCCAAAAAAAATTTTGGCTGGCTAAGACCAGTCAGCCGATGAGCCAAACAAACTGGCTGAAGGTCGGCCTCCATTGTAGTTTACTCAATGCTCAGCCCGATAATCAACCTCCCGGCACGTGCAGGCTCAAGATACGCATCACAGCCTTCTTGGCAGTGTTTATACTTCTTTATACAAATGCCGGAAACAGCTTGCATCTGACTAGCTCTTATAATTTCTGCAACCTAGAACGCTGGCGGCGAGATAAATACCAAATAATCCTATTCGAACAAGAAAAAATGTCCGTTTGTGAGCAATGGGTTTATACACCAATAAGTGTTTAGCTAGGGCTGCTGTACATGATGATTGATTTCAAATCGAAGGGAGGCAATTCAGGGGCATGATTAATGACGGCCTAGTTTACACCAGGAGACATAGTCACGAAAATAGGAGAGCTACATGAGGCAATATTGCTAGGTCCCACTTAATAGTTAGCGGTGGTGATGGAGTCTGCGCTGCCAAAGGTGTCATCCCACACCTGTAGGAAATACAGTGCAGCAGGATGGTTTCAGTGCTTATTTATGTACACTTTTTTCAAGGTCCCTTGGGCATCCATGTTTCCACTAAAGAGAAGGTAGACGAAGACTGCATATTACAATTGCTGTTGGCACTCAAATCACTCACCGTGTGGAACCAGCCCTCCTTTTTATCAACTCTCTGGTAGGTGTGAGAGCCGAAGAAATCACGTTGGGCCTGCATAAATTGTATTTGGAGTGCAATCAAGATAACATGTATGATGCGTCTCATCCTTGCAGCCATCAAGGCTACTTCACGCACCTCATTATCAAGGTTAAACTTGCAATCTTTGCCTGTGATCTATCTATGAAGCAGCCTCATTTTATCATTGCCTTCTTCTGCACACACGCGCACGCACACATTCACACACGTAGGCACGCATGCACACGAACATGTTAACACGCACACCTGCACCAAATTAGCAGGCAGGCGCTCTCGGCGGTAGGTATCGAAGTAGGATAAAGAGGCACCAAAGCCTGGGACGGGGACACCAGCGTTGATGGCAACGCCCACCTGGACAAACAAATAACGACACGCGTCAACAATACAACGCGTCAAGTGCTAGTAGTGCAGAGACAGCTAGCAAGCAACTAGATGCGCTGATGGCCTGAAGTTGGTTACACGGGTGCTCATTCCTCGTACATATAATAAGCTGACAGATGCACTATAAGCATGCAAGCATGACCCACCACTCTGCGCCAGCCGGCATCGCGCTGCGCAATCTTCTTGGCAAACTCGGGGTCCACTAGTAGGTTGGGTAGCTCAGGGTTGCGCTTGTAGGCATCGTGGATTTCTTCTAGAAAAACAGCGCGAATGATGCACCCGCCCTGTGAAAAGGATTCAGCACAAAGAGGGAGGTGCTCAAAACATTGACAAGGAAGAAGAGTAGTCCTGACGTTTGTTCATTCGTATGAAAAAACAGTGAAGTCCAAGTACGTACTTTTCGTTGTAAAGTAATATAAATGGTGTGTTCCGGCACAGAGTTTGCCATCCTTGTTACATGTTTTTAGTCATAACACGTACCTTCCAGATGCGGGCGAGACCACCCAGGTTGACACCCCACTTCTCCTCTTGGCTCTTTGCCTTGATGATGTTCAAGCCCTGTATGAGAGAAACATGCACGCATGGTGAGCGCTCTTGAGTAGGGCCCTGAGTCACAGGTTGAGCGGCACTTACAGTCTGTGGTCACTAAGTCATGAGTTCAACCGCGAACATGGTGCAAAATCAAGCCTTGGCCACCTGTCTCACCTGAGCATATGAGCAAATCTTTGATGCGTAGAGGGCAGCCGCGACGTCTTCAATCAGTTGCGCCTTGCTGATGCCAGGAACGGTGGTCGGAGCGTTCAGGTTCAAGGTGCTGTACAACTGCAAAAGCAGACATGATTACCAGGGGGGATCAATCTTATGTATAATGTTTAGTGCAATTTTTACCATGATGGGTGAACGTACGGACTGGTAAGCGCTTTCCCTGAAAAGAGACTTGTGCGAAGCGTTGCTAGCAAAACTGAATTGTTGGCACAGTTGCTTGCACGACAGCTATGCCTGAAAAGCAGTGAGCAAGATATCTAGGTAAGCAACCCAGATGCACCTTACCAGGGATACGTGTGTCAATCATGTGCTGTTGATGTAAACCCACCTTGGCAGCAGCAACACGCTCTTCCTTGATAGCACTCATGTAACGACCATCCAGGGAGGCAGTGATGGTGGGAGCGGCCACACTGAGCTCAGCTGCCTGTTGCACAGTCCACTTGCCTGTGTGATGTGGGGACACAAGAGCGGAAATGAAAAGTTGCTATAAGCCTGGCATTTGTGTTTTGTTGGTCATGGTGGAAGGTTGGAATGACTTTGCGCAATCTGTCGTACCAGAAGCAGGTGCAAAATAAAGAATCATCATCGTGTAAACGGAAGATATAAAAAGGATCCAAACAGGTACCACGAAGTTTTACACATATTCACTTAATGCAAGCCTCTGTCTGGGCCGTCACTTATTTCTTTCACTACTGGCAGTTGGATATTTACTTAAAGAATGCCGCAAGCAATGAGCAGGCTTGATAGAGCCAACACCAGCTGAGCAAAGAGCGCTTGCATTGATTCTTAACTGGCTCACGCTGGCACAAGCCTGCTGGTAGTGAACACAAAAGGCTCGTAACAGCACGCACCTGTGCCCTTGCTGCCCGTCTGGTCCAGGATCTTGTCTACCAGGAAGCCATCAGCCTGGAAGGGAACAGGAGGAAAAAATGGTTTTTGGACTGAATTCTTAGAAAACAGCTTTTTAATTCAGGGAAGGGGTGTGCAGTGTATAAAAGCAGTTTCTGCATTATAATACGAGCGGCTGAGCCATCAATGGATTTTTATTGGCAACATTGCTGCATATTGTTATTATTGTCGGCAACAATTGACTATCAAGCCTATAGGTCAGTTTGCGTACATTTTGTTTACAAGGGTGATGAGTGATGAGAGTCTAACAGATTCAGCTCGCAAGGAGAAGACTAGGTCTTGGTTGCAGGGCTTGTGCCTGTTGGGTTGCTTGATCACAGTACAACAAAGTCGAGGCCACACACCTCAGCATCCTTCTTTGCCATGATAATGGATGTGATCTCCACCAGGAAAGAGGCTAGATCCTTGCCCTGGGGAAGTGAAGTATGGGAAACAAGACAAATTCAGGCTTTTAGAACGACCAAGAGACACATCAGATAGCCAAACATTCTGATGATGCACGGTTGGACAATCGGACTGAATCAAGAAATTGCGGGAAGATACCGCACATTCTCATCCTGACTCAGGTGATTAGCCAGCAGGAGTACCAATGATATGCAACCTCAAGTTGCATTTATCCTCCCACCTTGTTCCACTTGTCAAACACAGCGGCGAGCTCTTCATTAGTCAGGCCCCCCACAGTCTTGAGGATGTCATACGCTTCACTGATGAGCTGCATGTCCCCGTACTCAATGCCATTGTGCACCATCTTGACGTAGTTCCCGCTGCCTCCATCGCCAATATACATCACACAGGGTCCATCGTCCACCTAGCATTATGTTTTGCGCACAAGCACAAATGGTTCGGCGTGCTCGACTCGTAAAGAAGATGAGACAAATTAACCCTATGAGAGGAAGAAAATCCGTGTCTGTGCATAAAAACCACATACCTGTGCAGCCACCTTCTCCACGATGTCTTTGATGTACGTGTAGGCCTCAGGGCTGCCACCAGGCATCATGGAAGGCCCTGCTCAGCAACATAAGAGCTGGGTCAGCAATCCAACATAATGTGCGCTCAACAGCATTTCAGCAAGTGACAATTGGCTGCTTATCGTGCGCTCCTTCTGATCACGCATACACACTTCCCATAACGCACCGCGGCGAGCACCCTCCTCTCCTCCTGACACACCCATGCCCAAATAGAGCAGGCCCTTCTCTGCCACCATGGCCTTGCGCTTGTCAGTGTTCTCATACCTGAGCGTGCGTGTGTGTATGTGTGCGCGTGTACGTGCGTGTTTTGTGTACGTGTGTGTATGTGTGTGTGCGCGTGTTTGCATGCGTACATGTGAAAATGTGTGTATTTAGGGGACACGCATTTGTGAATGTGTGTGAGTGCACGTGTACATATGTTTGTGTGTGTTTACGTGCGAGTGAGCATTACATCACAAGTGCTCATATTTACCATTCATTGCCTCCATCAATGATGATGTCTCCGGGCTCCATGTGTTGCATCAGCAGCTCAATAGTCTGGTCCACAGGTGCGCCTGCCTTGACCAAGATGATGACACGCCTGTTCAGTGTCCACCATGTGAAACCCAGTGAGTGCTGAGTGAGGGTTGAGGGTCTCAACAACAGTAGAGTGCTAAAATTACAGAGGACAGCAGGTGGCTATGAACACACAGCTGAGTCATGGGCAGTTGAATTCCTCCCTTCTTCCACCCCTGACTTCACACCTGGGCCTCTCCAGGGACGCCAGGAAGTCCTTCACATCCTTGTAACCGGACAGCTTTTCGCCGAGGCCTGTTTGTGAATTGGAAAAGGCAGGTTTGCTGAGCGACCTGACTCAGGTACTTGAGCTCAAAGTGGGCCCCGAGCGAAAAGGGCGCTCCTCCCCGGAGAGCCAGGGTCAAGAGTTCTCTCTTGAGAGTTGATCAGGGTGCATTCCCCTTGTGTACCTTCTTTTTGAGCCCGGGACACGGCAGCCTCGGTCTTCTCGTAGGAGCGGTTGTACACGGAGATGTTGAAACCCTTCTCCGCGACGTTCAGGGCAAGGTTCTGAGAATGGGCAGTGTGAGGGGAGAGCTGGGTTACAAACGTGTGATCGGTGCTGACATCGGACATAGTGGGGCAGGGAGGTACAGGGGAGCTGAGCAAGATATAATGACGCTCGACGCCGTGACTCGCCTGTCCCATGACTGCCAGACCGACCAGGCCGATGCTGGACTTCGTGGCGCTGGAGGGCTCCATGGTCGCTGCTGCGGTGGGACGGAGCGTCTTTCGGGTCTGTCGGGCACGCTGAGCGACGACGCGAGTTTGAGCACTGGCACTACGATTCAGCAATTTTTGTGATTGCATCTTTGGAAATTTTTTGTGCAATTGGAGGGAGGTCTCACTTTGAAGCAGTGTTCAAAATCCACCAGAACAACCAACTCTTCAACTCTTTATCTCGTGTTCGTGAACGTGAAGAATGACAAAAAAATCGAGCTTGCATACAAAAATCGTGCTTGCACACGCACGCGCGGGGCAAACCATGAAAGCTAAAAGCGACAGCAAAGTATTGAGCCAGCTCAGTGACTAGTATATAATTAGGCTTTGTGCGATCTTGTTGTTATTATTTTGCGCAGATCTGGCTCGGCGGCGGTCAAAAACAGTTTAAATAGGTATTTATAGTCGTCTTAATTTTAATCAATACACACACACACACTACTGTTAATGTCTGGTTTTGAGGTGCGTCCAGTGCAAGGATACAACACACACACGCACACACACACACACACACACACACACAAACACACACACATACACACACGCATACACACACACACACACACACACACAAACACACACATAAACACACACACACACACACACACACACACACAAACACACACATACACACACACACACAACACACACACACATGTACACACTCGCGTGCACACACACGCTTAAAGGAGCAAACACACATTATCATGTACAAGATGTGCTCAGTGATTAACTTTTGTGCGCTCATGCTCTTACACACACTGAATCAAAGCTCATATGCACGTGCATTATGCTCATGCACCCAAAATCGTGCAGGACCTCGGGTTGGACCCCCGGCTTTTGAGGTCTTTAGCAAAGAAGGGCTTCAACAAGCCAACGCCGGTGCAGCTGGAGGCCATACCCAAAACCTTAGAGGGCAAGGACATTGTTGCCAGGTTTGTGTGCGCAAGATTCCTTTGTGTATGTGACAGGCGGGCAGCAAATTCCATGCCCTTGGACATGCCTATTTAATCATTTGTCGTGCTTGTCCTCACAACTAGCTGCAATGCAGTGCCTGTTTAATTCTTCTGGACATGCCTTTTCTGTTCCTTGCTCACCCTCATGCTTCTCATGCTCCACTCTCTAAACAACCCAGGGCTCGTACCGGCAGCGGCAAGACGCTAGCTTACCTCCTGCCAGCACTCCATCGCATCCTCCTCGCTTCAGCACATACTTCCACCAGCAGTGGTGCCCCGGTTGCAGCTGCGGCGAGTACTGGAGGCAGTTTTCAGGCTCTCATCCTTGTTCCCACGCGTGAGCTGTGCGAACAGGTGCGCTCAAGGTTTAGTGGTGCCTCCAGCACTGCTACTTGTGTTTACAACGGTGCTTGCAACTTGTTCTCATGTGGCATGTGATTGGGGTTGCGTTTGTGTGATTACATTAGTGCATGTGTGCCTGTGTGTGTGCCCCTGAGTGTGTAGGTGCGTGCGTAGGTGCGTGCCTACGTGCATTTGTGAGCGTGTATGTGTGTATATATATATGATGTGAATATATATAATATATATCGTGCGTGTGGGTGTGTGTTTGTTTGCCTGTGTGCGCCTGTATGTGCTCATATATGAAGGTGCGTATGTGTGTACTTGCGTGGGCGTGGGCATACATTGTTGTATTTGGTTGCTGCTTGAAATTGAATGGTGTGAGAAAGTCCAAGGCTTGAGGCTGTCTCGAGAAGGATTCCAGAACTAAGACGCAATGGCTGGTCGTGCATTCAGACATTCAGACGTCACTCCTTTTGTCTGTCTTCCCCTTAGGTGCGGCAAGAAGCAACGGATGTGGCAGCGCTGTGTGGTTCAGAGGTGACCGTGACTGCTCTGGTAGCAGATGCAGGGCCAAACATGAAAAGGGCCATTGCCACTGCCGGAAATCTGGTGGTGTCCACTCCTGGTGAGTCTGCAGTGCTGCTTTTGCACTTACCAACGCTCCCACATTTCACGCATCACGCTGCCTGACCGCTGAGCTTGCATGCTTTGATCTCACCGTGCCTCCTATCTTTGGTGCTTCCTGATCCATGCATCACCCTAACACACATTCAAATCCTTGCAGGCCGTGTCGCAAAGGCTTTGCAGGATGGCGCGCTCCCAACCACTGCCTTGACTTCTAGGCTACAGGTGAGTGGGCCTTTCCTTTCTCCTGTCTTAGACCTCTCGACCACGAACTGAATGCCTAAGCTTGATCCGCACGCCTCCCATACTGGAGCTACATCCGTGCACACTCAAATAACCAATCTGTGATTCTTTTGCAGATGCTCGTGCTGGATGAAGCCGACCTCCTGCTATCTTACGGGTTTGAGGCGGACCTGGAGTTGCTTGCTCCTCAGGTTGGTTCAGGATAGTATGGTCGTACGTGGCCCCCTCTTCCACGCCGTCTCTCGTGCTGCCAGGATGCGTTTGTGATGTAGCTAATTAAGTTAACATTCTACAGGTTTCCCCAACTTCATTTGTGCCCATTGCTTACTCCAGGTAGATGTATGATAGACCTCGCACGTGCACGTGCTCACTTGCTCTTTGTCTGCATGCTCCTTTAGCGTGTTATTTCTATGGTAAAAGTACTTCTTGCTTCCTTCTGTCCTCGACTTTACCTCAAATGCTTCTTTTCTCTGCACCTGTGCTTTATCCTGCAGTGCTCTATGGTACAAGTGTACAAGTGTGTGTGTTGTTTCCCTGTACGCCCAGTGCATTCTTCAAAAATGCAAAAATGCATGAATGGGGTCAAGCACGTTACACAGGTGGTGCTTAATGTGGCTTCAGATATGCAAACTCTGGCAAGTCACCTGATCCAGCTCTGCACGCTCGCACACTAGTAGGGTCGGCCAGATCCGATCATACACGCTCTGTATATGCATACACTCCGTATGTGACCATATACCTGGATTCTCTCCTGCTTATTGCCTCCTTCACCCACTGTATACACACCATGCATTTGTACGTTGAAATGTTTAAATTGTAAGATTGTAAGGCTCCGATCAATCCTACACACTTGCGGTGCAGATTCCACGTGCCTGCCAGTGCATGCTCATGAGTGCTACGCTCAGCCCTGAGGTGGAGCGACTTACGCAGATGGTGCTCCACAACCCTGTGACCCTAAACCTCATGGAGGCCAGCGCCTCTGCCAATGGGGCTGCTGGTGACCTAGATGCCGGCTCTGGTGCGTTTGGAAAGAATGTGTGTCAACTTCCCAGCGCCTGCACGTAGCAAGCACCACCTGAAGCTACCTGCAACCATGCTCCACGCTTTTAAGCACGTAAGGGCCACATCGGTGCTGAGGAGGAGAAGTTTGTGGGATCTGAATTTGCAGTATAAGTAGTGAGTCTGCAATTTGAGGTTGTGCAATTTGAATTGGTATTTGCAATTCAAACTTGCCTTGATGCTTATGTCAGGGCACGTGCCTGCTCATACACATCTCTTTTCACCCTAAGAATGAATGGCAAGCGGTACTGTGCTGATACTTTTTATTGAAGTTCTGTGATTTTGCCCAGTGTCTGTGCAATGCAGGGGTTCTAGTTTTGTGTGCCTTGCGCCTAGTGAGGCACGCCATCCTATGTCCGGTGTTGCTTTTCATCCTGTTTGCATGTCCTGTGTCTCCTGCCTCTAAAGCTTCTTGTGATTAGGACTGATCTCCTGCTGTCTGTCCTCACACATGTAGGCGTACCCTCCACGATTGAGCACTTTTACTTTGACTGTGCCACCTCTGCGGACCGATTGCTGGTCACCATGGCTGTGCTACGCCTAGGGCTAGTCCGCAAAAAGACACTTATCTTTGTTAACACAGTCGACCAGGTGGGTGTGTTTTCACCAGCTGATTTTCCCAAACGGGTGAGCAGCCGGCGCACTGAGCTGCTCCTCTTTGCCTTTTGACAGAGTGCTGAAGTGCTCCTTTGGCCCTGAAGCTCTAGAGTGAGCCTCTGAAAAAAGCCGGCTGCTGTGCCTTTTACCACATCACGATCTGACACTGAACAAGCTGACTACCCTTGTCATTCCGTGACTACCCTTGTCATTCCGTGACTACCCTTCTTTCCTCCCCACACACAGGCTTACCGTGTCAAGCTGTTCCTCGAGAGCTTTGGTGTCAGAGCAGCCCTGCTCAATGCTGAGCTTCCCCTCAACTCGCGCTCCCACATCCTGCACTCCTTTAACCGAGGCCTCTTTGACCACCTTATTGCCACAGGTCTGCCAAAATCTGTTTTTGCCATTTGCGCTTTGCCCGCTCAAGAGTTGTGTCTTGGGCAGGGCACGTCAAGCCAGCTGAATGCCGAGCGAATGTCTAGACCTTGTTGGGTTAGAGTGCTGCACACCACAGTGATTGCAGTTGCCTGCAAACGCTCTTCAAACGAGCAGAATTGCGTAATATATTTGTTTGGTAAGAGCATGCGTCATAGTTTGAAGTCTATCGCTTGAAGTGGCATTGCATTCACAGTTAACTCGACAGCCTTGCGCCTTGCCTGCCACCTTCCTGCAGATGATGTGCATGCCCCATCCCATGATGCCGCTGCCGCTGCCAAGGCCAGCAAAAAGGAGAAGCAGCAGCAGCAGAAGGGCAAAGACAGGGGTGCAAAGAGGAAGGGGGCTCAGAAGGACGAGGAGTTTGGAGTGACCAGGGGCATCGATTTCAAAGGAGTGCACACCGTCATCAATTTTGACCTGCCATCAAGCAAGGAAGGCTACGTGCATAGGGTTGGGCGTACGGGTAAGTGGGAGACAGCGCCGACATGCCTGTACAAGTTACGTAGTATTTGGATATAGCCTATATATCATAAAGGTCACATAATTTGGTCGGTCGCTCTTGTGCCACTCTTCTGCTTAAATCAGACGTCCAGTGATCACCGCTGTCTAGGTAATCCCGACAAGTCCCCCTTACCAAAGCCTCCACAAAAATGCGCACCTTGCACGCATGTGCATGCAGGCAGGGCAGGGCATTCGGGATCGGCAATCACGCTTATGGTGCCCGGCAATGCGGGATTCAAGGCTGAGCTGGAATGCATGCTCAGCCCGGCAAAGTCGGCTGCAGCAGAGGCAGCGCAAGGTGAGCTTATCTTAGATTTAAGGGGAGAAAAAGCGGAGAGGAGGAGCGGAACTCTTTCATGTACGTGTGTGTTAAAAAGAAGTGATACCTCAGGGTGGCAGGACACTGCAAGCTCCTGCCATTTCAGGATTGCAGCTGCTCCATGCTGTTTTCAGCCAAAGAGCTCGCCGTACCATTCCACTTGATAACGTACTCACATCTGTTTCAATTTAACAGTACTCTTTCATGCTCTTCCACTCTACTACACACACTTTTTAATTGCAGCCGAGGGTGGTGAGGCCATTGTGAGCGATGATGAAGCGGGCCAGCAGGGGGGGAGCAGCAGCAGCGACAGTGAGGACGAAGGAAACCAAGGGGGCAGCCAAGGGGGGAAGGGGCAGCCCCTGAGGCCCTTCCTGCGTCTCAGCAAGGCCCAGGTAGCTTGCACGCCGCCTTCGTCTGCCACTTTAGATTACCTGGTTTATGCTGATGCCTGCAAAAGCGAAGGAGTTTTACAATGCTCAGTATCAAAGTGGCTTCCTCGCCTTGCTTAATATGCCTGCACATACTTCCAAAGGTTCACTTGTCCTTTTTGCCCATCCCCCATTTCTGTAGTGTGCTTTTGAATAACACTGCCTTGGCCTGCCTTTCCAGTTTCATTTGTGGAGTTCCCCTCTTGTTTACCTCAATATTCATCGATTGTGCACACCACCTGCCCATTCAGGTTGAGTCACTACGGTACAGAGGGGAGGATGTGGCACGCTCCATAACACGCAATAGCATCAAGGAGGCCCGCCAGAGAGAGCTAAAGGCAGAGCTCTTGAACAGCGCGAAGCTGAAGGTGAGTGGGTTGCGGCAGTAAAAAAGGATAAATGAAAGTTGGTGCAAGTTTAAATGCAGCTGATTCACCATGCTGATTCTTTGCGCTGCTGCTGCTGTAACAATCAAGCCCGTGCTTATTGCAACCAGTAAACCTCATTGAACACAACAGAAACAGAGGTTGCCAGAGGCAGCGGCATGTCATATGATTAGCCATAAAACTCACGGGCTCCTTCTCTGTACACGGTTGCCCCTGCAGGACTACTTTGAGGATCATGCAGCTGAGCGACAGCTGTTGCGGCATGACAAGCCTTTGCATAAAACACCACAGGTGGGTGTATGGAAGTGAGGGTATGGAAGCGAGGGCTAGCAGTGCACTGTAAAGCTTTGAATCCCCTTGCCTTATTGCGTGGTAATAATGGAGCGCTTGAATTGCACTGTCCTGATGAAAAGTATGCAGCCCAGTAAATGGTGTGCGCCCTCTTTCAGTAATTCTGCAGTTGTTGCAGATAACAGGATTCCTGATTAGAAGAGTCATCGACCATCGTCAGCCGGGACGACTTTTTGTTTTCAGTCCATCAGCCAAAGTTGAGAGTAAAGCTTGGTCTTAACATCTGGCACATAGCTGAATTTGCAAAGGAATGCCTTCTCTGCAACAACATTATACTTGCCCCATCTTGCTTCCGGGCATTACAGGCCCCTCACCTTCGCCATGTGCCCGCTTACCTCAAGGATCCAAATCTGATCAAGGCAAAATCCTCGGTAAGAGCGCTTTTGTTTGTTGTTTGTTTAGTGGTGCATCTCCTTCACCACCCAGAGCCTCTGCGTGTCCTTGTCCATGCATACAGCAGGCAAGAGAACGGTGCATGCAGCCCATGTAACCCATGCTAGTTGTTGAAGCACTTTTTGTGAAGTACTTTATTCCTTAGTTGATGTAGATGTCAGCTTGATGGAAGGGAACATCATCCTTCTGGTGTCTGATGCGTTTACTCGTGGAGTTTGCAATTCATTGCATGCTCAAGTCAACATCAAATGCATTGTATGTGGTTGCAGACTGGAAATAACAGTGAAGGACGCCCGATGCTGCCTCGACGAAAAGCACGCAAGTTGCCTGCCCCACCAGGTGCGGCCCTTTATTTCAATTTAGGGTCAAGCTGAAGGTACAAGGGTTAGTGCTCTTCTTTGCAGTAATTAAGTCACTTTTGCTGTGCCTCTTTGCAAATATAGAGGCATCCATCGAAGGTACCACATCAGCCTCGTTTGCTAGCGGCCAGGGTGACCCATTAAAGTCTGTGAAGGGCTTTGCTCGGGCGCCCAAGAGGAGAGGACACCACGATGAGGAGATGACAGAAATGGAGGTGAGCCGCATTTGTCTGTGTGAACCTGCCTGTAAGATAACGCTGACCGACAAACAGTTAAGTAGATGTTAATTGTCCTCCAGCAACGCATCTGCAATGAGATTTGTGAAACAAGCGTATCTGACATTTATGTTAGAGCCCTAAAATAAGGAAGTAGATTCAGAAATGCCTCCTTGCAGCAGCAGCATTTTGCCAAACGCATTTTGTGCCTAATGCTGTATGACATGCACCCAGAAACGAGCATCTGAAGCTGGAATGAAGGAGGCACGCAAGAAGGCCAAGCAAGAAGGAAATTTACCCAAGATTGCAGCAGCTGCACGAGCGAAAAACGCGCAGCACAAGTTTAAACGAAATCGATGAGCAAGGCAGCTTGGCAATTATCTATGGCACGAATTATATAATCAGTTTGGCGCCAAGCTGCTATTTAACTTGCTAAAACACCATGTATTATGGCAGTACAGTATTTATGGGCTGTTGACACAAACAAGTACCTTATTTGCGCGTGTGTGTGCCTTCATCAAGCTTAGCTATTTCAAGCTTGCAGTTTCAGAGCACCAAGAATACATCTGCACACGACCAAATCCTTCACCAGCAGACAAAAAGGCCCAGTCACTGAGTGTAAGGAGAATATAAGTAGTAACAAATAGTCTGGAGTGCGTACCAGGCTCAAACAAGCAAGAGCGCCAGCCAGACACAAAAACTGCGGAGCCAGCTAACTTTTGAGGGCTCAAACAGACCATCTGACCATTGCCAGTCTCTGCAAGTATCTTTTTGGTTGCTGCAAATATTGCTGTTGCCCTGCCGACAGGTAACGTAAAATAAGATAGCCAACCTAAAGTATCAGCTAACGCCATGGTAAACACTTCCGGCATGGATCAGGAAAATTTACTGTTATAGGATGAACACTCCACAAAGTCAGACAAAAAGAGAAAAGAAGAACTACGCTCTACGGGCAGTGTTAACCACTCCCCGCATTGATCAAATTAGTTTTTAGTTTAGTTTGGATTACAAAGGCCTCCAGCCTGGCATGGCTGCTCAACCTATAGGTCCCAACAAATAAATCAATCAAAAAAGATCGACAGCTGCACTAATAAATTTGTAAACTTCTGAGTAATGTTGAAAAACAAAACCTTTGATATCACCTTCAGAAATATTATCAAATAAGTGGATAAACTGGTGCCGTAAATGTCCTGTACCGATACATGAAAAAATGACGTGCTTCGTATCTTGAATATAATCCCCGTTTTCACACAAATTGCAAACACATGCACTCCTGTCCGGACTCCTGCCATATAAACCAGTTTCACACTTCAACCCATGTCCTCGAATCCTGAACCGAGCCACGTTCTTCATGACACTTTTGCTCAGAGCCATCTTCAAATACTCCGGCAAGACAAATGGTGCACGTGCATCAGAAACCGGTCTCTCAGGCAGAGCAAACCAGTTTTGATAAGCCACAGACTTTTAACCAAGAGCAAGGATCTTGACCATGTGCCTCTCTCCAAACTGCCTGATGCCTGAATCTCAAGTCTATGCGCAAATTAGAAATATTCAGCTTCCTGCATTGAAATGATCCCAAAGGTGTGGTCTGTCAATAGTGTCATACGCTTGTTTAAAATCAATAAAGGCCGTGTGAAGGTGGGAACAACCCTTTGGTTTCTCTGTTTGGCAGCGTGGACTAAGTGCCTTAAAAATAAACATAGGCTGAATCGTGCTACGGACTGGATAGAAGCCAAATTGCGTGTCAGGAACATTTCAATTCTCAACACACCACTTGGTCACTAGTTCTCTCAAAATGTTGGCGTAGAGTCTATACAAAGTCCCGCTCACAGCCAACATGTGGTAGTTGTTGGGATCAAGCTTAGAGCCTTTTTGTAAAGGGGGGAGATCTTGGCTTCTTTCCAACAAGCAGGAATACGTTTCTCACTCAAATCAACGTGAAAGAGGTTGGCCAGGTAAGGGGCAATCACATTTTTATCTTTCTCATCACCTGGGTAAGCGTACTTCAAAAAAGGAGCTGAGAATTCTTCAAAACCAGGTGAAGAAGAGGGAGTCATCTGACCCAAAAATTTGGAGACCAGGCATGTCATAACAGCGAGACTCAGACAGTCAAAGGCATCGGCAGTTCTGTTCATACCTTGTGAATACGACCACGACCCAAAGGGACCGCTGAAGCCCGTGCATCTATGTGCCTTGAATTCCTGTTCAGTGCATCAGGAGGTTTAGGAGGTGGTTTAGCATTGAAATGTGAAAGGAGGTAGGTATTCCAAGCATCTGTAGGCACAGGGGATGGACAGGTTGTCTTTCTTTGTTTTAGCATGTCGTAAATAGCTGGATCCCTTTTGCTCAACTTGTCCAAAAAAACAGCAGTCTGTTGTTTTTAGAATTTGCGTGCAACCCTCCGCGTATGTTTTCTGTACTCTTTCTTTGTATCCTGTAAATCCTCTCTACCGTCCCTCAAAGAGCGTAAAAAATCCCTTCTCTTTCTCCTGCATTCATCATCAAACCAAGGAGGCTTTCTGGCTCCAGCTGCCACCCTTTGATTCTTCCGATAAAAAACGCAAGGCGAAAACTTCCCCATACCAGAAGTGCAAGCAGCTGAAATAATCAAAGCCCGTAAATAATTGTTAGCTGCTTCTACGTCCTTTCTCTCAATAGCCTTCATACAAGAATTGTGGCCTTCGGTATTGTTTCCAAGGTGTTCAGTGTAATGAAGTGCTTTGTCAGGATTCCACTTCAATATGTGCTTCGAACAGGCACCGTGACAAACATGCTGAGGCTCAAGAATCATATCAGCTCCTGTCAAACGACTCTGTCTTACTTTGAAACACGCTGTGATACTGCAATGATCAGCGATTCGCTCGTTGGAAGGTTGAATATCAGTGCTCAGCAATTTATGGTAAAAGTTGGGAGTCATGAGGATGTGATCAGGTCTACTTCTATGCCTGCCATGATACCCCACAAAGGTGGCCTGTCCAGAGTCTCCCTTACCTCTGCCAGTAGTGAGCATGTAAGGACCAGCGGCAGCAATGCCAAGGAGCAGTTTACCAGCACGATCTACCGATTTGCAGCAGGCGCGACGAGCATGTTGTAAGCACTTGAAGTCATCTTGAATGTCGTAGTGCTCGTCGGTAAACTCAGAGAGATCACCTATGTGTGCATTGAAATCACCCATCGTAAGGACAATAGTAAAGTTCAGAGAAGCAGTGGTGGCCTCGTCAAAGAAGTGTTCAAAGCTCTCTGTAATGTCACTATTGCTCCTTTTATCTGTTTTAGGGTTTAGATAGACAGCGCCCAACGCTACATTACCAGGAACATTGAATACCTGCCCTGCACACTTCAGCCAAGTAGCTTGAATCTGCTCAGAAACGTGCCAAATAGTGGCAAAGTCATGAATACTTTGGTCTACGAGAACATGATCAAGGAAAGGAAAGCAATTTGGTACCGAATGCCGCAAAGCTCCTTTACCAGCCAGTACCAGCAGACAAAAAAGGCCCAGCTGGAGAGATCCAACAGAGTTCCAGAAGGAGAAAAGAAGTCACAAACAGACTGGAGTACCAAACAAGCAAGAGCACCAGGCACAGAAACTGCAGAGCTAAGGGTCTACCAGCCAGGGATGACCATCCGTCCTTTACCAGCAAGACAAAAAAGAGAAAAACAGAAGAGAAAGTCGCAGGCCGGGTTGCAATAAGCACAAAGCGTTGAGAAATCGGTATACAGACATTACTTTTTGACAGTCAAATAACAAAAGATAATGCAACTTACAATTCACCTCCGCTGGCATGCCACGTAGGAAAAGACTGTCAGATCAAATTACGGTCACTGCAAAGTACAAGATTCAGCACATCTACTGATACCCCCCTAATCTAAGAGGTTTGTGAACAAGCCTAGAAGATTACGTGATAATGGTTGCGCCTTCGGACCAAGAAAGGCCTCCAAGGTGGAAAAACCATCCAGCAGAGGAGTGAGTTCTTTGCATCGCTGGTCCCTAATGCTTCTACCAGTTCTCTGGCTCATGCCCTTGTGCGCTCTCTGCACAAATGTATGTGTGTCTACTACTCTGTGTCTACTCAGCTTAGCGTCGCTGCCACACTGCTGCTCCTTCCCGGACCTGGGACCCATGACTCAGACGGACCTCTCGGCCTCATTGTTGTTACACCTTGAAAATATAAACAAACGAACAAATAGAATCGGAGACCTTACACGGCACAGGGTCTCTTGAGGATCCCCTCTAATGGTACCTCTTAGAGTTCACATGTTGTCAATTGATTACCAAAACTATCAAATCCAGAAGATAAAGGTTATCAATAAGACTGGCCATCCAGCTTATTGAACAAGACATAAAGAAACTCTCAACTGTCAACCAATTTAACTGCTCCGTCACACGATTTGTCGCTGCCAACGATTGGGCGTGACAAGACTGATGACAATAATAAAATCAGGAGTCATATCTGACGAGTTAAATTAATCCCCCCAGCTATTACCTTCTCCTGCAGAACGATCAACCCTTGAACTGTAAGACAGGAGGTTATCAGGAGCCAGATTACTTCCTCCCTTCTCCCAACTAGCACTGTGTTGCTGCTCCTATGTGTGCAAGACACGAAAGCAAGAGCTTCGTACTAGGGGTGTAGGGGTGTAGGTTCTTCAAAGTGGAATTGAGGGGGGATGTTAACGTCAGCACTGCCAGTCTCAGCAAACATTGAAACTAAGCACAGTGTATGTAGTAGCCGAAATGATAGTAAATATAGATCAGTGTGACAGATCCATGCTTTCTTTACGTGCCCAAAACTCACATATAATTCCCCCTCTTTAAACTTTTTGCGGTCGGTTGGTCCTGGCAGATGCTTGATTATTTACTCGTTGTGCTTTTTTCCCCTTTTTAGGATTTTTTTTGTATGTGCAAGAGCAGGAGGCGCCAAAAAAAAAAGTATTGGACGTCAACCCTATTTTTTAATTTTGGGGGCCCTTGACCCCCCCCCCCCCAAATACCCACCACCCAGTGCCCCCACCCAGACAAAAAGGGTACCAGTCTGCTCCTTTTGGAATTCTGCATCCATCTGCATACTCATCAATACCTGAAACTGTAATGCCGCAGAGTTATGGGACAAAAACTGAGATACGGACGCCCATGCACACGTGACCTACCAGGCACCCATAACTGGCTTGCACAGTCCCACATTGCTTTTATTTCTTCAAAATTCCACTGACTATCTCATGCTGGCACAATCCTGTAAGTTTGGGGTGAATTGCTGCTTCATTGGCTTAACTCACCCCGTGGTCTGCACCCGAGCGCGTGTGCTCTGACTTTTGGACATGTCCACAGACCCCCCCTTTTACCCAATTTACTCAAAAAGGGTGCCAATTGACTGGGCTTGAGCTGAAGATTCCAAATATATATTTATAATTTCGGGATAATGCCCCAGTAAAATTCTGGAGGGGGGGTCCCAAAAAGTCAAAACCCCCCTGACCCCCCCCCCTCTCCCGACCTTCTCGGATTGAACTCATTTATATACCAATCGATAGCTCTCAATCTCAGGATTCCAATTATAAAATAAAAAATGCAATCGATAGTTGACGTCCAAAAGTTACAAGGACTGGCGCCTCCTGGCCCACATGTCACTTTTCCCCCTGGCAACTTTGGCTTTTTTGATGGGGTTTATCGCTCGTATTAACATGGTAATTAAATGCTTGGCAATTTCTTGGAATTTGTGGTGCGTGAGGGCCTTCAAAGGAATCGTTTTACACAGGGGCTTGTCGGCACCCCCATAATCTTGGTTTCATGTCGATTCTAAAAGCCGAAAATCCATGTTTTCATGTCGATCGACATGGTATGTCGCCGTAAAAAACACTTGTATACACACCGCAGATTGGGGCGGGGAAATCTCAATAAGACCGCTCATTTACTGTATATGCATGTATCACAGTTATGGCCATCCCTATGTTAATGTATGGGATTTCTCGTGAAGTATAGGTCTCACGTGTAAGGATAAGGGTAACCCTTGCTGGAAGACACCTATGTTAATGTATGGGATTTCTCGTGAAGTATAGGTCTCACGTGTAAGGATAAGGGTAAACCTTTCTGGAAGACACCTATGTTAATGTATGGGATTTCTCGTGAAGTATAGGTCTTACGTGTAAGGGTAAGGGTAACCTTCGCTGGAATACACCTGCCGCGCTTAAAAAAATAGGGGATAATTGTGCAATTTTTGCTTTTGGGACCCTTTACCATGCTGCAACGCAACAAGATCTGAGTACAGAGCCTCACTGCTGGCTGTAAGTAAATATGTGTGCAAGATAAATTGAGCAAAGACTTTTTTGAAGGAAGGGTGCATTTGTTGCCTAAGATGTTTGCTGCAAACGTAGCGCAGCAGCCACTTTTGCAGGTTTAAAAGCCAGGGTCGCACCGTGCCACAAACTAGCATAAACATCGATAAGGGAGATGAAGACTGCAAATTTTTTAGAATGGACTAATGAAGCGCATTTAAGTACCAAATCTGCCCCTTATTCTATAACTAGAGCTGTACCATGGCCTTATTAAACATGGACAAATCAAGTGTGGGGCAGCAGGTTCTTGAGTGCAATGTCCCTTATTGTGTTGTTTCCTAAATTGACCAGATCCACATGATAATACCATACACGCGCGCTTTCATACGAATCCAGCATTCGATGAGAAGTTTTGGGAATGCACCATAAACTTGTGTCGTGAGGGATATTTGGCCAGTCTGAGTACTGTATCTCTCTTGTGGTGTGTTGCGTCACATCTTGTACATGCAGCGTGAGAAACCTGTTAGTCTGTTGCTGGATGTAAAGCACACATGTGCACCTTCCTATGGTGTCAGTGTCAGTAGTGCCGTTTCTTGTACTTGCATGATGGCAAAGGCAATTGTGTTGTGCGATTAACAAGCATTTGAGCATACTTCCTGCTTCAGGCACGGGCGGTTGCTTTAAAGATGTAGTGCACGCATGGTTTGATTGCATAGAAACACAAAGGCCTCGTTACCACAAATGTTCCTGAGAGAACATCCTCTCTCTCTCTCTCTCTCTCTCTCTCTCTACCCTTTGCTAAATCGCAACAGTCCACTAACTGAGTGAGCGATTCTCCTTCAATCAGCAATAAAACTAACCATCTGCTATCTGCCCCTTTTCCGGGCATCAGATTTGTGGTCACACACACACACACACACACAAGCACATGCACGCACACATGCAGACACACAACCTCACTTGCCACCCGTGCAGAGAGCTGGAGGCTGCAGCCATTGAGAGGCGTGCCGCATCAAATGTAGGCCCCTCAATCCTCACGCATTTGAGCAATGTCAAAAGCAGAGGAAGCAGTTGCAGGACCCCTAGCTAGCAGAGCACCCAATCGGGTGTAAGGTGTAACAGTAGCGGCTGTATTGTTCATAATTTGTAATCAAAACGTGTACAATGATAGACGGTTACCGGCAACAGACTGTGTGTTATGTTGCCATAAAAACAACACGCAACTTTTGTGTAAAATAGTTGTTTTGCCTGCCTTTTCTTAATGCAAGACTTGACCTATTCATGTTGCCAGTGTAGCTACTATAGTAATTATGCATGCCTGCACACCCCCCGCATTAAGAGCTTTGTTATTCAGGCATGCGTACCTTGTCCTGTGTCTCAGACGTGCTCTATCTGTATCATTAAGCACAATATTGCGTACAAGTCTTGTTTAAGGGTAGCAGTAAGCCCCTGAAGCTCCATATCCCATTGATTTGTCTTGTTCTTTTCTTTAATTAAGGAGATTTACGGTACTCGGTACAATGATTACAATGGGGGGTGACCTTCAGCCAGGTTGTTTGGCTGATCGGCTGCTGACTGGTCTCGGCCAGCCACAAATAAGTGTATAAGCTCAGAAAGAACAAGTCTAGTGTTCTGCTGAAAGTTTAGTTTGGATTACAAAGGCCTCCAGCCTGGCATGGCTGCTCAATCTATAGGTCCCAACAAATAAATCAATCAAAAAGACCGACAGCTGCACTAATAAATTTGTAAACTTCTGAGTTATGTTGAAAAACTAAACCTTTGATATCACCTTCAGAAATATTATCAAATAAGTGGATGAATTGGTGCCGTAAATGTTTGGTACCGATACATGAAAAAATGACGTGCTTCTCATCTTAAATATAATCCCCGTTTTCACACAAATTGCAAACACGTGCACTCCTGTCCGGACTCCTGCCATATAAACCAGATTCACACTTCAACCCATGTCCTCGAATCCTGAACCGAGCTACGTTCCTCATGACACTTTTGCTCAGAGCCATCTTCCAATACTCCGGCAACACAAATGGTGCACGTGCATCAGAAACCGGTCTCTCAGGCAGAGCAAACCAGTTGTGATAAGCCACAGACTTTTTTAAACAAGAGCAAGGATCTTGACGCCATGTGCCTCTCTCCAAACTGCCTGATGCCTGAATCTCAAGTCTATGCGCAAATTAGAAATATTTAGCTTCCTGCATTGAAATAAGTCACTTCTGTAAAAGTGCCATTCTGCAAATCACCAAAAGCATCCTTCATCTGTCTAGTCCAACAATTAGAAGCACCAGATTTCCCACGGGAAATAGCTGCTTTCATAACATCGCGTAAAGTACTGCTGTTTGAATCAACCATCCTGTTCCAAAATTTGATAGCTGACCTGAAACAGTAAAATTGCAAGGGATCCTGTGCGCATTCTCGAAGCACACACCAGTTTGCAGAAATAGATTTAATTCCCAAAATTCTCTTTTAAAACGCCATGTGTGCGACCTGCAAAGGGTTGCTGAAACCATTGTCATGCTTCAGAAATTGCATAAACCAAATCTGACTGGCATACATGCCAGCTGACAACACATGTCTTGAAAAGCCACAACATCGCATGGGGCCTGTCAGAAATCCTCTTTTCAATACCAAACTCTTTCTCTCTAAGTAAAGCTGCATTAAAAGGCCTCACAGCATGGGTCGCAGCATGGTGTAAATTCCTATGCTTGCTTATCCAAAAACATTCCCAGATAGGTAAAAGAATCTCTCTCTTCAAGCTCCTGATTGTAGAGACAAAAAACAGGAACTGCGGAATTTTGGATATATTGCGCATAACATGTTTGGACAGATCAAGATCATCTTGTGATGGAGATACCGTGGCACATTAATCGGCATACGCTCATTCCTAGAAAAAGGGATGGCAAACCAAGAATGATAGGTGGCCAGTTTGTTGTTGTGCGTGTTGGGGTCCACCAACTCAGCGTCTCTCCAAGCACCTCTCATCCTATGCTTCAAACCTGCAGTAAACTCTTGCATGGGAATAGCATGCCCAATTTGAACAGCTCGTACATACAACTCACACCCACGCAGTCCCTGAAAAGCGCTCAGCAATTGAGCGGTCCAGCAGGCACTTGAACGAGGCTGTAAATTGAGATCAGCCTGGACTACCCTCCGCAAAGTGTCACTATTGTTGGTATTAAGCATACTATTAAAAAGCTTGACAGCTGACCGAAACCAGTAGAAGTGCAACGGTTCATGTCTACATTCTCGGAGTACAGCCCAATTAAAGGTAGACTGCTTCACACCTAACGTGCCCTTCAGAAAATGCAAATGAAGCGTAGACAGCGGGCTAGAGAACTCTCTGCCTGCCTGCAAGAATTCAGTTGTTGTAGCACTTGACTACCATACATGCCAGCAGGAATAACATACGTCTTAGCGAGCCACAAAGAAGTGTGTGGCCTGTCTGCCAAAGCGTGTTCACGCACAAATCTACGAACTGGTCTCAGCCAGTGCCAGTTTATACAACCTTACGAACTGGTCCCAGCCAGTTTATACAACCTTACGAACTGGTCTCAGCCAGTGCCATATTGTTCATTAAGGAAAGTGATAAGTAAGAGGTAGTGAGGAAGAATGAGTGATGAAAGGCAAAACCTGAGATATTAAAAAGAGCGTGATGGAGAGCCACAACAAGG
>Ga0307947_1000870_pt1 | contig 22904 bp, 25 predicted proteins | sample OrgLakmetagen232_FD_201840 | JGI IMG/M metagenome (GOLD analysis project Ga0307947, IMG submission 201840) | Saline water microbial communities from Organic Lake, Antarctica - #232 | ecosystem: Environmental > Aquatic > Non-marine Saline and Alkaline > Saline | place: Antarctica: Organic Lake...
GTGTGCGTGTGTGTGTGTGTGTGTGTTTGTGTGTGTGTGTGTGTGTGTGTGTGTGTGTGTGTGTGTGTGTGTGTGTGTATGTGTGTGTGAGTGAGTGTGTGCGTGTGTGTGCGTGCGTGCGTGTGTGCGCGTGCATGCGTGTGTGCGTGCATGTGTATGTTTGTGAGTGTGTGTGTGTGCGAATGTGTGTGTGCGTGTGTGCGAGTGTGTGTCAGTGTATGTGTGTGTGTGTGTGTGTGTCTGCATGCGTGCGTGTGTGTGCGTGTGGCTTGTAAATTGTTGTGTGTGTGTGTGTGTGTGTGTGTGTGTGTGTGTGTGGGAGGGGGTGTGGGTGTGTTACAGTAGCGTGCTGCCCCTTTCCTGTCTCACCTCCCTACACCTGCTTCCATAAGAGCCTGTGTAGTGTGTTTAAAGCGCTATAAACATCCTCAGATTTCCTCCAATGCAGGCAAATCCATGGATCTACTTGGGAAGCGCTTCTCAGGAGGGGCCCGGCTTTGGCCATCCTCCTGCAGCTGATTGGCACCCTGCAGCATTGGGCCTTTAGGTGAGGCACAGGTTTGGGGCCCTACAGCGATGAGCCTTGGGTACATAATATCTTTCCCACTAGGCAGTCCTCTCCCGTTTACAACCACTTGTAACATGGAAACAGTCTTTGTGGTTGCTGAGAGATCCAAGATGGATGTGCTTGCAGCGGTCAGGCGCTTAATAAAGTTAAGTGAAAAGGATGCGGGGAAGGCAAACCTAACAATTTGGTGCTCAATTCTTCTGATCCACTAGCTCACTTGTATAAGAAAGAAATCCTGCCAGATTTTCAATTGTAGAGGGTGTTATGGGATCTATCCCACGGATGGGCAAATAAGTGGCCTGGTGTTCGCTAGGTCTTGGTCTTACACTTACCCTGCTAGCCAGCCCTATACCGTCAGCACGGTAGCAGCCCCCTCTACCCCAGGAGGAAAGAAACAAAAGCCTGCTGAGCAGAAAGAGCACCAAGACAACAGATCACAACCTGGAATCTAGAACGCTTTCCCAACACAGCCCACTCTACCCTCAACTTAATTGTACGCAGCTATCCGGTACTGCATGCCCTGCCATGGCTGCTGGGGTCCCTGCCCCTGTGGCTGCTGATAAGGACGCTGCTGCGCGCCACCACGGGGACTGTGGTCCTACACTTGCGTTGCACGGCTGCTGCGGACTTTGCGCTTGCCGGAATGACGATGCTGGCTACCTTGCTTCCTGCAGGTGAAAGGAAGGGACGAGGCCCGGGTGCCCTCTGTGTGCATCTGCGTGTGTCGTGAGAGCTGTGTGTGTGCATGTTATTGTACATATGTGTTTGTGTGTATTTGCATGTGGTTATAAATTGTTGAGAGACTGTTTGCACACTTCGCACTCAGTAAGAGTGGTACAGTCGTGCAGTTATGCTTTTAATGCGTGTGTTCCCCACACCTCCACGCATGCATGCTTTTTAACATGCTCGCGCAGGGAGGGCTAAAATGCGTGTGCTAAGATGAATCAGCTGCAGCGGTGTCCTGATAATCGGATGATATCTGGACATTATTTGATCAATTTAATACCTCGATGAGGCATGACGAGGACAGTTAGGCTTCAGGGTGTATGCTCTGTGGTCTTTTGCTCTTTGGTCATGCTCATGCTCATGCTGAAAGGCTTGTCCTGCGAGTCATCACATCGTATGGGAATCGTAAACTCTCTGAAGCTCACCACAGCATCATGTCATGTCATACCCTTCCCCCTCGTCCTCGCGCGCACACGCATATACATACACATTCATTCATAGGGTTTTCCCGGGTGCTGCAGGCTTTTGCAGCAAGCGTAGCTTTGTATTATCAGCTCAGGTGAGCGGGCAGGCGTGTCAAATAAAAAAGCTCTGTGCCTTTTTTATGTGCTTTACGTGTCCATGTGCGCATGTATGCCAGTGGTGTCAGAACCGCACAGATCACAAACAACCACAAGTTGCATCCATGGATGTTCCATACGGTCATTTGGGACGTTCAATACAGAAAAATATGCGTGTTTTGCCTTGCGGGGTGGCTGCGGTACTTTTTATAATTTTTTTGACCCTGCGGGGTTGGTGAAAATAACCCTTTCCGGGTCTCTGCCGGTCATGAACAGTGAGAGGTACTCCCCGCCCCGCCCCCTGTCCCACAGCACCAGGCAGCCTCAGCAGCAGCAGCAGCAGCAGCAGCAGCCCCAGCCCCAGCCCCAGCACAGGTTGCTCCCAAGGGGGAATTTCGGAAAGCAAGCCGCGGTGACAGTTGAGCAGCAGGGCAACCGTCCGAGCCAGCAAGCAAAAGCAGAATGGGCTGAGCTGCTGGCGGAGGAGGCAGCCAACAAAAGGCCTATTGGCAGGCCAAAGAGAGATTGCTACGGTCTCACAATTTGGGTCTGGATACACCTTTGAGGGGGCACAGCCGGAGGCATAGAAACCAAACTGTTATACACAGGGGCATTGGCCCGTATGAGGGGGAAGCTGTGTGGCAGGGAGGAAGGCGTAGGGGTTGAAGAGGACCAAGCTGCAATGCTTGCACATGTAGAGCAGGTTGTACGTTGCACCAGCTGCCCCACCTGCTCATCTGTTAGCTGTTGGCCAGCCTTAGCAACCCAGCAGCTCACAGATGAGCAGGTGGGGTAGCTGGTGCGGCAAACGAGGTCATGCACCAAGGCTGCCTGCAGCCAAGCAACACCATCAGCACGCACGAGCAGTAACAGCAGCAGCAGCAGCAACAGTGATAGTGACTACAGGAAGAGGAAGCAATTTTTGAGATTCTGGGCAGTAGCAGAACAGAGATCAAACTGACATGTTTGCTTTCCTTTTGTGGTGGTGTTCTCTTTCAGGTTGTCTGTGAAGCTTATTGGTGCTGAACAGGGCTAAAGGCCCTGCAGGGTTATGTGGTAAGGGCAAAAACATACATTTTGGGGATGCGGGAAGGTGCGGGATTCTACTAAATATTTCTAAAATTTGGGGTGCGGGATGATTACGCTAAGGTACCGTATTAAATTATGGCATAGAAGCTCGCTGTGAGGTCGTTAATGGGCGGAAAAGTGCCTAAGAAGGCCAAAAACCGCCCCAAAATGGTAAAATTTGCAATCGTGTATTACGGCCCAATTTGTTCAATACGGTTAAATACGCGTGAAGTATGATACAGTGTATTATACGAATACGCCGTATGAAGCATCCCTGGTTGCATCATACAAATATTGTCAAAACATGTGGTTTCTTACAATCACTGGCAAACACTGCACCCAGGCTGTATACTGCCTCAGTCAACGCTGCCCCATTTGCCAGCAAGGATAAACGCAAGCCCTCCTTCACTCCGTGAGTGCCTCATGTCTGCTTGGCTGATGATGTGCGTACTCAGGCATCCCTCTGCAGCATCACTTTTCTCCCACATCGTTTTCTGCATAATGGAAGAGGAGAGGCAATGAACGTGCTGAATGAGTAGTGGCTGGAAACAGTAGGGCGACTTGGTAGGGTCAGCCCAACCGATCTACGCGCAAGAAGCTTAAGTGGTGGGATCACTTATCACTTGCAGGTGGCCTTCAAATGCAGCTGGCCAGGAAGCACAGGCAGCAGCAACTGTGTCGGCTGCGGCTGCCAAAGCAAGCCAGTTGTCACCTCAACAGCATGCGTCCCAGCCAACCAGCTTCGGTTTTCCATCCCAGGTATGTAGGTAAACTACAACTGACGAGCAGTGCGCTTGTTCAATACATCTGCCCTTCTGTCCAAAGCTGATCGTTACATGCTTTTGAGTCGAATTTGCTGTTTCAAAGCGTGCGTACCCCTAATTCTTTGAACTGATTTATCTTCGAACATATGCACACACGCATAAATACACACACGCACAGACCCACACTAAAATTTAAAATGTATACTGCTGTGTGCTCAAATTTGCTCCTCTTCTGCTCAGGTACTCTTCCTCCTGCATGGCTTGCAAGCGTTAAAGGTGGTGCAAGCATTAACGGCAATGCTCATAGCTGTGGGAGCTCTCAGTGGTCCAGGGGTCGCTTCATCCGTTTTGATGGTGTGCAACTTGGCGACAATGTTCGTTTGGCCGCAGGTGAGGCAACAGGGGTCGCTAGGAAGCCGATGAGATTGAAAGAGACTGGAAGGCTCATGAAGGTCGAGGATTCGCACACCTTGCCATAATAAAACACGTGAAGCACGTGGCATAGAGCCCGTTTACGCACGCACACACGCATGCTTGCTCACGTTCACAAAACCCCACACAAGCACACACAGACAAACACACACAATACTCGTTAGGTCCCTCCTGGGTCAGATGCAAAAACGATTCTCGCAGTTAGCCCAGCCTGCAAACTCCACGAATCCTGTCCTGCCAAGAATGGTGACAGCATTACGTATTGTGATTGATCACACAATAAAGTGAGAGTTGCACGTTGCTGCTGAGGATGTACAGCGCCACAACACATCTTATGGAGTTTGATGCATTGCGAAGAGGCGGCTCACTTCCGTTCCATTTTTTGGCAATGTAATTTGGGTAACTTGAGCTACCGTCTGGCGCAGGTTGCCATGACCTATGAGCTGATGCTCCGCTTTGCGTGCAAGACTACCCTCACGCAGCAGCGCCTGCTGCGGTCGTTTGCTAGGCTGCCTGTGGGCGTTGACCTGATAGGGTCAGAATCTTTTGCGCTGCTGGTAAGGAAAACAGCCTGTTTGAAGCCTGTGTGTGCAAACTCGCAACAAAAATGAAAAGGGATGTTACGATCAATTTCACATTGCTTGACTAGTGGACCCGAACCAAAAAATCCTCAGACCTGTTTGCTGTGTGCAATCAGAAGTGGAGGAAATCATTTTGCATCAAGTCAACTTTTTAGGGTCTGCAGAAGCTGTTTGACGTCTGTTGCTCTTTTGCCTCTCTTGCGTGTACTTTACATTTCAGGAAGCGTACCGCTACAGCATTGGCTCCAGGAAATGTAGCGGAAGTGAGGGTACCATTTCAGGTATGCAGGGAAGCGTTTGATTGTTGAAGGGCAACACTGTGTTGTTTTACATGCTATGACTAGGTTGGCCAAAACCATATATCGTAGGTTCACGATCACTTCGGGACCACACATTTCAAAAATTAATTTTTTCGATTTTAGTTCGTGAGGGGGTCTGGGGATTAATTTTCGAGTTCGAATTTAGTTCGGGCAGGCCCTGTCAAGAATTAATTTGTGAATTCGAGAGACCCCCACTGTTGGCTGCTGCTGCTGCTGCTGCTGCTGTGCAGGCTGATGGGCAGACTGCCCATTGGCTGCATGGGGAGAACCACTGCTGAGTGCTTGCACAGGTGCTTCCCTCAATGAAAGAAGCAACCCTCTTACCCAATTGTCATCTTCACTAACTCTGTGTGGATGCCCCAAGAATTATTAACGGGGTTCACAACCAGGGCACGCTGGGAGCTAATTCTTGAACCGTTCCTGAAAACCACTTAAAATAATTAATTTATCACTTCGAATTCAGTTCGGAGAGGGCCCCGAGAATTATTAAAAATTTTCGTTTTTTTGCCAAATAATTATTTAATTTCCGAAGTGATCGTGAACCTACGGTATAATATTTATACATGGTATTTTTGGCAGGGAAATCACCGAATATGTGGTCATATACGATGTATTTATACAGTTCTGGCCAACCCTAGTTACGACTCATACCAGGCAATATCAAAGGACAGAAGGAGACAGCTAGAGTACTCGCCCTGTTAAAGTGTACAAAGCTACTCCTTGACACCCTAAAATCCTCGACCTGGATTCTACCAAACCATCTACGTGCCAGCACCCCTTATTTGCTGTCCTGGTTTGCCTGATCATCTCATTGTGAACCGTTCTTTGATGGCTGCAGAACGAGACAACTCGCCACGGCCGTCTTTTGAGGACATAGGCCTTGACCTAGGTGCTCTCTATCGTATCTCAGAGGGTAGTGAGAAGGCACAGGAACCTGAAGCCAATCTTGCACTGCAGCACCTACTCCTGGTTGCGTGCTTTGGCTCCAATGCTACAAGAAACAGCTCCAGCAGGGTGCGCACACCCTTCCTTGTGCTTGTCCTTATTTTGCACAGCAAAATGCGTGCTCTCAGCTCATGTTTACATTTTGGTGGGGGGCCTCCTCTCAAGGCTTGAGCAATGTATGATTAAAATACTGACACACAGGAGCACATGCGTGCACCCGCAAGCGTACAAATACAATTTATAACACACACAGAGACATACACACGCACACACACGTCCTTGTTGTGCTTACAGCATGGCAGCAACAGCAGCACCCCTGCCACAGAGGGCCGTGTTTCTGGAAAGCTCTCCTTGGATCGGACATCCTCTGGACCACTTGGACAGCCCCTGGTGTGTGTTGGGTGTGAGTGTTGGGTGTCTGAGCGTGTGATATACGGCGCAAGCGTCAGGTCCCAACGTCCTCATGCAATTTAGGTTATTTATTGGCCCAGAAAGCGCTAAATGATACACAGGTACCTTGCGTGGTGTAGATGCTGTGAACCCGCCTTGTGACTTTTTGTCCCTTGAACCTTGGCCAACATCCCTGTGTTACTGCCAATAAACTATGAGGCTGAGATGAGCAGGAAGCATGGTAGCATGAGGTAAAATGAATCAAAGTGCAGATGATTACCGACCAAAAAGTGTGGCAAGAGTTAGACGTGAAACAACTGATGCTGCTCAAGTCTTGTGCTTGTACAAAGCATGCGTTTCACTTAATATCACCCCCCTTGGTAGGTCGACGCTTCCTTGCCAGTTGTTTGTCTGGCATGTTTTCACAGCATCTCCCAAATACTCGTCCCTGCGCCCCTAAGTGTTGCTACTGATCATGAAGGGCGCTGGACTAAGTTCAGGCATGTTGGTGCCTTAACCTGTGCAGCAGTTTTGATGCTGCAAATTTAGTCTTCAGATGCACATGAACAGCGTGGAATTCCCTCCTGCCTTCTCAAATTTGGTCCTAAACATTTCCCCCCGTGTCTCTAGGCTATCATTAACATTTAGGCTATCATTAACATTTAGGCTATTATTAACATTTCCCCCCGTGTGTGTCTCTAGGCCAACAGCCCCCGGCCCTCCCGTTTGTCAGGGGTGTTTGACCGGGGCAGCATAGGCGAGCAAGGGCCTGAGAGCTGGTCAGATCAAGTATCAGCTGCAGCAGCAGACCAGAGGCCGCAAGCAGCGACAAAGCATGGGGTGGATGCAGGTGTGCAGTGCAAGCTTGGCATAGCAGGAGCACCGAACGGCAGTGGGGAAAGCAGTCAGCAGGGGGGACGTGTTAGTGTTGCTGGGGAGGAAGGAGGGGGGGTGCATCAGGTGGAGGTTGCCGGTGCAGGCCGAGAGGAGCAGGGTGGTGGTCGTGGTGCTGGGGAGGGTGGTGAGCGGTGTAAGGGTTTGGTGGCGCTGGTGGAGGTGCTGCAGGGGCATGCCAGTGATGTGGCTCATGACCTTAAAAACCCGCTGAACGGGGTACTGGCACTAAGCCAGAATGTCCTGCAGGTGAGTGGGTACTTTTTTGTACGGGGTGTGTGAATAGGATCATTGCAAAGGATTCCAAGTTGCACATTAAGGTACTAGTGATCGTAGTGGTACTAGCAATGCATGACTTGGCGTCTGTTGTTCCGAGTGTTTCGCGACATCATTTGATCATACATTATGCAACAGCCTTTGTGCAGGGCAGAAATACCTGTAGGAATATAGAAAGAAGAATGTCTGGTGTGCTGCAGTTCTGCATGAGCTGCTTTTTGTTTTAACGCAACTGCAATAAGAAGGGGGGGGCATGAGGGTGAGAAGGGTCCTCTAAGTTGTATTTTGCTCTGTGAGTAGAAATGGAGCTCGGCATGTTTGTGAGTTCTTACTCAGATTTTGTGCCTCATCGCTGCTATGCACGCAGGGATCCTTTGGCGAGCTTCCCCTTGCGGCTTGCGAGCAGCTGGGCGTAGTGAATGCATGCGGCCACCATCTGCTGAACATGATCAACATGGCACGTGACATGCTGAGAGCACTGGACGGGGGTGATCTGGAGCTAAACATGAGCAAGGTGCAGGCCTCCACTCCCATAGACGAGGTGAGGCATGTGTGGGAGTGTTGGGAGGAAAGAGTGGAAGGGATTGTAGATCAATCAATACAGGAGGTGGGATATGGAGCAAAGGACAAGGTATGGTGTGGTAAGGAAGTGCAAGGTTCTGACCGCAATATTACTGGTTAGCAGGGATGTGTAATACTATCCGTTACAATGTTCAATACGGTAAATGCGATGTAAAAATACGAAATACTCGAAATATGATACGACAACTACGCTTTGCTCTTCTGAAAGTGCTGATTTTGTGTTAAAAACGGCTCAAAACAGTCAAAATTAAAATGCCACCATTCCGTCTGAAATACACTGGTAACAATACCACATTAATGTCAGGGATACCATAGCCCCATGGAGGCCAATTGTGGTGTGTTTTTCGCCACGCCACGGACACAGCAAAAAAATTAAATTGGAGAAATGCCTGAGAAACCTTGAAATGCCTTTTCTCTCCCATTGAACCTGTAGGTATTGTTTTCTATTTGAATAGCGCGCTCCTCCAGCCTCCCAATGAGGAATAGGATTTTGGATGCAAGCACTTGGGGCAAATATGCACGTGAAGGTAGAAGGCAGAGAAGGATTTGCAGCATAACAGCCTCTCTCTTGGTGATGAGTTAGGCAACCCTGTTTGACCAGTCGCTGATTGACCGACCGCTTCTATAGAAGTGTCGTCCTTTTAATACATCCAAACCCCTTTGCAGGAAACCAAACTTTGCAGACGACCAAAAGTATAGATTAGTGCAGGATTAAAGCAAGGAACCAATTTGCAGGGGACCAAAAGTTTAGATTAGTTTGCTGTGCTGTGATGATCGTTTAATCGTAAAATTTGCACGCTTCAAATGTGCTTGCACTTGCATATGAGACATTGATTATTTTTCCTGCGGATTTTGCATTGTCGCGTCCTTTGCAGTGTTTCCTTGCACCGTGTGTGATGTAAAACTCAAGGGTTCCCTGCCACAGCACTCATGCAAAATTGTTTAAGCTGAAAATCCCAGTCAGCACGCCTGAAGCTTGACAATTTATAGCAAGCTTGCATGTGCATTTTGTTTTGGTTCTGTTAAGTCTTGAGGTCACCACTTTCTTGGTCAGCGTGGTGTGGCGTGGCCATGGCGTGGCCGTGATGTGCAACCCTGATTAATGTGATTTTACCCGCGTTAAAAGTCGCTTGCAGCACAAAAATTGTCAATATTGACCAACAGCTTGCAAGATGCGGGCTTTTTACGAACGTAAGATACGGCCTGTTTTTATAATATGATAATACAATGTATGATACAAAAAATCGTGTTACCCAATTCTTCTGGTTAGGTAAATAAAGGTTGTGCATGTGAGACACTTTTGTGCCCTTGCACACAGCATGCGTAGTGCCACGTTCAACACTAATACGCATTAACATTGGAACTACTGCTCTCATGCCCACACACACACTTGTGCATGTGTACAAGCATCTGCTTGTATGCACAGCACATACAGACTTGAAGACGCACGCTGTCCACAAATGAAGACATGACACATGCGTGCACGCAATAATTGAGCCAGCACGTGTGTTGGGCTGTTTAAACACTTGTGCAAGAGCAGACCCGCAACTACTTACTTGCACGTCTCAAACGTGCAAATCTGTGCACTTGCACATCTGTGAGCAAACACAAACACACACATGTGCACGCATCCACGCACACACGCACATAGATATGAACGTGGAAACGCACACAAATGCCTACACATTAACACTTTCTCCTGTACATGCACAGGCACAAGCATAGGCAGACACACTGAAGCACTCACAATCCATGCATGTATACACATGCACATGCGCTTATGTACTTATGCACGCGCTCACGCTCACACACACACACACATACATACACACACACATACACACACATACACACACATACACACAATCGGCATGTACGGTCCCTCGCCAATACCGCTGCTAGTATTGATTAGACTGAGCAGTATAAACATGTGTGCCCCTACATATACGTCAAATGCATACTCCTAGCATTGCACGTACAAGCCCTCAGCCCACGCCAATTGACTTATGCCCTCTTTGTACATGACACAAATTCACATGAGTCAACTTATATACGCAGGTCATGAACCGCATGAGCCCGATGGTGGGCAAACGCATTACAGCCCAGTACAACCGCAATGACGCACACATGGTGGTGGCTGACGGTGCACGGCTATACCAAGTGGTGCATGTGGTTCTGGTCAACGCCTTTAAGTACACGCGCAAGGTGAGGGCAGCACAGGGTAGTGCTTGATTGCAGCAATGGCAATTAGCTGTGAAAAGCAGAAAACAGCCGGACAGCCACCAGCGTGAGGTTCTAGCTTTGGTGTGAGCACATTTACACTTTAAGGATTCTGTTATTTTGGTGTGAGCGCATGCACGCTTTAGGGCTTTTGTTGCAAGCCCTGGGCTAACATTCATTATGCTGCACGTTGCAGGGCAGTGTGACGGCAGATTCCGAGGCAGACGACAATACCGGCCAGGTCATAATTCGCTTCACAGACACCGGCCCAGGCTTTACTGAAGATCAGCTGGACAAGTTCAACAGGCCCCTCTCAGGTGTGGGGAAGCATCCTTTCCATGATGTACCTGTTGGCCCAATTCACCGTTTTGTTTAGCGATGAATGAGCACAGAGGAGACTTGCACATCCAGTCTTGATCTACTTCTTGTTACGGAGGTCCGTGTATAACAGATTGCCTTCTTCTGCAGACCATCATCAGGCTTGCACGGAATGTTTAAAATATGTGCGCGCACAGGCTCTCCAGAAGAGCAGGTGGGATTGGGGCTGATGATGGTGAAGCGTCTCATGGCTGCATTTGGGGGATTGCTGCGTGTGAGCAACGCAAATAAGGATGATCAGCAACACCCCCCTGGAGCGTTGGTGGAGCTGGTCTTCAGGGCAGAGCGTAAAATGGGCTCCATCACATCGGTGAGTACCCTGTGCTTCTTTGTGTTCACAAGCCCCCAGACAAAATAGCAGTGCGAACATAAGCAGCTGAGAGGCAAAAGCCTGATGACTAACAACAGGCCTGGCCGCAGCCCTTTTCTCGTGTGGTCGGTAGGTCCCTATCAAAGCTTTGCTTCTTGTAAAACGCGTCGCTTGCCTACCTGCAGCAATCCGCTACCACCCACACCCAGAGCCCAAGCCCGTGTCTCAAACAGCAAGACAGCCCTTTGCAGCAGCAACGACAATCCACGCCAGGGCCTCAACCGTTGCACAATGTTGCTCCTGCTCTCAAAAGCGGTGCCTCCGCTTCTGCTGCTGCTGCTGCAGCTGCTGTGCCTTCAACAGTATTGGGTGGGGGAGACGAGGGGGCAAGGGTGAAGGATACAAACCAGAGGGAGCAAGATCAGGGGCACCCGCACAGAACTAATTTGGACAGAAAGAGGTAGGTGCTGCTGTTGCTGTATGGAGGGGCAGGTCAGGAAGCTGAGGGAATGTAAATTTTTCACATTCACGTCATGCGGCACTTGCCTGCGTGCCCAGCCAAACTGCGGCACATGCCTGCTTGTCCAGCCAAACTGCATTAAAATCACCTTCGCCTTTAACGTCTTTGTAAAGGCGCTACCAGAATAGCAACTGTGTGCTGTGCCCTTTTTTCGAGCCGTGTCACGGAATGTGTGTAAGAACTCTACCAACAAAGGGTACCTGCGGCATATGCTCATACATACATACACACACACACACAACTCAGCGCCTTGTGTTGAGCTGGCATTAGGGGTACTCATCTGGGCACAGTGGCTCAATTTTGAGGCAGTGAGATACTTATGCAGGTCTTGTGGAGGTGCCCAAAATGGGTCTGATCGTGTCTCTGATGCCGTGTGATTCAGAGGATGACATTTGACCTGATTAACCTCCAAGAATCAGGCAGCTCTCCAATGCGACAGAGATGGTGAATGAAACCCCTGGAAGAGGGTCTATCTGTAACATCTGTTTCTGCACTCAGGATGTCGGAGAACGGACATACCCGGCACCACGACGACTCCTCCACCCTTGTGACTGAGCCAGGGCAGGGGCACACCATCCTCATTGTGGATGACGACCCCATTAACGTGTCCATCCTGCAGGACTTACTGCACAGCGTGGGCTACGAAACTTTGGTTGGAGGTACGAACCCTTTCTGTCAAAATCATGAAAAATGGTTGGGGGTTCCTGACTTCGGTTGTGTGTGCTTCCTGACGTGCCCAAAAGTAGAGGAGAAGCAGGTGGTCCTCTCAACGAACAGGCAAACAAGCCCAGACTAATCCGCGGCAACTACTTTGACTAAGGACCTTATTTTGCCGTTCCAGACCGTACAAAAAACCATAGGTTTTGTGGTACTGGTGTCAAATGCCTGTGTGTACAATGCCTGTGCTCGTACCTCAATGCCTTTCTCAAATATGATTTGTCACGCAAACAATGTAGGCACTGGAAACGAGGGGCTTGAGATGTATGTGAGCGCAGACCCACCTGTCAAGTTAGTGCTCCTGGATGTGACCCTCCCAGACATGAGTGGGCACGAGGTGAGGGCACTGCACGCTCTACGAATGCCAGTTGCGCCAAAGTGTCTGCAGTGCAGCATCAGCCCTTGTTTATTATGCACAGCGTGTCACTATTCCCTAGGCCTGCATCCCATCTTCCAACATCAAACTACATTGCATACCGTCGAGGACAAGCAGCAAACACTTCCAGCTGTTTGTTTGAGCTCTACCTCAGCTCATGCCAACAACTCCATATGTTCTGTTTGTTTGCGTTTATGTGTGCAGGTGTGCACCAAGATGCGCAGCCTCACTCCAGGGGTGCCCCCCCCCATTATCATGATCAGTGGGCGTGCCAGTACCAAGGATGTCGTCAAAGGCCTGCAGGTGAGTCCTCACTTGCAGTCGTAAGGTCACATTACTTGTCCCCCAACCTGTGAGGTCTTTTATGATGTTGGGCAATGTATTCCAGCCCCCTAAAGCAGCAAAATAGCTGATAGCCAGCGAGCTTGCCGCGGGCACATGCTTGAGCACGAGTGCAATGGCAGGGCGGATGAATTTACTTGGCTTAGCTGTATGTCTCGGCATTAGGCAATCTGAGTGGGCAGGATATACACAGCTACCCTTTTCCTTGCACAGGCTGGCAGCCAGGATTACATCTGCAAGCCTTTCCAGCCACAAGAGGTCTTGGCACGTATTGAGACACAGCTCCGGCTGTACATGGGGGAGATGCAGCAGCTACAGGTAGGCATCAACGATGGAGGGAAGGAGTGGCACACAACACGCGCTTGGGCAAGCTGCTCTGTAGAGCATGTGGTCAGTTTGTACCTCACACATTACAGCTAGGCAGCGCAGGTGAGTTGGGGGCTACCTTCGTTCACAGATGTTGCAGATGACTGAACTGCCGCAGCATGCTTGCCAACACGTATAGCTGTTGTGCTGACACTGTGATTTTTAATAAGGCGCAAGCTCACCTCACGCTACTTACCCTGAGACTTGCCCGCGTATCTGACCCACTGTGACGCTGAACCCTGTGTTTTGATCACGGCCCAATTTTGATTGACCACGCAGGAGACAGCAGAGCACAACGCAGAGCTGATGAAACAGGTGCTGCCCCCCCATGTATTGTCGTCCCTCAATGGAGGCTCCCGGATCCTCGTGGAAAAAATACCCAGCGCATGTCTTCTACAGGTAAAACAGGGGATGTTTACCTTGAGGAATATGGTGTGCTGTTCATTCTTGATACGGCTGTGACATGTTGCCTGTGTGTTCTGACTTGAGTACACAAGACAAAAGCGTGCTGCAAGGCGCAGCTCACTTTTATGTCACACTGCATGAGCCTCATCTCAAGGTCTTCTTGCTACCCCTGCAGTTTGAACGAGCAGGCTGCTGCCTCAATCAAGCATGCCTGTAAAAATGTCGCACAGCTAACATTTACAGCAGAATGTGGAGTTCTGCCCACAATGGTCCCCATAACGTGTGTGTGTTTCACTGCATCCTCACCAATATCCCCATGTGTGCCTGCAGGTCGAGGTGGTTGGGTTTGCAGGGCTGGCTGCACATGCCGACACCTCTGACTGCATCCTAATGCTCAACAAGATGTTTTCTGTGTTTGACCAAATCCTGGACCTGCATGGTGTTCACAAGGTGAGGCACACGTCACTGCTGGTCTTTCACCTATGGTAAGTTTACAAGGAGGGGCACGTCTAATTGCTGGTCCTTCATTCAAGGTATGTCCACAAGGTGAGACGCATGTCACTTGCTGGTCCTTCTGTATCGATAAATAAAAATCTGTTGCAGGTCATCGTGACCAGCACCTCCAGCGTCAGCCTTTTGACGTAATCGGCACGCTAGAGAAGGCAAGGTGCTTCCGTCAGCAGAGGATTTTCGCTTTGGAACACACGAATTCCTGCTGAGCCTGTTATATTTCTGTATCGGCGTTCTGAAGCTAGGAGGGTCACACTCCTCAAACACCCACGTGTCAGCATTTCAGACTTCACCCAAGCAGTTGCCAACACCAGCTAGCGCTTCAAACGTTCACGACCATTCTATCTACTGACCCAGGATGACACAGTGGGAATGACACAGTGGGAATGACGTATGAAGTGGCTTAAATACTCACGACTAAACTACTTGCCCAGGTTGACACAGTGGGGGCAACGTACCAAGTGGCAGCAGGGCACCTGTCCGACGAATCAGACCCTCAGGGTCACCCTGGACGTCTGGTGGCGCTCCTTCAGTGTGGCACCAGCATGCTGGAGGTACCAGGCATAGCACAACACATTCCGTACTGCATGCACAAACAGCACTTTCCTCCCTCCTGCTCTCAAGTCATTTGCGGGTTGCAGCATTCCTAACGTACAGTTATCTTTTCTCATCCGATTACATGGACACATTTGTCTCACTCTGATCCAACACGCACCTACCATTGCCTCTTTATTTGTTGCTGCTTATAATTGCACCTGAACAGGCAGTATCTTGCATGCAATTTCCGGAAGCTGTAGGAATGATGGAAGTGCGTATGGGACTTCACATGGGACCTCTCTACACAGGGGTGCTGGGCATCAAGCTACCTCGATATTGCTTGTTCGGCACGACTCAGGTTAGTCTCACCCAGAGTGAGGGTTACACTAGGAGGGTAATGCAAATGAAGACCTTGGATGATAACATCCAACTGATCCTGTGAATGTAACCATAGCAGGTCGATGAGCTGGTGGACTTGTCAATGTGCCTGCCATCCAAGCTTTCAGTTGAAGGCTAGGTGAAAAGCCTTATATTTTTGTGCGCATATGCAGCGCCTCACCACGGCCCTCCAGCAGGCGGCTTTGCCGATGACCATCCATATCAGTGAGGTGGTGTACAACAAGATCAAGGTGAGAGCCCGGTTTTCCTGTCCTTCCAAGAGCGATGCCTGTGCCTAAGGCACCTCTACTCTTGTTCTCTTTAACCTCTAGGATGTGCTTTGTTTGCTGATGCTTGTAGCCAGGAGGTATCTAGGAAAAGTGCAACAGTTGCCTCAGCCACCCCTAAGACATTTCAAACAGGCGTCTCGTTCAAATGACAAGTCTACACAACGACCGTTGAACATTCATCCAGGGCCTCCTTGCAGAAGCCAACTTCATAGCTTACACCTCCGCCACTCTGCCAGGCATGGGCATCTTTAAGACTTACCTCGTCCTGGACAGCAGCTACGACACCGTAGCACTGGCTGCCTTTAGGGTGCACGACTATTTAGAAGCGTCGGCTTTGCAGGGCAGCTCGCAACTTCAGGTGAAAGCAGCTCTAAGGTTTGCTGTTGTGTCCACATCCTTGGCATGTATGATGGAATTCCGTTTGCTTTCCCTTTCAACTTATTGAATAACTGTTTTCTTTGTGTAGCAAAGCAAGTGACCTTGGATGCCTAGATCCTACTGGAGACGTGCTGCTACATGGGGTATCATTTAATTAGATTGGCTGGCGTTCTTTTTCGTCGCAGGTACTCCAAACCTTCGTGGGCATTGATGCATCTAGTGCGCATGGCTTCCAAGCCTCTTCAATTCAAAGCAACTATGCACCCCAGCGCCTGCGCTATGCGTCAGACCAGAAAGACCACCAGCAGCAGCAGCCGCAGAGCAACCAACAGCTCAACCAGCCTCAGGTGCCACCTAACGAGGGTGTCTCCGCTCAAACAATGGACCTGGGTAACACACATGCTGAACCCTGGCTGCCTAGCTTTCTGCCAGAGATTCCGCCATCGACCCTACACATGCACCCATCCTCACAACATACAATGCCACCTCAAGACATGCTCCAGCTGCAGCAGCAGCGACTTCAACAACAGCAGCAACTGCAGCCGACTGTAGTAGCAGCACCACCGCTGCCACAGTACCTTCTCCCTCAGCTACCCTCACGCAGCAGCACCCCTGTGTCTTCAATGTCGCAGCTGCCTAATATGATAAGTGACATGCAGGTGCAGCAGCAGCAGCAGCAGAACATGGTCTCGCCGCCCCCATCTGCAGCTTGTTCTCCTGCTATCTCCAGGGAGTCTATGTGTCACCGGCAAATCCTTGCAGCTAGCGTGGCCTCATCAGAGCCCTCCCTGAGTGTTGCATCCCAGCCACAGAGCGATCAGACAGGCCAGTCGTCCCCCCACCTGCCACACCCAAATCAGTACAGCATCAAGGGGGGGAAGTGCCCGCAACCCGACCTATCCTTAAGCAATGTCGGGAAGCAAGAGCCACCCAGAACACTGCTTGAGTTTCTGATGCCGCTGGGTATGGGTCATTATGCCAAGGTGCGTAGACCTGTTTGACGTGCTAGCTTTATAGCTAGTATAGTACACTCAACAGGGAACTTCAGCCCGTGCGGGCGCCGTACTTATTAAGCAAATTTTGGCCTTGCCCTGCGGGCAAGGCCAAAATTTAATATGTTGATTCCGGGCTTCCCGGAGAAATGTCAGTGGTCGGAGACCCCTGGCTCCGGGACGCCCGTAATAAAATATATATTACATTCCGGGCTGCCCGGAGAAAATTCGATGATGCTGTAGAGGAGGCCCGGGCAGGAAGAGAAAAGGGGGGGAAGAATAGGAAGGAGGAACCCCCTCTGGAAGTGTTCCTCTGGGTTGCTCTGCTCGGGGTGCTTGCTAAAGTGATGATGAGAGAGAGGCCACTCTCTCAAGAGCATGCAGCAGCAGCAAGAGTTGCAGCATGCCAGCATGCCACCTGCAGCAGCAGCAGCAGCATGTTAGCATGCAACCTGCAGCAGCAACAGCAGCAGCAGAAGCAGCACGGGGAGCAGTTTCATGTTGCTCAGGAGCACTTGTGCGCGTGATGGGTGTATGCGTGCATACGTTGTGTGCATGCGCGTGCATCCATGTGTTTGCTCACAATACAATAGCATGGATGTGCAAGTTCAAATCCTGTGTGTGCATGTATGTATGCACAACGCATATGCGTATGGCGTGTGCCCGTGCGTGCATGCGCTGTGCATGCTCATAAAAACGCAATTGTGAATGTCAAAACGTTTAACTGCCTGTACATGAATATGTGTGTGCACATACGTATGTGCGTGCGTATGCGTGTGTGCTTGTATGTGCATGCGTGTATGTGCATGTATCGTGTGCGTGCTCACAGAAAGAAGATTGATGTACACATTCCACTGCCTGTGTGTGCATGTGCGTGTGCACGTCGGCGCGTGCGTGTCTTTGCTGTACGCACGTGCATGCGTGTGCATGCGCAATGTAAGGTCTAGATGCCGTTGCTTTGGACGTATAAGCTGTCCACAGCCTGGGCTGCTTCAGCAGCCCAGGCAAAAAATCCAACCTCACCCGCACATTTTGTGAAGTAATGTGCGGCGCAGCCGCACATTTCTTCACTTTTTAGAAAACCAGCTGAGGGCGACCCGCACAAAAGAGAATTTTATCTGAGGGCGAACCGAAGGTTTTTCAAACCCCCTGAAGTTCCCTGACACTCAATAACATGAGAAGGGGCGCAGGTGTGCTGTTGTGTTTTTGGGTACCGTACGAAAAGTATCACCGCCCTCTAATTATTGTTTTTTGGTGGAGGCGGTGACGGGGCGGTGACTTAAGGGGGCCGGTTGTGGGGCGGTGGCGGAAATTAACGTTTTTGAGCAGTGCGAGAGATGAGTGGTCAGGAAGCCCCGCACTCACCTTCCCAGCACTCCCTGACCCCCCAGCCTTAGCTCTGCCTGCCCCAACGCCCCCAGCCCCAGCCCCGCCTGCAACCGTTGCACCATCCGGGAAGTTCCAGCGAGGGGGGGGCGGTTGCAGTGCAAAGCTGTAAAATGTTTATTTTTAGGGGGGGCGGTTGAACATTTTGACCATTAATATTTATTTATTTTTTCGGGGGGGCGGTGGACCCATGGACACACACACACACACACACACACACACACACACACACATTTTTTAATGACAGGGGGCTGTCCCCATGAACGGTCCACCCCTTTGCAAGCCAAACAGTCCCATTTAACTTTGCGTCACCATATCTGTAACCCCTGCACCGTTTTGAGACCTGAGACATGCGTTGGATAGCTAAATTTCTTCTTCACATGCCTATAAAAGAAGCAGGCAAAGAACTCAGTGGGTGGCTCACTGGAAATGTATGAAACATCCATCACCTTAATGGCTATAAATTTTAAAGTGGTGACTCTGCATTTGTAAATATAGGTTCTGGAGGGAGAGTGTGTTGGACTTACTGAGCTGGCAGCCATGGACGACAATGCAATGCGGAAGGCAGGGCTAGTCACAGAGAGGGCGCGCAAACTTATCAAGGAGGAACTGCAGAGGGCAGGCCTTTGATAGTTGATACAATGATATGGTTTAATGATGGGTATAGGGTATGTAAGACTGTCTGCAAACTTGTAATCGGTGTACTGTGGCCTGAGTTGCTTATTATTACAGAATTGCTTGTCATGTATACTTTTGTGATCTAAGCTATAGATTCCACAGTACAATCTAAATTACTGACTAGCTTGCATTAAGATCTGGTGTTGATATCATGATTGCCTCGTGGCAACTGGAGTGGATTTCGTTGCACAATGCTTAGGCCAATGGGCAGTTCAATTCTACTGGACTGGGCTTGCAAAGAATGTCACTGGTGTCGTGACATTGTGGTGCGTGCAGATTGGTGTTGGTACCTCCCCTTGATTCGTTAAAGCTTATGGTACACCACCACAGGCGAGGGTGACAGGCAGCTCTTTGGCAATAAATTAAAGGACGTCTCCTTGGAATTTTCGGTGGTGGAGTTTCAGTTGTAATAGCTTTTTGATTTGGTTTTGTAAGATTAGACTGTCCGTAGCCAGGTACATGGGAGTAGCCGTGTATGGGGTAGCATGGTGGCTTACAAAGGCATTAAGCCTGGGATAGCTGCTCGACCGGTTAATCTCAAGACAAGCCAGAAAGTAATTGTATTTTAACAGTGGTTGTAGGTGGTAAGGCAATACCTAAGACGAAAGAGAGTTTGATGGAAAGCCACATCACAGCAGTTCGATCAAAAGTAAGGTAAGGTTACATCACTAGTTCGAACAAAAATGTGCATTTAATAAGCAAAGCGAAAAAAGCCATACCTTTTCAGGATTGGAAAGCAAACGAATAAGACCCCAGTCTGGTAAAGCTGTGTGCAAACAAGCAAACAAGTATCAGCAGCCATCTTAGTCCCCACCACTCCAAGGATGCCCAGCCACGATAACCCGGCAAACGAGCACCATATTGAACTACAGAGTAACCATTGCAACCTGTTGCAGCCAGGAGTACTCACAATCTTGGAGGCGATTGTAACCGAATGTCAGGTGGAACTGTCTTGCCACAGCTTGCGCTGTAGGAACCATCCTTTTTACACCTGGTCTATAGACAGCGTATGGTTTAGTTTTTCCATCTTCCTATCAACTTTCGCTCTATTTTGCTGGCTTTGTTGGCAGGTATGGGTGTCAACGGCCCAGCTGCTAACTTTCTTGTTAGCCAGTTCAGTGTTTCAGTTATTTCAGGCAGCTCTCTCTCCTCAGATTTTTGGGGTGTTTCTTTGTCCTGGATGGTTGGCCATGTGTAGACTCCCTTTCAACATTTGATGAATCCAAGCCGGAATAAAACACATTTCCACTGATGCACACTCCCGGCATAAGAGCACCACGAAGAACACCAGAGTGCTAGTTGGCATTGGTTCGGGACTTAAATCTGTCTTAAGTCCCAAGGCAAGGATCCAGGGTGGCGGCCTTGATATTACGCCCGGGAACAAACCCTCGCAAACTCCTTGTCTGCAACACATTGCGTTATAATGCATTTTCCATTTCTGTCATCATTTGCTCACAGGTTTTGGAAGCGAAGCACAAGTAATGATAACAGATAGCATGCTACTACCTGCCAGCAGATTATTTTCCGTGGGGGAGGTACGCACCACACTTATGCTATGAGAGCAATTCATTAGTCTCATTTCTGCTCAGACTTGCATTTATCCTCAGTATCACTGCAAATAAATTGCAATCATTCCTGTTTGCTGGTGTCCACGTTAAAGTGCAAATCTATGAAGATCTCATTCTATACGCAAACAAACGGGAAGCATGTATTCAACTAAGCGCATACATCATCTCCATTTACCTTAGCAACGTGCATTCTGAAACAAGTGTTTTTGTGTAACATGAAAAGAAAAGAAAAAGATAAATTACGCAGGCAATGAAAACCACTCCCCATGTATAACATGTATATATTTCCAGGCGCATCTATGCTGACAGATGCTGCCACGAACGTCGCATCATTCTTGCATGTCGGTCAGCACAGACATGCTTGCATGCCGAAACGTTTTGCTCACCCAGGTACTTGTTGTTTTTAATGCCCATAACAACACACACAGCATTTGTTCATGCGTCAAGGCCATGTTAACCTTTTACATGACAGGCAGACTGGTTTTGTTTTTAGATGAGGCTCTGGCTAGTGTGAGCAAAGGTTGTAGCGCACTGATCCTTATCAGTACCATCGTTTTCTCTTTTACTGTTATGGCTCCACACCGGCAGTATGCATGGATGCACATACCATGTTGTGTTTGCAAAGTTTCTAACAGTAGTGCTACTTGCACCGATGCAAATTGGTGTCACAGACATTAACTAGAGCTAGCTCCATCAACATTTATGATTGTTAGCACTTACATCAAGGCCGTGGCTAGTGTGAAAAAGTTTGTACCTCATCAAAAGAGCATATGCGTAGATTACACTTGCATAAGGAAAAAAAAGAATGCAGATAGTGTAAACACCACCGGTATGGATTAGGAAAGGATGTTGTTTTGTGTCCTACACCTGGTGGGTCCACCCAACACTTACATGACCACCAGTACTCTTAGAGACAGGCGTTGAATTTGTATTTAACAGCAGTTGAAACATGTTTAAGAGTGATCGGAGCATAAATACAATGATACAATATACAATGTGAATGGGGAAATTGCACAGCAAAGTATTGCCAAATAAGGCAAGGGAGAGGTTCAAAATATGACAGAAACATGTCAGTATATCCAAAATGTGTCGAGAGACTGATGCACACAGCACATACAATGACTCCATAAAATAATGAAAAATATCAGTGCAGATTCAGTAATGTTTCAACCCAACAGTGCTACGCATGACGGTCAATGCAGCAAATGAAGATATAATCTATACAGGGTAGGGCAATATCGAAAATACCACAATCTGTGTGTCAAGCAGGCTCAGGCATTATTAGACCAGAATTGCAGTGCAACATAAAGTAGCTCAATATGGCAAGTTTGCTAAGAACATGTGAAAGCTTTCTAACCAGAATTATAAAGTTTTTTGTATCACCAGGGGCGCTCAAACCTTGGCCACCCAGAACTGTTTACAAGGGCCAGCAGGTACGATTTATAAATCAACCGTAAGCATTATTCTCTGGTGAGTTAATGTGTCATACCTCAAACTTTGTCATACCTCAGGGTAAGAAGCAACCGCCTCATGTTTGTTTTTCCCAAACATTTGGGTCAAAATCTGGATAGCGATGAGCATGGTAGCAGCTACCTGCACATACATGGTCAGCACGATCGCAAATAGTTTTTTTTTACTTTGCCCAGGCACGGTTTTAGAAATAACTTCTGCCGGTTAGCAAAGAGCATGGCTGTGACACATGCTGTCAAACTCAGGGTTTCAGTCCAGTTAGCTCAAAATCTGTGATGAATTTTCTTCATATTTGACTGCAGCTAGTCATTTATTCAACGAATGAAGGAGAGGGATCTTTAGGGTGAAAGTTAGGAATACTGAACTCAGCAGTCCCAAAACTGTACAGCATAAGGCATTATTGGGAACCAGACTGCGACCATTCGAGGATTACAGTCCCCCTGATCTTCAAGGAAGTCAAAAGCTGCATACCATTTTGTTTTCAGGAAGGCATGAACATATAATGCTTGTATACGTATCCCTGACCACCAGATACACGTAACCATATAGGTTTTGACAAGATGTGAGATGATGAAGAGGACTAAGTCTAAGGCTGCCGCAGCAAAAATCGTCTTGCTTAAATAATTTCAAAAGTGTGTTTTACAAACAGAGGATGATTACCTAGATCATTGAGATGTATATCAAGATCACCGCAGGCCAGTTCTATTCCGGCTCATGTCCACCGAACTGCTGGAGGGAAATTTTTACACTTGTGCCCAATACCAAGAGAGACACTGAACTACCTAAAAGAGCCCTCCTAGCAGAGAAACGAGAAAAGCATCTGGGCCGTTGACACCCATACCTGCCAACAAAAAACTGAGCTTGCCACACAAAAAGGGGCAGGAGAAACAGACACTCTGGAACCACACAAAACAGGAAGGAACAGGCCAAGGGCAGCAAGTTGCTGAAGTCAAGGAGAGCAAGGGCTTAAAACTAAG
>Ga0307947_1000871_pt1 | contig 22897 bp, 24 predicted proteins | sample OrgLakmetagen232_FD_201840 | JGI IMG/M metagenome (GOLD analysis project Ga0307947, IMG submission 201840) | Saline water microbial communities from Organic Lake, Antarctica - #232 | ecosystem: Environmental > Aquatic > Non-marine Saline and Alkaline > Saline | place: Antarctica: Organic Lake...
CATTTTCCAGTTGCGTCACAGCCCTTTTTTTACTTGGTTTGTTTTGAGGTTTACCTCGTTCTCATAGGTTGAGCAGCCATTCCAGGTTGAATGCCTTTGTAATCCAAACTAAACTAAACTAAACTAAACTTCCGCTGAGATGCCCTTTGAGGCATATATAGTGATGTAACCTTACCTTACATGTTCTCTTCCACTGCATGTAGTACCCTCAAATGGTTTTTTTCCGTAGGAAGTCACGTTTAAACTCCACAGACAGGATCCCAGGATGTGTCTGCTTCACACCAAGAAAACAACAAACTTCATCTTTTCCTTCGTGGACATATTTTACTAAATTGCGAGCAGTCATACTTCTTGACTGAAGGCCTTTTTTTAGTAAACCTTGCTGTGAAGTCCCCCCACTTATAACCGCTAGTACATACCTCAATTTTAATTAAAAATTGTAGAGCTGGCGTGCTCCCATTGCATACCATATTACAAGTCGCAAGCCTCCGTAAACATGGGTAAAAAGTAGAGACAAGGTGCTCTGCAACTATCTGCCATGTGCCAGTTACAGGAACAAGAGGATTTCTTGCCGGTCATTCATATACTCTAAGTCTGTCATCCTGTTAAGGCTAGAACTCTGCAAGCAAAGCTCCTTGTGCTACGTAATAATATTGATGACAGGCGGTCTATTGTAAGCAAAACTCCTTGTACTTTGCAAATACATTGGGCCTTACATCGGTCGCGAAGACATATTAAACCCCCCCTGCTGGCCTTGTCCCTGTGCGGCTCGAGCGGCCGCCTCTGCTATATGAGGTGGGATCTGCATGTTTGCCATGTTCCCCATGCCCTGCAAGCTTTGCCCCCACATTGCAGCTTGGTGCAGTTGCATTTGTAGCTGCTGCGGGGTGAGGGGAGCACCACTATGAGGAGGTAGAGGAGCAGATGCGCCAGGCATCCCGTGTACCCCCATCGACCCACTCCCCTGCTGCTGCTGCTTCAGTGACAACTGGGGCATACCCGGCATGCTTCCCAGCCCTCCCGGCTTCCCCGCTTGTGCCGCTAGCTGGGCTTGAAGCGCAGCCAGCTGCGCTTGCGCGGCCGCCGCTTGCTGCTGCTGTTGCTGCTGCAGTGTGCCCGCCGTTCCTGCAGAGGGAAACGCGCCAGACGCAGCGGCAGCAGCAGCCGCCGCAGCAGCTGCAGCTGCCTCTGGTGACATTCCATGGGGAGGTAGAGCAGGCAGTGGGGCGGAGCCAGGCAAGCCTGGTATGGCTCCCAGCATGCTCGCATCCAAGGCCATTCCAGGCAAGGGCAGGCCTGGTATCCCGCCCCCCATTTGCTGCTGCTGCAGTTGATGCTGGGGGTTGTGTTGTAGCGACTGAGCTGCCGCCAAGAATGCTCCCGCCATCTGCGCTTGTGCTTGCAAGTGCGGATTGTTTGGGTTTGCTGTAGCTGCTGCCTGCGTCGCCTGTGCTTGTACCTGTAGCTTTGGTATGGGGAGATTGCCATCCACGTTGAACAGCTCCTCTGTTGTGGGACCCCCTTGCATGCGCGAAGCCTTGGGGGGGACTGAAGTGGCACCACTCCCTGCTGCTGATGCTCCGCCCCCTTTCCTTGCTGATGCTGGCTCCGGGGTGCCTGAAGTACTGGGCCTCCCTGGCTGCAACACAGGAGGGCCCTGCACGCCCCCACCAAACCCAGCTGGCAAAGGGGGCAAGCCAGCGTGCTGTTGCGATTGTTGAGTCTGTTGTGCTGCTGCTGCTGTGCCGTGCCGGCTGCCAGGAGCCGAGGCCGCCTGTGCTACTGCCTGTGCTTGAGCAGCTGCCGCTAAAGGGTGCACGCCTGGTGCTTGCACTGCTTGGGCGGCTGCCATGGAAGAGACGTCGGCGGAGTTTGCATGAGGGAGACCAATTGAGACCGAAGGGGCAGGGCTGCTTGCATAGGGGGCACCAGACACTGCTGTTGCGGCAGCCTGTGCTTGGGCAGCGGCTGCAGCTGCTGCCGCTGCCTGCTGCTGTTGCTGCTGCTGCTGCTGCTGCTGCAGTGCTGTTGCTGCAGCTGCCTGTTGCTGTTGCTGCTGTTGTTGCTGCTGCTGCTGCTGCTGCTGCTGCTGCTGCTGCTGCTGTTGTTGCTGCTGCTGCTGCTGCTGCTGCTGCAGGACAGCAGCTGCCTGCTGAGCAGCGGGGTCTACAACGGACCCGATTTGGAGGGGGGTACCAAAGTGCCCCCCCCAGCTTTCTAACACCGCCTGCTGTATCTTTAGGTGGCTAGGATGCTCGTTGACATGGACGTGGTGTGTCGCACGCGTCTGAAAGACAAGGTAAGAGTCACCAGAGTTAAAGAAATGAGCATGAAATCTTGAGGAAAAGAATTTCAGTGCTGATACTCTTCTGTAGCGAAACCATGAGCTTCCAGATTGCTTTCTATTCTGCGACCCTTAGCGTGCAGAAGCCTGGCACATTGTAACGCGCCTTAGCTTGAGTAACTTGACACAGCATCCCTAGCAATTCTTTTCTACACTCAGATGCTCTACTGCAGTGAATTATTCGTCCGCAAAAGTAAACACAATCGTCCCACCGGGAATGCAGGATAAATTTGCACAGAAATTCCCTCTTCTATACAAAATTGTTTACCGTTTAGGCGGCATATCACCGCATACCACGAACATTTCTGACCCCCTCGCGGAGTGTCGGGAGCAGTTTAATAGGTTACAAGGGCCTCGCAAAGTTTGCATTGGGGTTAATTATGCAGTATTCAGCATGAACAGGGACAGGCCGGGAAAGCCTCCCAAGCTGCCCCTCAAGGCCCCCAAGGGGGACAAACAGCTTGGGGTTGCAGACTTCTTCAAGCCTGATAGTCGGACAGCAAGTGAGAAGAGGGCAGCAGAGGGGGAGGCAGCAAAGGCACATGCAGAACGTGTTGCAGGGGACAGGGCAGTACAGGCAGAGTGGGATGCAGCAGCAGCAGGGGGGCTGGCCCTCTCTTGGGGAGGAAGGACACCAAGAGGAAGGGCGCCTTCAATCCCTTCACATGCGCACGCACGCACACGTGCACACATGCACACACATACACACACGTATGTGCACGCACACACGTACGCACACACGTACGCACACACGTACGCGCACACACATACACACAAGTACACGCGTACATACACAACCGTATACACAATCACGCACGTACACAATGCACACACACACATACATACGCACACGCACACGCACACACACATACACACACGCGCACGTACGCGCATGCACACGCACGCACACGTACGCACGCACACACACGTACCCGCACGCTCACACGTCCGAGCGCACACACACAAACACACGCACAAGTACACAACACACGCATACACGTACGTACACAACCGTATACACACACGTGCACGCACGCACACATGCGCACGCACACACACGTACGCGCGCACAAACACACACGTACGAGCAAGCACACACGCTCGTACACATGTACGTACACAACTGTATACACACGCACGTACACAACGCATGCGCACGTGTGCGCATACACACATACGCACACACACACACATACGCACGTACGCACACATGTGCACGCACTCACACATACGCGCGTGCATACCCGTGCACGTGCAGCTCAGAGGGCCAAAGGCCCTCGCATAGGCCACATTGGGGTAAATAATTAGATTGTTTGACCCTCACATAGCTTGCATTGGGGTATTATAAAATACCGTCCGTTTACGATCAATTCGGAAATTAATTAATTATTTGGCCAAATAACGATTTTATTATTATTGGAGGCCTCTCCAAACTGAATTCAACCCAGCATGTGCACCCTCTAGTGCACAGGCATGTGGCACAAACATCAAACCGTAAATAATCTGCATCAGCCAAAATTAACGTCACATTTAACAACGGCTTTTGTATACTATAATTGGTGCAATGCTTTATGTACCATGTACAATCAGCAACACAAGCGCAAAGCCTGTTGCGCGGCTAATTCGTTACGTTGACCAGCCACTGTTCAACAAGCCTACAGCCAGGCAAACTATTGAAAAATCAGGGTGGTTTTGGGGCGAACTGGGTCCATTTTGGGTCAAAAATCGGCACTCTTGAAATGCTCAAAAGTACGATCGTGCTATACGCTTTTTTTTTATTAGTAGCGTTTTATATGGAATGTCTTTGAAGTCTGTATGACCCATCCCTGCCTACAGCATACCCTCTACCACAGGCAAACCTTCATGTATGCACACCCTCTTCTCCCTCACCTGCTGGCGTTCCTGCATCTTGCGGTGCCGCAGCTTTGTTGTCAGCGCGGCCACCACTGCCTGATGCGCTTGCAGCACACCCTCTTGCACGGGAAGTGATGCTGCTATTGTCTCTTTGGCTGCTGCCTTGCTCATGATGGGCTGGTTTGCAAGGTGGGCGGGGATTTCTGATGCAGGCTCGTTACCATCCTACAAAGAAGAGGTGTAGAAGGTGTGGAGGGGTGCAGGGAGAGGTACCTAGTATGGTTGTATGGTAGTATGGAAGTATGGCATGAGGAGTGGCATGATTTATGGTGCGAGAAGTGGTATGGATAAGGGTGCAAAGGACAAGTGTAGAGGCAGAATGTGTGCTGTTGCCTGTGTCTATCAAAATACTAGAGCATGTGCCTTAGCACGTGGCCAACTTGAGCTAGTCGATTCTTCAAAACCGGCCTGTAAATGCCAAAGCAAGCACATGGCACTTGGCCCTTAAAAACTAATCACATTCCAAATTGGTGGAAATGGAACCCCACGCAAAGGCTAGCAGCCGATTGGAAATACGCACAAGCCTGGAGACGCCGATAAAACCCAGCCCGTATCCTTCCCCCGCCCTTTTCCTCACCCCTAATGCAAACTTCTGCAGCAACACGTAGCGTTGCTTGCAAGCGTCGAAGCGCCTGAAGAGGCCTGACATGCTGCTGGCTGACCGCAGCACATCTGAGACAAGGTGCCAGCTCTGCGTAGGTGGGCAAGCACACAGAGACAGAGGAGAGTGAAATGATGGTGGAATCAGTAAAGAGTATTACCGAGCAGCATTTTGCGTGTTTTATCAGCTCTGCGCAGGCAGGCAGGCACATGAAGAGAGAGTGCGGTGAACTGTGGAAGGGTTGGCAAAGAGTGCTTAACCATGCATGTAGCACATTCTGCACACTTAATCACCTCTGCATGGGTGGGCAGGCATGCAGAGAGAAATATATTTTGGGAAGCCAATGAAAACACAAAGCAGCACGTCAGACATAAGCACACAGGTTGGCAGACAGAGACAAAGCGTGGAGTGAGCTTGGTCCAAAAAACATTCTGCTGCACATCTTGCTCCTGCCTTATTGCCTAGGAAAAAGTTTGAACTGACATCTGCAGCTGGCTCTTGCCGTACTTCCTGACCATGTCTGCTATATTGCCTGTGTGCGGAGCTGGCATCATGTGTCAAGGGTGCAGCTTGCAGGTTCTAGTGCTATTAAAGGGAACCTCAACATTCAAGCAGCGCGTGAGGCATGTTGCCAGTTCTGTACACATTTGGTAGGACAGTTACAAAGTCAAACACATGAGAGCTTTAGAATAATGAAGCACAGCATGAAGAAGGCTTCTAACATGCATGCACATTGGTGCCAGCCCTGCGCGAGGGGCAGGCATTGAGAAAGGGGGTGCTGAAGGTGAGAGCAGCTGCCATGCGGTCAGGACGCCTGACGCGTCAGAATTTACGCTGGCCGTGATTATTTGCAGTAGCATGCTTGTGAATAGGAGCAGAATGAGAAGTGGGATGCAACCGAAGCAGGTTTACGTACGACCAAAGCATGATGAGGCCTGCATGAGCAACCCGTTATTTTTAACGTAATAGAAGACAGGGGGACAGGGAGGTAGGGGAAGAGCGCAGGAAAAGGACAAATGTGAGGAGTGGCTGAAGCAGGCAAAAGGGGTGCAATTATTCTTGGAAAAAAAAGGGAGACAGAGGAGCAAGGGAGAAGTGCTGTGAGAGGGTGGTGAAGCAACGCCCATGCAGAACAAACGGTGTCAGGTTGCTCTGACTGGAAACAACTAAACTTGGCCTCCAGACCGTCTCAGCAAACCTCAACAAGCAGCTACATCTTCCTTTTCTTCCAGGCAATTGATTGCGCACACCTTTGCACAACCCCTCACTAAATCAACAACATGGTCCCAGATTATTCTCTGAAGTATATAATACGCACCCAATTGCTCTTTTCATGAACATCCCGCACCCACGCCCTATCTGTTAGCTGTCTAAAAGGACCCCGCTGTTACCGAAAACCGGCACAGCGCACGGCTAATTATTGCACACCTGCGAAAACTCTGTCACAATTGCAACCAGCAGGTTGTCATCCAGAGGGTTCCAAGCCCCAGGACGCCCAAACATGCCACTGGTAGAGACGCCAGCATGGCCCCCTGCCACTGCAGCCATTCCACCACGCCCACCCACCATGGGCTGCATCCCGCCCCCCCTGCGCACATATGTGTTTGAGTGCACGTGTGATTGGCAATGTAAACGTTTTCTCATAATAAGCACATATCCACTTATGTCACAGGCATGCAGACAACCAGCCCGACACAAAATCTGTCAATAAAGTACACTTGTACGTCTGAACTGCTTATTGTATTCCACATGGTCTGTCAGTGCCCATCCACTTGAGGATGAGTCCTCAAAAAAGTCATTAATATTGTGCTAATAAGCCACTGCAACCATTTCTAATTTAGTCACCACTTTTGCTCCACCTTCAGGATGATGCACGTGCAACCTAAGGTGTTAACAGTGACCTGCCTTATTTTGTTCCGCGTTTTGTCAATTAGCGCCACACACCCCTGTCTCATCCCTGACTACAAAACTCAACCCTGCCCCTCGATCCTCTCAGTGCGCCATACCTGGCCTGCCGTGCATTAAGGCCTGCCCCTGCTTTGTGTGACACGTTTCGCCTTTCTGTCCCCATGCCAGCACCCCCCCCAGCTGCTTCTCCTCTGCTGTACCCACTCCCACGCACACTGGCACCGCGCTCTGCTCGCGCAACAGAGGATGCCTTGCCTGGCAACTCATATTCGTCATCTGGGTAATCTCGTGCCTGGCAACGGGGCCAGGGTGTGTGTGTGCGACAGGTTGTGTGCTTGCTGTGTAAGCGTGTGTGGACAAGAGCACATCCTGCGTGCGAGCTAACTTGAATTGCATGTGCACTGTGCATGCACGGCTTACAAGGCTGCAGGTGTTTCCTACTTATGCTCGCCTGCATGTCTGCATTGGAAAAGGAATAAACATTCCTGTCCCTGAGACCTGCACACAAGCAGAGATGGCTCTTGCCATCACAGTACCAGCATTTCCACTGAGACCCACACAACTCCTTTCACACTCATTTTCATATATCCCACAAGCTTGGCAGCACACTAGCCAGAACCACGCATGCATAGAATTCGTGCGGCAGCAGACCACCTACAAGCACCCACCAACCCACACCCACACCCACAGGCACCTTTCGCTTCCGCTGCGCCCTGCCCCCTGGCATTGGACCCTCATCCCCTGTGTCCGCCAACGAGCCGCGTGCAGGTCCGCCCCCCATGCCACCTCCTGCCCGCCGCTGGGGTGCTCGTCCCCCCACCATAGGGCTTGTGCCCCCGCCCTCGTATTCGTCTTCCGTGCCTGCCATTGCAGCTGCACTGCTCTTGGGCTTGCGCTTGCGCTTGCCCAGCTGCTGGAGGTCCTCCTCTGCAAGTGCACGAGTGTGCATGCATGTGTGTGTGCGTGCATGAATGCATGTGTGTAGGAGTGAGAGCATTGAGTAGCGACACAAGGCTATCAAGAAAAGGGGCAGGGTGTGGTGAGGAAGAAGCAGAACTCAGAGTGGCAAAGACAGGAGCAACAAAGCAACAGAGAAAAGGCATGATGGCTCTTTATCGTGCCTTTCTAAGTTTGTACACGCGTGTCCGCATTCACGCTTTTCTGTGGGGGATAACAATTTGGGAGGTTCCAAGAGGCACCAAGTATTCAGGCTCGCGTAAGCACAACAGAAGCAGCTATATGATGAGGAAAGCGTGTAGCCGTGCTGCTGCGAATCACGGACAGAACTTATACCAACAAGAATTTCAAAGGGCGCGTGGAGGGTCTATGGCACGGTAAGGAGCATGCTCACAACTACTCCTCTCTGCAAGTCAGCTCACGGCACTAAATCCTACTTCCCCAGGTTTCTCCTCACGCTGCACCTGCATAGGCTGGCATGGGCTGGGCACGGCGTGCAGCTATGACAGTGGCTTGGTAGGCTAGCTGCGCCTCTACATGGCAGGCCAGACGCATCACGTCCTCTTCTTCCAGGTTCTCTATCAGTGCATCCAAGAAATCGCTTGAGCGTGTGAAGAAGAGGGGGGAAGGAGACAGGGCAAGGTTGGCGGGTGAAAGGGGCAGACCTGCATGAGGGGTGCAGGTGTATGGGTTTGTAAGAGCACCACTAACACTGCTGCTTTCCCAGCTCAAAAATGAGAAAAAACACCAATGTAATAAAAACTGAGCTGCTTGTTGCAAGAGTCGTCAGACAGAGAGGCTCAGTGGGAGGGTGTAAGAGATGGTTAGGAGTGAGGCCCCTGAGAGAGGAAGGAGCAGCCTTTAGCATCCATGGCAAAAGAAAGTCATGCAAACCCGCCCAGATTGTTGTGGCAGGAGGAGCGTGTGATGGTCTGTTTGTGCTTGCATATTACTACAAGAGGACGACACAAATGAACACCATTAACAGGAAGCCTCTGTCTGAACTACAACGTGCAAATCAGGCAACGTTAAGCGTCAACCCCCCCCCGTATTGATTGCAGTACATCACTCATCCCAAACTTACTCGCACGCACCGTCATGAACTGATGCCTTTGTGGAGGAGGTTGGGTGCAGAGGTTTACCGTCCTGCTTTACCCGCCCAAACCCATCCGCAGGCATCTCGACGGATGCACACACGCGTGTCTTGCCTGTCTTGAGCGTCCGTTTGTCAAAGGCTGCTGCAGCACGGGCGAGCGTGCTGGCAGCAGCATGTTTCCACATACGCTCCTGCATTGATCATTAGAGAGGACCAGCAGTAAATTATTACATATCGCTATCGTAACTTCTCAAATCCATTCCACATTTGAAATATATTTTTTTGCCCTACCCGCACAACCACGCAAGGCTTACAGCCCTGTTCAGCACCAATAAGAAATTATTTAGGTTAATGGATGTGCATGCTTTTGGGTGTGTTCATGTTAGCGTGCATGTACCTGCACGCGCATGTGCATTTGTATGTGCACGTGATTTTGTGTATGTGAACACGTTCGTGTGTATACTTATGTGTGTGTGGCGTGTTTGTATGTGTGCGTGTTTGCCTGCTTGTGTATGCCTGTCTGTGAGTGCATTGTGCTGCCTGTGTGTGTAGCCTAAAGGGAGCTCCTTTTGATGCCAAGTTGTAGAGCTTTCTCAGCCGTTGCGGGCTTGCCAGGCCACACAGGAATTCCAGATTTGAACTCCATTTTTTAAATAACCAGCTTATATCAAACATTGACACCCCATAACCCACAATCAGAAATAAATTGTACATCAAAAGATCGTTGAGGCTAACTTGGCGGAAAAGGAGGAACTTTCAAGAAGGGAGCACATTATAAATCAGACCACGGCTTGTGGTTGTTTGCCGAGTTGAGGCGAAATAGAGTGGCTAGAAGCCATCGGGAGAATCCAACTCTGTTTTCACTTACAAAGTTGGATTTGTGTGAAAGCTGAGACAATCTGCGAAATTTCAGGGTCAGCAGTGATGCACGTAAGCCAAAACGTCCAGAATGAAAATGAAAAAGGAAATCCCAATGCTTCATAAATTCCCCACGCGTCACGTAAGCATCTATCGAGGATGTTTGCAGCACGAAGTAAGTCCAAGGCAACCGTAAGGCTAGAGCTGCTTCTAAAAGCGAAAAAGCAGGGTAAGCAGGCGTATAAATTTAACAGGATGAATCATACTTGCCCGTATGATCATCAGCGCTTGGCCTAGCATATCTCTATAATATGGAGTCGATGCTCAAGCCTGTCTAGTTGATGTCTGGGATATAAAGGAACAGAAGCACGCCGAAAATTTGCCTTGCTTCATCAGCAAAGAAGATGAGTGGCCACAATTTTTACATTCCGTGCTCAGCATACACACTACCTACATCCGGAAGGGTGCAGCCCGAACAAAAGCATGTCTTGATGGCCACACATACCTGCATGACATCGTGTGCAAGCCAGGCAGCTTCCTGGAGCACAAAGTCCCACTGGCATTTATTTCTTGGAGGTTCCTCGGTAGGGGGGTTGAAGGCACTTGCGAGCGTCCTCCAGACCGCCTGAAGAGGGAAGGAAGAAGAGAAGAAAATCATCATGAAATGAATCGCATCATTCCATTGTGCCCTGTGAGTCTGGCGCTGCGTTTGGGGCGGGCAGGCAAAACATGCGTGACATGATCTGCTTGCGGAAGTACGGGATGGCTGGCCCCCGATCTGGGATATCCCAGCTCACAAATTGCATTACATTAACTTACTCTGACTGCAGAAGCTTTTTGCAGGAGAGTTTCTTCCCGGGCGCGGTCTTCATCTTTTTTAGGGGGCTTGGGGGGCACGGGCGGCTTTGATGTGGCCATGGCTTATTCTCCTCGCTGACACTATTTAATCAGGTAAGGCACAAAACCTAGCTATTCATCATGACCTGTGTGAAAAAAGGGAGGGGAAATGGGGGGGCTTGGTGATGCAAGCCCAAAATTCTTTCTTCCTGCACAGAAAGTGGGTTTGAATGCCACAATGATCGACTTCCGAGCAAACCAAGTAGAAACCAGGCGCCATTCCCGGCAGTAATGCTGTGTTATTAATGCACGGGCGATGTGTGGAAAAGGGCAGAAGGCAAAACTCCGGGCTGTGTAAATGTTTACCCAGCAGGCCCATGCATGGGCTCATTTTTCAGCATCACACGCACCGTTCGCCTGGGCTGGGCATCCACAGCCCAGCCAGGATGGTCTGGAATGAGCTGGCTGTTTCTCACAGGTTAGCAGGGGAAGGCAGGCTTCAGGGGCAAGCTGTTTCAGTCTCAAAGGTCATCATTCCGCATTGGAAAACGTGGGGACTGACTAGGAATGAAGTGGGTCAATTTCTATACATTTTCTTATTCATGTTTGACCTCTAAACCAGTCACACCACAACAATTACCAGGACCCCCGGAAAGCGAGGGAAAAATGCCCCGAGCGCACGGTATGACTTTAAACTTTATTTTATGATTTTCAGAGGTTTCACTGTCTTTCTCGGCGGAAGGCATACTTGCATCTTCTGGCGACCGCGGCTCACACCGGCTGCCCCTGGCCCAAACGTACATCATGCATATTGCACGAACGTCCGAGTACGCCCCCCTGACTTCACAACTCAACCACACAAAGACGAAATGGAGAGACAGGTTCGCCGTTAGTTGGGTCTGCTCCTTGAAGGTAGAGGAAACTACCGCACTATATCTCCTTTACATCTCCCTGCATCTCCAATGCTTTTATCTTAGTGGAAATATGGAACACTTTTCGGTCCATACCGGTAGTGCTGAATTCTGAATTTCAGACGGATCTTTGTACACACTGCGCATACTACATACTACACAAGGTCACTTCGGCATTTTTTCCTGCTCAATACATTATATAAGTAATCACTAAGTACTCGTTCTCCCTACAGCTTCCCAATAAAATAATAACCTTGACCTCCCACGACATGTCATTCGCAGTGTTGCCCGTTTCAAAATGCGTGTCCACACCCTTCGCTTTGAGACCGCAACATGGAACCCTAGGTCCTCCCCTGCCTGTGATTATTGTGAGGAGGATGATGATGATGTCCAGGATGAACAGCTCCATGCTACTTTCCACTGCACACACCCCCATACAGTTTATCTTCGTAGGAGATAATGATAATGAAGGAGGTAGCCTACCATTGCGAATAAAGCAGGCATACCGATGCAAGATTTGCTGTGCAGAAGTTTACGCACAAGCTTAAGATGCGTGACGGATTATGGATGCTTGGCTGTAAGATAGTGGTACCACAGGACAAGGCCTTCCGCGCATAGTGCAGGCTTGTCACGACGATGCCATGAGTGGGCACGTAGGTTTTACTAAGACTTTCCATCCATGTCCAGGCATTTCCAGTGGGAGAATATGCAGGGCAGATGTTGAAGATTATGTCAGGCATTGTGATGCTTGCCAGGTGAATAAAGCGAGCACAAAGACGTATGCAAGAAAGCTGCAACCTTTGTCTATCCCTGCAGGAGGTGGGAGCACCTTTCTCTGGAATTGATAGTGAAGCTGCCAAGACAGATAGAGGAGGTCATGATTCTAGCCTAGTCTTTAAAGATCTTGTGGATAGGCTTTCATAGATGGTCTTGTGGATAGAAATAGGCTTTCTAGAGATAGGCTTTCTAGAGATAGGCTTCCTTGGATTTCTAGAGATAGACTTTCTAGAGATAGGCTTCCTTGGATTCTAGAGATAGGCTTTCTAGAGATAGGCTTCCTTGGATTTCTAGAGATAGGCTTTCTAGAGATAGGCTTTCTAGAGATAGGCTTTCATAGAAAGATCTTGTGGATAGGCTTTCATAGATGGTCTTGTGGATAGGCTTTCATAGATGGTGCAAATCATCCCCACGGTTGAATCGATGGATGCCTTAGGATGGTTGTCCAGGCTGATTTCAATTTACAGCCTCGTTCAAGTGCCTGCTAGACTGCTCAATTGCTGAGCGCTTTTCAAGGACTGCGTGGATGTGTGTTGTATGTACGAGCTGTTCAAACTGGGCGTGCTATTCCCATGCAAGAGTTTACTGCAGATTTGAAGCATAGGATGAGAGGTGTTTGGAGAGACGCTGAGTTGGTGGACCCCAACACGCACAGCAACAAACTGGCCACTTATCATTTTTGGTTTGCCACCCCTTTTTCTAGAAATGAGCGAGCGTATACCGACTATTGTACCTCTTCATCTTCATCTTGATCTGTCCAAGCATGTTGTGTGCAATGTAAGTTGACTCCGCTTGCGTGCGCATACTTTGAAGTTGAGGCAGCAGCGTGGCTTGAAGATGGTTCTTGCGTATATATGTGACCAATGTCCTGGTGAAGATAAACATGTTCAGAACGAGGTGCATGCTCTTTTAGTTTGCCAAGACCATCAAGTTTATGAGCTGAGGAAACATTTTCCCTTTCTGTTTACACCTTTTTTTGAGGACTTTTCAGCAGCCCAACCCTTCTTGCTGCAACAGGTCAACGACCAACTTGTACATAATCTCCTTTGTCAGCAGAACACTAGACTTGCTCTCTTTCTTTGTAAGCATTTGGATTTTTTCGTGGCTGGCTGAGACCAGTCAGCAGCCGATCAGCCAATCAACCTGGCTGAAGGCCATTCTCCTTTGTAACCACTGAAACCATTAAGCCATAACAAGCTTTATTTTTTCCTCCATGAACTACTAATCGCTTTTTTTGAGCAAGCTAGCAGTCACACTTCTTGACTGAAGGCCTTTTTTTGTAAACCTTGTAAACTTTGTTAGGGTGCACCCACTCAGCGTCTCTCCGATCACCTCTCATCCTACTATGCTTCAAATCCGCAGTAGACTCTTGCATGGGAATAGCAGTGATTCAGTCATTTCTTGTGATTGATGTATTTTCCCAGTGATGCAGTAGGTGCAGCACCATAAGCTGGAATAATTTGCTCACATTTACAACAGAGAAGAGGCTACGCCGGTGGTGTCTCCGCACGACCCAGCACGATAATTAAGGGAAAGAGCTCTTCATTCTTCATTGCGTTCACACTTGTTGGAGTTAGGCTAAAAAAAGGGTTTCGAGTAAAATTTGACCTATCATGGTAGCTTGGCTAGCTCAGAGTACGTCTTATAAACAAGCCAAATGACGGAGGCTACTATGGCCAAGGTGATCGCTTCGTCAAACCCTTTGTCGGGCTCTTGACCCTGGAAGAACTGCGAGGCAGAGTCAGGGGCAGAGACAAAAGTAAGGTAGTACAACAGGAACTGCTTTGCAATTTGTTGGGGTTAGTACTCAAGAAATGATGAGAAGCCTTAAAAGAAGGCAATTGACAGTGCCTTGAGCCTCACCTTCGTGGGGTCGTTAGGGTCCGGATAGCTGTTACTGCTGCCGTCATCAAACTTGGGCATATTCTCGTCCAACTTTTGCTTCAATGACTCCCTTGCGTCCATTGTGCCTTGAGCGATGGCATAGCTGAGACGGGAGGCGGCTATTGCCAGGACTGCTGGGGCGGAGCAGCCACTTGTGTCCAAGGTGTCCCTAGTTTAAGTAGCCAGCAGAATAAGGTATATTTAACTACCTATTCGAATAATAATTGCTTATGAGCAAGTGGATAGGCTCTTCCATGGCCTTGTTCTAGCACGAAAGAGTACGGAAAGCAAGTTTCAAGTGCTTGCTCATCTTTACACGCAAATTATTTAGCATGAGCAGCATTCCAGTATAATACCAAGGTCGTAAGCAGGAGGGTGTTTTTCTATTTTTCTGGAAGGCATGACACCCCTGGAAGACCACCCACCCCCCAAACCCCCCTTCCAGTGCCCCCAACCAGACAAAAGGGGTACCAACCTTTCTGACTTCTGCATCCATCTGCATACTCACCAAGACCTGAAACCAAAGTTGCAGAGTTATAGGGCAAAAACTCAGATACAAACCCCCAAGCACACATGACCTACCAGGCACCCATACCTAACTTGCACAGCCCCACATTGCTTCCATTTCTTCAAAAATCCACTGACTTTCTCATGCCGGCACAATCCTGGAAGTTTGGAGTGAATTGCTGCTCCATTGGCTTGACTTACTTCGCGGCCTGCACCCGAGCGCGTGTGCCTCTGACTTATGGACATGTCCACAGAACCCCCCTTTCACCCAGTATGCTTAAAATGGGTAGCAATCGACTGGGCTTAAACTAAGATTTCTGATGATATAATTAGAATTCCGCGTAAGAGGCCCAGGAACAATTTGGAGACCCCACCAAAAAACTAAAACTCTGCCGGGGGACCATCCCACCCCCCCCCCACCCGATTTGACCCATACATATACCAATCGATAGCTCTCGACGTCAGGATTCCGAATATATAATTTCTAATTGATTTGACACGTGTCGTCCAAAAGCTATGCTTCCTACACCCTCCTGCCTGAAATTTCAAGTACTGCTGAGTACTCGCAGAAGTACTCTAGTTCTTGGAGGCGAGTGCAACCGAACGTCAGTTAGTACTCTCTTGGCACAGCTTGCGCTGTGCTAACCATCCTTTTTATGCTTGTGCCTTAGATAGTTGGCAGGTTAGTTTTAAAATGGGAAATAAGTACGAGAAAGGGAGCTGCAGCCAAAGTCGCCCCCCCAAGCGCCCGCAGCCCAGCCCCCGCCCGCCCGCGGCCGCCCTGCGGCAGGAGGAAGAGCAGCAGCAGCAGCAGCAGCAGCAGCAGCGGCAGCTAGACGTCCGCCACCGTGGCCAGACCCCAGGGCGAGGAGCAACTGCAGCATAGGTCCGGCAGCGTACAGGCGAGCGTACAGGCGAGTGATTTCGGTCCGTCGGAGGTTCATGTGGTCTGATGAGTAGGGAGTTTGAGGTGCCCGAGGGCGTTGCGAGTAAAGAGGGGTTCTGCCCCTGTTGCACTGTCCGAGGCAGTTACGTGGCGGGTGGCCTCGCTGTCCTGTTGTGAAGGAGGCACCTTGTGCGGGTTGAAGTTTCCTTGAGGGCTGTGCTGTGTCCCAAGAGAGGAAGCTTGCTTGAAGGGCGTGTAGGGGCAGGTGGTTTTGCTGTTTTGAGACAGGAGGCACCTTGTGTAGGAGGACCTTGCTGGTCATTGAGGGGAATGTGTTTCTCAGTGAGGGCCTTGCTGGTCTTTAAGGGGAGCACGTAGCTCAGTGAGGGCCTTGCTGGTCATTAGAGGGGAGCGTGTAGCTCAGTAAGGGCCCTGCTGGCCATTAGAGGGGAGCGTGCAGCTCAGTGAGGGAGTTTCCGCTCAGGGAGGACCTTGCTGGTCTTTAAGGGGAGCTTGTAGCTCAGTGAGGGCCTTGCTGGTCATTAGAGGGGAGCGTGTAGCTCAGTGAGGGCCTTGCTGGTCATTAGAGGGGAGTGTGTTTCTCAGTGAGGGAGTTTCCTTGAGGGCTGCGTCCCAAGAGGGGGAGCTCACTTTAGGGGGGTCCTAGATGATCTTGAGGGCTGTGTCCCAAGAGGGGTCTGAGGGGCTGTTAGCTTCCTTTAGGTTGGAGTTTCCTTGAGGGTTGTGTCCCAAGAGGGGAAGCTCACTAAAGAGGGGTCTTGGGTGATCTTGAGGGCTGCGTCCCAAGAGGGGAGGCTCTGAGGGGAGTTGTTCAGCGTAGTTGCAAAGGTCTCGCTGGACCTGTTGCAGAGGGAGTAGCGCAGCACGGAACCCTCCTAGCTTTAGCCGTAATGCAGAGGTATACGCCTGCCTGCTGCAGGGTAATGTGCAAATGATGGAGGCGATCTGTGCCAGTGTGCCAGAGGCTGTCCTGATGCTAGAGAGCATTCTCCCGAAGCTTTAGCCTTTGCATCTGCCTCCTGCCTTCTTCCCAAGGTCTTGCAGCATGCAAGCTTCCCATCAGGGATATCCTTCTTAGAACGTGCTGCTACTAATAGTGCCGTGGGCACTCTTGCACTTTCACGGCGCAGAACTCGGGCCGCGCGGGACCGCTGCACACTGTAGTCTGGCTTGGTATCGGCACAAGTGTAAAAATTCCCCTCCAGCAGTTTGGTGGATACGAGCTGGAATAGAACTGCTGAGTACTCGCAGAAGTACTCTAGTTCTTGGAGGCGAGTGCAACCGAACGTCAGTTAGTACTCTCTTGGCACAGCTTGCGCTGTGCTAACCATCCTTTTTGTGCTTGTGCCTTAGATAGTTGGCAGCTTAATTTTTAGCCCTTGCTCTCCTTGACTTCAGCAACTTGCTGCCCTTGGCCTGTTCCTTCCTGTTTTGTGTGGTTCCAGTGTGTCTGTTTCTCCTGCCCCTTTTTGTGTGGCAAGCTCAGTTTTTGTTGGCAGGTATGGGTGTCAACGGCCCAGATGTTTTTCTTGTTTCTCTTCTAGGAGGGCTCTTTTAGGCAGTTTAGTGTCTCCCTTGGTGTTGTCTCTCTTGGTATCGGCACAAGTGTAAAAATCCCCCTCCAGCAGTTCGGTGGATACGAGCCGAAATAGAACATACAGTGTGGTGAATCCACGCCAATTTTGACAGGGAGTTTTCCTGCATGGTCATACATGCTAACATCTTTGGCCTACAGTACATATCCTGGTAATGCCAGACTTACCTCTGGCTTATCATTCGTCCCGTAAGCTGATTCATCTCTATCAGCGATTCAACTTTGATGTCAACAGGCAAAGGTCCCATTGAGCCAGCCATGCGCCAATTCAACTTAGCGCAGGTCTTGTCCAGCATCTGCATCTTGGAGATAGACTGCATATAGAGACAGGAAAAGGGAAAAGATGATTGTCGTGTTTGACAAGCGGGATTAAAAGGGCCATTTTAGGGTAAAAACTACCTTGCGGTCTGCCCATCCAGGTGTTTTCCTTTCGTGGTTGGGGTGCTGCAAATTAATATATGTGGACTTTGTTTCATGGATGCATTCCTGAAAGATCAATCATTGTTTTTGGCTGTGACAGCCTATCCATTTTGACTTTCGTGTGACAAAGTCAGGGGAGGGTATACATTTAAACTATTTATACCACGCTCGCTTAATAGGAAAACTATTTTTTTGGGCCAGGAGCCGTGAGCCATGAGCCAGATAAACGTCAGCCAAATCATAAAATAAAGACTAAAACCACCACTGCACACTCAGGGCAACTTACCCCCACATTCAGGGGTCCTGGACATTGTTGTGTTGTGACTGGTTTTAAAGGTCAAACATGAGCTGACAAGCCGTAACTTGTGGAGTGGCAATTGTTTGTGCTAAGCAATTTGCAGGGTGAGGGAGGGGGGGGGCAGGGAAGCAAGTGCTATAAAGTCGTCTACAAATAAGTGAAGCCAAAGAACGAACCAAATCAAGAGCAAACCCAGCCCGTTAATGGTTATCATTGCTTGAGTAAGCATTGCATACGACGCCAACGTCCGCTCTAGATGAGCTTAGCGTTCGATTGCATACCTAGAGAAAGAGCCGTGCGTGGGAGCAATTGTTGTTTGCTGGGCAAAGATATGCAAGCCCATTTTGGCCTGATAGTGGCGCACGAGCTGCGGACTTGTTTATAACGTGAGGCCAAGTAAGAAGCAGTTACAACTGATTGCAAAACGAATCCGTGGCTTAACCCCAAAAGGACAAGATCGCGTTCTCTGGGGTTTAAGTGGCGGAATCGTAAACAGCAGTCATCTGCAGGACACACGTTCAATAAAATATGCCGACGAGGCACTTCTCCACACGCTCTCCAAGTGTGGACTGTAAATTGTGGCCTGCACACTGCATGTCGGCATCGATGTGGCAGAAATATTCTTGAGGAACTATGAATTCTGGCGTGGGTTGCTTTGTGCCTTGCTTCGCTCGCGATGATCTGGGATGAGCCGAGGAATTTCCTCCCCAGTGTTTTTTGTTTTGCCGGATCTGGCTCAACAGTATTATTTACACAACGCCCAATTTAGCTTATCACCAGTGATCATTGAAGCTGCGAGAAGCTGCTGCTGTGGCGACACCCTGCGGGCTTACGTCCAGCGGATAAAAATGAGAAAATGTAATATGTATAGAATTGACCCATTTCATTCCTAGTCTGTCCCCAGATTTTGTCAATGCTGAATAATGACCTTTTAGGCTGAAACAGCTACCCTGAAGCCTGCCTCCCCCTGCTAATCTGTGAGGAACAGCCAGTTCATTCCAGACCATCCTGTCTGGGCTGTATATGCCCAGCCTAGACAAACGGTGCGTGTGATGCTGAAAGCAGGCCTATGCATAGTCCTCCTTGGTATGTTTGCAAGCCTGGTAGTTTTGCCTTCTGCCCGTTTCCACACATCGCCCGTGCATTAATAACACAGCACGATTGCCGGGAATGGCGCCTGATTTCTACTTGGTTTGCTCAGAATTGAAACATTGTAGAATACAAGTCCACCTTCCTGTGCAGGAAGACAATTTTGGGCTTGCATCCCCCCCCCCTCGCTTGTTGGAATTTCAATCGATTTTCGCGAATTTTGGTGCTTTCAGACGTCATGAATAGGAAGAATTCTTATTCATACATTTGTCAATGCAGCATGGTCTTGTATCCTTTGCATTGCGACCAGGGATGGGTCATACGGCGTAGGCGTATTATACGTCAAAATCGTATTTATCACGTATATATCCGTATTTTTCGAATTGCTCCCTATAATACGATTTTGGGCACTTAACGAATTTTGCAGCCACAAGCCCCCAGAAGCACTCCCAGGCCCTCAAGAGCCCCACAGAGGCACTTCCAAGCCCTTTAGAGCCCCCCAGAGGAACTCCCAGCCCCTCAGAACGTAGCATGATCACTTGCCTATTGCTACCACAACCCAATGACTGTGTAGATGCTGCTGCTGATGTGCTTGCTGTAGTCCTGTGCATGTACCTCTCGTCACCTGCATGCTCCTCTCTCCCGAGCACTAGCGTCGGTAATTTCTCCCATGCGAGCGCTGCGACTACGCCCTGAGGATTTCTGCCGGGTCAGCTTTGCATGCTGCTACACCTACGCTGGGCTGGGATTCTGCCTCATGAAGTGCTCGCGGATGCGGGGGGCACCGCTGCTGAAATTTCACGGCGCAGAACTCTGGCATCCGGCATCTGGCATCGGCATCTCGTAAATCTGCCCCTTCTGTCCCATAACAACAACACGATGCCACTCAGGGTCTTTACCAGGAGGCATTATAATGTTTTGGAGGCTGGAGGGACAATTCGTGGTGGTTGGAGGGTGGTTGGTGCAAGCCCAGGGTACCCCCCAAAATAGCAAAAATACGTTTGCGTATTATACGCGTATGTCGTATTAATAGCGTATTAATCCGTATGGGACGTCTCAAAAGTCCGTATGACCCATCCCTGGCGACTAACCGGGAGTAGTGACTACAAAATAGCTTCCAGTAAAAAGTAAGCACTGAAACCAGGAGGCGTCAAGGATCATATCTTTTTGACGTCACGTGTCAATTGAAAAGCTAATTACATATTTGGAATCCTGACGTCGAAAGATATTGACTGATTTATAAATGAGTCGATTCTGAGGGAGTCGGGGGGGGGTGGGGTTTAGGGGGGGTCGGGGAAATTTGTGGGGGGGCTCCAGAATTTTTCTGGTCCATTTCCAGCAAATAATAAAAAGAAGGACGTGCCGCCCGCCCAAATTTCGACCCGACGGAGGACTCCTTTATATATTTTGGATTTAGCCTTATCCGGACCTGAATCAGGCATGCATCTTTGCCTTCTCTGCGACGGGGCCTACTGAGGCGAGACCTACTGCGGCGGGACCTACTGAGGCAAAGCCTGTACTTCATTGCCTGATTATGCCAGGTACCTGAGCGGCCAAGTTTGTTTGGAAGCTATGTTCTGGATGGGGTGTTGACTCTTTTGTCAACACAGCTTCCCAAAATGTATAATTCCAGTTCGAATTCATGCATGAATGTCTCAGGCATTGAACTGAAGTAAGCCTGAGGCTTGAGAGTTCGCCTGATTTTGTTCAGCGTGGCATTAATATTGTTATTGTAGCCAGATGTTGAGGCGTGATGAATGTCTTCGTCATTTTAGATTGTGAATAAGCGTTGTGCTGCTGCCTCTAGCAGTACCACGCACCTGGATTTTAGTTGTGCTTCATCTGATGCTGTTTCTTTTGTTGGAGTTGTTCTGCATCTGTGCAACAGCTGTGGCTGTGCCTGTTTGCTGCATCGCGGCGCCTCTTTTGCGCCCAAGGCGAATTCATTCAAGTTTGTAACATCGGTGTGGAAATAAGAGTTCATAACAGTGGCAATAAACTGCATGAAAAAGTGGCCAGCCAAAATTTCCTCCTCGTCGGTCTCCATGCAGCCACAGGAAATCACGGCGCATGATAACTGCACAATTGCTGAACGGAATTAAGTGAGAATTGAATCGGTAAATTCCGCATTTTGAGGCCGTCACAACGTGCTGCTCTCCAGCCCTTCTCGTCGTCAAAAGTCCGACCCTCACAGCTTGCCGCAAAACTCGGCGCAGCTGTTAAGGGTCGCCCATAGGCATTTAAAATCGTAATTTTACGCGGAACGGACGCGCGGCCGCGGAGCTATTCAGGCTCAAAGTCCGCCCAATCGAATCAGTTAACCCCCCCCCCCCAGCACATATTTCTTGTCAGAAATTTGGGTATATATTTTGGGTTCCTCAGCTCGATCCCATTCGATTGGCACCCTTGTTGGGTGATTTGATTAAAGGGGGGGTCTGGGTGTCTGGCCACAGAATTGCATGGAATGCCCCCAAGTAGGCCGCGGGGGTGTCTTCAGGCAAATTACCAGCAATTAATTCCAAGCTTGCAGTTCACGTATTGCATTACCGTACTGCGCTATTAGTATTGCCAGGCCTAATTTTTGCGAGGTGCCCGAATAATTAGAATATCTAATTTGCGAGCATTTAGTTTTTGAGGATTCCATCAACAGTTGAAAAGTTTGCAAAATTTGTGGGGTGTTACCGGGCTTCCCTCCCTTCATTTGGGTGCATCTGGGTTCTGCTTCTGCTGCTTTTGCTGCTGCTGTAGGATGGATGCCTGCTGCATGCAAATACACCGTGCTCCAGGAGTTTGCACCTGAGACAGCAGCGGCTCTGCCCTCAAGCTTCTCTCCTGGAGGAACTTGAAACCCCATTGGAGGCCGTGCACGGGTCTGTCCAAAGTTTAAATGGGGCAGGGAAGATACTCGCTGGTCAGCAGCAGGTGGTTGCAAGCTGCTCAGGGCGATGTCAGCCTCCCAGGGCAGAACCACGTCCGCTTCTCAGAGTGCAACTCGGCCATAATGATGATAGTTGCCCCTGAAAACGATGGGGGTCTTTTGCGGAGCCCAGAATCGTCCCTGCTGAAAAGTTAAAGCTTTGCGAGGTCGGAAAAACTATTTTTTTAGCCTCACTTATCGCGAGGGGCATCAATAATTATTAATTTATTCGCAAAACAACCAAGCGCAGTACGGTATGCAACAGTTGCATAAATGAAGTAAAAAAGTGCTTTGCTTAAGGTTTTGGCTGGATTTGTGCGCCAAACAGGTGGTCAGTGCAAGAGCGTGCGCACATCAGTATTTGCCCTATAAATGTAATCTGGCAAGAGAACTGTGCAGGCAGACAGCTGCTTAAATTCTGAGCAGATTGACACCCTTTTAATAAGTGTGCGGGGTCAGGAAATGGGGTTTGGGGGGAAGGGGGTATTTGGGCCGGAGGCCCAAAATTTACACGTGACTGCAGGAGGCGCCAAAAAACAAATTCTGGACGTCATGTCCTCCTATTTTTGAATTGGGACCCCCTGACCCACCACCCACCCCCTATCCCCCCCTTCCGGTGCCCCCACCCAGACAAAAAGGGTACCAATCTGCTCCTTTTCAAATTCTGCATCCATCTGCATACTCACCAAGACCTGCAATTGAAGTGTTGCAGAGTTATGGGGCAAAACCTTAGATACGGACGCCCGTGTACACATAACCTACCAGGCACCCATAACTGGCTTGCACAGCCCCAAATTGCTCCCATTTCAAAAGCATTCTGCTGAGATTCTTATGCTGGCACTATCCTGGAAGTTTGGAGTGAGTCGCTGCTCCTTTGGCTTGACTCACCCTGCGGCCTGTACCCAAGCGCGCGTGCCTCTGACTTGTGGACATGCTTACAGACCCCCCCTTTTACCCAATTTGCTCAAAAAGGGTGCCAATCAACTGGGCTTGAGCTGAGGATTCCGATGATATATTTTAAAATCCGTCAAAGTGGCCCAGAAAAATTTTGGAGGCCCCCCCCCAAAACTCGGACCCC
>Ga0307947_1000872_pt1 | contig 22882 bp, 23 predicted proteins | sample OrgLakmetagen232_FD_201840 | JGI IMG/M metagenome (GOLD analysis project Ga0307947, IMG submission 201840) | Saline water microbial communities from Organic Lake, Antarctica - #232 | ecosystem: Environmental > Aquatic > Non-marine Saline and Alkaline > Saline | place: Antarctica: Organic Lake...
GTGTCCACTAGTAGCAGGTGTGATCTCTGCTTGATTCGCAGTGCGTGCTCTGTTAGATGCAGAGCTAACACTAATATCTGTCTCAGCTGGTCTGTTGCCAGCTAAACGTGCGCTTTTACGAGAAATACCAATTCACTAAGAAACCCTGGGGAGGGTTATTGGCGGCGGCAGCCTTTTGAACACAACACAATCACAAACACACGGTGGTAGTATAAGTAACTCTTTTTGTTACATTTTGTGGTCAGGAGACCTTTTTGCTATATTTGTTTTGTTTTGCGTGCACCATAAAGAAATACATTCACGCCTCAGCAGTTTGTCAGGGCATGGCACACAGCTTCTGGATAGCAATACTGGAGAAAGTGATAGAGCAAGGCTGCCCTTACGGCGGGTCCAGCCAGCAGATGCAACAGACACAAACGAATCAAGGCTGCCCTTACGGCGGGTCCAGCCAGCAGATGCAACAGACGCAAACGAATCAAGGCTGCCCTTACGGCGGGTAGTCCAGCCAGCAGATGCAACAGACACAAACGAATCAAGGCTGCCCTTACGGCGGGTCCAGCCAGCAAATGCATCAGGCGCAAACAAATCAAGGCTGCCCTGAGTAGGGACGAGCTGGTTTGACTTAAGGAACAACGGACACACAAGGCTGCCCTCACGGGGTAGTGGATGCAGGACGATGAAGATGCACAGCAGAGATGCAAGCCTATCAGCGAAAGATGCTTTGTTACGTGGGTATATGTACCCAGTAATATAGAGAATTGACATCCAATCAATAACCCTTTTCCCGATGTAACATGCTTCCTATGCTGGCACACTACGTGCTCCCTCCCCTGTCAACCCACAAGCTCTGCACTAACCGTACGTTTGTGCTGGTCGACGGTAGGGTGTCACTCCGTGAATGGCTCGGAGCTAGAGGTCGCGGTGCACAGGCGCAGGGCTCTGGGATAGATACGGAATTTTTTATGCATGCAGAGTTCCGTCACACAAATCGCGTCAGTGGTCAACCGCGGACGATATACTATACACACACTCTAGTCGGCTGCCGCGCCTCTCCTCCCAGGGCTGGGAAGTTTACTCAACCATCTGGCTGAGCATTGTGTAGTTTACTGAGCTAATTGAATACCGCAATATCAAAACCAAAAAATGCTAACTTCAATAAACTGGCTTCACCAGCTTATTGAACGAGACTAGGCAAAACATCCTCAATAACTGAAAAACCAACTAACCAAATCACACGAATCGTCACTGCCAACAATTGGGCGTGACAACCCAGCTACAGGAGACCAGTCCGATGCTAATAAGCCTAGAACCTGGCAGGTTCAGTGTTCAAGAGGCAAGGATGAATCACCAACTCAGATAATTCCTAACTGCAACCCAAACGTTGCACGGTGCCTAACTCGCCAATAATAGCAGGTCGCAAGCTACAGCCGGGCCCTGGTTGTGACTGCTGCCACGGCTACCATGCTAAGGGCTGCCGTGTTGCTCCGCCGTATGAGTCTAGCCGCTATATCTTAGCCGCTATCACTGTCCTGAAGCTAAGAGCCAAGATCTTAGCCGCTCCCGAGTATTTCCGGGCGTGTGCGCGGAGGCACACGAAGGCGTTTTCCAGGGGGCACCATGCGGAGGTGCTCATACATCGCCCCCCAATTATAATAAGCAAGAGCACAGCACAGCATGCTTATCTCCAACCTACTAGGCCTAAACAGGGATATAGGGAAATCGAGCTCCACGTGATCCTCGTTGGAGTAATGGGGACTATTTACAAAGACCATGCAAACCTCTGGCAGACCTCCATCTGGATTGCCATAAAAATAGCCTACAAACAACCCCCCTGCAAGAAACACGCGGCAGAATGTTGGTCAAGGGAACAGTGGGGGCACCCACCGCTGAGTACAGCACTGTCGTGGAAAACGACCCCACCACCATCCTGAACACCGCACGTACCATACTACCAATCAACAACAACAACAACAACAACAACATCAACAACATCAACAACAACAACAATCATGACACTGTGGCGGACGTTTGCATGAATGAGCGCACGGGTGAACGGGCAGGCAGACCCCGCAGTCCATAAGATTAAAAATCTGACATGCATCTACACTCATACAAACTGAATGCATCTACACTATTCCTTAATCAATGTGGGGAGTGGTTTTCACTGCGTGCGTAGTTTTGCTTTTCTTGCATCTACAATCATACAAACTGAATGAACACTCCATCAGACATCTACACTCACAAAAACTAGATATGCACTGCAATACAACTTCAACAACAACAGTCAAGCTGTGGTCTAGGTGCCACGGCACACAACCCCCCTGACCCACACTAACCTTTTTTTTCGTGTGTTTGCGCAGTGGGGGGTTGCCTGGTGCGGGTACCTACGTAACCCCCTCCCTAGGAAAAGAAAAGAAAAACTATGCAGGCAGCAAATTACTCCCTGCATCAATAAGGAAAAGGAGACACATTGGCCCGAAGTGCCGTGACCCCCACCAACCCCCCTCCCTTAATCATGCTGCCTGTGTCATTACTACCAGCGGAGTCTTTTCTGTTTCTTATTATTCGCAAGAAACTCTCCAACAACATCTGTACACTCTGACACCATCACGCCACATCCAGCAATTAAAGACCAACAAAGTACAAACTGTATAAAGAGCTACATAGCATACTTCACAGCAGCAGCCTGGCGAACCTTGTAGAGTACCAAGGATGTTGGTGTGCGTGTCGGGTTTGCTGAAAATTTAGCAGTTGCTCTCATCTTTTCCTATGTTTTTCTTCCTTCGTTCTCTCCTTCTTTCTTGACTGCAATAACTTCAAATCAGCAAAGGCCAAAAAACTAAACTCTCCGGAAACCGTACAGGAGGGGAGCTGAACAAGCTAGAATAAACACAACTCAAGAAAGGTAAGCTAGAATAACAACGCTAAAAACACAACTCTCTACGAGGGAACCAATTCCAGGAAGGAAAGCTAGATCTAAGGGCGGCAGACCCTTCCTTACCTCATCTTTCATAAAATTGCCCTCTAGAACCCCTTCAGAACTTCAGCCAGCAGAAATTCCTGCATATGAGCTTCATGGTAAGGATGTCTGCCAGACGTGCAGCATCTTAAGTGCAAGGAAAAGATGCTTTTTGTAAATGCAGCTGCGATAAATCTAGGAAATCTAGGAAATCTAGGAGATCTACAACTCATGTACGCACACACACACACACACCTGTGGCGTTATTAAGCTCAGATCAGCAACACCATGTACACAGCTATTGAACAATAGCATTGGTGATGATGGGATTATTATTGCCAACGCTATTGACGCCATGTCCCCTGTGTGTGTATTTGTGTGTATGTGTGTGTGTGTGAATGTGTATCTGTGTGTATGTGTGGCTGTGTCACTGCTGCAAATAACTGACTGTGAGCAAGCTCAAAGAAATGGTAAGAGACACACACATATTGTACAACATTGCTGTGCATGCACTGCTTGCGGCTGTGGCGCTATGAGTCGTGCTTTATTCACGCTGATGTGCGTGATCTTTGTAAATCTTAAGCTGGGCACACGCACATCGCCTTCTCAAAATTTATGAAGTCAAGCACGAAGCTGCAGGTGACTATCTCTCTTGAGAGTGTGTGACCAATGTCTCTAGACTACAGATCCGGGTCGTAGTAGATATTTATGGGCCCACTCCGCAGGCGGATTGTCTGTGCTGCTGTTAATATGGCTCTCAGGCTTATATTAGTTTATAGTTCCTCATCTGCCCCTATTCGGCCATATCATATGATGGGAGAGGACCTCTTCTGGAACAACGTGCTCAGCTACAGTATCTGTCTCTGATAAAGAAGGAGAAAAAACAGGAATACTAGGGTATGATCAGGGATCTGGTATGATATTGATATTTGTATTCTGCATCGAGACCTACAGTGTGGTTAGCCACTTGGGTTGGAGGAACTAACAAAGAGAAGTGAAGCCCACAACAGAGCCCGACCAAGTTAGCACTCCAGTTTGACAGGGACGAAAGCTCATTGAAACGGTTCCTTTCTGTGGCCCTTTGTCTTCTTAAAGCTTGCAACTCTGTACAGTTATTCCCACATGTAAGCGGTCCTATTCAGTTAATTTGCAGTCCTATTCGGTTAAATTTATAATCATGACAGCCCCCCTACATTCTAGCGCTAGCTATAGCAGAATAACCAGTGGCGCTGGCTGCAGCACAAGCCATGCTAGGAATCCAACAGCATTAGCACACACAGAAAGGAGGGCGAGGATTCGCTTACACGCCAGCTCGCCAACCACTGGACAGGAAAATTTCGATGTTTTTAGGGTGCCCAAAAAACTGACACGCGTGAGAAAGGACGACGAGGAGGTGGAAGTGCCGCAGGTGCGCGCAATTGTGGTTTAACCCAGTGGAGTTGAAGCTTATTTTTGCTGACAGGCTTGAGGACTTGTACATGCAGACAGGGTGGCTGTGGCAGACAGGGAAGAAGGGACAGGCGCGTGCAGATCCCTCTGCGATGGCCACAGTGGCTAACCTGAAGGCCAACCGTATCAAAGCAAAAAAGTGAGTGCATGCACTGTACATACGCACGCATTCACACACATACACACACACACACACACACACACACACACAAACACACACACACACTCACACACACACACATACGCACAAATGCATTATACATGCGCACACACATACACACACTAGCACACGCATGCACACGCACACGCATACACACGCGCACACACACACACACACACACACACACACACACACACACACTCACACACACACATATGCACAAATGCATTACACATGCGCACACACATACACACACTAGCACACGCATGCACACGCACACGCATACACACGCGCACACACACACACACACGCACACACATACACACACAAACACACACACGCACGCACGCACACACGCACGCATGCACGCACGCACGCACACACACACGCACGCACGCACACAAAGAAATTACACGTATGAGTGAAAGAATGAGCTTAGATTTTTCGCACGAACATTCCCACACGACAGGTCCCTGGGCCAGAACTTCCTTACTGACGACAAGATCTTGCTAGACATCGCCAAGGCTGCGGCTGTGCGCCCGGGGGATCTCGTGCTTGAGGTGTGTGTTTGTGGTATGTGGGTGTGGGTTACGTGCGTGATGTGTATGTGTTTAAATATCTTGTGGGTGTAGTGTGCGTTTGTAGTTGGGTTGGTTAGCGTGTTGGTATGGGTGAGGGGTATTTTTCTGGATGTGTGTGCATTTGGTTATGGTATGCATGTGTGAATTTGAGTCTCAGTATAACATACTCACACAGATCAGCATCGGTTGTTTTCCTTGTTGAAATAGGTACCTGCTTTGCGGTGGCTGCAGCTCAAATGGACTCAAACAAAGCAAACCTTTACACATACCCCCACATCCCCCTATGACTAACGTGTCCCCTCCTCAGGGGATATCAGGGGATATAAAAAGAGAACATCGTAAGTCCTATATTTTGACTTCCTACGTTCTCAGGTGGGCCCTGGTACCGGCAACCTGACCAAGCACCTCCTGGCTCAAGGCGCGCACGTGACGTCCATAGAAAAAGATGACATCCTGTTCGCCAGGCTGTCTGAGGAGTACGCCGAGGTGTGGCGAGGGGAAAAGGGGGAGGGGGGCCAATATACAGGAAGGGACCAATATACAGGAAGGGACCCATTGTGTTGCATTCTGCATTGGAGTTCCGCATTGGAACAGAACCTTATACGCTCGTGTGCCACAGTGTCCAGGACCAAGGGCACAAACAGCAAAGGAATTGAGTGCCGGCACACACATTTCTGACACAGTGTATTGAAGAGCAGTGGAGCTGCTTTGTATCATAAACGGTTGTGTGCTGCACGCACGTGCACAAACACACACGCACATGCACAAACACACACACACACACAAATACATACACACGCACACACAAATACACACATGGCAAATTTACAAAACACTCACATGCAGGAGGAGCTGCTGCGCATTGTACATGGAGACGTGCTGCGCTGGGACATCCCGCAGTTGCTAGAAGAAATGCAGGAGCGCACGTTGTGGGCGAACGGTGGACAGCAGCAGGAGCAGGAGCAGCAGCAACAGCAAGGGAACGAGGTTGTGGAGTTGAGTCCGCACCCGTTGCAGCAGCAACAACTGCAGGGTGCTGAGCTCCAGGGGCAGCAAGAGCATGAGGTGAGCGCTATTGGGGCGCACAAAAGCACACAGACACACACACGCACACACACACGCACACACACATATAAACACACATATACACATAAACACTTAAAACATATATACTTGCAGGTAGATGCACAAGGGGATGCAGCCTCCCTTCTACCTCGTAGGACCAAGAGGCTAAGGCCGCACGGAATAGGGCTGAAAAAGTACAGGTGGGTGCGAGGACAGTGCAAAAATAGAGAGTGGCTGTGTAAAAAACGGAAAGGAAAAGACACTTGCGGGCAGAAAAAGATTGAGAGAACTTTTTGATTTTTTCTTTATTCTTTACGTTTGGCAGCCATTCCCGTTCCTTCAGTGTACACCACCTAAGGCTGGCCCCTAAGGCTGGCCAGAAATATAAATAAAGTGTATATATGTTACTTTTGGCAGGGGTTCGATCAAATATATGGTCATATACGGCGTATATATACTGTTCTGGCCAACCCTGACGCCACCCCTTGACTACTCAAGTTGTGTTCATCATTGCCTCCTTCAACACCATGGCACTCCATTACTCAGCACTATGGCACTCCATCAATTTCTACACTGTGGTACTCCATCAATTTCAACACTGTGGCACTCCATCAATCTCAATACTGTGGCACTCCAATTCCAATACTGTGGCACCCCATCAATTCAAATATTCCACTACTGTGGCACCCCATCTTTCAACACTGTGGCACTCCATCCACTCCAGCACTGTGGCACTCCAATTCCAATACTGTGGCACCCCATCATTTTCAACACTGTGGCGCTCCATCCACTCCAGCACTGTGCACTGTGGCACTCCGTCCGTCTTTTTTTAAAGCCCACTGGACCTGAAAGCAAAGCAGCGTCTCTCTGTCAACGGGGAGCAGATGTCTTGTCTAGATTGCACTGTCCGCGCATTCCTTTCTCCCAAGGAAAACTCTCAGTTTTCCCTTTGCCACTGGGCTTTAAGCACATTCTTGTGCAAACTCCCGCCTGTCCCTAGCAGCTTGCCTCTAGTTTGTCTCTGGACTTCGAAGGCACACTCTCAGGCGCATGTTTACCTTCCCTCCCCCCAAAGCATGCCTTCTGCCAGGTTGCCGCTCTGCAACTGCCAAAAATCAAGTTTGTGCAGAGCACCATTTGTAAGGTTGGCCAGAAGCGTATGTATACACCGCATATGACCGTATATTTGGTGATTTTCCTGCCAGAAATAAAGTTTACTTGATGCTTGATGTATGTATATTGGTTCTGGCCAACCCTAACCGTTTGCTACTCATAACATCAGAACCGTCAAGTGGCGTGCAGACCTGCCTCTGTACCGAGGGTGAAGGTGGTGGCCAGCCTGCACTTTATCTCCATCTGCCAACCCTCATGTGCTTGTTGGTCACGTGCACACGCTGCTTGATTGGACTACCACCATCATGTGACGTGCAGATCTGCTTCTGTACCGAGGGTGAAGGTAGTGGCCAACCTGCCGTACAACATCACCAAGGAGTTCCTGAAAAAGATGCTGCCCATGGGGGACTACGTCTCTGAGCTGAGCATCATGATACAGGTGAGCTGATCCGGCTGATTCAAACGTTGGATGCTAAAGCTCAATGGCTAACATTTCATACCATATTCATTATACATCATCCAGCTGATTCAAACGTTGGATGCTAAAGCTCAATGGCTAACATTTCATACCATATTCATCATACAAACAGCTTCCCACCACAAACTATGTGTTGAGCTCAGCGTTTTGGTGAGTAGGTGGGCTGATTACAATGCTCAGGCTAGGTAGTGCCGCCGTTTCTATTCAAAACTGGCCCGTTGGACTGATCTGCCTGATCAAATACTAGGGCTAGGTGTGCCAAATTTCAGAATTTCACACATCAGCATATCAGACAAGCAGCTGCCCGTTACAAACTGCACATCTGCTCTAAACCGACTACCTCTAGCAGCTGAATCAGTTGCTGGCAGCTCAGTCCAGTCAGGTGAGCTACTCTTTGTGTTGAGCCCAAGGACTCGGTTGAGCCCAACGACTCAGTTGAGCTACTTTTATCGCCAAGATGCTAGCCGCAGACATCAGATGTATTTTGGGGTTTGATTCTGGAGGTACTATGTGTAGGACATATTGTTGTGCACCTTTGTGTACAGTGCGGGTCTTAGTGACAAAGTTTCAGATGCAACGAGGGCTTTAGCTGGCAGAGACCGATTATCTCCTAGGTGTGCATCAAACGGCTGATCTCCCATGTTTATTACAGAGCACGTGATGACCGTTTTGTATTTTTGGTAGCATTTCCTTGTGGCCTCAGCTCATGCACTGAAGGTGACAAAAAGAGCCTTTTGCCGACCTTCTCCTCCTTATTTCTGAGCTGATGGGGAATAATTTTTGGCTGGCTGAGACCATTCAGCAGCCGATCAGCCAAACAATTTGGCTGACGGTCGACCCCTTCGATGAGCATAACCATTGTAACCATGACCGAACTTCTTCTGTGCAATGTAGGAGGAGGCCGCTGTGCGTCTAGTGGACAGTAAGCCGGGGTCAAACGATTTCCGGGCGATGAACCTGTACGTGCTCCTGTACTCTAACCCAGTTTACAGGTGGGTCCTGTGAAGGGGGGGGGTTTGTGCACGTGCATTCTTGCGGCAAATTATATACCGCTGCACTTCCTCTTGTACTCGAGTCCAGTCAATAGGCAGCTCCTGTGTATGAATTGACGTGAAGGGGGGGGGAGTGCACGTGCATCCTTGTAGCAGTTCCTAGTGTCTACACTGTCAGACATCCTCTTGTGCTCAAGTGCCATATTTACAAATGTAGGGTGGGTCCTGTGTGTACATGGGGGTACTTAACAACTGAGCTTAGGTAAGGTTACATTGCTATGCATGCCTCTAGGGCATCTGAGCGGAAACTTATAAAAAGCCTGCATCCAGAACCTCATAAAAACTGAAAGTTTGTTGTTGAGAGAGGAGCGCATTCAGGAGTGAGCTTATGTGGGAGTTGACACCCCTGTAGGAAGCTACGTCCTTCTTGTGCTCAAGTGCCATATTTACAAATGTAGGGTGGGTCCTGTGTGTACATGGGGGTACTTACATCTGGTGGGTCCTGTGTGTACATGGGGGTATTATAACTAGGCTTATGTGGGAGTTGTTACCCCTGTAAGAAGCTACGTCCTTGAACTGTCAGTCATACACGTGCACTTTTTAAAATGCTGCGTGCAGTGTAAGTAACCCGCATGCGTACTGTTGATAAGCCAAGGTCCAAAACGCAGCTTCATGCACAAATTGCCGAAATTAAATGTTTCGTTTTGGGACCAAGGCTTTATGGGAGTCCACAAGCTTTATCTGTCGCAATCAAGGCTTATTTGTAGGGTTGGCCAGAACCGTATATAAGCACCGTATATGACCGTATGTTTGGTGACTTCCCTGCCAAAAAAATTGTATATACACCGTATATATATGGTTTTGTCCAACCCTACTTATTTGTAGAAGTCACAGCTTGAGATTTGTGAAAGTACAAGGCAAGGTAATAACAGATTGTTTAATAACCACTCTGGTCAGGAAACTTGTGTTGCAAGTGTCAGAGCTAACCGGTTGTGCCAGACACACACACACACATATATACACACACATATACACATACATACACACACAGGCACACACAGATGTTCAAACGCATGCATGTGCACGCACGCATGCACAATCACACACAAACACGCGCGCACACACACACACACACACACTATAGGTTCCGCATATCCCGTTTCAAGTACGACCCTGTCCCTGGAGTGGATGGGGCACTCGTGACCTTCAAGCTCCTGCCGCCCTCGAAAAGACTCCAGGTACATACACACACATACACATACACTCACACACATACACACATACACACACACGATTACATGAGCATGGATACAGTGTGTGTGATCTCGACCCTCAAGCCCCTGCCACCCTCTGAGGCATTGGCAAAGCCTTCATTACAGAGGCTTTACAAAGGCACAGCACACTCCCAAGCGCACCTCACCTCACCTTACCTGACGTGGTCAAGGGTGTAGCCTTATTCCATGCAGCTTGTGAATGACTGTAGCACAGCACTCTCCCAAGCGCACCTCACCTCACCTTACCTCATGCAGTGCAAGGGTGTAGCCTTATTACATGCAGCTTGTGAATGACTGTAGCACAGCACACGCCCAAGCGCACCTCACCTCACCTTACCTGACGTGGTCAAGGGTGTATCCTTATTCCATGCAGCTTGCGAATGGCTGTAGCACAGCACTCTCCCAAGCGCACCTCACCTCACCTTACCTCATGCAGTGCAAGGATGTAGTTTAATTCCATGCAGCTTGCGAATGGCTGTAGCACAGCACACGCCCAAGCGCACCTCACCTCACCTTACCTGACGTGGTCAAGGGTGTAGCCTAATTCCATGCAGCTTGCGAATGGCTGTAGCACAGCACTCTCCCAAGCGCACCTCACCTCACCATACCTGACGTGGTCAAGGTGTAGCCTCATTCCATGCAGCTTGTGAATGGCTGTAGCAAAGCGCACGCCCAAGCGCACCTCACCTCACCTTACCTGACGTAGTGTGCTCGTGCACCTTTTTTGCAGCGCGTTGCAATAGGCATGCTCGAGATATTAGATTCCGAACTGTATACCTACATGAATTGCTACGACCTTCCTCTGCCTGAATGCAGTTGCCGGCAGGTGCTGGGGGCGAGCGAAAGTTCATGCAGCTTGTGTACCGGGGCTTTGACCAGCGGCGCAAAATGCTGCGTAACAGCTTGCAACCATTGTATACTCCTCCTCAGGTACAGAGCAAAATGTGAACAATTTCGACTTTTGTAGAGAGGGAGAGATGGAACGATGCAGCTGCATGACGTGATTAGACTGTGGCTTTTGTAGAGAGGGAGAGATAGAACGATGCAGCTTCTGCTACAAGATCATAGCCACTTATCAAGGAACATCCACACATATACCTGAACATACACACATACACACACAGAGGAGGTTGTTGCCTATGCCCTCATCGTATTACCCACTGTGTCCATGGGGCATGGTGGCTGAATTTTTCTGTGCTCCCCTCGCTGTGTGTGTGCATCTCCCTGCCTACAACACAGGCAAAACCTGTGTGGAACTGGACTTTCTCCGTTTGTGCATTTTGCTCGTTCAGGCTCCCTCCCTGTGTGTGCATCTCCCCATGCTGCATGTATAAGGTTGGCCAGAACCGTAAATTCACACCGTATATGACCGTATATTTGGTGATTTCCCTGCCAAAAACACCGTATAAATATGGTTCTGGCCAACCGTATGCATGTGCATCTCTCACTACCGTGTTTGCATATACCCACTGCTGTGTGTGCTTCTCCCCACGCTGCACGTGCATCTCCCACTACCGTGTTTGCATTTACCCACTGCTGTATGTGCGTCTCCCCATGCTGCGTGTGCATCTCCCACCTCTGTTATTGCATCCACCCATGTAGTGTGCGCAGCTCCCCATTCACTTAATAAAACCAACCAGCCAAGAGCCAGTGAGCATTGGGAACTGGATTCTGAGATCCATCTATTGTTTGCATGCACGTATTGCAACTCCAGGTCGAAGCTGGGCTCCAGAAAGTGGGACTGTCAACACGTGCGCGTGCCCAGGAGCTGAGCTTGGAGCAGCATGTTGCCCTGGCCCATGCCTTGGAGGGGAGCAAGGAAGACAAGGTGTGTGTAAAAATAGACGTCTAAGTCTGAGATACCGGTCCGGACGTTGGGAGAGTATATGTATCGTTACAGTGTGTTGCTGTGTGTGGGGGGGGGGGTTATAAACTTGTCGAGCAGATAAGAGCAAGGTTGTTTTCTGGGGAAAAGGAGCTTGTGTAATGTTGTTGAACGTGTAGTTTAGCAATGTTACAACTGTGTTGTACGATGAAAAGGGGGCTAGTGAGGAAGCTTCATTTTACCTTGTTGGAGGAGGTACTCCGCAATTTGTAATGGTAGGAAATATGTTTCAAGCAAATTTATGTTTCATCTAGTTTAGGAACAATGTACAAACTTGCGGGGGATTGAGTGAGGATTGAGAAGCTAAGTATTGCACAAGTGTGTATTTATATATGACCGGTCAAATTCAGTTTCGCACATTGTATCAATCATCACAAGAATTATTCGAGCAGAAAAAGGGGCAAGGTCAATCTTTGACGCTTGCTTGATTGCAGAATGGTCAGTAAATGCAATACTCTGATTCAGAATCAAACGCGTAACACGTGTCATAGTCTCATAATGTGTGTGCAAGTGAACAACTGTATGAAACCTGCATTGGTAACCACTTGCTATTCTCCGTCCTTTCACTTGCAGGGGTGGAACGAGATGGTGGACGATCATCGGTGCAACTTCCTCTCGTGCGAGGAGATGAGCGTGGATGATGAAGAGGACTTCTAGAGAGTGCTGGCACAGAGGCATGCTTTCGTTATATTGACCTTATGCCTGCCTCCGAAATTTAAATTTGATTTTTAAGGGAATTATTTTGTGGGGCGATTCGCACACGGCTTAAGACTTAAACTCCAAAAACAAGAAAAAAGTCTTCCTTCAGTCAAAGGAGTATAGATTAGATGTGAAATATTTTGCCATAATCATATCAAGTCAAGTAAAATCCGTGACCTCCTAGTTACCGGAAGTGCTTACGAAGCTTTGAAGGTGAGACATACACATCCAAATTCATGCACACAGCGCCATACACCTAGAGGCACATGTATACAACAGCACGCTACTTCTAGTGACACAACACATGTGCACACACCCACGCACGTGCAACAACAAGCTGCACCCATTTGCAATGCAAGCTGGAAGCGTTCCCAAAGCATGCGAATGTGCACATTTACAAGAGCAGCAGAAGTCGTCCCTGCTTTCCTTATAGGCCTTCGACATGCTCCTGCTGAGGCTCAGATCAAGCAAGAGACAAAAATAGCCTTACTTTCTACAACGCTTGCGCTGGAGCGCTTGCATATGCAGACCTTAAAACTCATCCACTGCCATGCTCTGCTGTTGGCCTACAGGTCAATGGCGGCGCATCATAAAGTGAAACCTGAACCTGGCATGACAATCCACAGCGTGAAGGCCGAGCCTGACGCGACAATCCACAGAGTGAAAGCCGAGCCTGGCATCGTCGATGCCAATGTGGAACCAGCCATTAAAGCAGAGCCAATAAAGGCAGAAATCCAGCCTCCTCCTGTACCGCAGCAACGCATACGTCCACAGCCACTGGTGCAACAGCAGCAGCCACTGAGACATCCACAACAACCACAGCCACAGCCACCTCTGCAGCAGCCACCAAAACATCAACAACATTTACAGCAGCAGCAGCGACAGCAGCAACAGCAGCAGCAACAGCGACAGCAGCAGCAGCAGCAGCAACAACAGCCACCAAAACATCACCAACATTCACAGCAGCAGCAACAGCAGCAGCAGCCACCAAAACATCACCAACATTCACAGCAGCAGCAACAGCAGCAGCAGCCACCAAAACATCACCAACATTCACAGCAGCAGCAGCAGCAGCAGCAGCAGCAGCAGCAGCCCCGTCCACGGCCACGGCCGCTGCCGCAACCGCACCAACAGCAACTCATACTCCCGCAACTTGTGCTCCCCCATGCTAATCCAGCGCTGCAGCAGAATATTGTGGAATCAGCAATGTCGCTGTGTGGCGTGCAAGCACATGGTGAGTGCTCATATCCATATCAATGTCCGGCTCAATATCAGGAAGTACAGCGGTGGGCGCAGCAGCAGGCAGCACCAAGATGGCCACTAGAGAGGCCTGCCGAGTGGGAATGGGAGCAGCAGGAGTGGGCATGGGAGCAAGAGCAGCCTCACCAGCAGCAGCGTGCTCGGGCTAGTAAACGGCGTGCGCAACGGCAAAGAAAAAGGCGACAAGCCCACAGCCGCCCATACCTCAACAGCTTGAACAAGAGCAGCAGCAGCAGCAGCAACAACGACCACAGCAACTGGTCCAGGAGCAGCAGCCACACGATAGAGCGCAGCAACAAGGGCTACAGCAACGACCACAGCAACTGGTCCAGGAGCAGCAGCCACACGATGGAGCACAGCAACAAGAGCTACAGCAACGACCACAGCAACTGGTACAGGAGCAGCAGCCCCACAGTGACGCGCAGCTACAGGTCCAGCGACAGGCCCAACAACAGCAGCGGGCGCAGGAGCAGCAGGAGCGAGTGCGGATGCAGAAGCGGTTACTTGAACGGGCGCAAGATCAACAGAGGCAGGAGCTGGAACGACAGAAACGCGTGCAGCAGCAGCGGCAGCAGGTGGGGGCTCGGCTAAAGCAGGAGCAGGGGCAACAGCATCAGAATGTGAAAGTGGAGCAGGATGAGCGAGGGGGTGAGGAGCAGCAACAGCAGCAGCAGCAGCAAAAGGTTGTCCCGCTGTTCCAGCTGAAAGAGGAGCAAGGGCATCAGCCACACGACCAGCAAGCTGCAAAGGATACAAGGCCTGTGCTCGGTATTCAACACAGGTAAGGGTCGCAAATGTTGAGTTGGTTCAGGATTGTGGGGTGCTGCACCACTAAGTGTATTCTGAGGGATTTCCAATATGTTTATCACTTTTATGTGGAAAATAAGGAGAGGGATGTTCAATGGGGAGCAGCAGGCAAGTGGAAGGCAGGGGCCTGCACTCCATACGGGCAATTGCTTAGGTGCTTTTGGGGGGCCACGTTACGCATATTGCATATCTCGTGGGAATGGCATAGCCTCAGCTGCCTATAATTGCCTCCGCGGCAGATGACACTACATTGCTTTTCTTTTTTTAATGAATTCCCTTTGATCAGGTTTTGTTATGTGACTCATGACTCTGATCAGAGGTTTTGTGACTCATGACTCTGATCAGCAAATGTGTTGTGTGACTCATGACTCTGATCAGAGGTTTTGTTTTGTCACACCTAGAGCTGGCCATAACTGTGTAAGGGATTATGTGTATGTACATACATGCCATACATACCACACACATATATGTACCCACTGGTGCTATTTTATATAAAGACATCAAAATTCATTTTATATGAAGTTAGGACTCCTTCAAAATTAATAAATAGCGGGGGGCCATAGCGCTCTCAAAGAGCTCTGATTGCGTACCCAGTGTTGGCTCACCAAAAATTAAAAGGTTGGGGAGCTGTGCTTGCCCAAACAGCCAAAGAGGCCAAAATTACGCACACACCCTGTCGCTGTCACAAAATACTAAAACCAAACCGAGTTTTAGCTTCAGCTACATACATAAATATGTGTAGTCCGGTTCAAAGGTTGTCTCAGAAATCTTCCTCCCTCTACCTCCTCCTTTGTCCCCGTCTGAAAGCCCCTCATTCCCCCCTCCACCTTCCTCCCCCCTCCCCCTCCCCCTCCCTCTCTAATCAAATCTATGACAGAGAGCTGAATATCTTCATCTGCCCCCTTAGCCCCTTTCAAGCTGTTGAGGTTGTTGCAGATGAAGGCGACCTTCCGAGCGCGCTCCAGAGCCAGCCTGTTTCTGGTCTTAAAAAGATGTTGCTGCTAAAGAGGAAACAATTTCTCCAAGACCAGAAACAGCTGCTGTCTGTTGCATAGCTATATATATATATTGTGTGTGTGTTGTTGTTGCATAGCTAGTCACGTGAGCTGACAGCAGCCTCCCTGCTGCTAACGCTCTGAGGGGGCGGGTAGAGATGGTGGATGCTCTGAAGTTGCGTTGCCAATCTGCTGTGGCCCGCTTTGCCTTCTCACCCTAGCTCTGTGCGCGTGTAGAGCGGAAGGCTGACTCATACCCTTTGGGGCAGGGCGCCCAAGGGGGCGGGATGCTGTGTGACAAGAGTGTGACAAGAACAGTAGACCCCTTGGGCAAGATGCTGTGTGACAAAAGTGTGACAAGAACAGTAGACCCCTTGGGCGGGATGCTGTGTGACAAAAGTGTGACAAGAACAGTAGACCCCTTGGGCGGGATGCTGTGTGACAAAAGTGTGACAAGAACAGTAGACCCCTTGGGCCGGATACTGTGTGACAAAAGTGTGACAATAACAGTAGATCCCTTGGGCGGGATGCTGTGTGACGAAAGTTTGACAAGAACAGTAGACCCCTTGGGCGGGATGCTGTGTGACAAAAGTGTGACAAGAACAGTAGAGAGCAAAAAGAGTAGATTTGGTCAAACCAATTACAACATAGTATATGTATGTGTACATGTGAAAAATGCATGTGGAAATGTTTTGGGCAGGGTAAGTAAATGCAGTCATGGACACATCTAACGGAGCTTGCCGACCCAAAAACGATCACGTGTTTCATAGCAATTGTACACCTGTACACACATGTGGATCTTACTGACCCTAAAAAGAAAGGCATGGGCAGCAGCAGCACTCCACCTGCTGCTGCGATTATTCCATCCCCAGCCCAGGGAAGTATAGGAGGTGCCATTTGCCCACTGAACATTCCCATGGGGAGAGGGAATAACCAGGGAGTGAGAAATGGGTTGCTAAACGGTGGTGGAATACAGAGCTCGAGCTGTCGCTGACAGCTAGGTGAACGAGCTGTGTGTTTGTTCAGGAATAGCTGCTACTTGGCCCCATTGACTGCCCATAGGAATGCCAGGCAATCCTTGAAAGTGCTGATGGATGTCAGGAAGGGAGAGGCCTGGGCTTGCAGCACGCTGTGGGGGCGCTGGTCGGGGAGGCCTGCTTGCAGCAATCGCTGGTGGTGTATAATCGGGGTCACTGGCTCAAGAGCCCTTTGTTAAAAGGCATCATTACGCCAAACCTGACCACCTGGAAGTTATCACGAACAATATATCATTAATCACCCCCCCCCCAGGATTAAAATCACCTTTCATTAATTAATCATGGTAATTAATCACCTACTGGAAACGCAAAACGCGATTAATTAACTGAATATAATTAATAACCCTATAGGAACGCGCCGTAGTTTATCCTCCTTCAAATGTACATCACATACTGTGGTCATCTCTATTGACAATTAACATGCCTTATCCACACACACACACACACACACACATACACACACACACACGCGCACACACACATACACACACACACACACGCTTACAGTGCCCCTCCCTCCAGGTCCGACGTGCAAGGTCAAGCCATGCCTGGTAGTTCTCAGATCAGCAGGACAGGCCCGGGAGAGGCGCACCCGCAGCCTCCACCAAAAATTGCGCTGCCTGCTTGGTTGAGGCATCCCACGCCCACGCCTCAAATTGCACAGCCCGCAAAGTTGGGAGCGCCCCCACCACAGTTTGCACAGCCTCCACCACGACAGCCACTGCCTCTAGCACCACAACTGCCACTGCCACTGGCACCACCACAACAGCCACAGCCACTGCCACTAGCACCGCCACGACAGCCACTGCCTCTTGCGCCACCACCCCCCCACAACGCCCGCCGCCGTCGTCGCCCCGCTCCTGCTCAAGCGCCAGATGCCTCAGCCTCGGACTTAGAGCCGGAACTCCCCGCTCCAAAGCATCCGCACCGTTTGGCACCCCCACAGCTGCAGGGGCCTCCTCCACAGTTGGGACAGCGGTCACAGCTGCGACAGCCCTCGCCACAGTTTGCACAGCTTCCACCACAGCCACTGCCTCTCGCCCCACCAAGTAGCACCACCATCACCATCGCCAACGAGGCTGGATCACGGCAAGTCGTTGTGCGCACAAATGCCACCATCTCGATCACGCTCAACCAGCAGGGGTCCAACCTGCATTTCAGCTGAAGTCCTAATGTTAGCTGAGGTCTTATAGCGTAGTAGAGGGTGGCAAAGTGTACGGTTTGTTGAGGGAGGAAGAAGGCTCCTACCGGTACCTTGAACTGTAGCTCTGCAGGCAAGAACATGGCGGCGGGTGTTGTAGGGAAGGTGTGGACTAGTCATATGTTGCGATGAGGTTGCTGCCATGGTGGACACTGGCTGTACGCCAAGTGCCTGTCGTGGAAGTGCGGTTCTACGATGAGGACATGTGGCAGGGTATTTTAGTTACTGGTCCTTGGAGAGTGAGGAGTCAGTGATGGTTTACAAGGTTTACAAGAAAAGGCCTTCAATCAAAGTGTGCGAATGCTAGCCTGTTCATGCAGAAAATATTAGAGTGTTGTTGTTCTGGTGCAAAAATGCAGAAACATCTTGTGCTCTTGCCTCTGAGAATAAGGACTCATATCTCCTGCGAAGAGACACTGTATGGGGGTGTGTGCAGTGGAAAATAGCATGCTGTTCATCCGGACACCATCATCAGCCTTAGACAAATCATAGGTAGGGGAGGATCTGGGGTTCCATGTTGCGGTCTCAAAGCGAAGGGTGTAAACACGCAGTCTAAAACGGGCAACATTGAGTCAGTAGTGGTCAGCTGTACTTAGAATTGAGGGATGTCTTCTTAGTAGCCAGTTTGCCCTATGCCTGTTGTGAAAATACGGCTCTTGGGCTGAGACTTTTGCTCCTTGAACTCTAGCTCTCCTAGCTCCCGTGAACTGAATAAACCACGCTGACAGTGAAAAATCACTTCCGGCATCATTTAAGGAGGAGTCAATTACTAGTAGGTACCGAATACCGTAAAACTCCCCATTACAGCAAGAAGAGAGAAATGAAAGGGGATTAGGTTACATCGCGATATATGCCTCTGGGGGGCATCTGAGCGGAAGCTTGGAGAAAGGCCTGAAAAGGAAAGAAAAACTACGCAGGCAGCAAAACACTCCCTGCATAGATTAAGGAAAAGGAGACACATGACGGCCTGAAGCCAAATCTGAAAGGCGCTAGAAAATTCAAGAGAAAAGGGCTAGGCACTCAGCTACAAAAGAGGCAACACCAGACTTATCTGGTTAATTCGAACGGTTCTCAAACGAGGGCCATCCTTATACTTAGGTGGGAAGACAAGCTATTACTGTGTGCGAAGGCTAACAAGATGTTCATGCGGACAGACCAGCAAAGTGTGTTCCTCGCCCTGAACAGTGTGCCAGTCACATTTGTCATAGATCCTAAGCTCATAAGGACTTCTATTCCAGTCGCATTCTTTGGACCAGAAAGTTGTAACAAGAAAAGCGAAGACAAGAAAGTGCGTGGCTTAGGTTATTTTGTTGTTGGAAATGTCCAAGCGAAGGTACACAGGCGACACAGGCTTGTGATTCTTTTCCTGTCATCCAACCAGCCAGGAGCATTTCCCAAAGGTACACCAAAATGTGTGTGATAAGTCTCATCATTCTGCTGGAATGGTGAGCCTCATGTGGTGTAAAATTTTCAGGTTCTCTCCAGCCCCCAAATGATATGTTCGCGCAGGTTAAGCTCAAACTGTTTCAAATTGATAACTCACAAGATCGTATGGCAAAGGGAATAAGGAGGGTTCCAGGCCCAGCATGAAATCGGCTCCTAATGGGAGTTGGCAATAGTACTAGAAAGAGCATATCTGGTAAAAATCTAGCAGCGTATAGAGAGGACAAGCTGTGCAGTACCTACAGAATTATATCCCTGACCTAAGCTCTGAATTTGTAAGCCTTGTATTCAGGTCTGTAACTCGGATTCCGATGAGCACTATCAATGCAGTGGTCTGCAGCTTGGTGATGAGCAGCACAATGCATACGGTACATAAACAATGTTGGCCGGAACCATATATATACATACATTCGGTATTATTGGCAGGGAACTCACCATATACGGTCATATACGACTCATACCTATGGCTCTGGCCAACCCAACTATGTAACATAAGAACATAAGCAAGGACACAGTGGTTCCCCCTCTTTGATTTGTTGCGGTCGGTTGGTCCTGGCAGATGCTTGATTGTTTTCACTGCTTTTATTCAGTGCTGCAATATCACAAGCTGCGTTGTATTTAGTGCTGCAATATCACAAGCTGCGCTGTATTCAGTGCTGCAATATCACAAACAGCGTCGTGCCTATTTTCCCTTTCCAAGAGTGTTTTTGTAGGTGCTATGAGTCTGGTGCTGCAACAACAATTATCACATTTTTACATGTTTTACATACGCAGCCTAGCAGTCAAACATTTTGACTGGCGGCTTACTCTGCAGCCTCTGTAACATAAGCAAGGACCACTCAAACACTCTGCCTGAAGGTCAACCCTATCGTAACCATTGTACAAAAGCAAATGATTTTCTGGAGGCCTTCGTAATCAAAACTGCTACATCCAGATTAAGGGAGCGAGGTTGCTGACTCTGTCTGATGACCCTGTCTGATGACTCTGATGACTCTGCCTGATGACCGTGCTGCAGCTAGATTGCTTTTAATCCCAGCTAGATTGCTTTGCGACCTACGAAATAGGTTGCAGCTTAGCCTCACATTTCAACATCAGCTTATTGTAAATCTATTATTATATATAATGTCGTCAATGGGCAATGCATACACAGAAAAGAGGATGGTGCAGCTTAGGTTAACCTGACACCTTGATACAAGGAAATTATTATTATGGTGCATAGATAAGGTTTACAAAGGGACTGTACAAATTAGAGAAGCCATGATGGTGTAATATGGTAGTATACAAATTCAGGTTCTTTGCCTCTCCTTGTCCAATATATATTGTTTTGCTCAACACGCCAGAGATGATTTCAATGCACAAAACACCAACTGCCACGTCGACCACATTTCTCCTGTGGCCATGCCTGAGTCACAGCTCTGCCTCACTCCCTGTGCTGAACTTGTGCTCAGATGACGACTGCTTCAGAAACTCCAAACCACATTTCTTCTGTGGCCATGCCTGAGTCACAGCTCTGCCTCACTCCCTGTGTTGAACTTGTGCTCAGATGACGACTGCTTCAGAAACTCCAAAGCCCACGATGCATGCAACGCAGCGCCCTTGTGCAAGACTGTCTCGTCTAGCTTGAACCTGCGATTTGACAGCAAAGGCAGCATAGTCATATAGAGGGAAATGCAACGCAGCACCCTTGTGCAAGACTGTCTCGTCTAGCTTGAACCTGTGATTCGACAGCAAAGGCAGCATAGTCATGTAGGGGGAAAAACGTGGGGCGAATTGTTCGCTGCCTGCACAATTAGTTGCTCGCTTTTTACAAGTCTGCTGATATTGACCGCACAATATTTACAAGGTAATTCATAAGGTGGGGCGTTGCTGCGATGCCTGTATGGCTAGCTATTAAGTATCCGCTGAATTTGACAGCACAAAAACTAATGGTTCATGTGGTGGGGCGTTGCTGCATTGCCTGTATAGCTAGCTCATAAGGAAGTCTATTGGACAGGAATAGGATGGATACTAAGCCAATATACCTATAATATCTCTCGCAGCAAAAAATCTAATACCGTACGTACCACTCTAATATCACCGCCCCAAAAGAACATTTTTTGAATGGGGCATAAAAAATGCTTACAACTAATTTTATATCAAGATTTTGGTGGTTTTGAGGGCGTGTAGTGGCGAGGTCAGGCCTGCAACATAAAAAATACTTTAAACTAATTTTATATCAAGATTTTGGTGGTTTTGAGGGCGTGTAGTGGCGAGGTCAGGCCTGCAACATAAAAAATATATTTTAAACTAATTTTATATCAAGATTTTGGTGGGTTTGAGGGCGTGTAGTGGCGAGGTCAGGCCTGCAACAACACACTTGTAAATAAAACACACACGCAAGTGCGGAAACACATGCACATACACACACACAAATATGCACAGTTGTGTTTGGCTGATTGAAAGAATCCGAACCCCTAGTTCTGATAAGCTGTGAAAAGAGGCCCGAGAGAACAGGGGGAGGGGGTTACTAAAGTGCATTGGTGCTGTTTTTTCTGCTTACTCCCACACGGGAAATGGGGCAGTTTTGAAAGTCGTATGAACTGTGCATGCAGTGTTCCACTTTCGGAACGATTTGCTTGGTAAGTTTTACGTTGTGTGCGAGGGACTGGCCACGTACACAGGGCTGCAGGTGAAGATGTGGTGACAAAGGGTCATATGCCCGTTTGAGAAGATGTGAAGATGTAGTGACAAAGGGTCATACACACACCCATGCCCTTTTGTGTCATTTTTTGTTCTTCTAACAGAGTGTTTGTAGCAGAGCGCTCATGACAGAGTATTTGTAATAGAGTTATTGTAGCAAAGTTTTTGTAACAGAGTGTTTGTAGCAGAGTGTTCATGACAGAGTATTTGTAACAGAGTTTTTGTAGCAGAGTGTTCATGACAGAGTATTTGTAACAGAGTTTTTGTAACAGAGTGTTTGTAGCAGAGTGTTCATGACAGAGTTTCTGTAACAGAGTATTTGTAACAGAGTTTTTGTAGCAGAGTGTTCATGACAGAGTATTTGTAAAGTTTTTTTGTAACAGAGATTTTGTAGCAGAGTGACCAAAGGCGGTTAACTCTGATGTGTGACGAGTTATCACAATGCATTTTTATGCATGATGCAATCAATATGTGCTAGTGGGGCGTTTCTCATGCAGAAGCATCACCTTGTGTTATAACGGTATCTTTGAAAATAATATCGGTTGTAAAGCTCCCAAATTTGCCGTGATGAGACTCCCAAAAAATTGCCTGGTGAGTGCATCACACAACACTCCTCTATTCTGCTAGTAGTGCTTGGCATCAGGGTTTGTTCTCTTTAATTGGTGTGTATATGTGTGTGTGTGTTTGTGTGTGTGTTAAGAGACAGACAGACAGAGAGAGAGAGAGGGGGAGAGAGAGAGAGAGAGAGAGAGAGAGAGAGAGAGAGAGAGTGAGAGAGAGAGAGAGAGAGAGAGAGAGAGAGAGA
>Ga0307947_1000873_pt1 | contig 22856 bp, 21 predicted proteins | sample OrgLakmetagen232_FD_201840 | JGI IMG/M metagenome (GOLD analysis project Ga0307947, IMG submission 201840) | Saline water microbial communities from Organic Lake, Antarctica - #232 | ecosystem: Environmental > Aquatic > Non-marine Saline and Alkaline > Saline | place: Antarctica: Organic Lake...
ATAGTATATATATACGGTGATACATATATATGGTGATACATATATACGGTGATACATATGGTATTACCTGCAGAAAACCCACCAAATTTACGGTCATATAAGGTGCATATATACGGTTCTGGCCAACCCTACTCATAACTGTGCACGCACCTGGGCATCAAATACATATAGTTTAAGCTAACTCTTTTCTAATTTATCTCATTACTGTGCATGCACCTGGGCGTTAAAATACATATCTAGTTTAAGCTAACTCTTTTCTTATCTCATTACTGTGCATGCACCGGGGCTTTAAAATACATAGCTATATTAACTGCAACTGTGCAAGTACCTCAATTCAATGCACGCCTTTGGGCTTGACAGTACACAGCCAACTCAACTAGTGCCTCATTACTCAGCACGCACTTGGGCATCTTAGCACAAAGCTAACTTAACAAGTGCCTCGACACTCAGCACGCACTTGGGCATCTTAGCACACAGCCAACTTAACAAGTGCCTCGACACTCAGCACGCACTTGGGCATGCAAGTACACAGCCAACTTAACAAGTGCCTCAATACTCAGCACGCACTTGGGCATCTTAGTACAAAGCTAACTTTACTAGTGCCTCATTACTCCGCACGCACTTGGGCATCTTAGCACAAAGCCAGCTTATCAAGTGCCTCATTACTCAGCACGCACTTGGGCATCTTAGCACACAGCCAACTCAACTAGTGCCGCAATACTCAGCACGCACTTGGGCATCTTAGTACACAACTAACTTAACAAGTGCCTCAATACTCAGCACGCACTTGGGCATCTTAGTAAAAAGCCAACTTAACTAGTGCCTCAATACTCAGCACGTACTTGGCCATCTTAGCACACAGCCAACTCAACTAGTGCCTCATTACTCAGCACGCACTTGGGCATGCAAGTACACAGCCAACTTAACAAGTGCCTCAATACTCAGCACACACTTGGGCATGCAAGTTCACAGCTATGCCAATCGCAACTGTGCAAGTAACTCAATACTTTGCATGCACCTGGGCATGCATGTACACACACTCGGGCATCTTAGTACACAGCCAACACACTGCAGTTGTAGCTACAGAATGTGCGTGTGCGTGTTTTTGTTTGTGTTTATGTGTGTGTGTGCTATTATGTGTGTATGTAAGTGTGTGTGCGTGCGTGCGTGTGTGTGTGTGTGTGTGTTTGCAGCTTTGCAGGCACATTACGCTTGCACGCACCTGGGCATGAAAGAGGCTGGGGTCTCCAGGATACGCAAGCAGGTCCGCACCAAACTTGGGGCCTGCAGAAAGGGCGTACCTGCATGCATATGCATTCAGCCGATGTCAATCAGATGTGTGCGTCAGATCGTATCCACGCAGAAAGGGTGTGCATGCATATGCATTCAGCCGATGTCAATCAGATGTGTGCATCAGATGTGTGCATCAGATCGTATCCACGCAGAAAGGGTGAACCTGAATGCATGCAGCCACTGTCAATGGGAAGTGTGCATCAGATGTTCCCTACGAACCTGTGTGTCTTTGTCTGTGGTTTTGTGTTTGTGCAAGCCTGTGCCTGCAAGCCTGGACTTGTGCATGTGTGTTGCGTGTGCGTGCGTGCGTGCGTGCACATGTGCGTTGTTCTGTGTGTGTGTGTGTGTGTGTGTGTGTGTGTGTGTGTGTGTGTGTGTGTGCGTGTGCGTGTGCGTGCGCAGGTGCGCTGATCAGTCAAGCTTTGTAACCTTGCAAGGACACCTACACTATTTGCTTTACATGGATTTGGTGTCACATGATATTCTTAATACGGTGAACTTTAGTGTGCAGCTTGTTTCTACATCGTATTGCATGTCTCAAAATCCTCTCTCTCTCTCTCTCTCTCTCTCTTTCTCTCTCTCACACACACACACACTGCTGTTCCTCATCCCTACTGCATAAAATACTCATAGCACCACCACAAACATCACACGACTAGTGCAACTAGAACTGCAGAGACAACTTACTCAACATTCCTGTCTGGATGCAAGCGTCATATAAAGTGGGTCAGCCAGAAGCTTGATACGGTTCTGGCCAGCCCTACACTTAAGATGGAGTTGAGTGGTTCAACTAATGCTCGCAATATTGGGGAGCAACAAGTGTTCATCATGGTCCCTAAAAGCCATTTGAGGCATATGATGAAACTACAGATTAGTAGGGTTGGCCAGAACCATAAATATATACGGTGTGCATACAATATTTTTGGCTGGGAAATCACAAAAAATACGGTCGTATACGGTGTATATATACGGTTCTGGCCAATCCTACTTACAGATATAGCTCGTTGCTGGAGATGGACAAATGCATATCAAAAGCTCCAACCTATGTATGCCCCCTCACTCACATACACACTCTCACACAAACAGATACACACAGGCACCTATTAATAACACAGAATGCATGCACACAAGCATTCACATAGGTACACACAAAGACATGCACGCATTCTCACCCCTGTTTGTGCAAGTCCTTGAAAAGTCCTGAACGAAGTGCTTGAGAAGGAGTGCAAGGGTATCGCATCGGCAGAAAGGGTTGTGATGCAGCTTCGATTTGCTGCTGCTGCTGCTGCTGCTGTTGCTGCTGTTGCATTTGATGTTGTTGCTGCTGCTGCTGCTGTTGCTCACTCCCCTTCTGCACGCCTTGTTTCTGCAAACCTTTCTGCTTCTTTCCCCCCTGCTGCTCCTGTTGCTGCTGCTCCTGTGCCTGCTGAGCGTGCGGCAGAACCTGACCGGCCATGCTCGCGTGCACAGGTATTTGAAAGTTGTCTGCCTCTGCTAGCGCTGTCTTCCACACATGTGCTGGGGTGGCGTCCATCTGCATGTGTGTGTGTGTGTGCTTTCCTTAAGTTTGAGTGTAAGCGTTAGTGTGTGCGTATGTTTGTTGTCTTTGATGCGTGGGCGTCCACGCAATCCATAAAAATGACTGCACCAATATGCTGCCAGTTCCGTGGCTGGGCCCATGACAAAGATGCTTGCTACGAACGGAGGTTTACCTTGGTCACAATTTTGTACGACTGGCCAGGTTGACAGGCGTGGCTGAAAGCCTCAAATTGGCTGTGCACGTGCTCCTGCTGCTGCTGCTGCTGTGCGTGCTGTTGAGGAAGCTCCTCATGCCTGGCTTCCTTCTCCAGCCCATGTTCTTGCTGCTTCTGCTGCTGTTGTTGCCGATTATGATGACGATGGTGGTGCTGCTGCTGCTGCAATTCCTGTTGCTGTTGTTCCTGTTGCAACTGCTGCTGCTGCTGCGCTCTGCTACCGTACGCCCCCAGGCGCTCATAGTATGCAAAGTACTCCTCGCTGCCGTCCTACAAGGCACGTTTGGGCTGTTTCATGAATACTTTCACAGTGCTTTCTTCATACCATGTACCGCATACAATGGTTGGGAATTTCCCCAGTCAAAAACATGAGCTTTGCCTAGATACAACATAGACAACCTAGTCAAGAGGCCCCCTACACTTGACAGACAACAATGCTAAAGGCTGCATGCAACTAGTATTCTGGCTCCCCCTTGCTATGCATGTGCACTCGTGGAAACGTGCGCATGCATGCATGCATGCCTGTCCGCTCAAGCACGCTCCTCCGCTACAAGCCCTTGCTTACCAACACTTCCCTACCAGCACAGCTGTCAGATGCTTCGCTCTTTCCCTGCATACACATGGTACCCGACCCTCACTCCACGCCTCCTCTCTCACCTGCAGCCAATAACGCCCCCCCTGTCGCCCATTGACCGTTTTCCGCCTCTTGGCTGCTGGTTCAGCTGCTGCGGTGCTGCCGTCCTGATCATCCTCAACTGTCACCTCAAGGGACGGGGGCTTTACTTTGGCCCAGCCTACAAGGTGAAAGGGGAACATTGTTTGCGAGGCGCGCTTGCACAGGTGAGTCAGTTTCTGCTCAAGTGCTCTTGGTAATCCACGACTTTGCACGTCATCTCACCCTCTTGGACCGCAATGGCGGCTTCGTCGGGTCCAAGTAGCATTGGAAGGCCGTTCACAGCATTCTGGTTCTTGAACTCTGCAGTAGAGAGCCGTCAGAGCAATATCACTCCTATTTAAAGCCTCACGCAAGTAACGGCATGCAGGTACTTACGAGCTACGCCTCCTATCAAGGTGCCAAGCAGTCGGTGGTCCCGCCTCAGTCGCACAGCACCTACACTCGCACACACACGCGTATGCACGCACAAGTATTGCAAACTAGTGCAAATGCATGCCTGTGTTTGTTGAACAATGAGGTGGTACTTGCCCTCTGGATCCCAACATTGCAAGGCTTGTTCGGGCCCAGCTATGGCGTGCAAAGTTATGGGCAGATGATTTGTTTCCATGTTGCGACGCACTAATTATAGTACAGAGTAGTTTATTAGTTTCATGAATTAGGTTCCCTGCCGGCAAGACAAATTTGTGAATGAATGATGGAGTTTATTATTCATTGATAAATTTTTAACTTATTTGTACAAACGCATTAGATTGGTTCAAAGGCATTCTAAGTTTGAGCAGTGCGTAGCTTAGCATGCCACCAGTGAACAAGGATGTCCCTATAGCCATAGATTTTGAGTCCCCAGAGTGGGATAATGAGGGGCAGGAGAAGCAGGTAATCACGTGTACCGGAGCAGGGTGGGACACGGGGCGTAGGAAGTCCAGAAAATGCCTGCGTACATGCAGCGTGTGTCTGATACATCTCACGCTTCAATGGAAATGCACAGGATGCTCTGGTGGACATGCTGCAGCAAACAGTGTTGAGGGCAGGTAAGAAGACACAGGGAAAGCACACTTTACCTCTGCATGCACACATACACAACACACACACATATATATATACACACACACTTACACACATATGTACATGCATACACCCAAAACACGCACACACACACACACACACGTACACATACACACACATTTGCACGCACGCACGCATATTCACCCGCACCTTTTCCTCTGTTCTGGACTTCCTTTGTACAGAGGAGCACATCCAGGAGCTGAACTTCAGCAGGCGTGTGCTGGAGCACACGGTGGACTCCACCATCGAGGCTGCCTTAAGCACCATCGACACACTATTCGTAGCCAGGGAGAGTGAGGTGGCCGTGACGCCCACTTCCCTCATGCACAGCAGCTGGGAGCCAGATCCGGAGCCAGAGCCGTGCAGTATGGACACGTGGCTGCGTGCTGCCATTCCGGAGTCCGCTGCAGGAAAGGCCAGTTACCTCATGCATGAGTTCCTGCAGACCAGCACCCACCCCTCTTCCCTCCCCGGCCGCACCCCAGATCCTTCCAAGCGTACGGTGTCAGAAAGCATGTCCCCGGGGACCAGTACTGCACTACCCTCCTCAGGATCAGGTACTGGCTGGAAGGGGGAGACAGGATCAAAGAGGAACAGGATCAAAGAGAAGCAGGATCAAAGAGGAACAGGGTCAGGTACTGGCTGGAAAGAGAAACAGGATCAAAGAGAAACAGGATCAGGTACTGGCTGGAAAGAGAAACGGAAGGGAAGGCTCTGCTACTAGAGTTGGCACAGGCAGCGTGATTAAGAGACTGGCTGGTAGCCTGTCGGGTGGAGATGAGTACGACCTTAAAGCATGGGGTAAAAGGAAAAAGCCTATAAACACCTAGGCAGGTACCTAAACACACCTAGGCAGGTACCTAAAAACACCTAGACAGGCTCCCAATCATCATGCTTCTCAAAGACCACCCCCCTTGGTAAATCCCTGGTGGAAACTTCAGATCCATTTTAAGCTGTAGAAACTAAGCTGGCGCAAGAGGTCGGACGCACCTCAATTGTGTCAAGGGTTACAAGGGTTACAAGGATGGCCTACAGCCCGAGTCTCTGGCTGATGGCAATTGGCTGGTGAAACAAAATCAACCAGTGTCAAATATTAAAACTAAATCTGACACAAACTTGAGGAGTCTGTATGAGTCTTGATTCAGGAGTGCATTGATCTCAAAATCAGTGATACTGTGATGACAAGTCTCAATTGTGTCACACATCAGGGCAGTGAGTATGAGTGACTCAAGCGGCTGTTGCTTTGGCACAGCTGTTTAAAAAATATCTAGTCAAGGGCTCCAGCATCTACGTATCTTAGCATGCTCAGGTAAAATATGTACGTACCTACGCAACTACACAACACATAGCACCATCGTCACAGACAAGCCTCCGATTGTATATGGTTTCTCCAGGGCATGCACAGGGCAAGCCAGGGAGGGGAGAAGTAGGGTCCAGTCGTAGAGACATAAATCCCAGTGCCTACGTTGAGTGCAAACCCTCTGTCCCCCTTGGCCCTCGTTGCTTCTTCAGGGCATGCACAGGGCAAGCCAGGGAGGGGAAGCAGGTCCAGTCGTAGAGACATAGATCCCAGTGCCTGCATTGAGTGCAAACCCTCTGTCCCCCTTGGCCCTCGTTGCTTTTTCAGCGCATGCACAGGACAAGCTAGGGAAGGCAGGCAAGTCCAGTCGCGGAGAGAGCCCAGTGCCTGCATTGAGTGCAAACCCTCTGTCCCCCTTGGCCCTCGTTGCTTTTCAGCACATGCACAGGACAAGCCAGGGAGGGCAGGCAAGTCCAGCCGCGGAGAGAGCCCGGTGCCTGCGTTGAGTCTCAGCAAGATGCTCACGCCAGAACAGGCAGCAGCAGAGGACCGCCTGCGTGAGGAGTTGGAGATCAGGAAGGCTCAGTTAGCGGTGAGTGCATTTTGGCTTGCCTACAGGCTCGGCTCTATGATGGTGTTTGGTTGTGCGTGTGACTCAGCTTGCTCACAGGCTCAGCTCTTTGATGGTGTTTGGTTGCGCGTGTGACTCAGCTTGCTCACAGGCTCAGCTCTTTGATGGTGTTTGGTTACGCGTGTGACTCAGCTTGCTCTCAGGCTCAGCTTTTTAATGGTGTTTGGTTGCGCGTGTGACTCAGCTTGATCATAGGCTCAGCTCTTTAATGGTGTTTGGTTGCGCGTGTAACTCAGCTTGCTCATAGGCTCAGCTCTTTGATGGTGTTTAGTTGCGCGTGTGACTCAGCTTGCTCATAGGCTCAGCTCTTTGATGGTATTTGGTTGCGCGTGTGACTCAGCTTGCTCACAGACTCAGCTCTTTAATGGTGTTTGGTTGCGCGTGTGACTCAGCTTGCTCATAGGTTCAGCTCTTTAATGGTGTTTGGTTGCGCGTGTGACTCAGCTTGCTCATAGGCTCAGCTCTTTGATGGTATTTGGTTGCGCGTGTGACTCAGCTTGCTCACAGGCTCAGCTCTTTAATGGTGTTTGGTTGCGCGTGTGACTGAGCTTGCTCATAGGCTCAGCTTTTTAATGGTGTTTGGTTGCGCGTGTGACTCAGCTTGCTCATAGGCTCAGCTCTTTGATGGTGTTTGGTTGCACGTGTGACTCAGCTTGCTCATAGGCTCAGCTCTTTGATGGTATTTGGTTGCGCGTGTGACTCAGCTTGCTCACAGGCTCAGCTCTTTATTGGTGTTTGGTTGCGCGTGTGACTCAGCTTGCTCATAGGCTCAGCTCTTTAATGGTGTTTGGTTGCGCGTGTGACTCAGCTTGCTCATAGGCTCAGCTCTTTGATGGTGTTTGGTTGCGCGTGTGACTCAGCTTGCTCATAGGCTCAGCTCTTTGATGGTATTTGGTTGCGCGTGTGACTCAGCTTGCTCACAGGCTCAGCTCTTTAATGGTGTTTGGTTGTGCGTGTGACTGAGCTTGCTCATAGGCTCAGCTCTTTGATGGTGTTTGGTTGCGCGTGTGACTCAGCTTGCTCATAGGCTCAGCTCTTTGATGGTGTTTGGTTGCGCGTGTGACTCAGCTTGCTCATAGGCTCAGCTCTTTAATGGTGTTTAGTTGTGTGTGTGACTGAGCTTGCTCACACGCTCAGCTCTTTAATGGTGTTTGGGTTGGGAGTTTGTCTCAGCTTGCTCATAGGCTCAGCTCTTTTTTCCGTTCAAGTCTAGCTCCAGCTATCAAGGCCTCCAACCTGGCATGACTGCTCAACCACCAAGGATGCCAACATTGAATATCAACAGCTTGCCTTCAGGCTTAACTCCTGCGTAGAGATAGGCTTGGCTCTTTAATGGTGTTTGGGCCGCTCTCGTATCCTTGGGCCGTGCAGAATCCGTCGCAGCATGTGTGGTTGCATGTACTTTTTACATGCAACAAAGGACACAGGAGCAAGCAGCAATTATATACAGCTAGCACAAAGATAATGCACACGCACTCGCACACACACACATACACACACACGCACGCTCACACACACTCACTCAAACGCGCACACACACATACACACACACACATACACACACAGGTAGCTGCAGGGCTGAATGCCAAAGACGCTGAGACAAAGGCGCGCTTGTCTGTCATGGCCCGAAGCTTGAAGGGCAAGGACTACTCATACGATCACCAGGTAGGTGCAGACATTCCAAGAATAGTGGAAACACTTAAATGTAACGTACTGCTCGTATGATGACTAGGACTGCTCGTTCGATCACCAGGTAGGTGCAGACATTCCAAGAATAGTGGAAACACTTAAATGTAACGTACTGCTCGTACGATGACCAGGACTGCTCGTACAAATAACCAGATTGGTACGGACATTCCAAGAATAGTTGAAACACTCAAATGTAGCGTACTACTCGTACGATGACCAGGACTGCTCGTACAAATAACCAAATTGGTACGGACATTCCAAGAATAGTTGAAACACTTAAATGTAGCGTACTGCTCGTACGATGACCAGGACTGCTCGTACGATCGCTAGATAGGTACGGACATTCAAAGAATAGTCGAAACACTCAAATGTAGCGTACTACTCGTACGATGACCAGGACTGCTCGTACGATCGCCTGGTAGGTGCAAACGTGCAAACATTCCAGAATAGTCGAAACACTCAAATGTAGCGTACTACTCGTACGATGACCAGGACTGCTCGTACAATCGCCTGGTAGGTGCAAACGTGCAAACATTCCAAGAATAGTCGAAAAACTTAAATGTAGCGTACTACTCGTACGATGACCAGGACTGCTCGTACAATCGCCTGGTAGGTGCAGACATTCCAAGAATAGTGGAAACACTTAAATGTAACGTACTGCTCGTACGATGACCAGGACTGCTCATACGATCGCCTGGTAGGTACGGACACTCAAAGAATAGTGGAAACACTGAAATGTAACGTACTGCTCGTACGATCGCCAGGCAGGTACGGACAAAGAATAGGCGAAACACTCAGACGTAGCGTACTACTCGTACGATGACCAGGACTGCTCGTACAAATAACCAGATTGTCCTAGGGCTAGGAAACTACCCTCTAACAGGGGGTTGAGAGCTATTATTGGGCTCCCCTCACGGGTATCCGCCCCGTGAGGGGGGCCCCCTCACGGGTTCACCGCCTGCAGAGCCTCCGGGTTTCTCTTTTGCGGTTGTTTGGGTATGGGATTAGACCATGTCTGGTATGGGATTAGACCATGTCTGGTACGGACATTCCAAGAATAGCCGAAACTGTACACATTCAAATGTAACATACCGTTTGCGTGGGAGTTTTCTGCTAAGACTACCGTTTGTAAGTGTCCGTGTGTATGTTCAGTTCTGGCTAACCCTGGTCATTGAAGCTGCGTTGAGAGAGTGAGGTATGTTGCTACGCCACCGCATCATCCAGGAAAACGTAGCCGATAAGCAATGGAGTTAAAGCTACCGAGGGCGTCAGGGCTCCTGTGTGTATGTATGTGTGTTTGTGCGTGCGTGCGTGTTTGTGTGTGAATGTGTGTGCCTGTGTGTGCGTGCGTGCGTGTTTGCGTGTGAATGTGTGTGTGTGTGTGTCTGTGTGTGTGTGTGCATGTGTGTGTGTGTGTGTGTAGCCTGGTGTTGCCATTATGCGCGTTCTTCCAATAACAAACTTTTAGGGTAGAGACACAAGAGAACATGAGTGTAATGGCTACCAGGGCAAATTCAGTGTGCGTGTATCTATATCTCAACCTGCCCTGTGTGTAACTATATCTCACCTGCCCTTTGTGTATCTATATCTCAACCTGCCCTGTGTAACTTTAATCTGCCCTGTGTACCTTTTATCTCACGTGTGATAGCCCGTGAGCAATGGCTTTTGATCACCTGTACTCATTCCTGCTCTCAACCTGCCCTGTGTATATTTTATCTTACATGTGACAGCTTGTGATGAATGGCTTTTGATCACCTCTACTCAAACCTGCTCTCAACCTGCCCTGTGTAACTTTTATCTTACGTTTGACAGCCTGTGATGGCTGGCTTTTGATTACCTGTACTCATTCCTGCTCTCAACCTGCCCTGTGTACCATTTAGCTCACGTATGACAGTGTGATTGATGGTCTTAATCCCCTGTACTTTTTCCTGCGACCTTTGCTGTCTGCATTTCCTCCGCCTTAGTACCCTTCCTGGTGTTTGGTTTAGATTAGATTGCAAACCTTCCTTTTGGGTAGCTGCCCTATAAGCTTTGTGGTCCACGGTCAGGCCAGGCTCCTCAGAGGGTTTGAACCTGCTTGGTCAATTGGTTTAATATAGATTGCAAACCTTCCTTTTGGGTAGCTGCCCTACAAGCCTTGTGGTCCATGGTCAGGCCAGGCTCCTCAAGGGTTTAAACCTGCTTGGTCAATTGGTTTAATATAGATTGCAAACCTTCCTTTTGGGTAGCTGCCCTACAAGCCTTGTGGTCCATGGTCAGGCCAGGCTCCTCAAAGGGTTTGAACCTGCTTGGTCAATTGGTTTAATATAGATTGCAAACCTTCCTTTTGGGTAGCTGCCCTATTAGCCTTGTGGTCCATGGTCAGGCCAGGCTCCTCAGAGGGTTTGAACCTGCTTGGTCAAGTGAGTATCCATCAGTAGTGGCCGTCTCGGTGTCCTTCATCGATAATGGATCCTTAATTAATATCTTTAATCATCCTTAATCAATGTCGTTAATCCTTATCCTGAATCAATAATGGATCCTTAATCAGTAATGGATCCTCAATAATGGTCCTTAATCAATATTTTAAATCATCCATAATCCTTATCCTTAATCAATTAATGGATCCTTAATCGATAATGGATCCTTAATCAATATCCGTAATCATCCTTATTTAATTTCATTAATCCCTATCCTTAATCAATAATGGATCCTTAATAATGGATCCTTAATAATCCTTAATCAGTATCAGTAATTCTTATCCTTAATCAATATCCTTAATTGATAATGGGTCCTTAATTAATAATGGATCAAACTAGCTTGGTAGCATGAGTACATCGTCGTCTGATAGCAGAGCCCAAGAATCCTCATTCCACGCTTGGGGTGTTATCACCACTTGTGTGTGGATTTCGGGTTTCATGTGCACCTTCTACCACGGCAGTGGCTGGGCAGCAAGTTGTTTTAGGATGACAAAGGCCTCTCACCCGGCATGGCTGCTCAAACTATAAGGATCCCAACAAACAGCTTAAGAAGGCGGCAAGGCACCACCCTTGTTGCTTGGTATATCTGTGTGATCTGACATGATCTGTGTGACTTACCAAAGCTAACACAAACCGCAAGGGCTATCTGTATACACGTCTTAGCAAACACCCAAGCATACACGTACACACGCACGCACACACTCATCAGTCACACCACACAAACACAAACACACAGACGCACATGCACATGACACACACACACACACGCATACACACACACAGAGCCGCATCGTGCCTATGGCAGCCTTCAATGCTGACAGCTCGCAAACCCAAACACACATACGCACACACGCACACCACACAAACACAAACACACTTACGCACATGCACACACAGGGCCGCATCGTGCCTATGGCAGCCTTCAACGCTGACAGCTCTCGACAGCTCGATTCAGGGGCAGACTTCAAGCTGCAGTCTGCAGACCAAGGGCACAAGGGCCACACCCTCAACACTGCGAGCGAGAGAGCAGGGGGGGCCAAAAAAGCAGCAGCATCAGCGGCAGCAGGTGGGTTTATGTGGGTTTGCTTGTGTTTTGGGGGGGAAGGGGGGGGTTGAGTGTGGGTTTGCTTGTGTGTGTGTGTGTTTGTGTGTGTGTGTGTGTTTGTGTGTGCCCGTGCGTGCGTGCGTGTGATTGTATGTGTTTGGTGTGTGGGATTTGCTCTCTGTCGGTCGGCTGCAGATTATCTATGCAGGGCTTTCATGCAGAGTTACAATGCAGCGTTTCAATGCTGCTTGTGTCTTGCAAGCATCAAGCATCAGGCATCAGTGTGTGTGTGTCTGTGTCTGTGTCTGTGTCTGTGTGTCAGTGTGTGTGTGTGTGTCTTGCAAGCATCAAGCATCAGGGGCGGCAATTGATTTAATGCCTGTAATACTGCCGACTTAATTTAAATTGGAAGAGAATGCATAGGTTGGATGGAGGCAGGTCCCGTTCTGGATGATCGTAAAAGGGCGGCAGTGCTGATCACACCTCGAGCAAGAAAGAAAACTTTTTATTGCGCTCTTACTATCAGACACCAGGCAACCCCTAGCTGCGTGCACCATCCACAAAGGAAACTGTTTAATGCGCTCTTACTATCAGACACCAGGCAACCCCTAGCTGCGTGCACCATCCACAAAGGAAATTGTTAAATCGCTCTTACTATCAGAAACCAGGCAACACCTAGCTGCGTGCACCATCCACAAAGGCAACTGTTTAATGCGTTCTTACTATCAGAAACCAGGCAACCCCTGGCTGCGTGCACCATCCACAAAGGAAACTGTTTAATGCGCTCTTACTATCAGAAACCAGGCAACCCCTGGCTGCGTGCACCATCCACATTCACAAGGTTTCGGTTTTAGCAGGAAGAGTAGACGTAGTGTTGAAATGGGTCGCTATCAAAGAGACCTGGCACCCGTAAGGTCCGTGCAACATGTGTAGGGTTGGCCAAAACCATATATATACGGTTTACATACGGTATTTTTGGCAGGGAAATCACCAAATATACGGTCATATACGGTGTATAAATACGGTTCTGGCCAACCCTAAACATGTGCTTGAATACTAGCAGCCTGACACACAGATCTTATCATTTTTGCCACTGTTAGTGATCAAATATTATGCTTTGTGCTTTGTGTATTTCTAATTGTGTAATTTTGTAATCACCATTGTGTCTGTCATTGCATTACAATGATGCCTGAATAATTACATTGACACTTCACCGTGAGGTTTAAGGTTTCACTAAAAGCTTTGTTGACTATTGAAAGGCAGCACATGCAAACACACCTATATGCATACATGCATACACAAGTAATTCCACACAATTTCCCTCCCCCCTAGACGTGCACGCACACACACACACACATACACACATACACACACATACACATACGCACACACGCACACACAGGCCGTCCAAGTCAAATTTCAAAAGCTCCTGCAGAGCGCAAGCTTGTGAATGACTTTCGAGAAGCTCCATCCAGGTCTCAACCCAGTGCCTTGGGGTTTATGAACGTGAACTCGGGTGTCACGCTACGCCAGGTGTGTGCGTTTTGTGCTTGTTTGATGTGAAGTGAAACGCCATGTGTCAAAACCAGTCTCGTCCCAGTGCCTTGGAGTTTATGAACGTGAACTCGGGTTTCACGCTGCGCCAGGTGTGTGCGTTTTGTGCTTGTTTGATGTGAAATGAAACGCCATGTGTCAAAACCGGTCTTGTCCCAGTGCCTTAGGTTTTATGAACGTGAACCCGGGTGTCACGCTGCGCCAGGTGTGTGCGTTTTGGATTTGTTGATGTGAAGCGAAATGCCATGTGTCAAAACCGGTCTCGTCCCAGTGCCTTCGGTTTTATGGATGTTAAGTTGGGGGTCACGCTACGCCAGGTGTGCGTTTTGTGCTTGTTTGATGTGAAGTGAAACGCCATGTGTCAAAACTGGTCTCGTCCCAGTGCCTTGGGTTTTATGGATGTTAAGTTGGGGGTCACGCTACGCCAGGTGTGCGTTTTGTGCTTGTTTGATGTGAAGTGAAACGCCATGTGTCAAAACTGGTCTCGTCCCAGTGCCTTGGGTTTTATGGATGTCAAGTTGGGGGTCACGCTACGCCAGGTGTGCGTTTTGTGCTTGTTTGATTTGAGGCGAAAAGCCATGTCTATAGGCAAGGTTGATTGGTGGAAGGAGCCATGAAAGCCATACGATTGGCTTGACACTCTCATGTTCCTTTTTTACAAGCAAGGGTGTTCAGTTCAGGGTTCCGTCAAAAGTCCGAGTTAGCGAACTCTAAGCTTAACCAAACTTTTGTTGGCGAATCCCAAACTGAACAACCTTGCTTTTTTCCACAACCGTGGGCTTTCAAGCTTGAAAAGTTGCTCACCCAGCTCTCAAAGACTGACCGATCTGGACTCAAGACCAACAACTGTTGTGCTCCTGTCCAGACACCAGACATCTGAATGCGCAGGGCCTAAACCAACGCAACCCCACAATCTAACAGGCATGACCTGGGATGCATTATGTGTTTGATGGGCGTGCTTTGGTTGCCAATTTTTGTGTTGTTGTGCCCCCGTCCAAAACCATGCAGGGATCACAAACAAAGCCTGGCCCTCAGCGACCCCACAATCTAACAGGCATGACCTGGGATGCATTATGCGTTTAATGGGCGTGCTTTAGTTGCCAGTCCAATCTATTATCTTTTTGTGCCCCCGTCCAACCATGCAGGGATCACAAACAAAGCCTTGCCCTCAGCGACCCCACAATCAAACTGGCATGACCTGGGATGCATTATGTGTTTGATGGGCGTGCTTTGGTTGCCAATATATTTTCTTTTTGTGCCCCCGTCCAAAACCATGCAGGGATCACAAACAAAGCCTGGCCCTCAGCGACCCCACAACTCTACAGGCATGACCCGGGACGAGTTTGTGCGCTATGCCAAGGAAAAGACGCAGGCCTCATCTCCCTCCCAGCCCACCATTTCCAACCCACGCCCCACACAGCCCGTGCATTTCCCACCCATCACAACAGCTACGGCCCCAAACACTGGTGAGACGGTTGTGCTGCAAGTTTGCGCATGTGTGTGTGTGTGTGTGTGTGTCTGTGTATGTATATGTGTATGTGAACAAGTTGTCATTGCCACATTAATGCTTCCCTACCGCCCTCCTACGCAGCGCACGGAGCACGCAGAGCTGCTGCCCCTGCCTACTCATTCATTATAACCGCACACCAGCACCTTTTCACTACCAATGTCGTACCCGTGCTACCCCACGCCCTCCCACGCAGCGCACAAAGCACGCTGGCCCGCTGCCCCTGCCTACTCATTCATTATAACCGCACACCAGCACCTTTCCACTACCATTGTCGCACCTGTGCTTCCCCACGCCCTCCCACGCAGCGCACGGAGCACGTGGAGCCGCTGCCCCTGGCTACTCATTCATTTTAACCGCACACCAGCACCTTTTGCACTACCATTGTCGCACCCGTGCTTCCCCACGCCCCCTCCCACGCAGCGCACGGAGCACGCGGAGCTGCTGCCCCTGCCTACTCAACACTCAGCAGCCAACAACAACAACAAGGGCTTGGAGACACCACCACCACCACCCACCACCACGACCCCTCTCGCCCTTTGTCAGCAACCTCCCAGGTGGCCCTCCCCCGCCTTTCCTCAATGAAGGGCAGCAGCAGCAGTGCAGCAGCAGCAGCAGCAGCAGCGGCGGCAGCCGCTGCAGTAGGAGAGGGGGAATATGCTCAAGCATCGCATGAGTTTTCTTCTGTACCCTCTGGAGTAGCTCGCTTTGACCTTGCTGCCAGCTCCAGAGGGGTGTCAGAAACAGGGCATGCGCGCTTTGGGGATTCTTCTAGGTGTGTGAGAGGGGATTGGGGGGAGGGTTGAAGGCAAGGGTGCACGTGTGTGTGAGTATCTGTGTCTGTGTGCGTGCGTCTATGTGCCTATGTGTGTGTGTCTATGTGTGCGTGTGTCTATGTGTGCGTGTGTCTCTGTGCCTATGTGCCTATGTGCGTGCTTGTGCACGTGTCTGCATGAGGGTGTGCTTGCCTTGTGCATGCGTGAGTGCTGTTGTGTTTGTGTACCTGCGTGCGTGCTTGTGAACGTGTCTGCATGTCAGCGTGCTTGCTTTGTGCGTGCGTGAGTGCTGTTGTGTTTGTGTACCTGCGTGTTTGAGTGCGTGCATGCATGGGTGTCAGGACTAGATGAATTAAAATGGAAATGATGCTCATACCTATTTCCCACGATTACCCTACGTACGCTCATGCCTCGTGCCTGAAAATACCCTACAAAGGGGTTTACAAAGGATTTACAAAGGGGGTAATCGGCAGCCACGTATGTAGGGTTGGCCAGAACCATATATATATACGGTGTGTATACGGTATTTTTGGCAGGGAATTCACCATATATACGGTCATATACGGTGTATATATATACAATTCTGGCCAACCCTACACATATGTCAGGCTGATAGGCATGAAGTTACCCTACACATGCTCATCCTCATACCCAGAGCTCATAACTCATAATTGCTGTACGCATGCTTAATAACAATAAAGTCAGTGCCAAGAATGCTCATCCTCATACCCAGAGCTCATAATTGCTGTACGCATGCTTAGTAGTAATATGGTCAGTGCCAAGAATGCTCATCCTCATCCTCATACCCAGAGCTCATAATTGCTGTACGCATGCTTAGTAACAAAATGGTCAGTGCCAAGAACTGCGCTACGCACTGAGTCTGTGCTCAATGCCAAATCCACGCCATGCCGCAACATGTGTACAGGATTTACAAGAACTGCACTACGCACTGAGTCTGTGCTCAATGCCAAATCCACGCCATGCCGCAACACGTGTACAGGATTTAGGGTTTAGGGTTTAGGGTTTAGGGTTTAGGGTTTAGGGTTTAGGGTTCAGAGTTTGTAAACCCTTAAGGCCTGAACAGGACTGGAATGCAAAGACCACTCTGCCACGAAAGCAATCACAACCACTACTGTCATAGCACTCACAGCCACGACTGTCATAGCACTCACAGCCACAACTGTCATAGCACTCACAGCCACTACTGTCATAGCACTCACAACCACTACTGTCATAGCACTCACAGCCACAACTGTCATAGCACTCACAGCCACAACTGTCATAGCACTCACAGCCACTACTGTCATAGCACTCACAGCCACAACTGTCATAGCACTCACAGCCACAACTGTCATAGCACTCACAGCCACTACTGTCATAGCACTCACAGCCACTACTGTCATAGCACTCACAGCCACTACTGTCATAGCACTCACAACCACTACTGTCATAGCACTCACAACCACTACTGTCATAGCACTCACAACCACTACTGTCATAGCACTCACAACCACTACTGTCATAGCACTCACAACCACTACTGTCATAGCACTCACAGCCACAACTGTCATAGCACTCACAGCCACAACTGTCATACTTATCGATGTGAGCAAACAGGGCCTCAGGGGCAGGAGCCAGCAGCCGGCCGGACAGCAGCAGCAGCAGCACAAGCCATTTGCATGCACCAAGCCAAGGCGCACAACCTCCTCTAGGTACGTTTCATGGACTCAGATTTCCGTGAGTGTTTTTCATGGCCTCCGTCCTACATTATTATTCATTTATAATAATTATTGTTGTTAATGGCCTCCGTCCCTTATAATGAGTGTGGGCTCCAGCTGCTGGAAGTTCAGGAGCAACGGCAAGATCATTAGCAACAGGAGCAACCAATGCCTCCTTGCTTCTAGCACACTTGATAAATGGACGGAGTAATTACAATTCACCAAAGATTGGGTCACGTGACTTTACTGTGACTTTACTGTGACCTTACTGGGTATCAAATGTGCATCAGTAGGGTTGGCCAAAACCGTATTTATACACCGTATATGGACCATATATCTGGTAAACTCCCTGCCAAAATACCATATATGGACAATATATCTGGTAAACTCCCTGCCAAAATACCGTGTATATACCGTACATAAATGGCTCTGGCCAACCCTAATTATTCCGGCGCTCGGTTTCAGGAGGGCGCCTTGCTTTCTGCCTACTACGTAAGTCGTTATCTTTCAGACGGGGCTTTTCGACGGGCGTCGTCCAAATAAAGGAACTACGCAGGCATTGAGAAAGCTTTCTTCTCTAGGGTTCGATCAAGGGCTGCCATTCACGAGTTATGGATCACAGCTCTTGCAGGCAACTGAAGGGGGAATGTACGCGTACAAATAATAGCCCATATGTTGACCAGTCCCCTCTCAGCATGCGAAAGATTATGTACATACAGTCGTTACTCTTGCGGGCAACTGAAGAAGGAAGTACACGTACAAATAATAGCCCATATGTTGACCAATCCCCTCTCAGCATGCGAAGGAATATGTACATACAGTCGTTACCACACCAAAAGCAGATGCTGCTAAAAGGACTCTGGCCAACCCTACTTGAGCACTACATTCCAAAGCATGCACCAAGCATTACATTCCAAAGCGTGTACCAAGCATTACATTCCAAAGCGTGTACCCAGCATTACATTCCAAAGCATGCACCAAGCATTACATTATTACATTCCAAAGCGTGTACCCAGCACTACATTCCAAAGCATGTACCCAGCATTACATTCCAAAGCATGCACCAGCAATGCCTCCGGATTTTTCTTTAAACCTGCCTGTTTGTGTGTGTGTTTGTGTGTGTGTGTGTGTTTGTGTGTGTGTGTGTCCGTGCACCCCCCTCTCCGCCTACCCTGACTCCCCCCCATGCACGCTCCACGTTCTTGAAACCTGCCTGTGTGTGTATACGTATGCACGTGTGCAGGTCCGTACACCCCCCTCTCCGCCTACCCTGACTCCCCCTCACGCACGCTCCACGCAAAACCAAAGCCCGCTAACCAACCTGCCCCTCCCAAGCCTCCTACTCCTGACAACAATCCTTGGCTTGTGGGCGCTGCAGACTGGGGTAAGTGTTCTGACACGAAGCTGGCGAATTGGGTTTGAACATGACCTGGCGACAATCCTTGGCTCGTGGGCGCTGCAGACTGGGGTAAGTGCTCTGCAATGAAGTTGGCATTTAAATATAGGAAATGAACATGACCTGGCGACAATCCTTGGCTCGTGGGCGCTGCAGACTGGGTGAAGTGCTCTGCATGAGGTTCGCAATAATCATGCATAAGTTTCCATTGCCATACGTGTATAGAAAAAAACTGGCTAATCCTAGTGATGCACATACATACGCGCACCCACATACATACACGCGCACGCGTACATGCACACATGCACACACACACACACACATACACACACACACACGCAAACACACACACATAAACACAATTACACACACATACACACACACACGCAAACACACACACACACAAACACACACACACATAAACACTCTTGCACACTGCCAACAACATACGCAGGAATAAGCTCTGGAAGTCCATGCGAGCGCAGCAAAAATGCTGCCCTTGATGTGTGTAAACCCAGTGGGAGGGCATCGCAAGCAGAGGGTAAGTGGAATCGCATTTTGTAAGGGGTAATATGTACACTTACGTCTTTTTAGATACGTCTTTTTAGTTAAATCTTTACCTTGATGTGTGTAAACCCAGTGGGAGGGCATCGCAAGCAGAGGGTAAGTGGAAATGCATTTTGTAAGGGGTAATATGTATATTTACGTCTTTACCTTGATGTGAACAAACCCAGTGGGATGGCACTGGAGGGGGGGAAATGCATTTTGTAAGGTGGTGTACGTTTACTTCTAGGGTTGGCCAGAACCATATATACTTCTGTATATGCATATGATTACGATTGGCCAAAACCATACATACTTATGTATATGCATATGATTACATTTGGCCAAAATCATACATACTTATGTTTATACAGTGTACATTTACGGTATTGTTAGCAGGAAAATTACCGTACATACGGCCATATACAGTGTACATATACGTTGGGTTGGCCAGAACCATATATGTACGGTATATAAGGTATTTTTGGCAGGGAAATCATCAAATATACGGTCATATACGGTGTATATATACGGTTCTGGCCAACCCTATTTACTTCTCTACCTTGATGTGCACAAACCCAGTGGGAAGACACTGCAGGCAGAGGGTAGGTGGAAAATGCATTGTGTATTGTGTATGGGGTACATGTGTGTATGGGTGGGTCATTGCTTTGCCGAGACTTGCCGAGTGCTTGGCTCGCCTGCCAGCAAAAACCATTGGCACGCGCACGCTCCTGTCTGTGCCCTTGCTTGTTTTGTCAGGCGCGTGCTGGGCCGCACGTTAGGGTTAGGACCACAATGGATTAGGAACACAATGGATTAGGATTAGGATTAGGATCACAATGGATTAGGACCACAATGGGTTAGGACCACAATGGATTAGGATTAGGACCACAATGGATTAGGAACACAATGGATTAGGATTAGGATTAGGACCACAATGGATTAGGACCACAATGGATTAGGATTAGGATTAGGACCACAATGGATTAGGATTGGGACCACAATGGATTAGGAACACAATGGATTAGGATTAGGATTAGGATCACAATGGATTAGGACCACAATGGATTAGGGTAAGGACCACAACAGATTAGGACCACAATGGATTAGGATTAGGATTAGGATCACAATGGATTAGGACCACAATGGATAAGGGTTAGGACTACAATGGATTAGGACCACAATGGATTAGGACCACAAAGGATTAGGACCACAATGGATTAGGACCACAAAGGATTAGGACCACGTTAAGATCAAGACCCCAATGAAATACAGCCTTTTCACAGTGTTTGACGGCTAGCCTAGCACCCAACCGTTGTCTGACGGCGTGCCTAGCACCCAACCGTTGTTTGATGACGGCGTGCCTAGCACCCAACCGTTGTTTGACGGCTAGCCTAGCACCCAACCGTTGTTTGATGACGGCTAGCCTACTAGCACCCGACCGTTGTTTGATGACGGCTAGGCTAGCCTAGCACCCAACCGTTGCTTCACGGTTAGCCTAGCACCCAACCGTTGTTTGACGGCGGCTAGCCTAGCACCCAACCGTTGCTTCACGGCTAGCCTAGCACCCAACCGTTGATTGATGACGGCGTGCCTAGCACCCAATTGTTGTTTGACGGCGTGCCTAGCCTAGCACCCAACCGTTGTTTGATGACGGCGTGTCTAGCACCCAACCGTTGTTTGATGACGGCTAGCCTAGCACCCAACCGTTGTTTGACGGCGGCTAGCCTAGCACCCAACCGTTGTTTGATGGCTAGTCTAGCACCCAACCGTTGTTTGACGCCTTGCCTAGCACCCAACCGTTGTTTGACGGCGTGCCTAGCACCCAACCGTTGTGGTGGTGCTTTGTCAAGGCGCATAGAAAAAGAAGAGGCAGTGCGATTTATATGGATAATGCCACGCGATCCTACCTCCATGCCAACCCACCTTACCTCCTCCTGCCAAACATAGCTAGTGGATTGAACTCTGGTGAGAGGGCCGCCCATGGCCGCCACTCAATGCCAAAACACAGGGTTTTAAAGACGCATGGCTTCTGTGCAACAAACGTCCCTTTTTCATACAGGTCATGCTACTGTGCATCCTGCAGTGGAGCAAGCGCTGCGCCCGCTTCGCCACCGTACCTCCATACTCCATACCAACCCCAACCTCTCCTGTGCCCGTTTCCCTTGTGTTTCTCTTAGCCACCATTTTCTCATTATTTCGTATCTGCAGTGCGACGAGCGCTGCGCCTGCTTCGCAACAGTACCTCCATACCAACCCCAACCTCTCCTGTGCCCGTTTCCCTTGTGTTTCTCTTAACCACCATTTTCTCTTTATTTCGTATCCGCAGTGGGACGAGCGCTGCGCCTGCCTTGCGACCGTACCTCCATACCAACCCCAACCTCTCCTGTGCCCGTTTCCCTTGTGTTTCTCTTAACCGCCTTTTCTCCTTATTTTGTATCCGCAGTGGGACGAGCTCTACGCCTGCCGCGCGACCGCACCTCCCAAGCCACCATTTCTTCTCCTGTGTCGCCCTTGAGGATGACTGCTTTGCAGCAGCAGGAGCGCCCACGCAGCATGACTTTTGCAGCTTAACTTTGGGATGTGTTCAAGGCTTGTGTTTTATGAATGAGACACATGGATGCTGTCTTTGCAGCGTAGCATTAAAAGCACGAGCGCGCAAGCATGACCACAGTTGTCTGCACTGGATCTGTAAGCAGCCAAGGTGCCTTACAGCACAGTGCTTCCTGCAGCATATGCTCATCACTGTGAGTTTTGTTAAATTTGAATCACTCAAGATCAAGGCATTCAACCTGGGGTGGTCAACCTGGCTGCTCTAACTATAGACCCAAACAACCAAAAGATCAAAAGTTATATTTGTGAGCTTTGTTGTTTATGCTATACCGCAATAATGTGCTCGGCAGAAACTGACAGTGGTCATGATTTGCACATCAAGGCGTTATCCTTACTGCAGCATGGAAATGGTGCAATTCACGTCAAGTAGTTGTTGTGTCAAGTCTAATACTCCGTTGTGACAAACCACTCCCCACAGTAATTAAGGAAAAGGAGCCGGGCACCGTAGAACTCCCTTGCCTTTAAGCAGGGTTATTCGTTTTCTTGGAGCAAGGTTCAATAGAATTCGTGAAAGCTCTAGAACCCTCGAATTGTTCGAGAACTGGCAGCTCGCTGTGCAATTTTGGACCAAAAAGTTCGGAAAAAGGGCTTCAAGTTTGACGAACTTGTAATAGCCCGTGAACGGTGTTTTCCTGGTTCGTTAAAAATAATAGAATAAAAAAATAGAGCCACTGTACTCGTTGCAGTGGCTCTCTCAATTTTTGTCGGGTCTGGCGACCTGTGTTGGCTATGCATGGTTATCAGGAGACCAGCCTCGCCGTCTCCTCTTCACGTGGCCCTCGCGAGGGGTGTCTGCGCCAGCGGGCTCTGCGGGTCACGCACGGGCCCTCGTGGTCCTCC
>Ga0307947_1000874_pt1 | contig 22838 bp, 26 predicted proteins | sample OrgLakmetagen232_FD_201840 | JGI IMG/M metagenome (GOLD analysis project Ga0307947, IMG submission 201840) | Saline water microbial communities from Organic Lake, Antarctica - #232 | ecosystem: Environmental > Aquatic > Non-marine Saline and Alkaline > Saline | place: Antarctica: Organic Lake...
ACCGCCCCATTCCCCTGCCCCCTGGAGTCCCCCTCCCTATCGTGCTCCTCGCAGAGAAGCTGTCAGGTTCTGCCCTGCTGGCGCGCGACCCCACCTCTGGCTGGGTGACCACACAGGGCTTTGGGGAGGTCAAGCTGTGGGGCCTCAGTGGTACGGACGTGCCGGCAGTGTGTGTGTGTGTGTGTGCTGTGTGTGTGCGTGTGTGTGCGCGTGTGTAAGTGAGCAAATGAGCGAATGAATGAATGGAATGTGTGTACTGAGTGCATGACTTTGACCACTCGTATTGTGCAGAGTGTGCACGTGCACGCGTGTCTGTGTTCGTGCTTAGTGCACTTCCTTCTTATCCACTCCTTGGAAGCTTTAACCAAAGCTCACACAGACGTAAAAGTTGTCATGCCTTAAGGACCTAAAACGCATTGCCTGTTACCCAAGGCCCGCAACAAAGGACAGCAAAGGAATGCAACCTTCACCTCTCTTACCTCTCTCACTCCCTACCCCCTCTCACCCCCCCCCCACCTCATCTCACCCCTCTCACCCTCTCCCTTACTATGGGTTATGGATCATGCCCTATCCCTCACATACCCTGCACGCAGATCATGCAGGATCAGTGACTGCAGCTGGGGCAGGCGACCACCCTCTGCCCTCTTCCCTGTTCAGTGTGGACAAGCTCTTGCAGTCCGTCTCCCTGCGCTCAGACGCAGCGCAGGCCCCTGTCCCCATAGCCATACGCACACAGCCAAAGCCCTTCCAGCTGCAGGTGTGATTATTAAGAAGCCTGATCGTAGGCACACAGCCAAAGTCCTTTCAGCTGCAGGTGTGATTATTAAGTAGCCTGATCGTAGGCACACAGCCAAGTCCTTCCAGCTGCAGGTGTGGTAATCAAGTAGCCTGATCGTACGCACACAGCCAAAACCAGGAATCCAGGTGTAGGTGACTAACACTACCAGATGTACTTGTATGATAGGGTGGTGCCCTGTGTGTGTGATTTTTGCCCACAGTGTGCTCCTGGCATACATGGAGGGCCTCATCATTTTGTTGTTGTGTGCTGCTAAATACTCAAACAGTACCGCAGGTATTCTTTCCTTGGTCCTCTATTTCCTAACGTCGTTCCGTCATGCAGACAAAGATACAGACTCGTTCAGATATGCTCTATCCCCCATACATTCAAAGACATACACAATTTCCTGCCTGGAATCTTGCTCTTTACTGCCTTGTCTGCACACACACACACACACACACACACACACACACAAACACACACACACACACACACATTCACACATATATACACACACACGCACAACCACACACAAACTCATACCACTCTGCATCTTGATCAAGTGTGCATGCTCACATGTATGCATTCACTTGCAAACACTCTCAAACTCACATGCTCGCGCGTCTGCGTTCACTCATATACACACCAAACACTCAAACGCGTACACACGTGTACGCACCACAGGGCCTGGAATGGATGCTGAGCAGAGAGCAGAAGAAGGACGGTGTGGGTCGTGGCCTTCTGCAGCTTCACCCTGGTAATTGATTGTCGTGCTCACAAAGGAGACACACACACACACACACTTCCAGACACAAATACACACACAAGGGGGCGGAAATTAGGTGTCGTGCTCACAAAGGAGAACACACACACAGACACACACACTTACACAAACACATAGATATGGGGGCGATAAGAAAGTAGGTTGTTAATTGACTGGTGCGTTATACGTTATGTATGCCCGGTACAAACAGACTAAAAACTGTGCAGCCTTGCAACACACTTTGTGGACACCAGCAATTTGATCTGTGCTCTTGTTGTGTGATGTCTGTTATCCCATTTAATGCTTCCTGTTGTCGTCTAACGCTTTCAGTCATGTATGGGTTGGCCAGAACCGTATATATATACACCGTATACAACCGTATAGTTGGTGATTTCCCTGCCAAGAATACCGTATATACACCATATGTATATGGTTCTGTCCAACCCTAGTCGTGTGCTGTCTAGTGTTCCATGACAACTTGCCATTGTCGTCAAAGGCTTTCTGTCGTGCGCTGCCTGATGTCGCATTACAGCTTCCCATTGTCATCAAAGCCCGCTTTCAGCCTGTCACCCTTATCCTTCACCAACCTGCTGGCTTGCATGTAGGGTGGATGCAGCTTGTCACTGCTACTGGGCATGTGTTCTACGTTCTCAGGTGTGTGTGTGTATGTGTGTGTATGTTCTATGTAGCTAGGTGCCAATTATTGCTTGTAGGGATTTAGCTGGCTGTCTATTACCACTCTTATATTTACTGTCAACCTTGTGACCCAACGATTTTGACAAAACATTCAGCCTACAACACACCCTGTTATTACCGCTGTCGTCAGGCTTTGCAGTGTTCAGAGTGCAGAGTGCACCCCATTTGGGGTGCAGCCTGTCAAACACGCACTGCATATAAACCCACGGGCCCCCCCCTACCTAATATGGCTGCATGTTTTGCGCACGCAGGCAGGCCCCCTTTTCTGTCACCACGCCATTTGGGTTGGAACCTGTCAAACACGCACTGCATATAAACCCATGGGCCCCCCCTTACCTACTACGGCTGCATGTTTTGCGCACGCAGGCAGGCCCCCTTTTCCATCACCACGTCCTTTGTGCCAGCACCCGTGGGGGGCACGTGCGGAGGCTTCCTGTGTGACCAAATGGGCCTGGGCAAGGTGGGAGCCTGGTTGGTGCTGCATTTGACGTGTGTTGATTAGTTGCGTGAGGATGCCCTTGTGCGCTACAAGTTAGGTGGCTCACACACACACACACACACACACGCACGTCTAATAAAACGCTGTGTATCAAAACTACTGAGAGGTGGCATCATCAAACATGACTGTGTGTGGCATGAGCCGAGAATTGTGCGAAAGGAAAGAAAAGATGCTCTGTGCAGTTCCGCTGTGACAAAAGATCAAATGGTCAAGGTTGATGTCTGCGCTGATTTTTTGGTACGCGCTGTAGTGTGTCAACGAATGTGTGTATCGGCTTGCATGGGCAAAATATTGATTGGAAATGTGGCAGACTTATTGTGGCATGTCTCCAGGCAAGTCTTGATAAGGTGGCAGGTTGGCATTGTGGCGTGCCTGTCGTTAAGTTTCCTACATCAATATGACACCATACGACGTGCATGAACTTCTGTGAAAAGTCATTATCACACTTTAGGCGTGCTTGAGTGCCTATGTCACCTCAGTGTGGACACAAATGCACACACGCACACACACACACACACTTGCACACTTAAAACACACACATACATATAAGCACACACACATATGTATACACACTCACTCGTACAATTCCCTCCCACACACACACACACACACACACACACGCCCCTTACATAGACCTTGGAGAGCCTCATGCTGGTGCTTAGTAACCCTGCCCCTCCTGGCTGGGCAGCTAACACCGGCAGCAGCAGCATCGGCAATGGCCCTGATGCACTGTCACAGCAGCAGCAGCTGCGACTAGGCAGTGCCCCCATGGAGGTAGGAGGAGTAAGGCTGTGTGTGTTGATTGCCTGTAAATGCACGCTGTGCAGAGCGCTGCATGACTGAGCTGGGCAGAAAAGATGCGCACATACGATCCCAGCGCACACACACGTGCATGCTCGTACACACACAAGCTCACACGCACATACACACACTCAAACATGCAGGGGCACACAAACACACACATAGACACAAAATAATGCTCACACACTCGCACGCACGTACATACACACACATGCACAATTAGGTGGATGATGCAGGCCCGTCTGGTTCTAAGGAAGATAGGGTCCAGGCAGCGGAGGATGAGGCAGAGGAGGAGCAGCAAGCGGCAAAGAGCAAGGGCAAGGGCAAGAAAGGGGCAGGCGCAAGTAAGACAGCAGCTAAGGGAGGGAGGAAGCCCGCTTCTGCTGCTGGTGCTGGACCCACACAAAGCAGAGCAGCAGCAGAAGGGCAAACACGGAAGGGGAAGGCAGGGGCATCCTCACAAACAACAGCAGCAGCAGCAGCAGCAGCACCAAAACTAGCGAAAGCAGCAAAAGTGACCCCTCCTGCTCGTCAAGGCTCACGCAGGTCAGTGCTCTTTGCTGTCTTCCTGGAAGCCCTTTTCGCACGAACACACACTCACACACACGTACACAGCACACACACACATACACGCACATACACGCACACACACGCACACGTGTGCACGCAGACAACAAGTGGTTTCAGCAAAACGTGCATCAGCTAGTGGTGGTGTTACGCAGCAAGAAGGGAAGGCGGGAGGAAAGAAGCAGAAGGAGGAAGAAGACGCAGAGCCGGTGCCCATAAAGACCACGCTGCTTGTGGTGCCTGCGAACCTTATACCGCAATGGTGAGTGTACAAGAGTGTAAAATGTGTTGTGTGTGTGAATGATGCATGATGTGTGCAATGCATAATATATTTTATGTCACCGCAATGGTGAGTGTACCAGAGTGTAAAATGTATGTGTGTGAGTGTGATGGATAATGTGTACGCTGTATAATAATATGTGAGAGGTCTATAAAGTAAGGTGTGAGGAACGCGTGAGGCTCACAGTGCCTGCCAACCTGAGTTTTTTCTTCCTCGGTGATATTTATTAAGCGATCGCATTTCCTGGAATAAATCACAACACACCTGCGTTCCCACGGTGAACGTTGGGTGTTAAATCAACTTGGGTGTTAAGTTTGGCAAGTCAGGTGGTACATCAGTCAAGATGGGTGTTAAATCACAACACCTGCGTTCCCATGGTGAAAGTTGGGTGTGTGTACGTATGGTGTGAGGTACCTGTGTTTGTTAGGACAGATGGCAAGCTTGGGAGGAGGAGCTATTTATTCCACCACTTCCCATTCCTTAGAGAAGCTGGTGTGCATGTCATTCCTTTCATTCTCTTGGTTTGAGGTAAATATTCTGCAGTCGTCTATAATGTCTTTGTGGCTCCTTTTCCTTGGCTTATGTGGGAGGAGTTTCCTCTGCCTGCAAAGTTGCTCCTATTTTCTTTTCTCTCTGTCCGCGTAGCTTTTCCTTTTCTATTGTCCTCTGGCCATATTGTGCTAATGTGTGTGAGGGACGATGGAAGCATGTCCGTTGGGACCGCGTGATGTTGGAAGCAAACTGAGCGAGCGTGGTGTTGGAAGTTGAATGCAGAAGCGTGATGGGGAAGCGTGATGCTGGAAGTAGAACTGCTAAAGCAACTTTCCACGAAATGGGACTAAGGCAACTTTGTGTGTGTACTCATAAAAAAGAGCCTAGGATTGGCTTGTGCACGACTACAAGCAAGCTTGGTCCTCACAGGCAATGATGATGGGCGCATTCACGCTCACACATGCACACACACACACCACACACACACACACACACACACACATGTTCATACACAAAAATGCAAGCGTACACACAGCTCACGTGCACACGCAAGCGTACACACATGCATTCACTTGTTTACACATGTGTGTGTGTCCTCACACAGGCGTGATGAGATTGCCACCCACGTTGCCCCTGGAGCGCTGGAATGGTGAGTGGCCTCTTACTTTATGTTTGCAAGAGTGCCAGAGTCCAATTGCCTGTGCAGCCTCTTGTCATATTTTTTTGTGGGAGTGTCCTTTTATTGGGCCACATATCTGAGGCCATTCCCTCTTTCTGAATATGCTGCGTATCGCTACAGCACTTTTGAACAAAGTCAAAACTCTCAAACAATGGAGTGTAATGAGGCTTTAAACTCCCACATAGCACACCAAAACACTTGTTGCAGGTTGCGTGCTATGTAGACACACCAAGTACATAAATGCCAAGACTATGCAATTTGAGTGTGGTGTATAGTGTGTAGACAAACCTTGGTGCGCGCTTGCATCTACATCTGCAGGGCCTTTTATGAAGGCAGGGCTGGGGAAGACGTAGGCAGTGCCGCAGATCTGGGACAGCCGTCTGAAGTGAAAGGTGGACGCCGTACCCGCAGCACGTGTGGGCAGGTAATCATGCGTGCGTGTATTGATTATAGTGCATTTCTCATGTTGTGCGTTTTGTTGGCTGCACGTGCGTGTGGTCGGCTATCTGTGTGTACGCTAGCTTGTACAGGATCGGGGTCACATTTAGCTGCAGGGGCAGCACGCGCACACACACACACACAAGCGCGTACATACACACAACCCCCTGCATGTACCTTCATGCAGCAGGAGGCAGGGCCATGAATAGCAGCTGCCCCCGCTCACGCACATGCAAAGTACGTAAGTGTGTGTATGTCAACGTCAATGCACATGCTTGTGCATGCTCCCGCTTATTGCATGCAGCAGGAGGCAGGGCCATCAACAGCAGCTGCTCCCACTGGCGTGCGAGTTACGCGCAACACTGCGCGTGAGGACGCCAGCCATGATGCCACCGCGCTGTCTTGCCGCTCAGCCAACCGAGGGGGCCAGGTATGGAGAGTGCACAGGCATGGATATCCACACGTATGAGCAAAGAGTGCACAGGCATGGAGTATCCACACGTATGAGGAAAAAGTGCACAGGCATGGAGCAGCCACAAGTATGAGCAAAGAGTGCACAGGCATAGAGTATCCACACGTATGAGGAAAGAGCGCACAGAGGGAAGGGTACATAGCATAAGTGCCTTGTGTCTGCGTACTTGTGTGTGCTCTTGTACTTGCTCCTGCTGCCACTTGCTGTCCAAGCTCAGCGTTGCAGGGAGAGCAGGCACAGAGAAAAGGGTACACACACAAAGAGGTGTCTTGAGCCTGTGCCCCAATGCTTGCTGTTGTGTTTGCTGCTGCTACCCAAAGCTGTCTAAGCTTAGCAACTTGGAGAGTGCAGTTAAAGTGGGTGGTCAATTATTGGCACCGTGAATGCAGAACTAAAGCATCAGAGTGCTGCTTTGCAACCAACTCTACACACATGTGCACATACGTACACACACCTGCCTATAAATGCACCCACACACATACAGACTTGCGCACGTCATTACACTTGCATGCGCACGCACGCAAACACAAATGCACACAAATTCGCAATGTGCATACGAACATGTACAGGCTCACGCACATGTGCACAATCTTATGCGCGCGTACACAAAGACATGTGCGCACACACTATATGCGCACAAAAATGTACACACGCTGCAGGTGCCAATCAGCACCCAGGACCTGGTGCTGATGTCGTATGAACAGCTCAGGAGGGAGTTGGCAGGCAAGGACTGCCCCCTGCTCAAGTGAGTGGCCTGTGTGCCGAAAAGCTCGCTAGCAGTCAGAGTGGGGTATGTATGCATGTGTGTGTGTGTGCCTGCGTGCGTGTGTGCGTGTTTGTGTGACTGCCATCTGCACAGGTGAGCGTACACAATTTGATTGTGGTGAGGCAGAAAGCACCAGTGCCAGCACATGCAGCTGCAGCTGCACAAACATGACACAAACGTACACACACACACGCACACAACACATTCACACGTATACAACACACACATACATACATACATACACGCATGCATACCACGCACACACACACACACGTACACACGCAGTTGCACACACCTGACACACCTATACTCATACACACGCACACCACATACACATGCACGCACGCATGCATGGCTGCCCCACGCAGGTGTGGGTTTTGGAGGATCATGCTGGACGAGGCCCAACTGGTGGCCAACACAAGCTCTGTAGCAGCGCACGTGGCTAGCTCTCTGTGGCGACGACACGCGTGGGTGGTTACAGGTGTGTGTGTATGTGTGTGTGTGTGTGTGCATGTGTGTGTGTTTATGAGTTTGATGACTTACCCAGTGATGTATTGTGCATTCACGTACTAGGTGCGCCTTGCATGCGCACATGACAACGTTTTGCATGTTTGCACGAATGCTGCCGCACGCAGGCATGCGCCCTGCCTGAAGGAAGTGCAACCAACATAATAGCATAACACAGCAATGAGCTTGCTGGACCATCCGTAACTGTAAACTTCACACACGCAGGCACGCCCATCACCTCTCGCCTGCTGGAGGTGCAAGGTCTGTGTGAGTTCTTGTCCTTGGAGCCATACCACCACGCTGCACAATGGAAGTCCATGATTCAGGCGCCCTATGAGGCGCATACGCGCGGGGGTCTGCTGGCGCTACGGTGCGTGCCATTTCGCGTGCACAAGGTTTGGTCAAGGTTTGTGAGCAAGTAAATGCAGCAAAAGCACATGCAGGGATCTGCTGGCGTCAGGTTGCGCTTCGCTTTGTGTGAGTGAGGTAAGACCAGATCAGTCATAAATCATAAGCGCACAGACGTGGGGATCTATGCGTTGTGCTGGGTACTGATTGTTGCTGTCCTCAACCAATTTGCAATGAAGGAATACATGGTTCGTATCTGGGGCAAGTCAGGTGGTTGTGGCTGCCTTGTGCCTGCGGGCAAAAGCCAGTTGGACACAGATGCACAAGCTTAGCAAGAGTAGTCAGATCAGGTGGTGTGGTTGTGGCTGCTTTTTGGCAGTGTGGGTGTAAATACATACATGCATACATACATACATACATGCATACATACACACATCAAGCAGGCACGGTCCAATCCACCGACAGCACACGCAATGGAAGATTCTGTGTGTCTGGCAATATATTAAAAAAATTGGTTGAGGGACAGCCAGACTGAATACAAGTGAAGTTGGTACACGCTCACACATCTGTGCACACACACGCGCACACACTCACACGCTCACCAAACTCACAGGGGATTGCTGCGAGGAGTGATGCTTCGGCGCAGTGGCCAAGATGTGCAGGACCAGCTGTCTCTGCCCCCGTGCACGTGAGTGACGTGCCGCTACTTTTGTTATAGTGTACCCTGTTTTTCATGCGCCTTGAAATATGCAGCGCACAGATGGCGGAGCAGTGATCTTGCTTTTGGGTCTTGCTTGGACATGGAGCTTGGTGGCACGTGATGAGGGTTTGCGCTTCCTGCACCACGCATCAATGGCCAACAGCATGTTGCAGCTACATACTACTTAGGCTTAAAGATATTTGTGTGTGGGGCCTGTGAAGGGCCGTGCAATGATTTCACACCAAACCTTGCCCTTCTTGGCTACACCCAATTTCTCTGCTTGCGCATTGAGAACGAGGCTCACCTGTGATGATTTGTGCATTCGTAGGCGCGAGGACCGAGTGGTGGAGCTGAGCTCTGTGGAGCGCACCTTTTATGATGTGCTGCGTAACGACCTGCGCCAGGTACTATGCGCTGTGCGCCTGCCTGCCTGCCTGCCTGCCTGCCTGCCTGCCTGAGTGTGCATGTGTGTGGGGGGGGGGGGGAGGGGGGGAGTGAGTGAGTGAACGCATGTGCAAGTGTGTGTGTTTGTGCACGCGCCCGTGCGCATGCTAATTTTCATCTTAAGAGCTGGCAGGGTAAGAGCTGCGTAGCATTCAAACCTTGGTTAAGTACGCGCCTGACAAGGTGCTTGCGTACATTCACTCACATGCACACATGTACATGCATGCGTACACACACATATACACACACACAGGCCATGTCCGTCCTCACTCGCATCCCTGCCCCCAGCCGGAATGACCGAGCCTCTAACACATTACGCACACGCCAAGTGAGTGACAAAGCACACAACTCGCGCCGTAGTCGTCAAGGATCTGTTGTCTTTTCTTTGCTCACGTTCTCATTGTCGTTTTGTTTATTGTTTCACAGCTATCATTACTCTGCACACCATCCACGCTTTCTTCGTCACAAGCGCGTGCTTGTACAGAAACTTGCATCACCTGGGCGCACACAGCTCACTTACATGTGTGTATGCGCTCAGCAAGTCCCAAGGCCCTCTGCAAATGCACATCACACCAAGCGGTCTCACTCTCTTATCTGTTTCGTCTAACTGAGCCTATGTCCATTCCTTACCCTCTCTCCTTCTTCATCATTATTCATCACATCCTCTCCTTTCCTCCTCTCCTTTTTTCGCCCTTGCCTCCACCTCATTATGTCCATTGGCCTCTTCTTTTGTCAGCCCCTTTCTCCGTTGCTTTTCTCTCTCTTCATTACGTCACCTCTTTATACCTATCCTTTGCTCCAGACGGGCCGAGTGCTGGCCTGCCTTACAGCGCTGCGACAATCCTGCTGCCACCCTCACATTGCAAAAAGGAGAGAGGGCGGCGCAAGCCAGTCAAGAGGAATTGGAGGAGGAGGAGCTGGACCGGCAGCCCCACGCATGTCCATGAGACAAATAATGGTGAGGGCATTGTGTGCGTGTGTGTGTTCGTGTATGTGTGGTTATAAAGTCAGCGTGGTCAGGCTGACGCATGTTCTTGAGACAAATTACGGCAAGGGTGTTGTGTTTTGGTATATGTGTGTTGTGTGATCTATTTCAGTGTGGTCTATTCCAGTGTGGCCTATCATTCAGTCATCGGTCATCAGTGTGGTCTATTTCAGTATGATCTATTTCAGTGTGATGGCCAGCTTACGCATGTTCATGTGGAACAAATTACGCTGAGGAGATTGTGTGTGTGTCTTTTATTGTGTGTATGATGCATGTGTGTATGCGTATGTACTGTAAACTCACAAATGTGTCGGTTTGCAGACAGAACATGCTGGTGAAGCAGTCAACTAACTACTTTCTGCTGAATGTGCGCAGGGGAAGCTGGTGATGCAGGCCTACTCGGCAGTGGACGCAGCTGCAGGAGCTTGGGTAGGCAGCCGTCTGCAGGAGGCAGCTTTGAAGGACCTCCTCAGGGTTGAGCCAGGTGTGTGTCGTGTGTGTGTGTTTTGGGGGTATTGGTGTAACTTTGGGAATGACCCACCAGCTAGTGGCTGCCTGCATAAAGGTTTCTGCCTGGTGGTCCCTGGCACCTCCCGTCCTTCTCTGTTCCCGTTTTTTAAGTAGTAAACCCAATCTTCTTTAATCCATTGACTCGTCACAACAATTCTAGGAGCACAAATATGATGCGAAGATTTCTGCGTGTCAAGTGTAGCTCTCTGCCCAAAAATCCAAATTTAGGCACCAAAAGCACACATTCGTGATGTCACACACACGCACACATACACACACACGCACAGACGTGTACGCAAACGTACTCAATGCACATGTACAGAACCTTTCTGATTCAACAACACTCATGGATGTCCAAATAGATGTTTCTTACCCACCAGGCTCAGAACGGCAAAGAGCGATGCACACATGTATGTTTTAACTTACACATAGATGCGCTTGCACAAACACACATACACACACATTTACATACACACACGCACGTAGGCGAGTCTGCGCTGGATGCGCTCGCCCCTGAGATCTTTGCGTACACAGAGCTGGCAGGCATGGCCAGCGTGCGCAGCGCAGCCGCCATGCGGGACACCAACGGAGCCATCACACTGCTGCCCTCACAACAAGGTGCGTTGGTACCCTTGTCAGAATGGGTGATCATGAGCATGGCGCTGGCATGCCCATGAGCATCGCAACCAAGACTCCTTTGGGCCAGCCCTTCATTGCGATGCTCATGGGGCATGTGAGCACCATGCTCATGATGCCCGCACAGCAAGGTACGTCGGTACCCTTGTCAGAATGGTTTGGTAGGCATTATCTTTCCTAGGTCTGCCTCTCTTGTCAAGGCATAATCATCGCTGCTTCCAAGCATAGACGCAGCACATGCCACACACCAGCCAACTTCTATTGGCTTCAGCTCTGCTGCCTCCCACGTGTTTTCTTTTTCACTCCCTTGACCGCGTACAGCACCTTATGCAAACAACATACACAACAACAACAACAACAACACCTCAAGCATCGGTGAATGAAATGAATACTGTCGCTGCCAGGCGGGGAAGCATTCACATAACGGAGTCATCACATGAGTGACCTTATGAGACTGGCACATGACATGGTCATCACATGTGATCTTTAAAAAACTGGGCCACAGACCACAAGGCAAATGAGAGTTACGTGCGAGACCCCATTGGGTGCAAGCAGGGATGCGTCATACGGTCATTTGGGACGTTCAATACGGTGAAAAACGCGTTAAATGTGATGTACCGGAGCATTGTACAAAACGTCATATGACACATCCCTGGGCACAAGCCTGCCGGGAAATGCGCTCTCACATTATGCCGCTCTGTGCTTTTGTCATTAAGCATGGTGTTTAAGCATAGACCAAGGCACGTAACATGCAGTTTTCTAAGTGATAGCAGGTGCGCAGCTCATCAAATCCAATGGAAAACGGTGCCACCAAAACTTCCCCAAATCTTGGGAAATTTGTCGGCAACAGTGTGAATGCACCATACACACATGCGCACACAGGTCGCATCATACCTATGCATACATACTGGCACTAAGCATACACAAACGCACGCACACACACGACATCCTCAATCTCCTTGCACTTGAACTTGCCCTGTTCCCTTTACCTGTTGCTGCATTCTTCTTCCATTCCTTTTTCAGGTGAGCAGCAAGGACATGCTGCAGGAGGAGGAGGAGGAGGAGGAGGTGGTGGTGGTGGTGCTGGAGGGATAAGTGTTAACCCTGGCCCCTCTGCACCTTCAGTCCAGGCAGACCAAGCAACAGCTGCAGGGGGGAAAGCAGCAGTAGCAGGGGCGGCAGCAGCAGCGTTGCAAGGTGCTGGGCCGCAACACCAACCTAACCCTGAGCAGAAGCAGGAACAGCAGCAGCAGGAAGAGCCGCAAGGACAGCAGCAGCAGCAGCAACAGGAACGGCAACACGAACACTCTGGGCATGAACAGCAGCAGCAGGAAGAGCCGCAAGGACAGCAGCAGCAACAGGAACAGCAACACGAACAACAGCAGCAGCATGAACAGCAGCAGCAGTCGCAGCCTGACGTAGCCCGAGATGCAGCCATGGCGCGAGGCTTGGCCATGGCTGCCATGAATGAGGAGGAGGCAGCGGCTGCCGCAGAGGCGGTGGGTTTTTGGTCGTCGAACTGTGTTGTAAAAGTGCTGCTACTATGAAAGAGACTGTCAATACACCTGAATGAGACTGCCAGTACCCCCAACAGTTGCGCCTGACTGCGTGTCGTGGCTGACAAAGAATTCACACCACCATGTGTGTGTATTCTACCTGTCTGGAGCACCTCCCTTGCTGCCTCTGATTCAGCAGTGTATGCCTTCAGGCCTACATCCCTGATCCCTTATTCATGCGTTGCAACAAGAGTGACTGATCTCCTGTTTTAGGCGTTGCAACGAGAGTGACTGATCTCCTGTTTTTTAGGCGTTGCGGCAAGAGTGATCCGTTTTACATGTTGCAACAAGAGTGACGATCTCCTATTTTGGGCGTTGCGGCAAGAGTGATTCGTTTTACATGTTGCAACGAGAGTGACGATCTCCTATTTTAGGCGTTGCGGCAAGAGTGATCCGTTTTACATGTTGCAACAAGAGTGATGATCTCCTATTTTAGGCGTTGCGGCAAGAGTGATCCGTTTTACATGTTGCAACAAGAGTGACGATCTCCTATTTTAGGCGTTGCGGCAAGAGTGATCTGTTTTACATGTTGCAACAAGAGTGACGATCTCCTATTTTAGGCGTTGGGGCAAGAGTGATCCGTTTTACATGTTGCAACGAGAGTGACCGATCTCTATTTTATGTTTCGCAACAAGAGTGGCTGATGGTCCCTGGGTAGAGTATTGCAACAACAAGAGTGAAGGTGTGACTTGCCCACCACACTGCTGACATGTGCCTGAGATTGAGACCCTTCCTTGCTGCATGTGCTCATTAACAAGGCTGTGTTTCACGGCAAAAAAGGCACTGCTCTGTTTGGGCCCTGGGCGTGATCTCAGACCCGTGCCTGTTTGCTGTCCTGAGCGTGCACATGCTTGCGTGCGCGTGTGAATGAGAGGTATTTCAAAAGGTGAAAGAGAGGTCATACAAAAAACATTCGACCCTAGCGTGATCTTGGACCCAGTGACTTATTGTCATAAAATGAGCACACGGGCTTGTATTTCTGTGTTCCAAGATTTACTTCCATGCATCACCTAAGTCTACGGACCCATCTATCTTGCTATTATAAAAATAATTGACAAAGGCCTGGTTGGCCGTGTATGTGTGTGTGCTCTGTGTCTGCCCAGGTGGATTTACGTATAAGGCGCTGGCGGCGCCTGGAGTGTGAACGACTGGTGCTCAAGACTTACGTCATTCGCAGGTGTGCTTATGAGTATCTATGGGCTCAATTACAAGGAAAGTTTGTGCTGAGTTGCGTATACTGTAAAACTAGGATCAAACAAAGTAGCCCCAAACCTTTTGTGCTGCTTATCCTGGCTTTGATCTGGGCAGGCGTTGCCTGACACACACACACACATACATACACGTATACGCACACATGAATGATGCACACATAGACACACGCACAGACGCATGTACCGCAACACATTTGTGTGTATGTGTATGTGTGCGCAGGCGTTACCCTGAGGCGCTGGCCCTGGCAGCCTCTGAAGGTAACAACCAGCAGCAGCAGCAGCAACAACAACAGCAGCAGCCACAAGCAGCAGCAAGTGAAGGTGCTGCAGGTGCAGCAAGTTCAAATGCTGCAGGCACTGCAGGGGGTAAAGCAGGAGAGGGTGGGGGTGCTGGGCCTTCTTCTGGTGCAGGGGGCACCAGGGCAAGCACTGGTTCTGATGCTAAGGATATCCAAGAAGGTGGGTGGTGTGGGTTGGGTTGGGAAGAAGTCAGGGGGTGCAGGTTGAGCAATGTTTATATGTACGTATGTAGGTGTGTGCGTGTGTGTATGGATGTTAGTGTGCTCGTGCATGCACGTCTGTGCTTGCGCTATGTGCACGTGTGCGCATCTGTGTGTTATTAGTAAAACGATGGGAAGGGGGTCGAAATAAAAGGTGAGTGTACGTGCTTTTGTACATGCACTTGCTGGTGTGCCCATAAGCTTCCTCGCCCAGCCTTGCAATCTGCAGCCATGGTTCTGTGCAATGCATAATTCATGTATGCTGGTCTTGGGTCGTGTGACTTTTCCATTGTTTTGCTCGTAAGTGTGTGTATATGTGTATTCGCATGCGTGTGTGTATGTGTTTGTTTTGTGTGTGTGCGTGTGTGCATATGCGTACGTGCTTAGGTGTGCAACTGCTACACATGCGTCCAAGCACTACAAGTAGGGCTGACCAGAACCATATAAATACGATGTATATACGGTATTTTTGGCAGGGAAATCACCAAATATACGGTCATATACGGTGTATGTGTAAGGTTCTGGCCAACCCTAGCTATAAGCTGTCATGCGCTTTGCTCTCTGGAAACCTTTGCTTAATAGTTTGTGCGTAGCCCTTCCTCCTTTGCTTGTGGAAAGATGCTGCCTTCATGCCTCGCTGTGTGCAGACCTTCCCCCCAAGGTGTGTGCGCCATCTTTTCTCAGTGTGTGTTTCTATACACTTTTGCAGCGGCTGCGCGTTTGCGCAATGCCCGGCACCAACTGAATGATCTGCGCCTGCGTTTTCTCAGTGTGTGTTTCAATACACTTTTGCAGCGGCTATGCGTTTGCGCAATGCCCGGCACCAACTGAATGATCTGCGCCTGCAACTGGGGCTGGAGCCTATCATCGACGTAGACAACGGTCTGTCTGTGTGCGTTGTCTGTGTATGTGTGTGTGTGTTTGCATTCATGTGTCTGTATGTGTGCGTATCAGTACACGTTGTTTGCCATACCTAATCCCTCAGTAGCAGGGCACAGCATGGTCTCATTGCGTTGCGTGTAAGCTTGCAAAAATGCATGCTGCTGACAATTGTGTCTTTGTGTGTGTGTGTGTGTGTGTGCATTTGTGCGCAGCTGAATTGAGGCGCAGCAACCGCCGAGCAGAGCAGCGTATGACCAGAGCTGCGCAGCAGAAGGTGTGTGAAACTAAGAGGAAGTAATCATTGTGTATTCATATGTCTGTGTGGCTGCACGTGCGCGCATGTAAGAGCACCACAAGCAGTGACCGTAAAAGTTTCTTCAGGCCATGCTGCTGCTTGCAAGATCACCTGATTGTGCATTGTGTGTGTGCTAGTGTGTGCGTGTGTATGTGTGTGTGGGGAGGAGTGTGGGGGTAAAAAAATGAAAGTTTCATTATGGAATGTTTGTTTATGCAGCACACTCCTTTCTTTACGTGAAGGCATTTTACAAGAATTATTCGCTTTTTATGTGTCTGGTTCTGACACACACATACATACATATGCGCATTCATGCACTCACTCAGGATAAGAAGGAAGGGAAAGGAAAGGAAATGGAGAAGGAGGAGGAGGAGGAGGAGGAGGAGGAAGACAAACACAACAGCAACAGCTCCTCAGCCGACTCGGATGATGCGCTTGAAGGCGGAGACCGCAAACGCAAGCGCTCCAATCGTTCTAGGAGTGCTGCATCCAGGTAATTCACGGTAGAGGTGTTGAATGGTGCTTTTTGAATGGAGCTAGATCTTGGCAGAGGCTTAAATGCTGTTTGGCCGACTGAGATAGGTTACGGTAGAGGTCTTACTTGATGCTTTCAATTCAGCTTGGTCACGGTAGAGTTATTACTTGGTACCTTATTGACGGAGGTAGGCCACAGTGGAAGTGTTGAATGATGCTGCACGGTTGCTGATAGTTTTCATTTTTTAAGCAATCGGGTTGTTTTGCAGCCAGGTGGATTGATTTGGGGCTGTCACTGTCACGTACGTCTTACTGGGGGTTGTGCGTGAGGCAGCATTGACACATTTACCGTTGTGTTGAAGCAAAATGTTAGGGATAAAACGTAACAGGGCGCTTTAAACCAGGAAGCAATCAGTGGCCCAGCTCACAATCCTATAGTCCGAGCATCAGACAATTATCAGAGACAACAGTTTAGAATAGCGGGCCTTGCCTGTCTTGAGCATGTGCCCTCATCAAAAAGCAAAAGACTGCCAAATTAATACGCGACGCTGCTATTCTGTATGTGTGTGTGTTGTGTGGCAGGGGGAAAGGCGGCAAGAGGGGCAAACAAGGGAAGGCCGCCAAAAAAACGCCTGCAGAGGACGAGTCTGCGCTGGAGGTGTACCTCAGGTGCGTGTGTGTGTGTGTGCGCGCGTGTGTGTGTTTGTGTGTATGCTCCCAGGAGTGAGCGGCAGTGCAAGAACCCTCCAAATTATAGCTTAAAGCAGAAGCTGTCTCCAGGTCATTATGAGTTGCTTTTGGTTTATGTATCTATGTGTGTGTGTAGTTGTGTGTGTATGAGCTCACAGGAGTGAGCATGCCAATCTTACTCGGACCAGGTGGTTTGTTTTAAAAGTGCTTGTATCTTGGCTTGTTGTGATTCTTGGCTCATGTGTGTCTGTGTGTGTGTTTGCGTGCACAAGAGTGAGCAGGCCAACCTTGCCCCTTTTGTAGTGCCTTGTCTACCGCAATTCTTGGTTTGCATATGTTTATGCATGCGTGCGTGCGTGTGTGTGTATGCGCAGGAGTGAGCCGGCAGTGCGAAACCTTCAGGCAGCAGCGCAGAGAAGGGAGCCGCTCGTGTCATTGCAGAAGGAAGTGACGCGTGAGCAGCAGGTACATCAAAAGTACTTATTTACACCACCTGTGAGAGGGTGTGCATGTATAACTGTGGCCGAGGTATCGCCCTCTTTATGGGGTGGAATTTCAAATCTAGGTTGTTGCAAAAGAAAGTAGCGTGTTAGCTGCAGGCACGCAGGCAACACAAAATTGCAATGTACAGGGCTGAAGGGCATGCTGACCTTATAATTGGTGCTTTAGCCTGCCAAAGAGCCCTTACACCAAGAGCAGGTACTGGCAAAGCGCAAAGGAGTAAAGGTTTAGCGACCAAGGCTGTGAGAGGAATCCCTCCTCGCCATGTCAAATGAAGAAAAAAGGAGGGAGCTTGATCTACATAATGACAAACTAGTATTAGAACAACGCCTGACGCAGCACAGCACAGCGCACACACACGCACACACACACACACACACACACACACACACACACACACACACATACACACACACACCTACCTTCTTTGTGAATAGAAACTAGTGCAAACATAAGAAAGACACATGTTTTTTTTGCTAGTGCAGGTCATGGTGCAGCAATTATGTGCACACGCATACATATACACACATGCACACACGCGCACAGGGACATTTTAATGAATACGTGTGCACACACAAAGAGCACCCGTTACGTTGCTTGTGCAGGCCATGGCGCAGCAGTGGCGTGAATTCAAGCACCTGCTGCACCGTGAAGAGGAGGCAGAGGAGGAGATGGTTGGGGCCACCGAAGGTGCGTGCGTGTGTGCAGCAGGGCCTGTGTGAATACGTGCGAGTGTGTTGTGAAAGGAGGCAGAGGAAAATATGTTTGGAGGTACTGAAGGTGTGAGAAACGCCATACGTGTGTGTGAGTGTACGTGTGTGTTTTGTAAGGAAGAGGCAGAGCAGGAGATGGTTGAGGCTACAGAAGTTGAGAGACGCACCTCTGATGTCAATGAATACAACCTTGCTTGCCTCCCTTTGTCTCTCGTCTATCTTGGACCTCTGTTCAACTACACTGCATGTAGTCAGAGGAATCTGGCGAATGATACGTCTATGAAAAATATTGTAACATTGCCGGTTCTGGCAACTCAGCCACCACCACACCAAAACATACCATGCCTAACAATGACAAAACCTGGTATCCCTTAATTTTCTTTCCTCCTAGCCACAACACGCCACACACATTTGTTTCCACGTCCATCTGTTCCTGCACCATTGCCCTGGTGTACCTCTTTTAATCCGTTTCCATTCCACACCGCACCGTCATGCTTGGGTTCAGTTTGCGATTGCTGTCTGCCAACCCATACCACTGTGTCCCTTCTGTTCCATCTTAGGCATTTCCTCCACACACCTCCACTCTGCTATCTTTCATTCATCTGCGAACGTTAAATACCACCCCAAACGACACAACCACTTGCACTCACACACACACACACACATACACGCACACACACACACACACACACACACCATGCTCACATATGCACACGCACTCACAAACAAACAAACACACACACACCATGCTCACATATGCACACGCACTCACAAACAAACACACACACACACTCATAAACACACACCACGCGCACACATGCACACACACGCACGCAAACGCATACTTACAGGAGCCACGCATGAACCAGTGCCTGATGCTGCTGCTGCTGCTGCTGCTCCCGGCCCCTCTGTAGGCCAAGGCATGGACGCAGCAGTGCCCTCTGCAGGTGTGTTTACAAACAGCATCAAAACTACTCTCAGGAAGTTACTGGGGTGTGCTGCAGGATTTGTTTAAAGGTTTGGTACGGTGATGTAAAGTCGAGTGTCGATGACAATGGGATTTTATGAATGCTGGTTTTGTCTGGATATGTGGCTAAGACTGTTTGCTGGACATGATCTTTCCGAAGACCCTCTTGACAGGGACGCTATGCTGTGTGTGCGTGCACGCACGCACACACACACACACGCACACACACACACACATAATTGTACATGCACACTTGTACACTCATATCCACGCACAGCTGGCACAGGAGCATCCACAGGAGAAGCAGGCTCCTCAGGGCTTGGGCAGCAGCCTTCACACAATCAGCAGCAGGAAGCTGGCAGCAGCCTGGCAGCCAAACCAGCCGCTGCAGCAGCAGCGGCAGCAGCTAGTGCACAGGCAGCAGAAAATACGAGCAAGCCATGCCCCATCTGTCTTGATGGTGCGTGGTGTATGTGTATCTGAAGTTGTCTGTTACTTGTGTGTGCATGTGTGTGTGTGCCTGTGCGTGTCGGATGTGCGCGTGCGTGTGTGTTTGTGTGTGTGCGTATATGTGTGCGTGTCCACTCCACTAGCCTGCAGGTGTGCAAGCAAACTTGTGCCTGCATCACTGACCTTGAGCCTTTTGTCAAGAGCATGGTGGGACCCGGGACTATGATCATTTGCTAAGCGTTTCACTGTGTTTTATTGGAGCTAGCTGTGTGCCTCTCTTTGTCTTTCTGTTGCCGGTGATAGCCTCCCTATACTGTGGCTAAACTATGACTAACATTTCCCCTCATTCTTCCTCATGTGTGTGAACATGCTAGCTATGTGCTCACACTGCTTGCAAGGGCCACCCTTGTCTGTTCCCTTTTTAGCCAACTCTTCACCACATCAAGGTAGAAACAACTGCGCGGGCAGTGGAAACCACATTGTTTAAAAAAAAGAGATTAATTCATAAATGCTGGGTAACAGTGAGTGTGTGGTCATGGCTGTTGCTCAAATACTCACTTGGACACTGAGTAACAGGTTGGATGTAGTATGGGCAAATTGTTTCCAGCCCTATATGTGCAGTAGTCTTTTGCTGCAACACAAGCACACGCACACGCACACACACATATGCACATGCACACCACACACATACCCTCACGCAAACACACTCATAAACTCTTTCTCACACAAAGTAACTTCTTGCACGCACATCACAGAGCCAGAGCGTCGTGCAGTCACATCGTGTGGCCACTCCTTCTGCAGTGACTGCATCCACGAAATCATCCCTGCTGGAGCAGGAACCGCACCTTGCCCTATCTGCCGGTGCGTGCGTACGTGCGTGTATATGTGTGTGTTTGTGTGTGTGTGCGTGTGTGTGCGTGAGCGTGCATACATGACTAAGTGCATGTGCAGGAATGTGTACGGGTAATCTAGGTCGTAATCCACATGGCTCGCCTCCAAACTGGGCTGCTCCATCCCGACTGCATTGTATGCTTGAGGGCTGTGTGCACCCTTGTTCTGAGGAACCTTTCGGGTGATCCTATTACTGAGGGATTCTTGTGTGCACCCTTGTTCTCATTAAGTGTGTTTTGAAGGCTTCTTGTGTGCACCTTGTTCTGAGGGCTTCTTGTGCGCATCCTTGCTCTGAGGGATTCAAGAGTGTGCACCCTTTTGTTCCCATCAGGTGCAGGAAGAAGGGTGTCAATGGTAAACGATGTGCGTGTAATGGGGAACACGCAGCAGGCATTTTAATCCAGTTGAAACAGTCAGAAATACTTAGACTGACACGACAGTATACAGACATAGAGACAGGCCACCTCATGTGCATATTTACATGCACACACGGACACACAAACACACACACACAGACAGACACTTACAGACACTTACAGACACACACAGATGTGCACACACCACACAAGCACACGTACACACACACCTGCAGGAAAATGCTGAAGCCTGAGGACATCTTTGATACTATAACAGAGGAGGAGGCAGTTAGGGAAGCGCAGCGTGCGCAGCGGAACGCTGGTGCGTGGAGACAAAATTTGGGGCTAGCCAGCATCATGTGATTGTTGGTGTGTTCTAAGATTTACGGGTATTCAGGCAGGCAATATTGCTCAAATAAGGCAACCAAGGCAACTAATCTCTCAAATAAGGTGACTGAATTTCAGACAATGTGACTGGATCTGCGATAGTGCGACCACGCAATGTATCCAATTAATCACAGGCCTGTGCTGGAAAGTTGGAGTGAGCCTCAGTGTTGCAGCATGCAGCTCTCTAGCTCTGTCACGTGTTCATTCACATTTGATGGCCATGCCAGTATTGTTGTTTGTAACTGCAAAGCACGTCATAGCAGTGCATGCGTGTGTGCTTGCCTTCCCCCAAAACACGTCATTGCTGCTTGTGTGTGCAGCGGCTCGTGCAGCAGCACAGGTGGCCAAGTCCTCCACCGATGCCACCATGGCCACCCTCTCCTCCAGCGCCAACGCAGAGTATGGTGCTAAGGTGAGCACGTGTGTCAGTAAGTAGTGTGTCTGAGTATGGTGCTAAGGTGAGCACGTGTGTCAGTAAGTAGTGTGTCTGAGTATGTGAGTGCATAAGTTTGCGAGCAGGATGGCAAGGCAGGCTGGAAGTTTGTCGGCAAATTACCATTGTCACCCTGCAGCCAAATCCGTGCACTTGACCCACACCACAATCATCCCAGCAGTGCGCATTGGTGCGTATACCAGAAGGACTTCCGACAATAATAAGCTGCGTACACGTTTCCCCCTCTCCAAATCCCTCATCCCTTTCCATTTTCCCCTCACTCCCCCTCTCCGTTCTCCCCCCCACCTCATTTCTTCACCTCCTGCGACCGAGGACCTTTTATACAAGAAAGTGTACCAGGACTGCCTTTTCTGTTTACTACAAACATCAGGAACCTAGAGGCTTTCCTTTACGCTCCTTCTTCTTTCACTTTCATCGTCCCCCCCCACGCGCACACGCGCGCACACATACACACACACACACACACACACATACACATACACACACACACACACACACACACATACCCACACAGGTGTGTGCCCTCTTGACCGAGCTGTCAGCCATGCAGGCCCGCACCCCAGAGGGCGGCTCCACAAAAGCTGTGGTGTTCTCAAGGTGTGTGTGTGTGTGTGTAAATGAGTACACGTCTTTCTCAGACCCCAAGTCATAAAGAAACACACTGCAAAATTAGAAAGGGAGAGGGATGCATATTGCCTCCCAACACTACAGGGACGTCACAATCTGTGCTGGTCACTCCTTGAAGTGTCCTCAAGCGTACACACACGCAAACACACACACGTGCACACACGTACATACACGACTCAGCGCACACGCACACACACTTTTGTACATAAACTCACCTTTGGATGAAGCAGTATTTTATATAGTTCATCACACACCTATACACACATACACACATACACACATACTCACAGCTGGGGCCGCCTGCTGCGCCTTGTGGGTGAAGCCCTAGACACCAACGGCGTAGACCATGCTTCCCTGGCAGCGCCCTCTCTTGAGGCACGGCAGCGTGCCTTAATGCGCTTCAACACAGAACCACAGTGCAAGGTAGGCACGCTGTTTGAGGGGTTTGGGTGTGGGTGTGGGTGTGGGTGTGGGTGTGGGTGTGGGTGAGGGTGAGGGTGTGGGTGTGGGTGTGGGTGTGGGT
>Ga0307947_1000876_pt1 | contig 22803 bp, 23 predicted proteins | sample OrgLakmetagen232_FD_201840 | JGI IMG/M metagenome (GOLD analysis project Ga0307947, IMG submission 201840) | Saline water microbial communities from Organic Lake, Antarctica - #232 | ecosystem: Environmental > Aquatic > Non-marine Saline and Alkaline > Saline | place: Antarctica: Organic Lake...
GGGGTGGGAATGTTAGAAGGATGATCAATGGGGTAACAAGGAGGGGGTGGGAATGTTAGAAGGATGATCAAGGGGGTAACAAAGAGGAGGAGGAGGTTAGAAGGATGATCAAGGGGTAACAAGGAGGGGGTGGGAATGTCAGAAGGATGATTAAGCCCTGCATAAATACTTAAGGTCCCAAAGGCACGAGACCCAACATGCAACAGCAATGTGCAGCACGAGGCTGCTCACAGGTGGTGCGCCAAAGTATTAGAGCAAAACATATTGAACTCTTGTTGAGCCATCATCGGCCTTAGCCTTAAGTTAATATTTGAGAGGCTGGGTCTGCCCTAATTGTTTTACCGTGAAAGCTACTCAGGTCTGGGCACGCTTTGTATAAAGGGACAAGCATGAATGTTTGGCATCAGCAGTGTGGGTGCATGCAAGCTACTGACACCTGTGGCTACAATAATTAGGCTAAAACAGATCCCCTTGTCAATTCATACCCATTGCCCTAGTGTAAACACACAGGTGAAAACAAGCGAGTAAAAACACATGGATTCATTACACAAACATTTTTCAACAACGCAGGCCCTCAGTCGAAAGCCCAAAAAGGTGCGCGGGGCTGCATTGCATCGAATTGCCGAACAACGACACAACCTTTTGAAAACCCCACCTGCAATGCCAGCACCAGAGTGGAGAACTGCGTCATGGGGTGCATGCCTTCTGGTAGGGACGCCAGGACCTTGGAAACATATGACGGCAACTTGGAGCGGCTCCTCAGATCTTCAGTAACTGACTCGGCTTGCATCTTAGAGGGCAGCTGCAGGCAGTAGTTGTTTGTGTTCAAGCGTTGTGTGCGTGTGTGTTTTCATGTGTTTGTTGTGTGTATATAGGTATATTATCTGAGAGAAGATATGAACAGTGTGCCAATTCCGCTTAATAGAACGATTACATACCACGAATTGAAACAAAGGATGCCCATGTTCACAACCTACAGAAGGCTGACAAGATGAATTTAGCCTCTCACCTTTCCAGTCAATAGAAGCCACAGGAGGCCCTCAGGCAAGGGCTCTGACCCTCCTGAGGCTTTTGGCAGGTGCTCCTGCAGGAAAGTTAGATAGATTTCAATTTATTGATGTCTCACGACTGCTGCGCACTTAGCATGTATTGCTAATGTTATAACATGTACAGCCTGAAAACTTGTACCTCACTAACTCACACTTGCACGTTCAAATGCTATACACAATCTCATCACAGCAATCATTCACATACAAAGCCTTAACACTCGCTATGCAACGGGAGCAACGAAGGGATAGAGGCGCATGTACACATTTACACATGGGTGAGTAAACTTGATGTTGTGTGAGTAATTCTTAACCAGATCCAAGCTTGCTAGGCGAAGGGGGAAGGCGGGTTCCATAAGTGCACGCACATGCACACACACACACATACACACACACACAAACACACACACTCACACTCACACACGCACACACACACGCACACGCACACGCGCACACGCACTCGCACACACATACACACACACACTCACATGTACATGCACACAACACAAACAACACACTCACAAACACACATACACACACACACACGCACACGCACACGCACACACACACACACGCACACGCACACGCGAACACACACGCACGCGCACACGCACACGCACACACACACACACACACGCACACACATACACACACACACGCACGCACGCACGCACACGCACACGCACTCGCATGTGCACGTACACATGTACACGCACTCGCACGCTCACAAACCTGGAGCTCTGGCAGGCTGTACCCGCGCAGGCGGATGCCCTCTTCAGGGTCCAAGAGACTCGTCTCCCATAGCAGGCCCTGTGGAGGTATATTTGTGAGAGTTGTTTTGTTTTGGGGGTGTCAGGCTATCAGCAATATGCATTTGGCACCATTTGCATCAGCTGGTCTTATATCAGCATAGATATGTTTACACACTCACACACTCACCGGGATGCCTCGCATGCCCCCGATGGCCATGTCCACGCTCACGTTGCCCAGCACCTTGCTTCCGTGCTCTTTCTTCACGGCCTTGAGCTTGGCCTGGCATGAGTGAAAGAGAGTCTCACAAGAGTTGCTCGGCATCACGTTGTCTTAGCGATGACACATCCCGTGCTGATCGACACTGAGATATTTCAGATGGACGTGAACTTCTCACTCTCACCTGCTCCCCTGGAATCATCTGGGCTAACGCAGCCTTCAAAGGCGTGCTTGACACAGCAGGACCCCCACCCACTGCCTCCCCGGCGAAAAACCGAGTCAGCGCGGGCGTGGCCTCACGCCGCAGTAGCGTGGGCAACATTTTTGGTAACATTTTAGGAAATTATTTACAAAATCGTCGAAGTAGAGACATGCATCCGTTCATATTCCCACTTCGTCCTCATTTTCCAAGCATCAAATTCAGACACTGAAATTGAAGCAAAAGGTGCCAGCAGGCTTCTCAGGTGGTGCTGCCTCCTTCGACGGCAAGAGATCGCCCTGCTGCTGCTGAACAGCTTGGCCGCTGCCGCCAGTCTTGCTCGTCGAGAACAATGACGACAGCTTGGACTCCTGAATGTTCACATGCATTCAAAGAGCTTAGGCAATACACACTTGAATGCGAAAGTGGCTGAAAGAATGAATTATCAGGTTCTGTTTCATGTTTCCTCTAGATTCTGTTTCATGTTTCCTCTACCTTCTGTTTCATGTTTCCTCTAGCTTCTGTTTCATGTTTCCTCTAGCTTCTGTAAAGACCTTTTGTTTAGCCAGGTATAGTTTCAGGCTTTTTCCAAACTTCCGCTGAGATGCCCTTTGAGGCATATATAATGATGTAACCTTACCTTACCTTCTCAGGTTCCTGACCAACCCCCCTTATAACAATGTGGTGCGTTTTTATCTTGTGATCAATCTGAATCCTCTGTAGTGCAAGTTGGGCTTTTTTTCAGATGAAGGAGTGAGGGCGTGCTTCCATGTAAGAGTGAGTAGGTCGGTCTCAGAGGGCTTGCCCTGCAGCAGGAGTTCACCCCCTTCGCAATCATTGTGCTTTAGTATATGAATCAGTGCTACATTTTGATATGCTTGTGTAATGGTGCACTGCGCAAGTGTAAGTCCTTTGCGTGCTGAGCACATCAATTGCGCTTGACCAGCCTTGTCATTGTGAATTTGTTGGGTCCTCAGACAAAGAGGGATCCACCCTCTTACTACCCTACAAACATGGTCTGCTTTGCTGCCTTATACCAGCTTAAAATGATGAGAGAGGCATCAGGCTTTGCATCAGGCTTTGCGTCAGGCTTTGCAAAGCCCCAGGAACTTAAATCAGTTACATACCGTGCCTGTGCTCTTCCTTCTCTCTTTAACCTTAGGCTGTGGCGAATGACTGAATCTGCTGGCCATATTTCTATATAACAAGAACTGTTTCCCATAACACAGGTTTGTGCAACAGCCAGTGTGTATATATAGTGTACCTGCTCTTTTCGTGCCCGTCTAGCCTCCTCCTGCCGCTCCACCATCTGCACCACATCCGGCCTCTGCTGCTTCAAGGCAGACAGGAAGCGTCCGTGCAAATGCGCACTGCACGCAACCCATGTGATGAACCAAACACTTGTGTGTACTTATGCAAAGTTTATGCAGAGGAAAGGCATTGTAAGCGCTTGTATGTATGTATGCATGTAATGTATAATCATTTAACTGCACACAGCAGTGGGGATGCTAAGCTATCAAAGGTGATGCCTGCACACACCGTTCGTCCAAGGCACATCCACTGATGAGGTCACTGCGCCCAGGTCGAATGAAGCGCAGCACCTCAGCCACGTTCGCGCTGCTGACGTAGTTCTGTGTCACTGCCAAGTAGAGTAAGTAGGAGATGCTGTGTGTGTTGCTTCAACGATGGTGCAGGCATAAGAGAAGCTGTGAGTGGCGGCTCAACAAGCTTTTGTTGTGGCTGCAGTCCATAAAACACACAATACCAACCCCCTGGTTCGGTTTCAGGTTTCAGGCCTCCCTCTCACGGACTCTCTTGCAAGTCTCTCCACACTTTTGCAAACTTAATAAAGAACGAAATCGTTCCATCGCAAGCTTAGACTTTCGGTAGTAAGGTTGAATAACACAGGATTCTCTCCCTTCGAGTTCAGGACCTGCCTCTCACAGGCCTTTTTGCAAGTCTTTGCTATTTGAGCTGTTGTGAGCTTGTTGTGAGCGCATTGTTGTGAGCTTGTTGTGAGCGCACTGTTGTTGCGAACTTGACAAAAGAGTTGATCAGTTGCATCACAAGCTTACTTAAGGTAGAATAACACAGGACTGCACATCAATGTCAAGACTCCTGCAGCCTTGTTCCTGAGATTGTCATGTCTGCAATCATTATACTCCAGCAAATCGTCAGCTATTCTAACCATATTGTAAAGACTCAATTTTTGTGTGGATGCCTTCCACCTTTGCGTGTTCACATTTCCAGGTTTTGCATAGTGACTTTCAACCTTGTATGGACATCTTCAACAGCTGTGTAGAAGTGTTACACCCTTGTGTGGGGCCCCTGGTTCTTCGCTTACTCTCTGACCAAACCATGGCTAAACAGTTGCACGAGTGCTCCAGGGATAGGCACTCCATCTTATGGACGCAGCAAAGCTCCTCTCATAAAAGAAGCTAAGCAAAGAAGTCTCATAAAAAGAAGCTCTTTGAAAGAAAAAGGAAGACGGGTCTTTTTTTTGACGGCAAAGTGCAGAAAGAGGTCTTCTCTGTAAGAGAAACTAAATAAATGACGCTCTACAAAATAAAGGGTAGATAGCTACAAACTCCCACAAGGACGCAAAATACCTGCGATGGTCATCGTCTCCAAATTCAGGCATGCATGCCACCAGCCCCGTGGGACAAAAATGACCTCTCCCGCTCCCACCACACACTCAAAAGGAGGTGTCTGCAAGTGATGTTGGATGGAGGAGGGAGCAGTGTGTGATCGGTTTGCATTAATGCCTGCGCAATCTGTACGCAAAAGGATTCAGGGATATGTTGGTATGGCATGTGATACGGTGTGTGTGCATGTGTGTATGTGTCTGTATGCGTGTGCATTTGCTGTTTATACAGTTTGGTACAACAATTCAATTGCACCGGTTTGCAATGTTTTAGATTTCCCAGGCCATGCAAGTTAATGTCTTGCGCTTGTTGATTCAGACCATCATCAATTTGCCTTGACACGCAGCAGCGTCCTGCCTGTTGACTGCGTCTGGACCTTCTGGACCTAGGGCTGCCTGACACAGCACACAGCTAGCAGGCCCGTCTCTCATTCAACTCACGAGCTGCTGCTACAGCTGCTGCTGCTGCTGAACAGAAGCGACCTGCCTGTCATCTGTGTTTGTACCTATGGCTGCATGGCACTCAGCTAGCAAACCCATCTCTCATCTCACTTTCAGCTCACGGGCAGCTGAATAGAAGTTCAAGAACCACTCCATGACGGACACTGGGGTCGCCACGTCAGCTCCGTCGGGGCTGGGATGCACCCCGGGAGGAATGATGCCTGAGAGGGATGAATGAGTGACACACAGAAAGGGCCTAAAAATATATGGCTGACGCCAGGAGAATGAGGGACGCAAAATGATGGGTTGCGCCCCATGAAGAATGATGCCTGAGAGGGATGAACGAGTGACACACAGAAAGGGGCTGATTACATTATGGCTGACGCCAGGAGAATGAGGGACGCAAAATGAAGGGTTGCGCCCCGGGGGTGATGATGCCTGAGAGGAGTGACATACAGAGCACATGAAAAATTCACGAGCTGGATGAATGGTTTGAGAGTTTTGGATCCAGCCATGACAAAGGTCAGCGAAATGATGCCTGCGATGACTAAAGGAGTGACACACAGAGAGTGCCCTGGAAGAAAGAAAAGAAGGGTGCAAACTCTCAGGGAAAAGAGGGTGCCAACGCTCAGGAGAGCAAGGGACTACCAATGTTGGGAATCATTCAGGATCCTGCTTGCCGTATGAGGATCACAGGAGCGACGTATGAGGAGCGACGTATGAGGAGCGACATAAGAGGAGCGACATAAGAGGAGCGACATAAGAGGAGCGACGAATGAGGATCACAGGAGCGACAAAAAAAAGCGTCTGGAAAAAGAAGGGTTTGAATGCTCAGGAGGACAAAGGACTAGTAAGGTTGGGAGTTCGCCGCAAGCCTGCTTGCCATGAGAGGAACAAGGGAGAAACACACATAACACATGAAAAATGGGTTGGCTCAAATTTAGAAACATGCAGGGAAGCTCAGATTTATGTACGTGGTTATGTACGTGGAGACCAGCTTGCTTGGTGTGCGACTTGCACTTCATCCTGAGGTTGCATGCCTGCCCCCATTAATGCGAGATCTGGCTGAGCGTGATACGCGTGTTTGTGTGTGCATGTAATAGTGATACCATTTCTCTTTTACGCAGGCACGAATAGCTAAAAATTCAACTTGTCCGTAGCTCCACACGTCTCTGCCGTGGTTGCCTCACCTGGAGGGAACAGGATCCATTTCTTCGATCCTCGCACAACAGCATTCCACGCGCTTGTGGCATTTGGATCCTGAGTCACGTCATGAGTTTGGTTGTTATCATCCACTGAAAAAAGGTGCATACTTATGCAATACATGTGTTGCCAAGCAGTGCTTTTGTGCTACATTCCGAGATTAAGAGGACTTGGCTCAAAGCTATGAAGCACGAGGAGCAGCTTTGCTTGACCGAACGGTAAGACTAGCGTGAAACGAAAAATCAAGAACTGATAAACAGCTGATAAAGAGCACTCAGCCAGCCACACTTACCACGTGGAAACTGCTACCAGAGCGCGCAGGCCCCACGATCAACCACCTGAGCCGTGAAGTTGTGGAGAAGTTGATTGATGAGCAACGCGTCAATTTCATTGTCATGTCTGACCCATCACAAGGGTAGTTTATGGGAGGACCATGGTGCAGCGTAAAATTTGAGCATCAAGATTAATGAATAGCACCTTAAATTTCGTTGCAGGTCCTCACCCTTTACAGGAAAATCGCAGCTTGAGCGTTACGGCATGTGTGCATGCGACTGAGCTTTGACTGAGACTTAAAGAACGAAGGAAAGGCCCTGATCCATACACTGGTGTTTATTGCTGGAAAGAGCTGGAGATGGGTGTTAAGAGATCTTCTACGGGAAGATTCAGCCGTACCTGTAGTCAGGGCGAGAGCTGCCAAGCACCTGTCCACCAAGCAAGATTCAGCCGTACCTGTCCACCAAGCAAGATTCAGCCGTACCTGTAGTCAGGGCGAGAGCTGCCAAGCACCCCAAACAAGTCTTCGTTGAAGACAGAGGGCACACTGAAGTCTTTGGCCTGCAGCAGGGGAGTGGCGTGGAAATTGCTTTAGAAGGATTGCTTTGTTCAAAGACAGAAGGTACACTGATATTTTTGGCCTGCAGCAGAGGAGTGATGTAGAACTTTTTTCTTCAATGGATTTCCTGAGGTAAGAAAGTGCAGGATCTAGCTCCAAAACTAAGGGGGGATTTAAAGGTCAACAGCTTGCATAGCTTGTCCCTTTGCGGCCTCAATCCAGCACAACAGCCTGCTGATACAACTTTGTTATACCCGTTGTCGACAAATCAAATGGGTGAAACTGTTCAGCATGATGGTAAGGGAGGCCGATGTTCAGCACAGGAACACCAGGACATTGTTCGGCAAAGAGGGCACCCGCTGCTTACAGATGTGTGTGTGTGCATTGCATCAACAACAAAATGCATAAACACATCAGCCGCACCGACAAGAAACGCACCAGCTGAGGTGCCTTGGCTACAAACTCCTTGTCGAACAAGTACCTGCACATGGGATCCAATTTGGAGATGGTAAGTGAGCATATAACGCACGACTTACGTACCGATGCACTATTTCAGGATTTCAGGATACATAGTTAAGCCCCGTCATTGAGCACACGTGAGCGCCACCGCACTTACAGGAACACCTCGTCGGGGTGGTGTTTGCACGAGCCTTGGACAAAGACGCACCCAACCCATCGCTCGTTACGAATATGAAAGCGGTAGGTACCAAACATAAGACAGTGGATCACGCTGGTTTTGACAGAAGACATGAATATCGTCACACAAATTGGGGCATCTCATCGAGGGTGGTGTTAGCGTAGGCCGCGTAAGTAGGAAAGGGCATGGGATCGAGGGCAGTGTGAAAACAGACCGCACAAGTCATGGATTTTGTTACTACATGATGTATGGTTTATAAAGCTGCGTCATGAAGCACAGGTGAGCGCCACCACACTTACAGGGGCATCTCATCGAGGGTGGTGTTAGCGTAGGCCGCGTAAGTAGGAAAGGGCATGGGATAGCTGCCAGCTATGACTTCCTTGCCTGCAAAGGCTCGCCCTAAGCTCTCTGTAGACCACTGAGAAAAAGACAGAAAGATGTGAACGGTGTAATTGCTTTTGGCGTGGACTAAGCTCTCTGTAGATCACTGAGAAAAATAGAGATGAATTGCGAACAGTGTAGTTGCTTTTGGCATGGACTAAGCTCACTGTAGACCACTGAGAAAAAAAACAGAGAAAAATTGCGAACAGTGTAATTGCTTTTGCTTTTGGCGTGGATCTAGGAAAGGGGAGAAAGATAACGTGGATAGTGAAGTTATATCGGGCATAGACTAGGGAGGATCTGTGTTGGGTTCTGCACTGCTCAATGGAATGCTGCAAGCAGAGAGCTACAAGACATCCCACCCGGGTAGACAAAAAGGACGAAGGCTGTGTAGTGGCAGTGACCACTGTAGACACAAAAGACGTAAGTGACCACTGTAGACACAAAGACAGACACAAAAGGCGCAAGTGACCACTGTAGGCACAAATACAGACACAAAAGACGCAAGTGACCACTGTAGACACAAAAGACAGACACAAAAGACGCAAGTGACCACTGTAGGCACAAAGACAGACACAAAAGACGCAAGTGACCACTGTAGGCACAAAGACAGACACAAAAGACGCAAGTGACCACTGTAGACACAAAAGACAGACACAAAAGACGCAAGTGACCACTGTAGGCACAAAGACAAAAGACAGACACAAAAGATGCAAGTGACCACTGTAGGCACAAAGACAGACACAAAAGATGCAAGTGACCACTGTAGGCACAAAGACAGACACAAAAGACAGACACAAAAGACAGACACAAAAGATGCAAGTGACCACTGTAGACACAAAAGACAGAGGCTGTGTAGTGGCAGTGACCACTGCTTGAGCAAAGAAAGGGAAGAACCTCACTGCCTGTGCCACTTGTTTTGCTCCATAGCAGAGAATCTCTGTATGCATTGCTAACGCTTTGCTGAAGAACCAAAAAGTTGTGCTTTCCTACAAGTAGAATTAGCAGGGGCACGGCTCCTTGCTTCTCAAAGCTGCTACAATTCAGCGCTTTTAAGAAGGCCACCTACACGGTGAGTTGCACAAGGCCGTTCACATGGCCGCTTACGCCGTAGGTTACACGAGGCCATTTACAGGGCTACCTACACTTCTCAAGTACACAGGGCCACTCACATAGTTGTTCACATGGCCGACTACCTTATAACTTGCACAAGGCCAGTTACAGAGCCAACTACACTGCATGTTACACAGGGCCATTCACAGTACCATTCAACAAAAGTTGTAATAAAGTTACAGGGCCCCCTACACTGCACGTTACACAGGGCCATTCACAGTACCATTCAACAAAAGTTGTAATAAAGTTACAGGGCCCCCTACACTGCACGTTACACAAGGCCATTCACAGTACCAATCAACAAAAGTTGTAATAAAGTTACAGGGCCCCCTACACTGCACGTTACACAAGGCCATTCTCAGTACTATTCAACAAAAGTTGTAATAAAGTTACAGGGCCCCCTACACTGCACGTTACACAGGGCCATTCACAGAACCAATCAACAAAAGTTGTAGTAAATGAACAAAAAAGACTTTGCCCAAAGGAGAGACGTCATTGTGCCGCTGCGTCGGTGCAAGCAAATTGAAGGGAAATGCAGGCAATGCTGCCTGTGTAAACCTGCTTCCCCTTTTGGTGTTATGCATTCTGCTCAGATTGTCCGTCCTCTTTCAGCTTGCCCTTCTTTCTTTTGTTGACTTTTTGAAAGGCAGGCTCCTTGGCACCAGTGTTACAAATACCAGCGTACTACAGTTAATCAACGGCTATGACAGTAGGGTAGTGTATATTAATAGTAAGAGTCCACCAGCCTCACCTTTTTCAAGGCAGGCCACTCGGCAGCACCATCCACTAGAACGACGGGCCTGTTCTGGAGCTCATACTGCTCTCGGAAAGCAGTGGGGCTCAGGTTGCGTTTCCTGCGTATGCATGAGTATTGAGGTGCGAGTGAGGTGTGTGTGTATATGTGTGTGTGTGCCTGTGAGTGTACAAGAGCATGTGCTTGTACGTGTGTGTACGTGTACTAATGCTGTGCGTATACGTGTGCGTGTGCGTGTGTGTGCGTGTGAGTGAGTGTGAGTGCGCGTATGGTAAGTGTGTGCGATTGCGTGTCAATGTGCACAGATCAGGGCTTGAGCTTTGTGCCTTTCAATTCGAATGTGACGGTCATTCGCCATGTAGCACAAGCCCAACATTTTACGCTCTAGCCGTATGCGTCTCAGCTCGTGCCTTCCTCGTCTTATTGCCCGGCTGCTTCTCTACCTCAGACCAGAAGAAGTCGTCAGAATTCTTATATAAACGATTTTTAAATGATTCACGATTGTGCCACAAGCACACGCCCAGATGCCCTAAAACCCAATCACCAACCTAAATAAACGTTAACATCCCCACGCACCTGACTCACCCACCAACATGCCTGCCTACACGCCCACAACCATACACCCATTGTATGCACACACACACAGACACACACACACCTGTCCACGTTGCTGACCTCCAGCCACTCTGGCTGCAGCTCAGCCGTTGCACAGTGCCAGGGCTGATACAACAAATCCGAGAAGAACCATCCGCTCCTCGTAGGGGGACCCACGCTCCCCTTCCTCCTGCGTTTGCCACTGCCGTGCTGTGCCTGCAGGCGCACCTCGCAGCTAGAGCTCGTGCGCTTTTTGCCAGGAGCACCTGCAGGGGAGCTGTTGCGTGCGATTGCTTGCGTGCCGGGGCTTTGGCCCGCTAGGTCACTGATGTCTGTGGCTGCTGCCTGTGACTGCTTGGAAGTGGCATAGGCAGCACGCCAGGACGGGCTGGCTGTGTTCCACGTGAAGCCGCCTTGAAACTCCTGTGTTTGTGTGCGTGTGTATGTATGTGTGTGAGTATTTGTATAAGAAGTTTAAAGGTTAACACACCCAGCGGATCAAGAGAAGGAGCGCTTAGGTGCCAGCACTTGAAAGCCCCTCACCGCCAAAATTAAGTCGTGAGCCACTTAATGAGGATCAGGGGGTTATGTGCAAGCAGCCTTTTTTTAATGTATTATTGCAGCTGTCGATCTTTTTGATTAATTTATTTGTTGGGACCTATAGGCGTTTGTTGGGACCTTAGGACCAGCAGCCATGCCAGGCTGGAGGCCTTTGTAATCCAAACTAAAGGGTTATGTGCAAGCAGCCGTTTTGACCGATTTTGACTGATTCAGCATTTTGACTGATGGCTTCATCTGTAAACTCTTATGTGCAGAGGCACCCATGTCCATATCCAGGGTTATGTGCAGAGGCACCCATTTCCTTGTCCACCTTGTAACCTTTACCTCACCTTAAGTGCAGAAGCACCCATGCCCATACCCTGCTCAGATATTATTTTCAAGGGTTGTGCTCAATGTCGCGTCTGGTTTGAGCAATATCTGTTGCAGAAGATCTGACGGCATGTAAGCCCAGTTCTTTCATGAGTGCTGTGCATGCAGACGTTTTACTCCAAGGCTTTCCATTAATATAATAATGATGAGCAAATACTTCAATGTAATAAGACAGCCTGTGATTTTGTAAGCTATCAGAAAGGGGAACGGGTACAGAGAACTCAGGTCGTGTGCAAAAGCATCATCCAGCCATCCTGCTGCAGCTGCCCTAACCCCGAACCCAGATAGGGCCATTCTTCTCATATGACCCGCCCCATTCTCCTCCTTTTTCCGTGCCAGGAACGCGTTGTTGTTTTCCTATCAGACATAATAGTCATTCTTGCAAGCAGCACGTCGCTGCCAAGATTGACTATGAAGTGTTTGCGAGAACCTCCAAAAGGTTCTTGAGAGTTAAGCGTTGGTATCAGGGCTTTTTGTAACAAGCGTTGTTGCATGACAGGGCAGGGCAAGTCACAGATTAAGACGTGAAATTTGCTTAAGGCCTTGGCCACCAATGGTCTAGGGTCCCCACACCAAAGCGCTTTGTCATGCACCTATGTGACGCGCGCGCACACACACACACACACACACACACACACACACACACACACACACACACACACACACACACACACACACACAGCGACACCAGAGAAAGTGCCTTGGCAGCAGCTGTAATGGGAATCGAAGCCACTCACTAGCAGCAAGAAGAATGGGGAGGCGGATGATAACGAATTGGTTCAAATTATTATTTTCGAGTTTTTGACGGGAGAGAGCCCCTGCGGGGCGTGTCCAGACAGGGATGGCCAGCTTCTGCAAGGTCCCCCCAACCGCCAAGCAGCAACAGCAAGAGGACAGGCAGAAGTTCAAGCAGCAGGTGCTCTTTCCACAAAAACGATGTTATTGTGTTATGGAATGCACCTCTTGAGTCTCTTGGTGCCATTCTAGTCTTTTGGTGCTGTTCTGAGGGCATTTTGCACCTGCGGATTTGCGGCAAGCACTAAAATATACATTGAGAGGGGTGCGGATTGCTGCAGACGGGGTAAAAATAACTATTTTTGTTTGGGGGTGCGGAATGCGGAATGAGTACATGTTTGCACGGTATGTGTGTCCCTGTATTGCAGTGCCATGATTAAATTTTTTTATGAATATTGTCACGAGCCTTGCAGTGCTATTGCACTTGTTTTTGAGCCCTGAATTCCTTTTGACGTGCAGCTGTCTTGCAACAAATAACCCGACTGGTAGTTCCGCTCATTTCCTGTTTGTGTGTAGAGATGCGGCAAAGCCGCCTTGAGTCTGCTTGGTGTGGGCTAATCTTAGTACGATGTATGTGCTTGGCACCTCCTGCTTCTGTAAAAAAGTGTATTTCCCTCCATCGCTTGTTCGTTGTAGGGATGTAATAGATTTGCCGCACTTATATCTTGAGTTTTCCATACTAATCTTAGTTGGATAGTCTCAAACCTGTTTTCTAACCACCATTGTGTGCATGGCACTGTGCTGGAGCAGGCTTTGCTGAAGCCAGCGTCCCCCACCTTTTCCTTTGTTGCTGGTCCATCCTTTTTCATGATCCCTTTCTGGTGCTTTCTTTGTTGCTGGTCCTTTCTTTTTGCATCCATTCCCCCTTCCCTTGTCCAAGGCGTGCTCTATGCACAAAAGAAATGGCTCTGTTTCAACTGACAAGTGACGCCAAGACCCCCTCCTTTTAAGACCGTCAACCCATAAGTCCAGTCCTAGATCTGAGAACTCTGTCGGCGTGCTCTTTGAAGGTAGCACTCAAAGATTCACCTGTTTTGCAAATTTGTCAGCGCAAAAAAATAAAACACACTTACACACGCACACATGCACACACACACACACACACAAGCACACTCATACACACACACGCACACACGCACCTCCAGCACGTGTGCTTTCCACAAATCCTCTGTGGCAGAGAAGCAATAGCAAGCCTTGCTGGCCAAGGAAAGGGAGGAGAGTGAACGAGCATCCAGATGGCCGCACATTTCTAGGATGAGGGCATCACTCAAAGTGTGCAAGCTGCCGAGGCCTGGTGGACGACAGTGAACGCAAACGAGAGTGTGTGTGTGTGGGTGTGTGCGTGTGTGTGTGTGTTTGTGTGTGTGTGTGTATGCGTGTGTGTGTGTGTGTGTGTGTGTGTGCGGGGGGGGGGATGTATGATGTATGTCATGTTTGTCTGTGCGTGCGCGTGCACGTGCGTGTGGTGTGTGTATGTGTGTGCTTATGTGTGTATGAGTGTGTACGTGTGCGTGTGCGTGTGCGTGTGTGTGTGTGTGTGTGCGTGTGTGTGCGTGTGTGTGTGTATGTGTGCGTGTGTGTGTGCGTGTGCATGTGCGTGTGCGTGTGCGTGTGCGTGTGCGTGTGCGTGTGCATGTGCATACGGTATGCTTAACGTCTCTTGACGGCTTGACCTCACCAGCACTCCTGCTAATTCCTGTGCCTCCAGCATTCATCAGGATCAGACCCTCAGGCAGAATGCCAAGCGGATGTGCCATTGAATATATATAAAGGAATTTGTTGCTTGCACTTATTTGCCAGTTATCTCATTACCTACCTAAGGCGGTGCGTGAATTCAATTTTAAGTTAAGTTATTAATATATCACTCACTTGCGCACGCACGCTGCAATAAACTTACCCAGGTAAAATACAACGTGCCCTTCCCCCGAACAGTGCAGCTCATACCCTTGAAGAACAATAAACCATTGAATTGTGCAGGACCAAGCAACAAATTTGCTTTGCAAGGTACCTTGTTGGCCACCTTTAAGGTGGCAAACGAGGTAACTAGCGCAAGTGTTGCTGATTTAGGCGCTGCTGGTGCAAATGCTGGTGGGAGGGGTGCCCAGGCATGCAGAAGAATCCTATCTAACAGCAAACTAAGTGTGTGACACCAGAGAAGGCGCTACAGGAAACGAAGGAGCAGAGATGAAGGCTGATAGAGGATTCTTGATGTCTGACACCATAAGTAAATAAAACGAATATTTTGTGAGACGTGGGATCATCCCACTGGGATGGGGTGTGGCCACTCAGCATGTGGGATGGCTGGCACACTAGCATGTCAGTGCAGGTAGTAGTACATGCCTTAGTGGTGCATGCTAGTACAAGGTGTAGGTGCTAGTACAAGGTGGGCCACTCTAGCCCTCCACCTTGGGCCACTCTAGCCCTCCAGGATTTCATTTGTTGGCTGGACAAATGCAATAGGTTTGAGAAATTGAGAAAGTGCACTATTTGAAACATACAGCGTCTACAGTTCTAAGGGTAATATGTGTTCAAACCTTAAGGCATGTTTTTGGGTATAGATAGTAGATAGTGCCGTTCTAGTGAAATCCATGGGGTTTATCCAGAAGATATTGCTGATCTTGGCGTTGGCCAAGCTTGTAACCAGATTCGTGCAACTGTTTTGCATCAGCTTGTGTAGCAGTGACTGTTAGTTAATTGGCGTCAGAGTTCCCAAGCATGGTATGCATGTATGTTTTCAGTTTGTCTGTTGGTAGTAAAGTAGAGAGGAGCACTCGTTTCATGCAGCGCATGTCCTGCATTTTCTTGTGTGCGCCTGAGGCAAGCCAGTGTAACCGTATAGTGGGTCATCAGCAGCAAAAGCATCATTTCAGGGGCCAGGGGCACACATGTAGGCAGCTGTGCGCGCACAGACATCAGCTGCTTTGTTGCCCATGATTACCAGCATGTGTTTCAATCTATACAAGTGAATTGGCCTGTCCGGGGGGGGACGTCTGGAGGAGCTGTGCTTATCTCTTAGATAAGCTCTGAGCTGCTTGCAGGTGGTTTATATTTGGACATAGTTCTGTTTATGAGAAAAGAAGAAGATACACAGAAGAATCCCCTGCAGGAAGAGGGGCCACCCAGGAAACGGAACAAGTTCAATGAGGATCAGGAGGTGGAGGAACCGCTAAGGAACGCCTGGTCTGGACAAGTTTGTACGCAGACACATTTGGCCCGGAGAGAGGGTTTGATTTAATTTGCATTTGCAAAAATTAGTAAAATTAGGATTACTGATACATATCTCCTCCTATCACCAGCATGCGTGTGGAGAACGTGTTCGGCGAAGAGAGGTCAAGTGCCCAAATGCCGCCCCAAGTGTGCATCGGGAAACATGGCGTGGTAGCCACAGCTGAGAAAGGTGCTCAGACAGAAGGCGGAGGCCGAGGTAGGCGGGTCCAGCCAACCAGCAGTTCAGGGGAACACACCCCCACCAATTCCTTGTCCTCATCTTCTTCACGGGAGCTGGCTCTAGAGAACCTGGAGTTTGAGGCACTGCAGAAGCGGGTGGAGCAGCAGCAGAAGCAGGGGGGCGGCCAACCACAACCACCACAGCAGCCAAGTGCACAAACCTCCAGCCCGTCATCCGATCAGCAGCACCAGCAGCAGCAACAGACTTGGGGAGTTGTCCCTGTGGGGCTAGAGACCGAGGCTGCGGAAGTTGTCTTGGCCAACGAGTTGCGGCTGAAGCAGGTTTGTCTCGTTTGCTCCTGTCTCTGAGCATGTGGCTTTGGGACGACCCTCCACCTTGTGTTCTGAAACTCTGTTTGTCTGACTTGGTGGAGCTTTACCCATGCATGTCCTTTTGCGTAGGAGGAAATTGAACCCATCCTTCAAGACAACCCGGACCGCTACTCCATGTTTCCCATCAAGTGAGTGTGCCCTGTGGCTGTGTGATGGTGCCCGTACAGAAATGTGCTGCATTCTGTGCGTGGGCATGGGATTGTACAACACTTTCCTTTGAGTTTATTTCCGCCTCGGCATTGCAAACGCATTGTCACCAATCACGTGCTCCAATTGCATAAAGTGTGTGTGTGTGTGTCGTCGAATGTAGCTGTATGGTGCAGCGCAAAAAGCAGTGTGCTGTGTGATATGTGCTGTGCATGGGCATGTAATTGTGGACACATGTGTCACACGCCTCTTTCCTGTGCTTTTGTCGCTTCAGCATTGCAAACTTGCACTGTCACCAATCACATGCTTCAGGTATGACGAGCTGTGGATGCAGTACAAGCAGGCTGTGGCCAGCTTTTGGACGGTAGAAGAAGTGGATCTGTCGTCAGACCTAACAGACTGGGACCGCTTGTCGGGTGTGTGTTGTGTGCTTTCGCATACGCCTGTTTGTGTGCTGCAAGCTGTATGTCATGCTTGTGCTTACATGAGCACGAGTTTTGCTTACCGTAATTGATGGTAAATGATTTACTTGGTTGCGGTCAATGTAGCCCGTGTCAGTGCTCGAGACCACGAGCGTCCAAGAACTCTGATTCAGGATTTGCATTCGTTGCATTTAGGAGATGGGTTGTCTTTCCCCTCTGTATCAGCAAGAGGTCTGCGTACTACCCTGCACTCACGCCATCGTTCACAATCCATTCAACCATGTGTTTGCACCGTGCAGATGATGAGCGCAAGTTTATCAAGTACGTGCTGGCGTTCTTCGCTTCCTCGGACGGCATTGTCATCGAGAACCTGGCAGCTCGATTCATGTCAGGTGAGCAAGGACCGCGGGCTGTCTTTCTGTGCCCTTAATGGAAGGATTACATGTGGAGGCCTACACATTTCACATTTTCCATCCTGTCTCAGACCGCAGCCTCAGGACCAAAGGCTCTCTGCTGCACCTCCGTTTGAGATGATCCTGAGCTTCCCAGGCTCGCAGGATCAGTATGGTTGGCCAACTCTATATACGTATACCGTATACCGTATGTGACTTCAGGAATGGTGATTGCCCTGCTAAAATTACTGCATATATAGGGTTGGCCAAAATTGTATATACACACCGCATATGACCGTCTTTATGGTGATTTCTCTGCTTAGAACACCGGATATACCGAAACATGTACGTTTCTGGCCAACCCTATGTATGTAGTACACCATACATACGTACACATGTATGGTTTTGGCCAACTCTGAAGACAAGCCATGCATTTTTACTTTGTATATTGGATTGCAGAGCGCCTAGCAGCCAGTCAGGATGACGCTTGTCCCTCTCATTTCATGCTTTCCACATTAGCCTTGCTCTCAATTTGAGGAGGTAGGAATGCACGCACGCCTTTCTTGCGTTCCGTGCACGCGTTTTAACGGTTGGCCAGAGTCATGTATGAATGGTGTTTGTACGGTTGTTTTGGCAGGGAAATCACCAAATATATGGTCATATAGGGTGCATACATACGGTTCTGGCCAACTTGACACGTTTTACTGTTACCGTCTTGCGCTTTTAGTATTGCAAGGCCTACTTTTTGCGAGGTGCCGAAATAATTAGAATAATTAATTTGCGAGCATTAAGCTTTTGCGAGGCCCCTGAAAAGTTAAGAAAATTTGCGAACTTTGCGAATTTGGGGATTTCTTGTGCTCTCCTCTCTGTATCTATTCAGTGTTGGTTTAAATCATAGTCTGAGACGAGTTTTATGGCTCATAACTTCAGCCTGAGGAGTTACTCTTGCATTGCCTCCCCCCCCTCCTCCTCCCCCTCGTCCTCCTCCGTGGTGGTCTCTGAAATCTCCAAGGTTTTAAGGCCCCTGCCCCTGCCCCTGCCCCTGCCCCTCCCCCTGCGACCCTGCAGCTGCATCCTAACCCACACTGCCTGCCCACTCCACCTGAGTTGCAGCTGTGCCCACACATGCCTCTCTCCTGGAGAGGCTTGCACTCCCAATGGTGCAAGCACCTTGGGCCTCCCCACGGGCCTCTTAATTGGGGCAGGGCGGGATGCAATGCTGGCTGCAATGGCTGCATCCCTGGCTGCTACTGCCTGTTGCACATCAGGCCTGAGGCGGATGATGAGCTCCCGAGGTCTCGTCCTCTGTGCGCTTCCGTTTGGTGCAACCTAGGTCAAATGGTGATGCTTGCCCTTTAAGGCGACGGGGTTCCATTGGGGAGACCCAGAAATTACCGCATTAAAAAGTCTAAGTATTGCGAGGTCCGAAAAAACTTTATTTATTTTCGGCTTGACTTATTGCGAGGGGCCTCAATAATTATTTAATTACTCGCAAAACAACCAAGCGCAGTACGGTATATTATAATACTCGAGGTAAAATGCTTCTGTACACACCCTCCTGTGCTGTGCAAAACTCAGAGGCTATCGCCCCCCAATTCTACCATCAAACACGGGCGCGTAGATACACACATATACTCACATCTCCCCCCTGCGGTACAATTACGCTGCAGACGTCCAAGCACCAGAGGCCCGTGCCTTCTACGGCTTCCAGATCGCGATGGAGAATGTGCACAGTGAGATGTACTCCCTCCTGTTGGACCACTACGTGCGAGACCCAGCGGTGAGCGATGCTGAAAACAAGTTGGATAGGCACCACATCAGGCACCAGCCTCATGGTGGAGCAGTTGCTGACAGATGTGTGTGATGTACATTGCTGACAGAGAGAGGGGTGCGCGAACAGCGTGGAGGAATGATGATGGTGGCAACAATGCGGGCAGCTTGCAGTCACATGATTTAGGGATGACACTCAGAAAGTGTGCCCTGTTTTTTTTATTTTGGTGTTGGTGCTGCAGAGGTCATAAAATTGTTGTCTGCAAGTCTCAGGTTGTTGAGGTGTGGGGAGGGGGACGCTGCCGGTGTGTGTGTGTGTGTGTGTGTGTGTGTGTGTGTGTGTGTTTATGTGTGTGTACGTGTGCGTGTGTGTGTATGTACCATCGATGTCACAGTAATGGGGAAGGCACAGGCTTGCAAGCTCCTATTTACTTATTGCAATCGCCTATCTAACTACAAAAGCGAGCTTCTGCTGCCTCTTGTCAGCTTTTCAGTATTTTCATCCACAATGCCGAACTCCAATCCAACCGTCGCCCATCTTCTCCCACGTGCTGTGCACAAGCTGAGCGCATACTGTTGTCTGCAATTTATACAGTACATGACGTGTGTTGGCTACAACTGTGCACACAACAGTGGGCCTCTTGATTTCTTCAAAGCTGCACCCTGTACCCACAACGTGCCATCTTTTCCCGTGGGCTGTGCAGGAGAGGAGCATGCTGTTCTCCGCAATCCATACCGTTCCTTGCGTGGGCCGTAAGGCAGAGTGGGCGATGAAGTGGATTTCATCGGCGCGCTCCTTCTCAGAGCGCTTGGTGGCTTTTGCGTGTGTGGAGGGCATCCACTTCTCGGGCTCTTTCTGTGCCATCTTCTGGCTGAAGGTGTGTACGTTTGTGTGTGTGTGTGTTTGCTGCGCGTGTGTGTTTGTGTGTGTGTGTGTTTGTGGATGCATGTTTATGTATGTGTCTTGCTTATTCACCCCCCATTACCTCTTTAGAACTTGTAACTCCAAACAAGCGTTTTCCATACTCCATGTGCAGAAACGTGGTCTCATGCCTGGGCTGTCATTCTCCAACGTGCTCATCTCCCGTGATGAAGGGCTGCACACCGACTTTGCATGCGCCCTCTACCACTGCCTGGTCTGCAAGCTGGATGAAAAAACGGTGCGTCACGAGGTTGCGTTTGTTCTAATCGGTCAAATATTTTAGGGGCATGCGTGCGTGTGTGTAAGTGTTTTTTCTAAGGAATTCGGAAAACCTTGGTTTCAAGTCACCCCCCAATCTGGGATTTTGAGGAATTGTGTTCTCGTGTCTTTTCTTTTCCTGCCCCAGCCCGCCGGGAGGCCTGGGGCCTCCCAACATTTGGTGTAACGTAAGTTAATTGTAGGTTGTGAAGAAGCATTTGCATTAACATAAGATAGTTTATTTGAATTATAAGTTGGGCAAACTGTCCATTCTAATTGAGTTCTTCATCTATTTAATCCCACGGCGCTTCTTAGCGTTGAGCCATTCCAAAATGGCCTGTGGATATAAAAAAGACTCCACGCTGAATGCTGAGCTCTTGAACCTCACTCCCCAAACCTATACCGCGCCCCTAAGCACGTGGTTTCCTTCCAAAACTCTTTGGCTGAGAGAGGGGCCAAGGGGGCAGGGGAGGCTGTGCCGATTCTGGTTTCTTATCACACTCATCGCTCTGGTGGAGGAGGGGGAGGGGGGGCAGACTGTGAAGAAGCGTCTGCATTTGACTTTCCATTGCCCCCCTTCGGTGTGCGCTCTTACAGAAAAGCCTGGAACTTGGTTGTGGACCCAAGGCTTTCCGTTTTTTTAAGCTTGCAGCTATTGCCGATCTTATGGGCTGTATGGCCTGCTTTCTGCACTGGAAGGTGGCTGGGCAGATGCTGCCCATGGGCTTCCCCTGGCAACTTTGGACTTAAATAAATGGGGGCTCTATATGATAATCAAACGTCGAAGTTTTTATGGACATTTTTTGAAATTTATGGTGGTGAGGGCCTTCGAAAGCCCTGCAAGGGCCAAGAACCTTGTTACACAGGGGCTTGTCGACACCCCCAGAATCTTGGTTTCATGTCGATTACAAAAATCAGAAATCCATGTTTTCATGTCGATCGACATGGTATGTCGCCTTGAAAGAAACACTGGTTTGTTTGTTTGTACGTGTGTGTGTTTGTAGGTGTGTGTGTGTGTCTATGTGTGTGTTCGTGTACAAAAGGGGGCTCGGCACACTGTGCGCACTAAGCTCCCCTAAGAAAAAACCGTGTGAGGCACGCAAGCGCGTGAACATCAGCAACCCAGTGCAAACAGCTTGAGCATCTGCTTGGTAAATTAGGCAATGTCTGTTGCATCGGCATGGTTGCTCTTGTGCATTGCCACGCCACAATGACACCACACAAGCATTGGACTTCATCCAGACTTGTGCGCTCTGCATGCTCCCCACATTCTCACATGATGTGACTCACATTCTCACACGGTGTGAATCACATTCTCATACGCTGTGACGTTGCTCTCATTCTCACACGGTGTGACGTTGCTAAAAGAAAGCTTTGACACGTGCCAACCTCGCCCTTCCTTCGCGGCACATACCTCCACGAAACACACAGGTGCACCCCATGGGCAAGCATGGTGGATGCAATTTCCCAGCCTGAGGAGCGCTTTGGCAAGTCCACATGTTGTCTCACGTTTCCCATGTCCTCGCAGGTGCACACCATCGTGGCGGACGCTGTGGATCTGGAGCTGGAGTTCTGCACAGAGGCCTTGAGTTGTGCCTTAGTGGGCATGAATGCCGAGCTGATGGGCCAGTACATCCAGTTCGTAGCAGACCGGCTGCTGGTGGCTCTAGGGTGGGTCCAAAGGAAAGAACAGATGGTGCAGGCATCGTGCTGCCACAACAACCCAGATGGTGCAGAAAGGAGAAGGGTTGGTCAACGCCATACCTGTGTATGTATGTACGATGTATATACAGTATTCTTAGCAGGGAATCCACCATACCTACGGTCATTTGGGGTGTGTATGTATAGGTTTCTGGTCAACCCTAGAACAAAGAGATCAGATAACGCAGGTGCGGTGTCGGCTCAGCCCGATAACACGATAACCACCGACCTAGAACAGAAAAATTGTGTTTTGGGACCTGTTTGGACGGTTAGGTTTCTTTAAAGCTGAAAGGGAAGGGCTCTGGGTGACCCTCCTGTGTGCAATTGGGTCAAACCTGCACTAAACCCTAAGGGTGCAGGGAACCGCACGACCATCACTTAGAGAAGGAAAGGGGGAGGGGCTCTCTGTTTCTGCTTTGCCACCGCTGCTGCATTTAGAGTGATAGACTACTGCTGCAGTGTCGTGTGCATGTTTGATCTTGTTCGTGGAATTGTTGAGAGGGGAGTGCTTTTCACAAGGACGGGTGACAGGGTGGGGGGGGGGGTGCGGAAGATATTTGTTGGCTGCTGCAGTGCCTTCAGCTTGAGATGACCACGCAAGCATGTGACACTGCAGCAGCTGACAGTACAATGTGCGCAACCCCGATGATTGGATGGAAACACTGGATGGAGATTGATGCTTTTGTTTGAAATGTGTTAACATTGGTTACTTTGCCTGCGCAGGTGCAGCAAGCTGTACAATGTACGCAACCCCTTTGACTGGATGGAGATGATTTCTCTGGAGGGCAAGGCCAACTTCTTTGAACGCCGCGTGGGGGAGTACCAGAGGGCAGGTGCGCAAAACACACACACTCACTCAAACACACACACACA
>Ga0307947_1000878_pt1 | contig 22778 bp, 34 predicted proteins | sample OrgLakmetagen232_FD_201840 | JGI IMG/M metagenome (GOLD analysis project Ga0307947, IMG submission 201840) | Saline water microbial communities from Organic Lake, Antarctica - #232 | ecosystem: Environmental > Aquatic > Non-marine Saline and Alkaline > Saline | place: Antarctica: Organic Lake...
ACACAGTACACAGTACACAGTACACAGTACACAGTACACAGTACACAGTACACAGTACACAGTACACAGTACACAGTACACAGTACACAGTACACAGTAGTACACAGTACACAGTACACAGTACACAGTACACAGTAGTACACAGTAGTACACAGTAGTACACAGTACACAGTAGTACACAGTACACAGTACACAGTACACAGTAGTACACAGTAGTACACAGTACACAGTACACAGTACACAGTACACAGTACACAGTACACAATACACAGTAGTACACAGTAGTACACAGTACACAGTACACAGTACACAGTAGTACACAGTACACAGTACACAGTACACTGTAGTACACAGTACACACTACACACTACACACTACACAGTACACACTAAACATTGGTGCACACTACACAGTAGTACACACTACACAGTACACAGTAATACAGTAATACATAGTGCACAGTACACAATACACTACTGTATTACACAGCACGTACATACAATGTGACTCCTTATCCGGATCCCATGCCGCATCATCCAGGCAATGAAATAACTAATGCCTGTGTACGATAGCTCAAATTGTTGGGCCGCACGTTTCACAAGCCTCCTTCTGCAAAGTTGCCCTTTGGAGCGCGCAACAACAAACACGTGTGTGTAGCCACATAGCTCACAGTCATTGGGCCGCGGTTCATCATGAATCACTTTAATACGAATGTCCTTACGCTTTGTACCGTTACAATAACCGATACGTGTGTACTGTGGCTCGCAGTCGTTGGGCCGCGGTTCATGAGTCACCTTACTATGAGTCTCCTTATGCTTTGTACCGTTGGAGCGTGCGCACAATGGGAGAGTGGCTGATGCCGCACCTGGCATGGCTTGACGCAGGTGTGTGCTCTGCTTATGTTTGTGTGGTGTTGAACATGAAATGCGCAAATTGTTGACGCTGTGACGGCTGTGACATTTTGCCTGGCATGTTTGCTTCAGTGTAGCATGTCTATGAGAAAGTTGGTCGGATCATTTGTTGACACTGTGACGGCTGTGACGGCTGTGACGGCTGACGTTTTGCCTGGCATGTTTGCTTCATTCTAGCATGTTGATGAGCAGTTGGTCAAATCATTTGTTGACACTGTGCCGGCTGCGACATTTTGCCTGGCATGTTTGCTTCATTGTAGCATGTCTATGAGTGGTTGGTCAGATCATTTGTTGACACTGTGCCGGCTGCGACATTTTGCCTGGCATGTTTGCTTCAGTGTAGGTTGTCTATGAGAAAGTTGGTCAGATCATTTGTTGACACTGTAACGGCTGTGACAATTTGCCTGGCATGTTTGCTTCAGTGTAGGTTGTCTATGAGAAAGTTGGTCAGATCATTTGTTGACACTGTAATGGCTGTGACAATTTGCCTGGCATGTTTGCTTCATTGTAGCATGTCTATGAGCGGTTAGTCAGATCTTTTGTTGACGCTGTGACGGCTGTGACGGCTGTGACGTTTTGCCTGGCATGTTTGCTTCATTGTAGCATGTCTATGAGCGGTGGGTCAGATGGCTGTGGTGAAGACACATTCATGATCAGCGTTGTAGTACTTTGCGTACATGGCACAAAAGGAGGCAGGTTTGCGACTGGACGATGAAACTAAATAAGCACAAACAACCACACGCACATTATGTGAACAAATACCCGGACCCTGAATTTTCCACCTGACTCACTCACAACCTTGTTCCTTGAACCTTTGCAGAATGATGTGAACAAATACCTGGTCCCTGGATTTTCAACCTGACTCACAACAACATTGTTCCTTACACCTTTGCAGCCTTTGACACGGTGCTAAAGCAGGACGGAGGGTTAGTAGGACAGGGGGCAGTGGGAGGTGAGGCAGGGTGGGAGAAGCGAGTGATGGATGCTGCAGTCGCTGCTGCTGACGCGGACGCAAGGAGTGCTCCCAAAAGCGCCTCTCCTAAGGTATGCATGCAAGGATCCACACTTCGAGGCTGTGGAATGGTTTTTCAAATACAAGGAGTAAGGAGTGCTCTGGAAAACGGTGTTCCGAAGGTAAGCATTTGGTATGACTGCTGCTAATAAAGCACGGAGTGGCTTTCTTTTCCTTAATCATTGCGGGGAGAGGTTTTCACTGCCTGCGTAGCTTTTCTAGCATGGAGTGCTCCTAAGAGCAGCTGCTGCTAATAAAGCATGGAATGCTCCTAAGTCTAAATTCTGTGACACTAGGCCTGATCCCCAACTCCAAAAAGCAAAAGCACACAGCACAGCAGCACAGCATGCTTTTTGCCAACCTAAACAGACAAGGATATAGGGAAGTCAAGCTTCACGTGATCCTCGTTGGAGCTATGGGGACTACCTTCAAAGACTATACAGACAAACCTCTGGCAGACCTGATTCTGGATTACCATAAGATAAAAAAATGGACACACTAACTGAACGAACACTCCATCAGACATGCATCTGCACTCATTAAAACGAGGTATGCACTGCAATATAACACAAGCAACAACAGTCAAGGTTTGGGTCTGGGTGCTACGGCACACAACCCCCCTGACCCACATTGCTTTCTTTTTAATTGTTTGCGCGGTGGGGGGTTGCCTGGTGCGGGCACCTAAGTAACCCCCTCCCTTAATCATGCTGGCTGTGTCATCACTACCAGCGGAGTCTGTTCTTTTTCTTTTTAGAGCAGCTGCTGCTAATAAAATATGGAGTGCTCCTAAGAGCAGCTGCTGCTAATAAAGCATGGAGTGCTCCTAAGAGCAGCTCCCACAGGGTATACAGTACATGCCTGTGTAATCATTATAAGCTTCCCTCTTTGCTTGCATATTGTTTTCCTTACAAACCATGCAAGATCGGCTGTGGTTGGCCAGAAACTCTTTTAATTCAATGCATATTACTCCTGATAAAAGAAAAAAAGAAACGAAAAACTACGCAGGCAGTGAGTGAAAAACCACATTGATTAAGGAAGAGGAGCCCCTTTGGTACCGTAAAACCCCTCCACCATAAATAAAGGATGTTGCCTGCAACTTTTTGTGTCAAGATTTGGCTTCAGAGAGCACTGGTCTACAAATCTGCATATGCTGATCTTGAAACGTGTGATCTTTTATGTTGTATGCTGATTTATGTTGTATGTTGTTTATGTTGTATGTTGTATGCCGATCTCTGCAACGTGTGATCTTTTATGTTTGCACAATTGCTTGACTGACTTGCAGGTATCAGAGACCTTGAGTGAAAACAACGCCAATAGTGGACAGGTTATAGCACCGTCTTTACCAGGATCTGTAGCAGATAGAATTGCATACTTAAGAGCGGCAGTAGGATAGCTGAACAATATATGCTCGGAAGAGTCTTAAGAGCGGTATTAGGAATAGTCAGATTCGATGATTGGTGGTGTTTGAAGTGATGTTCCAAATCCATGGAAGAACGACTTCACCAAGCAAGATAACTATGTATTTCACTGTCTGCGTAGTTTTTTCTTATTATTTTTCTCCTGAAGAGCTCCCTGCTATAGTAATGAAAAGTTCACTTTCTGCGTAATTAAATTTTTCTTTTCTTTTTCAATTTCTCCCTGCAAAGCTTTCTGCAACATTAAAGGTTCTTGGTCTACAAGGTAAAAGCCAGCAGTCACAGTTCATGACTGCTACGCTTGAATTAAGTTCAAATTTAAACATATGATATAAGAAAAAGAGCTGCACGCAGGGAAAAATACAGTAAAAAGTAAAATGTAAACATTTGGGTCAACAACCAAGAATAAGAAAGGCCGCACACAACAGAAAGCCAGTGCGAGGAACCAGGAGCACAATATTGCAAAGTGAATATATCTCTGAAGTAAAACATATATAGCAGCGCAGTAGACAGACACAATTATTGAGTCTAACAAGGGCGTTCCTTGTGTTCATGTCCATGAGCCTTGCCATCCAGTCTCCTCTATGCAGCTCGTTCTCTCTCTCTCCCTCTCTCTCTCTCTCTCTCTCTCTCTCTCTCTCTCTATCTATCTATCTCTCTCTCTCTCTCTCTCTCTCTCTCTCTCTCTCTCTCTCTCTCTCTCTCTCTCTCTCGTTGATTCCTTTGAAAAAGCTATGTCACTGCATGAATTAAAATAAAGAATGCAGGTGGTGTTAACGCTACCAGCCTGGGAATTTTCTTCTGTTTTGGGTCGTCTTGTTGTGACCTGAACTACCCTATGGAGCCAGAGCCACGCAATATCCCACCTGGAGAATATATAGAGGAGGGGCTTTTCAGTGGGGATCTGGTAGCAGAAATTGGTAGATAAGCTTAATGGACTCTCTGTTAAGTATGCCTACCCGCTAATTTAATGAATACGCTGCACGTGGCAATGAAGATTACAGCCCAGGTTTGGGTATGGGTGCTTTTACACCTCCCTGGTTTTCATTCCACAAGTAACTAATTCCAGGGCTTTCTGTTCCTGGCACATAAGTGCCCCTATATTACAATTTTGTACTAACACTACTGTCCACGTTAACCACGGCAGCGTTAGCCACGGCTGCCAGAAACTGAATTGTTTTACTAGAAAAATAGTTTATATTTTTTTCATTTGAAGTTCAAAAAACACGTTGCCTGCCTGTGTGGAGTCGAGATCCAAGTTGTGGCTTTTTTCATCATCATCATCACACACAGGAGGGTGTTTCTTTTCTGGAAGGCACGTATACTTTTTGGGGTGGACACCCCTGAGGGACCACCCACCCCCCAAACTCCCCTTCCGATGCCCCCACCCAGACAAAAAAGGGTACCATTCTGCTCCTTTTTGAATTCTGCATCCATCTGCATACTCATCGATACCTGAAACTATAATGCCGCAGAGTTATGGGGCAAAAGCTGAGATACGGACGCCCATGCCCACATGAATCACCAGGCACCCATAACTGGCTTGCACAGTCCCACATTGCTTCCATTTCTTCTGATTCCACTGACTATCTCGTGCTGGCACAATTCTGGAAGTTTGGAGTGAATTGCTGCTCCATTGGCTTGACTCACCCCGCGGCCTGCACCGGAGCGTTTGTACCTCAGACTTTTCGACATGTCCACAGACCCCCCCCTTTTACCCAATTTGCTCAGGGTGACATTTAGCTGGGCTTGAGCTGAGGATTCCGCTGATATTTTATAATTTTTGTGGAAGTGGCCCAGAAAGAAACTGGAGACCCCCCCAAAAAAAACTGTAACCACATCGGGACCCCCCCCCCTCCAGATTCGACTCATATATATAACAATTGATAGCTCTCGACAGGATTTCGAATATATGATTTTAATTGATTTGACTTGTCAAACAGTTATGCTTCCTACCCCCCCCCAAAAAAATGGGAGAGCACAGACAAGTCTATGGACGTCCATTGTTTGACAGCCAGAAATGAATTATTCAGCCATTAAAATTCCAAGGGCTGAGTTCAGCCATTATCTCAGCCGTGAGAAAAATTCAAAAAACGTCATAAAAAGGATGGCTGAACGCGGAAAAAGCAAACCGCATTCAGCCGCGCCTTTTTCAGCCGCGCCTTTTTCTGGCCGCGGCTACTTAGGGGAATTTCAGCCGCATTTTCAGCTGTTTCTAAATGCGCCGCACTGCAGCCGCGCCCAGAAATGCCTGACGTACCTGGTCCAGCTTTTACAATTTCAATTGTTTTTACCAGGCTGATCAACTCAGCTTTGCATTGGCTGAGACTAGTTTCCTTCTTCAACTTTAAACAGACGTCCAGAAGCGTGCCGCTTAGTGCAATCATATAGAAGGCCCACCAATCTGCCCCATCTGCCAGAAGATAGACGGCTACTACCATTTACTGTCAGGCTGCAGTCTTCGCATTATTATAGAATGATTATTAACAGGCACATTGCTGCTGGGCAAATGATTATAAAAGCGACAAATGGTTATAAAAGCGATCCAACAAGGTACACAGGGTGCATGCCTGCTAGCACGAGCAGGCGTAGGCAGCCGTGAAAATGATACAAACAAGGCATAATATGCTCTTCAGAGGAGACACAGACAGGAATGATTGCAACTTGGCTATTATACCTTTGAATCTCAATGGACAACAGCGGCAGAAATTTAGCAAGCCAGATGCAATCATAGTTACTCCAACCCATCAACCACGCCACAAACGAAACCTAACTAACACGTATCAAACTAGGCCTGCCACTAATGTAAGAGGAGCTGCCTGCAATGACCTATACATATTGGGAATATTGCTTTCCTGCAAATTTTACGGATGCAGCTGGAGGGTCAGGAGTTTTGGGGGGGGGCTCCAGAATTTTACTGGGCCACTTTCACGAAATATTAAATGTGTTTTTGAAATCCCGAGCTCAAGCCCAGTCGATTGGCACCCTTGTTGGGTGCTTTGATTAAAGTGGTCATAGAAATGCATGGAATGTCCCCAAGTAGGCCGCGGGGGCGTGTTCAGGCAAATTACCAGCAATTGATTCCAAACTTGCAGTTTAGGCATTGCATCATGCATAAGTTGCATGATTGAAGTAAAAAAGTGCTTTGGCAAAGGTTTTGGCTGGATTTGTGCACTAAACAGGTGGTCAGTGCAAGAGCGTGCGCAAACCAGTTTTTGCCCTATAGCTCGTCAGGTATTGCATTATTTGGCATGAGAACTGTGCAGGCAGATAGCTTCTTGAATTCTGAGCAGATTAACACCCTTTTCATTTGTGTGGGGGGACAGGAAGGGGGGTTGGGGGGGGGGGGTCATTTTGGGCCGGAGGCCCGAAATTTACACGTGACTGTCATGATTTTATATTTGTACCCTCCTGGATGCAGAGCCGCGAAATGGTCTCAGCAGTGGTGGCCTTCATCAGCCAGGTTGTTTGGCTGCAAAGCCACACAGCATTCCACCTGGACAAACGCCCCAAACGAAACCCAACAAACACGCATCTTCCTGGTCTGCCAATTAGGCAAGAAGAGTTGCCAGTGATAAACTAGCAGATGGCGTTGCCAATCTATTCCCTGGCTATGATTCCAAGAGACATACAACCAAACAAACGCGGTATTCGGGGGGATACTCCTCAGACTAAGGCAGGCACGGTGGGAGCGGTGTGATGCTGAGTTAATGCAAGCAGTGACTAAGCAGGTTAGTATAACTTTCTATAGGCTTGCATCGAGTGACCTTGTGGTGGAGAGCACGGCAGGTTCAGTGCTATAGGGCTGCTATGAGACTCGGAAGTTCTTTAGGCTGGCAGTGGCCAAGGCGGGGTCATCCCTGGAAAACCCTTAGCTATGCAGTTTCCGTGCCTGGTGCTCTTGCTTGTTTGAGGCTGGTGCTCCAGTCTGTTTGTGACTTCTTTTCTCCTCTGGTACTTAGAAAAGAAGAGGGGAAAAAGGACTCCGCTATACATTTAATCAAAATTTAGTACTGTGTAGACACTTCCCCTACCCACAAGCAGAAAAGGCACGAGAACAACTTTGAGCGCTAACGCCTTGCTTACTCGGACACCGCGAAATCCTTCACATCATCCTGCAAGGAGCAACAGGCACCTTCTACAGCAGCCACACAAGGAACACACTCCAGCCTCGGAGTTACTTGTCTACACGCCACAGCACTCATAAAAAGGAAAAAAGGAAAAGGCTACGCTAGCTATATTAGTGGTAACACACCTAGCATTGATTAAGGGAAAGAGACTCCACCTTAACTCAGAAAAAAGAAAGGAAGTCTGCCTGGAAAACCCTCTCACCCGGTAAAAAAATCAAGCATAAACCACACAATGAAAAGCAGAGAGAGCAGGTACCCCCAACCTCTGTCAGAGGAGCAGAACTACGCAGCCTACTCTATGCAAAGCACTGCCTGAGCAGCACCTCAACCACCTCTAACCTTAAGCTAACACAAGATCTAGCTCAAGCAAGACAGCATCTAGTTCTGCAGCCAATCCCAGCATACAAAGATACTGCTATGTCACTGGCAAGGTCTAGTAAAGCCTGCATGCAATCAGATCCCCAACAAAAATCATACAGATGAGGGGAGACATTAAACACAACCCCTACAAATATCTGAGAAATACTCCTGGTGGTGTGCAGGCTTCTGCCTCCCAACCACCTGATCCCCACCGAAAAGCTTCTCTTACTTTTTCTTCAGGTAGGATGTTGTGTCTCTGCATCTTTTGGGTGGTGCAAAACACACAACAACATCCATGCCGGTAGTGTTTACACTACCTGCGTATTTTTCCATGGTATTTTTCTTTCCAATATTTATCAACTCTCATCAGGAGACGGTTTCAGGTCAAGCCTGCTACCCTCCATAATCCCATTGTTTTTTTTCTGGTGGAGGAGTTTTACGGTAACCGATACAAGAGTGGCTCCTTATCCTAAATTAATGTGGTATCTGGGCATGGTTTTCTACAGGACCTTGAACATGGCTGAGTCTGCTGAACACGCATCCCGTCCTTTTCTTGCCTCTGCTCAAAGGATTCGTAAATTTGTGCGTGAACACGCTTTGGCAGACAGACCGCACACTTCTTTGTGACTTGCTAAAGCGTATGTTATTCCTGCTGGCATATATGGTAGTCAAATATGGGGTACTGTTATTCGCAGGCAGGCAGGGATTTCTCTAGCTCGCTGTCTACGCTTCAGTTGCATTTTCTGAAGGGCATGTTAGGAGTGAAGCGGTCTACCACTAACTGGGCTGTACTCCAAGAATGTGGACATGAAAAGTTGCAGTTCTACTGGTTTCGGTCAGCTTTCAAGCTTTTCAATATTATGCTTACCAATAGTTTCACTTTGCGGACGGTGGTCCAGGCTGATCTGCTTTTACAGCCTCGTTCAAGTGCCTGCTGGACTGCTCAATTGCTGAGCGCTTTTCAAGGACTGCGTGGGTGCGAGCTGTTCAAACTGGGCGTGCTACTGCGGATTTGAAGCATTGGATGAAGAGACGCTGAGTTGGTGGACCCCAACACACACAATAACAAACTGGCCACTTATCACTCTACCATTCTTGGTTTGCCATCCCTTTTTCTAGTGATGAGCGAATGCCGACCACCGAACCACGGCATCTTCATCTTATTCTGTCCAAACATCATGTTATACGCAGTGTCAGTAGACTCCGCTTGCGTGCGCAAGTGGTAGTTTCAATTTTCGACACTGGTTGATTTTGTTTCACCAGCCAATTGCCATCAGCCAGAGTCTCGGGCTGCAGGCCATCCTTGTAACCCCTTGTAGACTCCGCTTGCGTGCGCATACTTTGAAAGTTAAGGCAGCAGCGTGGCTTGAAGATGGTTCTTGCGTATGTGACCAATGTTTTGGTAAAGATGAACCTGTTCAGAACTTGGTGCATGCTCTTTCATTTTGCCAAGACCACCAGGTTTGTGAGCTGAGGAAACATTTCTCCTTTCTATTTACGCATTTTTTTAGGACTTTTCAGCAGCCCAACCCAAAATTGCTACAACAGGTCAACAAGAACCAACTTGTTCATAATTTCCTTTATCAGAGCACTAGACTTTGACTCTTTTCTTTCTGAGCTTATGGATTTATTTGTGGCTGGCCGAGACCAGTCAGCAGCCGATCAGCCAAACTACCTGGCTGAAGGCCATCTCCCATTGTAACTATTAATTAATTAATGTGGGGAGTAGTTTTCACTGTCTGCGTAGAATTTTCTTATTCTTGAGGCCAGACCTGACCCTGCCTGTTGCATGGTTCGGTGCAGCTAAAAAAACGGTGCTTAAAATGTCAGCAGCAGGAACAACAGATTAAAAAACAAAGCCTTGCATATTTCACTCTTTCTGGCCAGACAAAGAAAAAATGAGAAGCAGAAAAATCCTCGCAGAACCGCATGCAGCTATTAAAGCGAAACTGCTATGTTCCAATGTCCTGATTTAAGTGGCATGGGAACCGCCGGGGAAGGTTAGTGCGCAAGCATCATAATGTCTGGTCGTAACAAATCTATTCTAAGCCTCTTTTGGGCAAGCACGATGGACGTGTGTGTGTGTATGCACAAGAACGGGGGGAGGAGGGGAGGGGTAAGAGCTAACAAAACCAACCGAACCTTGGATGTGTGAGGTTCTGTGAGCAAGTACTGAAGAGCAAACAAGGACCAGGAGACATAAAATTGAACCCAGCTGTGGCTCAGGTAGGTGCAATTGCCTGCTGAAGCATCCAGTGTGCGTCTTTGTGGGGACGAGGTGCACTGCTTAATCCAGCACCTCTCCTGTCTTGATGAGGTAACGCACTTTCTTGTCGCCCTCCATCTTGTGGCCGACCCGGCTGCGCACGTTCTTCTCCTTGGAGAAGTGCTGGACGTTGGAGTGGTGGAAGGGGTACTCAATCTTCTTAATGGACCCCTGCACATGCAACGTTGGAGTGGAAGAGAGGTCAGCGTTTTCGATGCTATCTTACGGTTAAATGGAGTGGGGGTAGGGTCAAACTTGACCTTCTTAATGGACCCCTATTGAGTGCCGCGGAAGTGTGGAAGAGGCCAAAACAAAACAATGGTGCAAAACTCCACAAGCATGGATAAATAAAGGATGGAGCTGTGTGTGTATGTGTGTGTGTACGTGTGTGTGTATGTGTATGTGTGTGTGTGTTTGTGTGTGTGTATGCGTATGTGTGTGTGTGTTTGTGTGTGTGTGTGTGTGTGTACGTGTGTGTGTATGTGTGTGTGTGCGTGTATGTGTGTGTGTGTGTATGTGTGTGTGTGCGTGTCCTGTCCATGTCCTGTCCACCGGTCAATGGAAGTAGCGAGAGGTGAGAAGAGGTCAGAGGGGTCTGCGTTGTACGCATGTGTAAAGGCGACCAACAAATTTGCGGAGAGTGGAGAGCAAGGTCTTTTGCAGATGAAACTCAGGATTAAAAAAACAGCCAACATACTTTGGTTACAGGCCTTTTTCTGCGTTTAGCCAACCGTTTGGAGACCGACTCCAACCGCAAAGGAGATAAAGGATATGTAAGGTTGGCCAGAACCGTATATATACACTGTGTTTTAGGTGATTTCCCTGCCAAAAATATCGTGTAAACACCATATATATATGGTTCTGGCCCAGGGAAGTACAACCCGTCCGGGGCCCGGAATAAATAATAAATGTTTGGGCTGCCCCGGAGGGGTAGCCCAAAGCTGGTCCGGGTACCCCGGAAAATTACAGGAACGACGGCCCCGGCGATTCCGGGGTACCCGGTAAAATTATAAATGTAGTTCCGGGTGATTTGCAGTGAATTTTGGAAATGACACTGTGGGAATGGGAAGAAGAGGGAGAGGTCATCCAGCAAGGGTGAGCTATCCCAGCAAGAGGCTCCCCCTCCTTCCTTTGAAGCGATTGCTGGGCTTGAGTGCTTGCATCTTGCATGGCAGCGTGCATGCACCAAACTGATGAATGAAATTCTCTCCAGATGGAATTCCCCCGCTCCTCCTCCCTCTGCATCCCCCCCCTCCCCCTGCCCCAGGCCCTGATGAGGCCTCAACTAGCAGCCATGCGCGAACCTCAAGCGATGTCAAGCACACGCGAGCACACACACATACACACAAGGTGCACACATACACACATGCATACACACACAAACACGCACGCACACACACACACAACCACGCACACACGCACATAAGCACACACACATACGCACATACACACACACACATGCACACACACATACACACACAAACACGCACAAAGTGTACACACAACTCACACACAACACACAACTGAATGCACAAACTCACAAATTCACACACACAAACAAACACAAAACATGCACACACACATACGCAAACAACACACACACGCATACACACACACGCACACGCACATGCTCACACACCTGCACACACACACACACACACACACACACACACACACGCAGACACACACAGAGCACGCACACAGGCACACACAACCACGCACACACACGCACATACAGACACAAGCACACACGCGCACATACGCACATACACACACACTCGCACACGCACGCGCACACGTATGCACACACACACACACACACGCATCAACATCGTGCTTGGGGCCGGGGGCTGTCGCCCCCGGCCCAGGAAATTTTATAACACCCTGAATAATTTTGAAAGCAGTTCCGGGGAACCCTGAAAATTTTTACAGGCTGTTCCGGGCCCCCCTGAATAATTTGGGCACCCAGTGTACTTCCCTGTTCTGGCCAACCCTAAGGCCCTCTTTGTTATATCTTTGGGCTGCACATTAATAAACGCTACTCCCCATGCCCACATGTTTACGGCTGTGATCCGGAAGTCGGCAATCAGTAGTGTGGCATGCTTTGAAGACACAAGCATGAGGACATGATGTGTTATAAACCCATGAGGACACAAGCATGAGGTCACGATGTGTTATAAACCCATGAGGACACAAGCATGAGCACATGATGTGTTATAAACCCATGAGGACACAAGCATGAGGTCATGATGTGTTAGTAACCCATGAGGACACAAGCATGAGGTCATGGTGTGTTATTAACCCATGAGGACACAAGCACGAGGTCATGATGTGTTAGTAACCCATGAGGACGTGAGCAAGAGGCTTACAGGGACAGGGAAGGTGCAACAGAATTCATGGGCGGCGTAGTACAACGAGGGCACGTGGCGTAACGTTTTGCATGATGGCACAGACACGCACCGGCTCATTTTCTGACTTGGCTGCTAAGTGCTTGGTCTTGATGTTGCGGCCCTCAATCTTGATTTGGCCCAGCTTGGGCAGCACCTCTGTGATGACACCTGTCTCACCCTTGTCGTTACCAGCAATGATCTGCGCGCGCGTGTGTGTGTGTGTGTGTGTGTGTGTGTGTGTGTGTCTGTGTGTGTGTGTGTTTGTGTGTGTATGTGTGAGTGCGAGAGTGTGTGTGTATGTGTGAGTGCGAGAGAGTGTATGTGTGTGTCTGTGCATGTGCGTACAAACGTTTGCTAGTGCGCGTCTGTACGCATGTGCTTATGTAATGTGTGCATGCGTGCACGTGTGATGTTTGTGCACGTGCGTGCATGTGCAACCCTTTGTATTTGTGCGTGTGCATCTTTTGTGTATGGGCGTATGCGTGTACGTGTGTGTTTGTGCGTGTGCATCATTAGTGCATAAGCGTTTGCGTGTACATGTGCGTGGTGTGTGTGTGTGTGTGTGTGTGTGTGCGCGCGCGCACGTGTGTGAGAGAGTAGTGTGTGAGTGTGTGTGTGAGAGTAGTGTGTGAGAGAGTGCACGTGTATGAGAGAGTGCACGTGTGTGAGAGAGTAGTGTGTGAGAGTGTGTGTGTGTGTGTGTGTGTGAGTAGTGTGTGAGAGAGTGCACGTGTATGAGAGGGTTGTTTGCACGTGTGTGTGCATTGTGTATGCGCATGCAAAGAATAGTGCGCGTCTGTACGCATGTGCTTGTGTGATGCGTGCGCATCGTGCACGCGTGTGTGAGAACGTGTTTGTGTGCACGTGTGTACATTGTGTGTGCGTGCGTGTGTGTGTGTGTGTGTGTTTGTGTGTGTGTGTGTGTGTGTGTGTGTGTGTGTGTGTGTGTGTGTGTGTGTGTGTGTGTGTGTGTGTGTGTGTGTGTGCGCGTATGTGTGTGCAAGTGCGTGTGTGTATGTAAGTGTGTGTATTTGAGTGCGTGTGTGTGTATGTGTGTATTCGTGTGTGTTGTGTGTTGTGTGTTGTGTGTGTGTGTGTGTGTGTGTGTGTGTGTGTGTGTGTGTCACATCCGAACAGCTTCCCCCCAGCCACTCTGAGTTGGAATCGCATCCCCGGCACTGACTTCGCGAGCATGTGTGACGTGTGTGTGGACCAAAGCGCTTCGGTTGTCAAAGCGCCGACCCGCCCGTGCAAACGACGAGTTGCCCCTTTGTTTTCTATGCATTTTCACCACCACCCAGGTACATTAGGAGTGCTGCGGCGGTTTACTCTTGGCCTCCTCTTCCCCAAAAAATGTGTCCACCACCACAAACCTGGACAAAGTCTCCCTTCTTGACATGCATCTTGAGGGCGACCACGTTGCCATTGTCATTGGGCTTCAGGTACTTCCACTTGCGTCCACCTCCTGTTGGGAGGGGGGGAGGGAAAATGAGGGGAGGGACAAAGTGCCACAGGGTGATTTGCAGCTTGCTGTGCATGCCAACTCCTGAGGCAACCCTTGATAAACTGCTTCTGAAGCCTCCTGCCTCCCATCATACACAGGAGGATATATGCAAGCTGGGGGATGTTCTGAGGGTACGGCAACTTACGCACCAATTTTTGGCAAGTCACCATACGAGTTAGTCACGAGCAGGCTGGTGGGGGAGGTGGATGGCCGGCAGGGGCTGGCGATGCTAGAAATGCCAGCAGTCCTACCGAGTGCCAGAGAGTTCATGTTGATGCCTGGATAACTATTAATATAAACTTAATGTTAAATTACTGCGCATATGATTGCCTAGGTATTTGCCTACTGCAAATGGGTCAATTTCTTGTGCTTGTTCTTATGACAAGGCGATAAATCTGCCCGACTGTCACCTATTTACAGATAATCGCACTGGTAACACGAAAATGCCACAACAAATACAGTTTCGTAGATTTGAACAACGTTATAAACATACATCGATTAAACCATACCAAGCTTCCCAAAAAACGCAGCGTGCACATTTTTTCCAAACCCGCAATATCAGACGACGACGAGGATGACGTGCCAGACCTCCAACACTACTTCTTCTTGCTTTTAGGCTTTGATGCGCCAGGCCGAGATTTGCTCAGCAACTCGTAGCCCTTGTTTTTGGGAGAGGCCTGCAAGCAAACATGGCCATGTCGGATCAATTACGAGTTAATATCCACAGTATAGACTCACACATTTTGAAGAACAATCTTCTTTTCAACCCGTTTATTTCGGTTCGCACGCTTCGCCACACTCAAACCAGTTACCACAGCGGAGGATTTTACTGCTTCGACGCCACAATGTCAGAAAGGTGAGACAAGCAATGCTGTTCACCAAGTGTAGGGCATATCTGGATCCTTATTTTATAAAAGGCTGGGTGAAGTATTGATCAAGCGCTGAAATTAGCACGGGCGCTCCTGTTATATTGCTGATACACACATTTTTATATCAAACACTTCAGACATCTTGCCCTTTCAGAAGTATGCCTGCAGAAACGGGATTATAACCTGGTTAAATATCTTTGTCGAACCTGGTTCAACATAATTCTCGCTGGCGGGTCTGCGTATGTCTTTTCACAACCCGTCCCTTTAGTGTCTTGTCACTCCCCATCAACTCCTGAAGAGCATCTGCTCTGTACCTTTTATTTGCTTTGTTGTTGGCTAAGACCAGCAAGCAAAGCCCATCAGCCAAACATGATAGACAGCCAAACATGATAGACAGCCAACATGATAGACAGCCAAACATGATAGACAGCCAAACATGATAAACAGCAAACATGATAGACAGCCAAACATGATAGACAGCCAAACATGATAGACAGCCAACATGATAGACAGCCAAACATGATAGACAGCCAACATGATAGACAGCCAAACATGATAGACAGCCAAACATGATAGACAGCCAAACATGATAGACAGCCAAACATGATAGACAGCCCATGCTGCCGGTTACTCCCCCGTAATACCCTTGTAAACCCTTTGAACATGCTTCTGGTCCCACACCCCTTCTTGCCATCCTGGCCCACCTTGTCCGACACATAGCCTTATTGCAGCCATTGTGATCATTGTAATCGTCCCACCTTGTCCAACACATAGCCCAGCCGCCGGTACAGCGCGGCTGCCGCCTTGTTATCTATGAACTCGGTGAGGACGACAGAGTCCATGGCTGAGTTCCACGCCTGTGTGTGTGTGTGTGTGTGTGTTTGGTTGCTGACTTTTGGGCACAGAGAATCCATGTCTGGGTGTGCCAGCCGTGGGGATGACCATGTCTTCAAAAACCAATGCAGTTCTGACCGGTGCTAGCTCCTCAACACTTATGACGATCCCCATAAGGGTGGCCATGAGAGGCCTGGCCCAGACCCCCCAGGTTATACTTAGGGTCGGCCAGAACCAATACCAAATATATACAGTGTCTATACAGTGTTTGCAGGGAAATCACCAGATATACGGTCATATACGGTGTATGTATATACGGTTCTGGCCCACCCTAGCTGTACCTGACTTTGCGCTGACCAGGACCAGCTGCCCCCTCCTGCTTCACGACTTACCGTAACTATATGAAACTTAATTGCTGTCAGAGCCCAGCAATTGAAAACCCATCAGCCTGACACACATGGCTGTAAGCTACCCCCTTTGTAAACCCTTTGTAAACCCTTTGTAAACCCAACACTTACTACGGTCTCCATGAGAGTGATTAGATGGGAAGCCAGTCCCAGACGCTGATATTCTGGGTCTACCACAACTTCATACAAGTACCTGCAGGCAAAAAGGGTCGGCACTAAATATGTGTGTTTGGTGTACGTAAACAAGACCCAGACGCTGACTTTCTGGGTCAACCACAACTTCATACAAGCACCTGCAGGCAAAAAGGGTCGGCACTAACTATGTGTGTTTGGTGTACGTAAACGAGACCCAGACGCTGATTTTCTGGGTCAACCACAACTTCATACAAGCACCTGCAGGCAAAAAGGGTCGGCACTAACTATGTGTGTATGGTGTACGTAAACGAGACCCAGACGCTGATTTTCTGGGTCAACCGCAACTTCATACATCAAGTACCGGCACGCACAAGGGGGCAAGTAGGGTCGACCAAAACCTTCCATATGCTGAGCTTATGAATTTGTTTGTGACTGGATGAGACCAGTCAGCAGCCGATCAGCCAAACAACCTGCCAAGGGTCGCCTTAACTTTTTGTCGAGCGTAAAAAAACGAGCTGAAGGCCCTTTTCTTGCAAACCTTGTAATCTGTTGTCAAGATGCAACAGCGGTTTCTGCACTCTTGGTTTCTGCACTCTTGTAGCACAACCAGTTGACAGCCTGCCACAAGAAGTCTAGCACAACCATTTGACTGCCTGCCACAAGAAATTTAGCAAGAAGAGAGGACAGCACAAGCGTAACACAACAAGCTGCAAGGTGATGTGCTGGATCATCCATTTTGATGCATGCAGCGAGCTCCTTGCAAACAAGCGGGGCTTTGCAGCTCACACACTCTCAAGGAACTTTAATCTATAGTTGATGCGAGGAGTATTTTCCAATTTGTTTGTCGTGGCCTTAACTCCAGAGTTAGAAGGCAGGCTCCAGACTTACTCACTCCAGGCCTACAATTCCAGACTAACAACGCAGGCTCAAGACTAATTCACCCCAGGCCTACTCCGACTTACAAGGTAGGCTCAAGACTTACTCACTCCAGACCCACTCCAGACTCCCTCCCTCCAGGCCAACAACTTCAAGTTTACTCACTCCAGGCCTGCAGCTTCAGACTTACTCACTCCAGGTCTACAACTCCAGACTTACTCACTACAAGTTCAGACTCACAAGGCAGGCTCTCCACTGTAGCCAGCCTCAAAGCGGTAGTTCACCATGGCAACTGGCACTGCACCCCCATCGTCCTCACAGCATTGTGATCGAGAGGTACTAGCCTGCAAGCCTGAATCTCCGAGGGGGGGTTGTATAGGTGCTGATTCTGCTAACAAAGCTGCCGAGTCTGCTGAAGCTGCCACTGCAGGTGACGGTGCGCTTTGCTGCGCAAAGGCAATAACAAAGCGTGAGGAGGCCTGCGGGTGTGCGAACGAGCACGTGGGTGTGCGTGTGATGTTTGTCACGTGCACGAGTTAAGGTGGGCGCAGGAGGCGCATTGTGTGGATCACCTGGCAGAACTCCTTTGTCAGGAGTTGTTTAAGTTGAGCGTGCTTGGTTCTGTTACCTCTCCCTACATAATTTCTGTTACAGTCGTAAACGGGCAATGATGAAGAGGCCCTCTTTTTAATTTGCACAACAGAGCAATGATGGTCAGAGGCCACAGACATTTGCAAACAGTTCAAACCCACAGTGTAGCTGCAACTCACCGCTTCCAGCTGTTTTCTCTTGTCCGTGTCAGACCATCCCCAGACCGGCTGCGCAGCATAAACATGTGAACATGTGACAGTGTTGTGTGTACACTTTTAGTTTGGTAGGTTAGGGTACGTTAGAGTAGTAGAGAGTGACGACCGTTGCTGTCAACATCTGTTCTTCTTATGCATGATGTCTATCAGCCTTTGATACACGGGTATGTGCACACCTTGCTGTATAAAGCAAAGGAGATCTGCCTGTTACAGCCTCCTTGAGAGTCTCAAGTTGAGACACTCTCTCCTCCAAACCCCACACCCACAATCTCACACCCACCAGATAAAGATGGTGCAGCGTGCTCTTGACTAGGTCAAAGCACCACTGCAACAGGGGCGGAGGCAGGGTTTTTGCGCTGTAGTGTCGAAGCTGGAAGGACGGAGGGTACTCCTTCTTTTCAGCAACGTCTTTCAGGGCATTGGTGTCGCTTGCCGGGACCGGGGGGACGAATGTGAGATGCTCTTGTGCCGTTAGATGCTCTGGTGCAGTTGGGTCTTGTATCTGTTGGGACACAGGCAAGCAGAGGGCAAATTGATGTAGACTACGGAATCTGTCGCCTGCGGGACCCCCTGCATTGCTTCCGGTATGCATGCTGTGCTCAAGCCAAGTGGACCAAAACTCACCATGTTTGCCTTTGAGAGCAACAGGGTAGTCCTGGAATTGATGGCATTTTTTGGAGGAGCCATGTCAACGATTTGCAATTGACAAATGTATCTATAAATGTTACAAAAATATAATTAGGTATTGGAGGGCAAACAAAGCCAAATTAGCGTAGGGAGCTGCCCCCCGCACGCACTTGTTCTGGCAGAACCACAGGCGAGAAGAGATTGCAATGATTTATGTAGAGATTGGTAGAAGTGGTGTCGACGGGGAGTAGGAGCTGGAGGAACATGCTTGCAACTGCGTTTTTGTGGGGCCCTTCTGTTTCCCTTGGTTGTGACACACAGTCCCTCCCCAATGCAGAGATGTTTATGCCTGTACTTGCCTCACCTTTGCGGTGTTCTCCAGGGGGGAGTGACCACCTGCGAGCGTGACCTCAAGAGGAGAGTGACCTGAAATGCAGCAGCAGCAGGTGTTTGTGGACCTCGCAGGCAAGGAAGGACTGGGCCAGCAACAACAGCAGCCTGCAGAGGTGCCCCTTGGAAGGGCACCAGGAAGCACCAGCCCGACCCCACCGCGTGAAACTGGGATGTTTCAGCCCCCCTCCCAAGACGTGTGGAGGCAGTTGATGATATGTACCCATGACGCACGCCCTCAGGTCAGTGCAATGGCAAATGAAGACACACATGCACGCACGGATACACACGCAAAGACACAGACACTTTCACACACACACACACGCACACACACACACACACACACACACACACACACACAGACACACACAAACTATTAACATGCGTGCACACGCGCACGCACGCACACGTGCACGCATGTACAACATATGCACATATGCACATACACATACACATACACACAATACACACACACCTCCCAGGCGAATCAGGTAGACGGAAGCAGCAGTGAGCACAAAGTTATGGAGGGCCAGCCAGCACTCCCTATGATGTGGGGTATGCCAGGGTCTGTGGCCATGGAGATCTTTCCACCCATCCCAAACGCATCCGGGTGTGTTTGCGTGTATGTGTGTTAGCGTGTTTGTGAGTGTGTTTGCTTGTGTGTATGTGTGTGTGTGTGTGTATGTGTGTGCCGCATTACACAACGGCTATGTGACTTTGTTTTTATGTATGTGATAGTGTATGTCCCTGCCACATTGCCATATGTGCATTTGTGCGGTCCTAACTGACCTTGGTGCACGAGTGAAGTGCATCCAGGGTAGGTAAGGAACCTGCACACAAACGCTCATTTTGACAATGCACAGCAGATTACTGGATTACAATACACAATGCACAATGCACAAAACCTCATTTTTTTGAAATGCAGCAGGTCTCTAGATCACACAAAACACAATACACGATACCTTGTGACAGGAACCCCGCTTGCAGCCCGCCTCCCCCCCAAACGTTGCCCCTCTCCACCCTACATCATCTCAAAACAACACCATACACAACACCATACACAACACCATACACAACACCACATACACAACACCATACACAACACCATACGCAACACCATACACAACACCAAACACAACACTAAACACAACACCATACACAACACCATACACAACACCACATACACAACACCATACACAACACCATACACAACACCCTACACAACACCATACACAACACCTGGTGACAGGAACCTCACATGCGGCCCCCCTCCCCCTTCCGGACGTCGCCCCTCACCTCCTGACGCTGGAACCATGGACGATCTGTTTGCCCCATGCCTACCTCCCAACTTCCCACTTGGCTTTGACGCACTCCCACAGGTAGCTGTGCTTTTTGTGTGTGTGTGTGTGTATGTGTGTGTGTATGTGAGTGTGTGTGTGTGCGTGTGAGAGAGTGTGTGTGTGGATCGCTTTCGTGCGGCTACATACCACCTTACCACCGTACCACCGCTGGGCGCAAATGCACTCCCGCAGATAGCTGGTGATATGTGTTTGTAATTATGGATTGCTCTTGTGCGGCTGCATGTCTCACAACTTACCACCACCGGGCGCAGATGCACTCTCGTAGGCACCCTGGTCAGGACCGACACGTCTTCAATGTTTATTGAACGGAGTTTGCTCCTTGCAAGCTTTCCAGCTATTTCTTCTGAACCCAGAACCACCCTCGCAGGTTGTTGCTGTACACACACACACACTCACACACACTCACACCCACACCCACATACACACACATACACATACACACACATACACACACACAAAACACACACACACACAGACACACACACACACCACACAACACAACACTCACATACACACACACACCATGCCAATATATTGGCATGGTTGGCATGGTTGGCCAGAACCGTATTCATACACACCGTGTATGACCAAGTGCACGGAAATGGCCCTGCTGATACTACCCTGCATGCATCGTAAATGTGTGCACGTGTTGGCTCTGACCAACCCTACACGTGTGCAATTTCGAAATGGGAAAAACGTGCGCGAGTTTTGGGTCTAAATCTCAAAGGAAGCTCCTGTTTAAGCACGACTATGTCTGCACCCTGCACGATAGTTGTGTGCGTTCCTAACTCACATGGGCAGAGTGTTCTCCTTGCACCTTCTGACCGCTCATCCTGCTGACAAGACTGGCTGGCTGAAATCGTACATGACCACCCATAAAACGATTTTCCTGCCAAAAATAGCAAAAATAGCGTATGCACACTATGGTGTATGGTCCTGGCCAAGACCCAACAACACATGCTTGTACACTGCAGGCCTTGGATGGTTCTGATGGCAAAGGGCAGAGCGCAGCAGAGAAGCAGCTGAGGGTGTGGCAGGTGTGTGTGTTAGTGTGTTTGCGTGTGCGTGCACACACGTGTGTGTGTGTGTGTGAGTGTGTGTGTATGAACATGTGCATGACTCGTCCTTTGTCTAGCACAGGGCTTTGCGATTGTTGGCCCCTCTAAGGTTTTTCATTCTCGCAATTATCGGCCCCTCTAAGGTTTTTCTTTTTTTTGATGTGTTGACATCATCAGCGTAGCAATTTGTTTTGCTGTTTGCCTCCCTCCTTGTCTTTTGTTATTCCCATTAGTACAGCAAGCGGTTTTCACTGCCTGCACGCTTAATGTCCTCCTTTTGTGAGGATGTATGCCCTGGTCAGGGCTTGCTGGAGCCCAAAGTGGGACCTCTTTGCTAATAGTGTAGCTTGATAACAATGCCCATCGGGTCGATTTCACAGCCCCAAACTTCCCAGTCTTTTTTAGTATGTGTGATACAAAGGCAAACCCTGCCAAAAACCAACAATAAGCGCGCTGGGGGCCTGGGGGAGTTGCCCCCCTCTGCAAAATTAGCAAAACAACAAATATATTAGCGGGTCTGCCCGCATAAATTTATTCATAGAAATTCCGAGGTGATCAGAAGAAATATTATACCTCTTAACTTCTCACAACTCTTGTGCTAAGCTTACACAAGTTTCACACAAATTGTACTCGTTCAGTCAAACCCCTAGCTGGACCCATGCACAGCATTCAAGGGGTTCAAGCTTCTCTAGGAGAGAAGCACGAGGGCGGAGCTGCTGCTGTCTCAGGTGGAAACGATGTGCTTGCATGCAGCAGGCAGCCATTCTCCAGCAGCAGCAGAAGCAGCAGAGGCAGAAGCTCCCAGAGGCACCCAGAACAGTGAGGGAAGCCCAGTATCACCCCCAAAATCCACAAATTCACCCAACTTTTTGAGGGACCTCGCAAAAGCTTAATGCTCGCAAATTAATTATTTTAAATTATTTGGGCACCTCACAATAAGTAGGCCTTGCGATACTAAAAGCGCAGTACGGTAGTAAAAAATAAAAAACACCTTCGTTGACTCCCAGTCTGCTGCAGGATGTGGAGTGGAGGCCGGTCAGACGAGGGGTGGAAGAGGTTTTGTCAGCAAAAGAGTGTGTGTGTGGGTGGGTGGGTGGGTGGGTGGGTGGGATGATGTGTAGCAGCATGTGCTCACACACGCGCGTTAACACACAAGCATATGCTCACACACGCACGTTCACACACAAGCACGTCCGTGCAGATTGTGCTAAGGCATCGGCATACAATTGCAGTCATGCACACACACACACACACACACACACACACACACACACAGGCCCAAGGCCCCAACCTCCCGCCGCAGCCTTTTTCTGACAACCTTGGCAACGTACCGGGAGGAGGGTGTCAAAACAGTGGTGGTGTTGTTGGTGGTGGGGGGGGCAGTGGTGGTCTTAATGGTGGGAATTGCAGCAGCAGTTGCGGCAGTG
>Ga0307947_1000879_pt1 | contig 22777 bp, 22 predicted proteins | sample OrgLakmetagen232_FD_201840 | JGI IMG/M metagenome (GOLD analysis project Ga0307947, IMG submission 201840) | Saline water microbial communities from Organic Lake, Antarctica - #232 | ecosystem: Environmental > Aquatic > Non-marine Saline and Alkaline > Saline | place: Antarctica: Organic Lake...
GCGTGTGTGCTCAATACCGAATCTGTGCTGTGTCCTCTGCAGATCGTTGCCTGCAAGCCCCCTGTTCCTCAGCAGCCTTCCCCTCTTCCTGTCCTCCTATACCTAGAGCTCCATGCGTGTGTGCTCAATACCGAATCTGTGCTGTGTCCTCTGCAGGTCGTTGCCTGCAAGCCCCCTGTTCCTCAGCAGCCTTCCCCCCTTCCTGTCCTCCTATACCTAGAGCTCCATGCGTGTGTGCTCAATACCGAATCTGTGCTGTGTCCTCTGCAGATCGTTGCCTGCAAGCCCCCTGTTCCTCAGCAGCCTTCCCCTCTTCCTGTCCTCCTATACCTAGAGCTCCATGCGTGTGTGCTCAGTATCTAAGCTGTGCCGTTTCCTCTGCAGGTCGTTGCCTGCAAGCCCCCTGTTCCTCAGCAGCCTTCCCCTCTTTCTGTCCTCCTAAACCAAGAGCTCCATGCGTGTGTGCTCAGTATCTAAGCTGTGCTGTGTCCTCTGCAGGTCGTTGCCTATGAGCCCCCTGTTCCTCAGCAGCCTCCTCCCCTTCCAGTCCTCCTATACCAAGAGATCCATGAGTTGCCCTTCATAAGCGAGGAAGAGGTATGAAACTGAGCTGTCCTTCATTAACAAGGAAATAATGTGTGCAATTGAGCTGCCCTGCACTACAAGGAGAGTATTAAACTGAGCTGCCCTTCGTGAAGAAAACAAGTACGTGCGTATAATTGAGCTGCCCTTTAATAATGGTCGTAATATTGAGGAGGAGGTGTGAAATTGAGCTGCCCTTCGTTGACGATGAAAGCACGTGTGTAGGATTGAGCTGCCCTTTATTGACAAGGAGGTTTTGTACTGAGCTGCCCTTCATGAAGAAGGAAATAGTGTGTGCAATTGAGCTGCCCTTCAATAATAAGGAGAGGTGTAAAATTGAGCTGCCCTTCATTGACGATGAAAGTACGTGTGTAGATTTTGTGCTGCCCTTTATTGACGAGGAGGAGGTATAAAACTCAGCTGCCCCCAGGCTGCTGCTGCAGAATGGTTTCTCAGCGTTACTGCTATACTCGCATCCATTGATGAACCTTGTTTTGTGACCAAAACGCATTTCCCAGCGTGGGATCGTAAGTGTGTATGTGTGTGTATGTGTGTGTTTACCTGTTTCAGCATCACATCAGCGTCGTCGGCATGCCGCAACTATCCACACATAAATAGGGTTGGCCAGAACCATATATATACGGTGTATACACGGTACTTTTGGCAGGGAAATCATCAAATATACGGTCATATACGGTGTGTATATATACGCTTCTGGCCAACCTCACACATAAATTCATGACCTGCTACCGCAATTCTTCTAGGTGTATATACCCATTGGCCTGGTATGACATGGAGCATACATGTGTGCGTGTGTGTGCGTGTGTGTATATGTATGTGTGTGCCTGCGTGTGTGTGTGTGTGTGTGCACGTGTGCGTGTGCGTGTGTGTGTGTGAGTCAGTCGAAGTGCAGGTGTGTGTGTCTGTGTGTGCCTGTATATGTTGACTTTGTTTGAAATTCCACGCTTTGACCACCTCTTCTGCCTCCTATTTGTGCTTAGGCTCACGTGTGTTCTTGCAGCTCTTGCAGCTGTAGCAATATACCTATGACTGTAACAACAACACACTGCTTGCAGGTGCTTGTGTGCCCTTCGTTAAGTGGCAAGCCCTACGTTATATGGCACAGCTCCGGGAAGATCTTCACATTTTGATGCCTGTGAATGCTCAATATGTCATGCATGTGTCTGAGCACACAGGCACAAGCCATCCACGCAGCCATCGCAGCAGCAAAGCACGATACTTTTCCTCAACGCTGACGCACGTCACACCACCCTGTGTCTGAGCACATAGGCACAAGCCATCCACGCAGCCATCGCAGCAGCAAAGCACAATATTTTTCCGCAACGCTGACGCGCATCACACCACCCTGTGTCTGAGCACACAGGCACAAGCCATTCACGCAGCCATCGCAGCAGCAAAGCACAATATTTTCCCTCAATGCTGACGCACATCACCCCACCCTGTGTCTGAGAGCGTAGGCACAAGCAATCCACGCATCCATCGCAGCAGCAAAGCACAAAATTTTCCGCTATCACTGACGCACGTCACCCCACCCTGTATCTGAGCACACAGGCACAAGCCATCCATGCAGCCAGCAAACCACATTATTTTTCCTCAACACTGACGCACGTCACCCCACCCTGTGTCTGAGCACACAGGCATAAGCCATCCACGCAGCCATCGCAGCAGCAAAGCACAAAATTTTCCGCCATCACTGACGCACGTCACCCCACCCTGTGTCTGAGCACACAGGCACAAGCCATCCACGCAGCCATCGCAGCAGCAAAGCACAAAATTTTCCGCCATCACTGACGCACGTCACCCCACCCTGTGTCTGAGCACACAGGCACAAGCCATCCACGCAGCCATCGCAGCAGCTGTGCGTAGCCACTGATTCGTTCCAAATCATTTGTCTGAGCACGTAGGCACAAGCTATCCACGCAGCCATCGCAGCAGCTGAGCATGACGCTGCACTCACAGCAGAGGGCCATCAGCGTGAAGTACCTCATAAGGACCTTAGGCCAGAAGCTGCACAAGCAGCAGATGAAGATGTGGTGCAGCAGGTGTGTGTATGTGTGTGGTTCTTGGGTGTGTGTGTCAATGGAGGGGGAGGCGTGTGTGCTTGTGTGCATGAGTGGTGCCTCTTAAGGACGTGAGAAAAGAAGCCGCACAAGCAGCGGATGAAGATATGGTGCAGCAGGTGTGTGTATGCGTATGTCAGTGTGCGTGCCTGTATATTTTCAACTATAAAACGGGGTGTGTGTGTGTGTATGTTTGTGCATGTGCGTGCGCACGCGTCTGTGGCGCCACAAAAAAAGGTGTAAGGCTAATGATGAGTTTGTGCATGAATGAGTGCACGCACACACACATACACACACGCACACACGCACACACACAAACACACACACTCACATGATGCACACAACTGCACATGCAGACACACAAACATATGCCACACAACAAACACATGGCATACACACACAACCGCACAACAGGTGCTTGCCCTACGCAACGAGGCTGCTTCCCGTGTGGAGAGTGCAGCCCAAGGAGTGGAGCAGCAAGACAGGGATGCTGAAGCCGCTGTGCTTTTGGCAAGCCAGCAAGCAAAGGCGGCTGCAGATGCAGCAGAGGCTGCTGCACGCAAGGAGAAGCGACCGTGGCCACAAAAGGTGGGGTGTGTGTGTCAGTGTTTGGGGTCTGTGTGTGTGTGTGTGAGAGTGTGTGTGTGTGTGTGTGTGTGGCATTCCAGCACGCAGAGGTGGCTGCAGAGGCTGCTCCACGCAATGCAGAGCAGCCGTGGCCACAAAAGGTGGGGTGGCCACAAAAGGTGGGGCGTGCTAAGTGGGATATGTGGGATATGGGAGCACTTATCATCCCAGTATCACCCCAGCAGGCGCAGGGTCTGTTGTCAGAAAAGGTGTGTGTGTGTGCGTGTGTGTGTGTGTGATTATGTTCAAACGCAGTGTGTGCAGTATTGCACACTCAGAAGCGTGCAAAGCTGAGCAGAGCCACAGCAAGAGGTTGTTGTTGTTATTATTAGAGGTTTGAAAATATCCTGCGAAGGGCTGCCTACAGAAAGGGACTGCAAATGTTCCACAGTGTATACTTCATAAGGTTAGCCATCTGTGCTATCATTTCTGTCGTTGGGACTCAAAAGGCGCTGCTATCATAGGGTTGGTCAAAACCATACATGTACACGGTGCATGTACGGTATGTTTGGCAGTGAAACCACCGAATGTACGGTCATATACGGTGTATATGTACAGTTCTGGCCAACCCTACATATACATGCCAATACATGGCATATTTTGCTAAAGCATGGTGGTGTACCATCACACATACATAGGGTCGGCCAGCACCTTATATATACGGTGCATGTACGGTATGTTTGGCAGGGAAAACACCGAATGTACGGTCATGTACGGTGTATATGTACAGTTCTGGCCAACCCTGCGCAATGAGTGTATGGGCATACGTGCAGCTTGACTTTCAATCCTGTGCACAAAACGCTATGCGCTTGATTTTCCAGGTTTTCTCTTGTACCTTCACTTTCAGCCCTACGCATAAGTATGCTATGTGTGCGCTTGTTTGTGTGTGTTTGTGTGTGTGCGTCTTTTCAGGTCAACCCTCACTTTCAGCCCTACGCATAAGTATGCTATATGTGGGCTTGTTTGTTTGTGTGTGTGCACGTTTTCAAGTTAACCCTCACTTTCAGCCTTATGCATAAGTATGCAATGTGCGTGCATGCTTGTGTGTTTTCAGGTCAGCCGTGAGTATGCCATGAATGCACATGCTTGGGTGTTTGTGTGTATTCAGGTCAACCCGTACGACGCCACTCCCAAGCGGCCAGATGCAGCTGCCCCCCTCTTACCCTACTGGGACGCCGAAGAAGGACTGGAGGCCAGGAAGGCAGATCCATACCTCCAGCCAGGTACACATGGACACGTGTGTGTAAGTGTTTGTGTGTGTATGTTTGTGAGTGTGTTGGTACGTGTGTAAGTGTTTGTGTGTGTATGTTTGTGAGTGTGTTGGTACGTGTGTGTGTGTGTGTGTGTGAGTGTGCGATGTTTGTATGTGTGTATGTGCGTGCATGCGCACTGCGTGTGTTATTAGCGTGTGTATATTAGCATGTGTGTGTATAAGCGAGTGTCACTAAAATAACGAGCTACGCTGCATTATAAGTTTGACGAGGTTCTAGATGCCCAAATGGTTAGGAGGGCCAAAGCGGGGACATTCACGTGTGTATGAATGGGCGTAGACTGGACTGGGTGGGTGTAGACTGGGACTGGACTGGACTGGATGGGCGTAGATTAAGACTGGACTGGACTGGGTGGGTGTAGACTGGGTCTGGACTGGATGGGCGTAGACTGGGTCTGGACTGGATGGGCGTAGACTGGGACTGGACTGGATGGGCGTAGACTGGGACTGGACTGGACTGGACTGGATGGACGTAGACTGGGACTGGACTGGATGGGCATAGACTGGGACTGGACTGGATGGGCGTAGACTGGGACTGGACTGGATGGGTGTAGACTGCTCTAGATAAGGAAAAAGAGGAGGAACACACACAAAATGTTTATGAAGAGAAGATTTGTTAACATATTTGCGCAAGATCTTAAAAGTCTTGAGCACCAAAGAGCTGGACAGCCTTCTCTGAGAAATGAAGGGCCTGCTGGCACTTGCTGTATGAGTAAGGTTGCCCAGAACCATGTATATGCGCTGTATTTACGGTATTTTGGCAGGAAATCACCAAATTACGGCGTAAATTTACGGTTCTGGCCAACCCTATGTATGAGCTTGACACCCTATGTATGAGCTTGACACCCTATGTATGAGCTTGACACTCTTTGTATGAGCTTGATACCCTATGTATGAGCTTGACACGCTCAAGGAAGGTGTGCACATGCACACACACTCCTCCGTTCACATGCACACACATGCACGTGCCCAGCCGCCCCCTCTTAGCCCTCTTTGGCCACCCAACACCCTTCACACTCACAAAGAGTGACTCATTTGAAGGCACACACACATACACGCACACACGCACACACATTCGAAGGCATACACATGTGAAGGCACACACATTTGAAGGCACACACACACACACACTCTCTCTCTCATATACCTGCACGTGTCCAGGTGCCCCCCCTTTGCCTGCTCTGGCCGAACCCTTCTCACACACGCAGTGTGGCTCACAGTCTTTAACTTTGCCTATGGGCACCCAGCAGCTTGCAGGCTTTGCTACTCCAGGTATAACCAACAAGGCACACACACACACGCACGCAACACACACAAGCAACACACACACACGCACACACACACACACAACACACACGCAACACACACACGCACACACACACGCGCGCACACACACAAACACATACACACATGCACATGCATGCTTGGACTTGTGTAATTTTAAGTGCAACCAGTGAGCAGAATAGCAGGTCCCAAGATTGGTTATTAATAATTTTGCATGTGTGTAGCATGTGTGTGTGCATGCATGTGTGTGCGTGCATGTGTGTATGCGTGCGTGTGTTGCATGTGTATGCGTGCGTGTGTTGCATGTGTGTGCGTGTGTGTTGCATGTGTGTGCGTGTGTGTTGCATGTGTGTGTTTGGTGTATTGCATGTGTGTGTTCTGGTGTGTAGCATATGTGCGCGTGTGTAGCATATGTGCGCGTGTGTAGCATATGTGCGCGTGTGTAGCATATGTGTGCGCGTGTGTAGCATGTGTGTGTTCTGGTGTATTGCATATGTGTGCGCGTGTGTAGCATGTGTGTGTTCTGGTGTATTGCATATGTGTGCGCGTGTGTAGCATGTGTATGTGTATGTAACTTGTGGTTGAGGAGCTGTATGCACCATGTACCAATAACCTCCAAATGTACAGGCACACATACGCACGTTCGCAAGCACACACGCACGCACACACACACACACGCACACGCACACACGCAATTCACAATCACATGCACACACATACATACACACACAGGCGTGCCTTCCCACACCACCCCTGGCGTCTACTTCTCCCCCGAGCGCACTGCAGCTGCACTTCAGCAGCAACAGCAGCAGCAGCAACAGCAGCAACAGCCACAGCAGTCAGAGGGACAGACGGGGATGTACCAAACGCAGGATTTCGCAATGGACGTGGATGCTCAGGATCCAGAGTTTTCCCAGGACCCCACCATGTCCATGCAACAGGGTTTTGTAGGAGGTGGAACCGCAGAGCAGTTGCAGCATGGCATGCCTCAAGGTGGGTGGGTAAACTTTTGTGTGTGTGCGTGTGTGTGTGCGTGTGTGTGTGCGTGTGTGGATTAATAACAGTAAGTGGCATTGACCTCTGTATAAAATGCCATTCAATCTAAACCAAGTCTGAGCTACAGGGCCATGGAACCTCGAGCTGAATTGAGCCTCTGGCCCAACTTTGCCCGCCTAAACATCCGCCTCCTTCCAACTTCCTGCAGCCTGATTTATGGTTTTTAGTTCATTGCTATGCTGCTCGGAGGAAAGGCAGCGAGAAGGGGGTGATGAAAGTAGCAGAAATCAAGCTGGTTTGTAAACGTGCATGGGTCAATACTTGGATTAATGGTGTTCATTAATCCGCCCCTGGATTTTTACCAATTTATCCAAAATTGTTGTGAATGCGCCATAAATGCGTGTGTTTGAAGTCCAGCAGCCCTTTGCAGCAGAGTGTGTGTACGTGTGTGCATGTGTGTAACCAACACATGCACACGCAAACTGATAAAGCTTCTTTTCGCCGCAGCACCTACCACATTCCTTTGTTGGATGTTCTTCAATTTTTGCACTCATAGATGGCGCTCACAAAATGACGTGCATGAATGTGTGTGTTTGTGTATGTGAGTTCATGTGCACGTGAATGCACAGGCATGACATCCAGCAGCCCATGTGCATTTCTCTGTCCTAGCACGCCCTCTATGTTGAAAGTGCTTTGATTGCCGGCGCAGATGGCCTTCACAAAATGATGCGCATTAACGTGTGTGTGTGTTCATGTGCATGTGCTCAGGTATGGCATCCAGCAGCCCAGGTGCATCTCTTCGTCGTAGCACACTCCCCCCAGTGACGGACTACACATACCCCTCTATGGGACACACTGAGATCCTGGCGCAGGTGTGTGTGTGTATGTGTGTTTGGGTTGGATATATGTGGCATTGCTTGGTTGATGTGAGTGCTGTATTTATTTGAGCACACTCCCCCCAGTGACAGACTACACATACCCCTCTATGGGACACACTGAGATCCTGGCGCAGGTGTGTGTGTGTTTGGGTTGGATATATGTGGCATTTCTTGGTTGATGGAAATGCTGTATCTGTTTGAGCACACTCCCCCAGTGACAGACTACACAAACCACCCTATGGGACACACTGACATCCTGGCGCACGTGGGTGTGTGTTGCACCTGATGTGTCTTGTTTAATGTCAATCGTACGTACAAACAAATGTTCAGACAACAGGTGCAACAGGGAAACACACACACACATGTATACACAGTGTATTACACACACATGTACACACACACATACACACACGCCTCACACAGGCATACCCCAGCGAAGCTTCCCCAGCAGCACAGCAGCTGCCCCCCAACCCCCGCTCCCACGTTTACGATGTGTACGGCCAGCCGCGCACCCTGCCTCCCCCCCTGCCTCGGACATACAAGGAGCAGCATGCAGATGTGAGCCCAAATACTCGCCACATGACAATGGAGGGTGACGTGCTGCGTGCGCCGGGCAGTCACACTTCTAGGTGAGGGGCGGGATTGTACGATTGGTCTGTGCTACTACAAGTGCTCTCGTGTGGGTGTGGGTGTGGGTGTGTTACAGTAACTATGTATGTTGCGTATGTTATGGGTGTGGAGTGTGCGATTGGTCTGTGCTACTACAAGCTACTACAACTAAGAGATGTGTAAGAGATGTGTAAAAGGTGTGTAAGAGGTGTTTCATGTGGGTGTGGGTGTGGGTGTGGGTGTGGGTGTGGGTGTGTTACGTATGTTATGGGTGTGGAGTGTGCAATTTGTGAATGGGTGAGATAAGAGTGTGATTGCTGTTTGGGTGTGGGTGTGTTACTGTGTATGTTGCGTATGTTATGGGTGTGGAGTGTGCGAATTGTGATTGGGTGGGATGGAGTGTGCGATTGGTGTGGGTGTATTACCGTGTGTGTATTACTGTGTGTGTGAATGTTACTGTGTTACTCAGTGTATGTGAATTTTACTGTGTGTGTTACTCAGTGTATCTGTGTGTTACTGTGTGTGTTACTGTGTGTTACTGTGTGTGTTAATATGTGTGTTAATATGTGTGTTAATATGTGTGTTACTGTGTATGTTACTGTGTGTTACTATGCATGTCACTGTGTGTGTATTACTGTGTGTGTTACTATGTATGTCACTGTGTGTGTATTACTGTGTGTGTTACTGTGTGTGTTACTGTGTGTGTTACTGTGTGTGTCACTGTGTATGTCACTGTGTGTGTTACTGTGTATGTAAATGTGGGTGTTACTGTGTGTGTTACTGTGTATGTCACTGTGTATGTCACTGTGTATGTCACTGTGTGTGTGTTACTGTGTATGTAAATGTGGGTATAACTGTGTGTGTTACTGTGTGTTACTGTGTGTGTGTTACTCATGTTCAAACATAGGGAGTGCAACTGGCAGTCTCATTTTTTTAAGTGATGGGTCAGTGCAAGCACTGTGTGAGCGTGGGTGTGGGTGTTTTGATGGGCTCATGCCGTAAGCCACGTAAACACATTGGGAGATGTGCTGTGCTTGCATGGCTGGCTCACAGTCAGGGTGATCGAAGATGAGAGGAATGGATATTGAGCTGTTTTATTATCCGTGGGTGAATGTGTGTGTGTGTGTGTGCGTACGTGTGTGTGCGTGTATGTATGTGTGTGCGTGTGTGTGTGTGTACGTGCGTGTGTGTGCATAGTCGTGAGTGGGTGTTTGCGCACCTGTGTTTGCGCACCTGTGTTTGCGCACCTGTGTTGGGCAACATGTGTGAAGCACAGAGAAGCGTGTGATTATGCGCTTTGAAGTCAAGCATTCGTATAGGAACAGAGTTAGCTATGTGTGTACATATATATGGAGGTATAACTATGCTTAGGAACAGAGCAAGCTTGTGTGTACATATATATGGAGCTATAACTATGCTTAGGAACAGAGCAAGCTTGTGTGTACATATATATGGAGCTTTAACTATGCTTTGAAACAGAGCAAGCTTGTGTGTACATATATATGGAGCTATAACTATGCTTAGGAACAGAGCAAGCTTGTGTGTACATATATATGGAGCTATAACTATGCTTGGAACAGAGCTAGCTTGTGTGTACATATATATGGAGCTTTAACTATGCTTAGGAACAGAGCAAGCTTGTGTGTACATATATATGGAGCTATAACTATGCTTAGGAACAGAGCAAGCTTGTGTGTACATATATATGGAGCTATAACTATGCTTAGGAACAGAGCGAGCTTGTGGTTGTACGTATATATGTGTATCTACATTTAGGAGTTTAGGAACAGAGTGAGCTACGTATGTGTACATATATATTTGTGCATCTACATATATATGTGCGTTTGTGTGTGGGTGTGAGTGACCACCTACCTGCCATCTGGCTTTGGCATCATCATGCGTCAGAGAATGAATAGAGGGTCCCTCTCCACTGGTGGCATGCAACCAGGCCACAAGCCTTCTCCCCTTCATTAATCAGCTTCACCAGCCAACACACATGCACACGCATACATACACACACACATACAGGCACACAATGCACACTGGCTTTACTCTTCTGCTGCTCATTGTCCTGCACCATGCGCTTTACTACACCATTTACTCCATTCATACTTACCAATTACTCATTCATACCTGAGCATTCATACCTAATCATTCATACCTTAGCATTCATACTTAACATTTACTACACCGTGCGCGTTACTCCTCCGCTGCTCACTGTCCTGCATGCCTATGCCAGCTATTGGTCAGCCATCTTCTTGTATGCACATCATGTAGGCCACCTTCTTGTGTGTGCATCTTTTGTATGCACCTCATGTAGGTCGCCTTCACCTTCTTGTGTGTGCATCTTCTGTATGCACCTCATGTCGGTCGCCTTCTTGTATGCACATCTTTTTGTATGCACATCATGTAGGCAACTTTCTTGTGTGTGCATCTTTTTTATGCACATCATGTAGGCCGCCTTCTTGTATCCACATCTTCTTGTATGCACATCATGTAGGCCACCTTCTTGTATCCACATCTTCTTGTATGCACATCATGCAGGCCACCTTCTTGTGTGTGCATCTTTTGTATGCATATCATGTAGGCCACCTTCTTGTATGCACATTTTCTTGTACGCACCTCATCTTGTATGCACATCATGTATGCACATCCTCTTGTATGCACATCTTTTCTATGCACATGCGCATGTATGCACATGCATATGTATGCACATCCTCTTGTATGCACATCTTTTCTATGCACATGCGCATGTATGCACATCCTCTTGTATATCTTTTCTATGCACATGCATATGTATGCACATCCTCTTGTATGCACATCTTTTCTATGCACATGCGCATGTATGCACATGCATATGTGCACAACCTCTTGTATGCACATCTTTCTATGCACATGCGCATGTATGCACATCTTCTTGTATGCACATTTTCTTGTATGATAATCATGTACATGCCTCTCAAACGCCCTGCATCACCATGCGCTCTTGTGTCGCACCATTCTCTGTCATTGTAAGCCTAATCACACACACACACACACACACACATATATACAAACACACACATACACACACACACACACACACACACACGTACAAAAACACACACACACACATACAAAAACACACACACACACATACATACAAAAACACATACAATAACACACACACATACATACAAAAACACACACACACGTACAAGGACATGCACACCAACATTCATATGCGTACTCACGTACATACACATTCCTGTTCACACAGTGGCTGCCTGCTTCGTGCGACTGGCAAGTCCGGCCGCCAGTTTGCTCTGAGCCCTGCCCACATCCACTTTGGCTCTGTGGCTGTGGGCAGTGTGGCCCATGCCCATGCGCGGCTGCGCAACATCTCCACCGGACCTGCTCGTTTCACAGTGGTGAGTGTTAACTAGTGTGTTTGTGTGTGTGTGTGTGTGTGTGTGCGTGTGTGCGTGTGGCGTTGTGGCCCATGCCCACGCGCGGCTGCGCAACATCTCCACCAGACCTGCTGGTTTCACAGTGGTGAGTGTTAACTAGTGTGTTTGTGTGTGTGTGTGTGTGTGCTATGTGCGTGTGGCGTTGTGACCCATGCCCACGCGCAGCTGCGCAACATCTCCACCGGACCTGCTCGTTTCACAGTGGTGAGTGTTTGTGTGTGTGTGTGTGTTTGTGTGTGTGTATGTGTTTGTATGTGCGTGTGGCGTTGTGACCCATGCCCACATGCGGCTGCGCAACATTTCCACCATACCTGCTCGTTTAACGGTGGTGAGTGTTGCTAGTGTGTTTGTGTATGTTTGTGTGCGAGTCTGTATGCGCGTGCGTGTGGGCATTGTGACCCATGACCACGCGCAGCTGCGCAACACCTTCACCGGACCTGCTCGTTTAACGGTGGTTTGTGTGTGTGTGTGTGTGTGTGTGTGTGTGTGTGTGTGTGTGTGTGTGTGAGTGTGTGGATGGGTGTTAATGTGAGTGAGTGATTGAACGTGAGAGGTTGTGTGGGAAGGGGATGCGCACGGCGTTTAAACGTTACTGCCTGCATATTGAAGCGTGTTGAGTCAGTTACAAGTTACAAAGTGCTGTAATTCTGTCGGTATTCTACAATGGCACCGCAGGTTAGTAATGGTCTCCTACAGCTCTTGCGATGTTGAGGGTGGAGTTGATCCAAACATTTTTGCTGGCTGGTCTGTGAAGAAGTAGCCATGTACAATTTATGACCACCCTTGCGTAACGTAAGAACAGCGATTGGTAAGGCTGGAGTTGATAGTGAGCCAAGCCTAAAATGTCAATGCCTGGCAACAACCCATCAACACCTACTGCCGCTCATCAGCTTACTTAGAGCAATAACCAGGGTTGGCCAGAAACATACACACACATATATTTACGGTATGTATACGGTATTTTTAGCAGGGAAATCACCATTTATACGGTCATATATATACGGTTCTGGCCAACCCTAGTACTAACTGTTCACTGGGGTGTTTTTTGTTTCCTGTTGTTTTGTATTTCCTCTTCATGCAAGTACAGTCACAGATTACTTAAAGTCGTGTGTGTGTTTGTGTTTGTGTGTGTAAGTCGTGTGTTTGTGTGTGTGTGTGTGTGTGTGTATGTAAGTCGTGTGTGTAAGTCGTGTGTAAGTTGTGTGTGTGTAACCCCTTGAGCAACGGCAGCAGGTGCACGTGCAATGAGTAGGTCCATTGAATAGTATGTCCAGTGTGTGTGTATGTGTGTGTGTAGTAGGTCCAATGAGTAGGTCCATTGAGGAGGTCCATTGAGGAGGTCCATTGAGGAGTAGGTCCTTTAAATAGGTCCATTGAGTCGGTGGTGTTACAGAATTTGTTTTGAGTACCAGCATCGTTTCCTGGACCTTGCGCCATGGCAACAGGTGGACTCATTCCACCGACACACACACACACACACACACATTCAGACCGGCCTGTTCTGGTTGTCTGGGTCATCTATAAGCCTGGGACGCTGGCAGCAGTGACAGAAGCACTGCGTCACACACACACACCACACACACACGCACACCACACATGCACACACGCATGCACACACACATACACACACACACCACATGCACACACGCATGCACACACACATACACACACAAACACAAACACACAAAGTTATCCTGCCCCCCCTTTTTTGAGCCTCACAGGACCGGCCTGCCCTGCCTCTCCGGATCATCCATAAGCCTGGGGCGCTGGCAGCAGGGATAGAGACGCTCCTCACTGTGGAGCTCGTTGCTGAATTCGTGGGGGATTTTGTGGGAGAGGTGCGCGGTGCTCGTGCATGTCTTTGTGCATGGTGCATGGCTGGGTTGGCCAAAACCGTATACATACACTGTATAAGACCATGTATTTGGTTATTTCCCTGCCAAAAATACCGTATATACACTGTATGTGTGTATGGTTCTGGCCAACCCTATGCATGGTGCATGCCTTTGAGCATGGTGCGTGTTGCGTGTCTTTGTATGTACGCCCGCCTGCCTGTGTGGAGATAGAGAAAAACGGCGCACAGCTGATATCACCTGTGGTTTCTTTTTTTGCTACATGGCTCTTGCATCACGTCACATCAGTCGCATTGCATCACGTCACATCAGTCGCATTGCATCACGTCACATCAGTTGCCTTGCATCACGTCACATCAGTCGCATTGCATCACGTCACATCAGTCACCTTGCATTTCTCGTGTAAGAGGTGAGTAAGAAATGCATAGGAGTGTTAAAGGGATGTGTGAGAGGTGTGTAAGAGGTGTGTGAGAGGTGTGTAAGAGGTGTGTAAGAGATGTGTAAAAGGTGTGTAAGAGGTGTGTAAGAGGTGTGTAAGAGGTGTGTAAGAGATGTGAAAGAGATGTGAAAGATATGGAAGGGCTGCGATCCGTAATTGTGACCATTAGTCTGAGGGGTGTACATGGCATCAAGGTTGTGTTGGTTTGCGAGCTGGTTTCTCTTATTGTCGCATTATGAAAGTGTGGTGTTTCAAGCATAACTACTTCCAGGTTGGTACAGGCCATCTTACGTTTGCGAGTTTGTTTCTTTTATGTAAATAACAAAAAAGAGGGGCACCTCCAGCATAACTTGTTACGGATTGCAGCTCTTGTTTGCGAGTTTGTTTCTTTTGTTTAAAATTAAGAAAAGAGGGGCACCTCCGGCATAACTTGTTACGGATTGCAGCCCTTGCGTGGATGCGGTGATGTAGGCCATCTTTCCTGTTTGTTTTACCAAACCCTTGACCCTCAAGCATAAAGACAAACTCTCTGTACAACACATAGACATAAAGACAAACACACATATATACATTAAGACAAACACACACATAAACATAAAGGCAAACACACACATAAACATGACAAACACGCATAGACATAAAAGACAAACACATATAGACATCAAGACAAACTCTCTGTACAACACATAGACATGCACGCATGCTTGACAACACTCTTTGTACAGCACATAGACATGCACTCTCTGTACAGCACAAAGACATACATACTCACACTCACACACATGCACGCACGTACACACGTATACACACATGTACACAAACACACACATACTCACACACTCACACAGATCGTGGTCCGCTCAGAGCTCAACGTCCTTGTGCTCAGCATCTCTGCCAAAGTTGTTTTGGCTCCCTCCAGCACCACAGGTAGTTTTCATTGCCTGCATACTTATTCTTTTTCTTCTTAGCGCTTTTTTCCTAGAGGCCCCCTCTGGCACCACAGGTAGTTTTCCCTGCCTGCGTACTTATTCTTTTTTTCTTAGCGCTTTTTTCCTAGAGGCCCCCTCTGGCACCACAGGTAGTTTTCACTGCCTGCTGTCACGACGAATTATGGTACCAGCTTAAACATGGATTGCAAGTATGAGCCATACTTATTCTTGTTCTTCTTAGCTCTTTTTTCTTAGAGGACCCCTCTGGCATCACAGGTAGGTATGTAGACCATGTGCAGTAAATATGTATGCAGTAAATATGTATGCAGTAAATTGCAGTAAATAGGTATGTAGACCATGTGCAGTAAATATTTATGCAGTAATTTGCTAGTTTACAGCTGTAGAGACACAATTTGCTGCACAAACTGGCATCACAGGTAGGTATGTAGACCCTATGCAGTAAATATGTATGCAGTAAACTGCTTGTGTACGGCTGCAGAGACACAAACATGCACATGCACACGGAAACACACACACACATACATGTACAAACACACACATGCACACGGAAACACACACACACATACTTATACATACACACACGCACACAGACTCTGGAGAAGCCAGAGCCAACACAGCGGCCTCCGGAACCCAAGATAAAATTGGTGGGGCTGGGGCTCTTTTGAATTCCAGGCCTACCTCAGGATCGGAGAAAAAGGAGGGCCTGCATCAGCAGCACCAGGGGGTTAAGCTGGCACCTGTGCTTGATGAGCAGCGACAGCTGAAGGATTTGCTGGAGGAAGAGCAGCAGCAGCAGCGGCAGGCCGGCAGTGCAGGGCCTGCCGCTGTGTAGGGGGCAGTGCAGGGCCTGCCGCTGTGTAGGGGGCAGTGCAGGGCCTGCCACTGTGTAGGGGGCAGTGCAGGGCCTGCCGCTGTGTAGAGTTTGTGCTTTTGATGATGGGCAGCAACGGCCTGAAGAATTAATTGCTGGAGGCAGAGCAGTAGCTACAGCAGTCCGGCTGTGTTGGCCGCTGGTTGTCTATAGCAGAAGGGTGTTTAACAGAAGGATGTTTAACAGAAGGGTGCTAGACACTTGATCTAACTGAAGTAGATCAGCGCGCAGCAAGAAAAGGAGACAATCAATCTTGTGTTAACAATAACCCAATTTGTTGCTGCTTCATTGTGAAGCCACATTTAGCATTCTCTGCTATTGTTGAGGTTGGTAGAGGGCTGCTTGGTGCAGGCATCTGCGTGATCTCTCAATCTATTGGCTGTCTTGTCATTGACAGCAAACTTAAATCTATTCTGTCTAGTGCATGTTGTTTTGATATAGCCCTAATGTTTGGTATGGAGGATAACGGAGGCTCCTCAAAGGATGGTGCGCGCAGATAGAGGCCTCTGTCTGTGCCTACTCTACGCGGCGCTCAGCTAATTCTGAGGTTTACAGGATTACAGGCCACCAGTCAAACATTGTGACTGCCAGTTGAGTTTAGTTTGGATTACAAATTGTGAAAGTTTGTGACTGCTAGACTGCATGTGAAAACAGTGTAACAGAGGTGATCAATTGAGTTTATAACACTAAGTACCAAGTACATAAAAGGTAGGGTTTGCACTGACCAAGTTCACGCAAACAATTAGATAGGGGCAAGTGGCAGCCATGTCATAGCAAATCACGGTCACTGCAAAGTATAAGACTCAGCACAACAATCTATACGAGACAAGGCGAAAACAACCTCAACTGAAAAACTAACTAACCAAATCACACGAATCGTCACTGCCAACAATTGGGCGTGACAGCCAGTTGAAATTGGTAGTGTAGATAAAAAGTGCCTGCCAAACATGAAACACACCAAAGGCAATGGTTTAATGAAGCAGGGCGAGCCTGACATTTTGTTTCAGGCACAAGGATGTATAGATGTATAGTACGTATGTGGGGAGTGGTTGTCACTGCCTGCATATTTTTCTTTTCTACTACGTAGTAGAAAGCGACCCCTTCTTTATAAGTGCCCCGGTTCATCAGCATAGGGAGAATGGAAACGTTTGAAAATTTGTTTAAATCAATCAGCCACATGTATATGGTGATGCTTAAGGATTTATTTGAACCAATCAGATATATATATATGGTGTGGCCTCTTCATGGCTGCGTGCTAGGCTAGGCTTTATCCAAGTTTCCGCCCAAAGGAATATATAGCGATGTAACCTGACCTCGTGAACTTATTTTAAAACATGAACAGGCCGAGCTGTCATACTTCTTGACTGAAGGCAGCTGAAGGCCTTTTTATCTTATCTCACCTTTTCTAGCTATGTGTGGTTACAGGCTTTTTCAAGCTTCCGCTCAGATGCCCCTGAGGCATATATAGCAATGCAACCTTACTTTAATGTTATTTGCCTCCCTTATTCTTGGTATCCTCAGTGTGACAGATTTAAGTTTTTTACGTACCCAAGCGCACTCCCCCTCTTTAATTTATTGCAGTCGGTTGGTCCTGGTAGATGCTTGATTGTTTACTGATTTTATTCAGTGTTGCAATTGGCATGTCACAAACAACGTCGTGCCTTTTTTCTCTTTCCAGTTTTTTTCGCAAGTGCTACAAGTCTGGTGCTACAACAACAAATATCCCAGTTTTTAGACGTTTTACATACGCAGCCTGGCAGTCGCACGTTATGACTGATGGCTTAACTTGTAAACCTTGAAACCTTACCTTGTTCTCAGGAAGGAAGTCTCCAATCCTTATTTCGTACTTCAATTGGACCTCTGCTCTCCAGCAGCCATTCTCAAATAGGTAGCTACCAGCCACGTCGGTGTTACACAATCTCTAGTAGTATGTGAACTCAAAAGGCTTGCCAACTGAAATCTGAGTTAGATTCCTTGTTCAGGCACCAGTGAATTAATCCGGTAATCTGGTTAAGTGTGCAGACACTGGAAACAATAAGCTCAACTACGCAAATTCCTGTTAGCACCAGTGGTGGTGCTATGCTGGGATGGTTGCTAAAAAGGGGATAACTGAGAGAGGACCGTGAATTAGGTAAGCTTAAAAGCGTTCCTTCATGCGCTCCTTGTGGATCTCGTTCTCTGTCCACCTGAAAAACATGAGCAGTCAGAGGGTCGGAATCTGTTTTTCGCTGTTTGGCCTATGGAGACCATGAGACCATGAGCACCGTATCTGGGCACGGGCAAGGGCAACTTCATTGAAGCTTCGTGAGGAGCATGCGTGCGAGCATGCATGCCTGCTTCTTAATATGAGTGTGTGTTTGTAATTGTGAATGTATGGGAGTGTGTGAGGTTGTGTGAGGTTGTGTGTGTATGTATGTGTGTGTGAGTGTGTCCGCGCGTATGTGTGTGTGTGTCCGCGCGTATGTGAATGTATGTGTGTGTGCGCGTATGTGAACGTCTGTGTGTATGTGTGTGCGTGCACACACGCGTGTGCGTGAGTGTGTGTGTGTGTGATTTTGCGTGCGTATGTATATGTGTGTGTCCAGGAGTTTGTGTGTGTGTCTGTGCGTGTTTTTGTACGTGCGTGAATGTATAAGCGCATGAACGTGCAAGTGCATGTGACATGCATGCTGTTAAGCATCAGCATTTGTTGCTTCAGCACACATGCGCAGCGCACTGTGTATTTGAGCACGTGTGCATGCATGCATGTGAGTGCTGAAGTGTACTTATGTGTATGCATCATTGCCTTGCGTGTGAAATGTGCAAGCAACATACACACAAGCGTGCTACGAGTAAGAGTGTGTGCTTGCGTATACACACGATTGCGCATGTATATGCGCGTGTGTGAATGAATGTGCATGCATGCATGTATGCGTATGTTTGTATGTGTCCGTGTGCGTGTGTATGTATGTATGTATGAGTGTACGTGTGTATGAGTGTGTGTGTGTGAGTGTACGTTTGTGAGTGTACGTGTGTGAATGTGTGTGTGTGTATGTGTGTGTGTGTGTGTGTGTGTGTGTGTCGGTGTGTGTTTGTGTGTGTGTGTCTGTGTGTGTGTGTGTGTGTGTGTGTGTGTGTGTGTGTGTGTGTGTGTGTGTGTGTGTGTGTGTGCACGTGCGTGCACGTACGTGCGTGCGTGTGTGTGGATGCACATGCACACCCACGCACGTCCACTGTGCGCATGTGCAATAAGGTGCGTGCACGGCTCGTGTTATCTGACGCACGAAGAGCGTGCATACTTATGGATTCTTACTCACCACTTCCCTCCGTAGTATACACCGAACATGATAGCTAAGCCCGGCCCTCTCTGCATGCCAAGTGTTGGTGGAAGGTGTGCGTTGGAATTGAGAAATCATTTAGCAGGAGGACAGTGAACTCACCTGCTTCAAGAAGTGCACAAATGTCTTGGGCGCATTCTTAAAGGCCTGGCCCAGCACGGATTGCTGGTACGGGCTCAGCTGCAGTGAAAGAGGCAGGAGGAGATTTCAAGGACTTGGCCTGTTGCTTGCCAGGACTTGGCCTGTTGCTCGCCAGGACTTGGCCTGCTGCTCGCCAGGATTGGCCTTGCTCGAGCAGCAAACATGCACAAACATTTGAATACACCGCAGCACGCATTCACTCAACGCGACAACCTACCTGATACAGCATTTCCCGAATCGCGATGCTCTGGCGGGGCGCCATTTTTTGTACAACAAAAGTTTTTTATAGTAATGTAATTAAAATCACATCAAACGATTGAAATCCAGCTTCACCTTGACCTCCGATGAGATACTAATGGTGAGTTTAATGCTGCAAGTTTGCTCTTTTCCCTCTGTTTCTACGCATTCCGTCCTTTATAGTTGCGGGGGAGGGGGGGGCTCTCGTCTGTTCACTTCCTTGCCTGGGAACCTGGCTCCCACTGTCTGCAGGTCGATGAACAATCTTCAGCTCCACCACCAGCACCATGGAACACCCCTCAGCAGGCATGGAGTAAGATAGCCAGGCAAACTGCCCATCGGCCAACTGCGCCCCCTTCCTCCACTAATATCCAGCAGCAGCAGCAACAAGCGGCAGGAAAACAAAATGACGAACACACGAGGAGTGGATCTGCCCCCCCTCGGACTCTAGAACGGCAGATTCCTGCACACCCACAGTCTTCACCAAGTCCTTTACCATCACCTGCCACGGCACAACAAGGACCAGAAGCAGTAGAAGGCTCTTCTTCAGGAGGTGCCGTGCCCAACTCTGCATGCAACGGCTCTGCAAAACAGCCTGCCTCTCTTGCTCCGCAGCACACACAACACAGCACTAGCAACTTGAGCAACAGCAACAACAGCCATCGCATGGGAATGCAAGGAGCACAGGGAGGAGGAGGAGGAGGAGGAGGAGGAGGAGGAGGAGGAGGAGGAGGAGGAGGAGGAGGAGGAGGAGGAGGAGGAGGGGGAGGAGGAGGAGGAGGAGGAGGAAGAGGAGGAGGAGCCCGGCAACGGCACCAGAGCAGCAATTTTGCGCCACAGCAGCAGCAACAGCAGCATCAGCACCACCAGCAACGCTACAGCAATCCGCACAACAGCAGCCAGCAGCATGCCATCCAACACCCTCAAGCCAGTTTGCACCACCACCACCACCACCACATGCAGCAGCAACATATGCATTGGCACCCCCCTCATCAAGCTCACGGTGCCTACGGAATGTACCCCAACCAAGGCATGCACCCCTACACCAACTTAGCGCAGCAGCAGGTGGCCATGGTAGGGGGAGGCGTGGCATTCTCGCACGCCAACTCCAGCATGGCCGTGGCAGCTTACCAACAGCAGCAGCACCACGCAGGAGGGCCCACGATGCTCTACCCACCCGCTAGCCATCATCACCCCATGGCCACACCCATTCAGCACGTTGGGGCAGCAGCAAATGTGTTCACCACTCCCTCGCCCCACCTTTCACGCTCCCCCCCCAGCAGTGCAGACATGCACAGCAATCCCTCCTCCCGCATGTCACAGACCGTGGCCGCTCCGTATGCAGCAGTGGCATCTGCAGGTAAGCCACATCAGCAGCCGTTGCAACTGCAGCAACAGCCGCAACAGCAGCAGCAGCTGGCGGGAATGCCCCACTATACGGCAGTGGGCCAACATAGAGCAGCGGCAGGAGTGCAGCACCAGCCTGTACAAACGGGGGGGGGGTTCGCTACAAGACATGGTAGTGGTGGTGGTGGTGGGGTTAGCGCACCACCATCTCTGCCGCCACAGCAGCAGCAGCAGCAGCAGCAGCAGCAGCAGAGAGGTGCGCACTCCTTCCAGCCCAGCCACACTGGCAGGCCTCAGCCGCATATACCACACACCTCGCCTGCGGGGGTTGGCATGAAGCCCGTGCAGCAACCGCCGCAGCAGCATCACCGCAGCAGCAGCGTCAGCAAGCTGCAGCAGCCGTACGCTGTGAAAGGAGGGCCAACAGCAGGAGGGGGGCAAAGCCAAGGCCACACTCGTAGGCCTGACGGCCAGAGGCAGGGGGGACGGGGTCCTCGCCAGCAGCAGCAGCAGCAGCACGTGCAATTGCAGCAGCAGCAGCAGCAGCCCCATCCTCAAGAGCTGCCTCATCCTGACGGTGCTAGTCAGCCTCACGCGCCCCCCTCTGCAGCAACAGCACCACAGACACCACGGGAGGAGGAGGGAGAGGGCGCGCATGTGCCTGCCCCTGACGTCAGACCACACACAGCAGAGCCAGCGTCGATACCGCCACTGCAGCCCACTGTCTCTGAACCAATCCTAACTCCCCCTGCTGCAGCAGCTGTCGACACTGCAGTTGCCGACACATCAGCAGCGCCCCCTGCCCTACCACCCCCCGCAGACGGAGCACCACCACCCAAGGATGCACATCCGCTGCAGCATTCAATCACACCACAAGCAGACCACCAACATGCCTCCCCCTCTCCTTTGTCTCCCATCAAGCCCCCCTCATCATCTGTTGCAGCGCCCCCTGCGCCATCCTCAAAGGCACTCCACCCGCCATCCTCAGTGTCCGAGCTGTCAGCACCACACACCGCAACTCCTGGGGCTGTAGAAGTCAGCAGCAGCAACTGTAGGGCAGGAGCATCACCTGCTTCGCTCACGCCAACAGCAGCGCCTTCAACGGCAGCTGTACCTGAGGCAGCAGCAGCAGCAGCAGCAGCAGCAGCAGCAGCACCAGCACCAGCATTAGCCCCTGCCAAAGGGAGCTGGGCGTCCTTAGCCGCCCGGAGTGGGTGAGTGGTTTGGGAGTATTGGGCGGTACAAAAATACCGTATATATACCGTATATACATGGTTCTGGCCAGCCCGAATCATAAGTGCTGCGTTCATGTGCAGTTTAGGTGGCTTTGGTAGTAACGATTGTTATGTTGTTAACTGTGCTCAACCGGCCTGGCTTTAGGTCAGGTCGTGGCTGCGTTATTGTTTGGTGAGGCTGTCTGGTAAGGGTGGGCGTCCAAATCCACTGGCCGTGGTTTTGTGTGACCGTCATTTGTAGGGTTGGCCAGAACCGTATATGACGCTGTATATTTGATGAAGTCCCTCACAAAAAAGTACGGCAGACACACCGTGTACATATACAATTCTGGCCATCCCTAATCGATTATTACCGGCCTCAGCCTGCTCTTGAATTACAAATGGTCCTCTTTGCTTTTAGATTCACACGATGAGCAGCCTTGACTTTTTTTGCTCTCTTTCACATACGCGCGCACACGCTCACACACACACATACACACACGCACGCACACACACACATACACACACATAAGGGTGCACGTCAGTTGTAGGCACAGACACAAACTAACCCTCTTGCTTCTTCCTCTACCACTACTCAGGCCCCCCCCCTCCTCTCCCCACCCCCCCCATCA